>Ga0129336_10000375_pt1 | contig 25993 bp, 21 predicted proteins | sample CPB6_02_DNA_FD_96878 | JGI IMG/M metagenome (GOLD analysis project Ga0129336, IMG submission 96878) | Freshwater to marine salinity gradient microbial communities from Chesapeake Bay, USA - CPBay_Sum_0.6_0.2_DNA | ecosystem: Environmental > Aquatic > Marine > Coastal | place: USA: Chesapeake... | reverse complement strand
GCACCATGACCATAGTGGTGTGCTGACGAGCAAGGCGAGGAAGGCTAAGGCGCGGACCGTAGCGCCAGTATTTACCTCAGTGGCGAGTAGCTCAGTTGGCAGAGCAAGGGACTGTTAATCCCTAGGTCGCAGGTTCGAGCCCTGCCTCGCCAGCAAATCAACTATCATCTGCTGAATATGATCGTTATAGGCACGCCCATCACCACATTCGCCATGGATAGGGATTACCTCTGGAGTTCGTGGCTACAAAATGCTGAAATAATAAAAAGAACTCATGATGTTAAATATTTTGCAGCAATTGAAGTTGACTCTCGAGGAATAGAGCCATTTTTTCCACTGATAAAGCGTCTACTTGCAGTGGGTGGTGATTACTGGACGTATATGTATGACGATAGAAGAACATCTGTTAATAGTGAAAATAGAATTAATCACATATGCATGGGCAGAAATATTATTCAGGACTATGCAGCCAAGCTGGACAGTATGGGCATGGATGTAACTCACATACTTCACCTAGATGCAGACTTGACTCCTCACAACGATACGATTCCAATGCTCCTAGAAATGGGTCACCCGCTTGTTGGTGGTGATGTATCTCAGACTTATTGCGGAACTGGGCCTCGCGTTGATAAGTACGATTTCCCAGTTGAGGAGCATTTAAATACAGCTGGTTACCTACTGGTGGCGAGGGACCTTTATTCGAGGCTAAGGTGGAGGAAAGACCATAGATACAGCTTCAGGCATCATGATAAATGGGGAACAATAATCCCAATGGGTGATGACCAGTGCTACTACTATGACGCATTAACTTTATTCAATATCCCCACATACGTCAGAAAAGACTGCATTGGTCAGCATAATCCACCTGGTGTAGCACCATTCGAAATGCGTGGTTATGATGCCTCCGTTAGGAGGGATGAGAATTATCCACAAAATGGGTAATATCTCTCTGTTCGCAAGAACATTGGGGAGTGGTGTAATTGGCAACACGGCAGGTTTTGGTCCTGCATTTCAGGGTTCGAGTCCTTGCTCCCCAGCCATGTTAAACTACTAAGCCTTTTGGAGGTAAATAAATGTCAGAAGAAATAGATTGCAAAAAGCCTTTCCATAAGCACCTCATGCTTCGTGGGTATTGCTCCAATCCGCCAAAATCTACCGAGGATACAATTATCTGGCTTCGTGGATTTGTGTGGTTTCTGGGGATGAAGATCCTCCAAGGACCATTTTCCTCATACGTAGATGTGCCCGGAAATCGTGGGATTACCGCAGTTGCAATGATTGAGACATCTCATATAGCGTTTCACATATGGGACGAGTCTGATCCAGCACTTATACAACTTGATGTCTATACATGTGGTTCGCTTGACGTAGACGCAGCAGTGGAAAAGATTACCAGTTTCTTTGGACTTACTTCTTTTAAATATTTGGTCTACGACAGGGAAAATGGCTTTGACTTGATAAGATCTGAATCAGTAAACTAAAAATGGGCGAGTGGCGAAATGGCAGACGCGCCAGGTTTAGGTCCTGGTTCTCCGGAGTGGGGGTTCAAGTCCCCCCTCGCCCACTATGGAAATTGAAACTATTGTAAACAGATTGCGCATGTCCCCACTTCCGCCTCAGCATGTGTGTCTTGCGGCTGCTAACGAAATTGAGAGGCTGCAGTCAGAGAACGCTAGCCTGCGTCACGCAATATCTGAGCAAAACCGCCTCAATAGGCTCACAAACATCACGGGGACAATTCATGACTGATAATGTAGCTTTTCCGGGTAATTGATGAATAGGCAGAATTGCGTGCTGAATGATGTATAGTCATAAATCTAAGGAGATAAACAATGGCTGATTTACCGAAATGGGCAGAAGAGAAGTTCAAGGCATATAAGAATGATGTTGTTTCGTGCTGCACATGCTGGGCGCTAGTTGATATCGCTGAGGTCAAATGGCACGATAAGTGGCATCAAGGCGAAAACTACAAGGATCCAGAATCCTGATTTTCCGCAAGAAGGGGGATTGGCGGAACGGGCAGACGCAGGGGACTTAAAATCCCCCGATAGAAATATCGTGAGGGTTCAAGTCCCTCATTCCCCACATGACCGAATGTGGCGCAGTTTGGTAGCGCACCTGGTTTGGGACCAGGGGGTCGCAGGTTCAAATCCTGCCATTCGGACTGGGCGGTTTGGTGTAAAGAGCAACGCTGCCGTGGTGGCAGAGGGGCGGGGGCGGTACCCGCAGTCGCCTAATTCCGAAAGGGAAAAATATGGAATTTATTTCTCATGATATTTTGCGGTTGCAGGTATTCACTTTGAAAATAAATGGAGTGGATAATGAAAAGCTTCTGCATGAAATCGAAAATACAAACAATAAAATTCCGAACGACTTAATTAGTGGATTTAGTAAAATTACTACCCATACATGGTTTGAGGATCAAACATATCCATGGGGAATGCCGGAGGCGTCTAATTTAATTTTTAAAATAGAAGAAACTGTTTCCCATATTGCTGGCAGGCCGATGACGGCCGATGAGGCGTGGACGCTGACGCTGAGTAAAGGCCAGTCCGTTATGTCGCATAGCCATCGCTCGAATTGGCATATGTATCCGAATGAGTACTTTTCGGTTGCCTATTATGCAAACGCCCCAAGTGGATCTGCTCCACTTATATTTGAAGCCGGATACTGCGATATAGCGCAAAATACTTATTCGATAACTCCGGAAACTGGAATGATTGTTGTATTCAATTCTTTCATCAAGCATATGACTGGCAGGCATGCATCGGAGGAGAATAGGGTCGTTGTTAGTTCAAATCTCTCTCCGATTAATCCATCCACGGACAGATCTCCAGATTTATCTCCATACAGAATCGGAAAGTGATAAATTCTCGCAATGGAGATAAGTGAAATTCCCCTGCTGAGACAGTCTGTTTTTGAATCATTTATACATAATATTGATAATAAAAAACTTATTCATGAGTTGCAAAACTTTTATTCCAACATAACATCCAAACTGAACGATATTTATGATTGGGATATGAGCTTTCCGTCCGCTGGACCAGAGTCTGAAAAGCTAAAAGAAGAAATTGGCAAGCGAGTTGATGCAGTTGCCGGGAAGCGCATGGTTTGCCGTGAAATATGGATGTATACCATGAATAAATTCATGACAATGCCGCAACACAACCATAAGACTAATTATCAACTTCATCCAGAAGAGTATTACTCAATCGCATACTATGCTCATGCCCCAGAGGATGGTGCAAATCTTCATTTCGTGGCCCAATACTGCAATGGGATGGAAAATAGAATTGTTGTACCGGCAGTTACCGGCAAGCTGATAATTTTCAACTCATTCCTGGATCACTATACTGACAGACACTTGAGCGACGAGCAAAGAATGTGCGTCAGTGGAAATTATAAGCCAGAAACTCCAGACAAGACAATGGTTCCAGATTGGTCTACGTACATAAAGCCAAAAGACAAACACGTACCCCTAACTAGGTTCTCTTAGAAACCCGCCCAATTAGCTCAGTGGTAGAGCACTCGCCTTGTAAGCGAGCGGTCCTCGGTTCAATCCCGAGATTGGGCTCGATATGCACTTTGTAGTTCTTTCATATCCACGCACTGGATCAACCGTAATCCAGCGTCTCATAAATACAGACCCATCAGCAATATGCGTTGGCGAAAAGCCGATGGCCATCAACCATTTGTTTGATTTTTATAAGAGCGTAGAAGATTCAAAGTTTGACATACCTAGGCTTTTCCCCGAGATTCCGCTAAGTGACGACAGGAATCCAGTTTTCAATATTGATAAAGTTGACCTAAAGCTGTTACGTCACATGCTTAAGGAAGTATTTGAAGATGTGGTACTTACTCCTGGAGATAAGACAAAAATAGGCTGGAAGGAAAATTTCATATCACCATACGCTGACGGTGATATTGCTAATCAGCAGATAACCTTCATTAGGACGCTTTTCCCTGATGTGAGATTTTTGCTAAATGTTCGCGATCCAGAAAAGACATCTCAATCTCCAATATGGAGAGTAAGAGAAGAAGCATTTGAGGAAATATCTGAAAGACGCAAATGGATCATGGACAGCCATTTGGCTGGGTTGTTTGGATCAGGCGCTACACTCCTTGACTACGATAAGTGGTCCAGGAACCCAGATGTCATAATTGGTCAATTATGGGATTTTGGTTTCAAGGTTGATTATCAGAAATGTAAGGATATTCTCTCTGAGAGACTCACTCACTTAAGCTAGATTAAGCCTTCGTAGCTCAATGGATAGAGCACCGGACTTCTAATCCGTAGGTTGTAGGTTCGAGTCCTACCGAAGGCGCAAAATATGTCATTAAATTTATTTGATAAATCTATCTACGTCGATCCATATGCGATGTTTAGCGACTGGAGAAAAAACTCGCCGGTCCCGTTTGATGAGAATCGCAACACATATGGAATAACTAGATATGAAGATGTTTTATTTGCTTTTAAGTCGCCAGAAATATTCACAAGTTCAAAGGGCGCTAGGGCAAACGGAATACCGCAGCCGTTCATGATAGACGCTGATGACCCATCGCATCGGCAGCAGAGAAAAGTCGTGGAGAGATCATTTACTCCAGGTCAGATGGCTTACTACAGTAGGGATATTGAAAATATAGCTTTCAAGCTAATTTTCGATGCTTGTGAGAATAGTCAGTTCGATTTTGTAAAAGAAGTGACACATAAGCTTCCGGTAATAGCAGTTGGGAGAATACTTGGTGTCCCCGAATCCGACTATCCACTTTTACAAAAATGGGGCGAGGCAATGGTGGAAGGTGCTGACGGTTGGGAGAACGTAACTGATGAAGTTATATCTTCTGTTATTGAGTGGTACGAATACTTTGAAGATTTAGCAAAGCATCGTATGAAAAACCCAGATGGGAAGCTTATTTCTCAGTTGCTCCACGCTCACTATGAATCTGGTGAAATATCGCTGGAGCAAGTTTCTGGAAACGCATTAGCCCTGCTGATTGGCGGGAATGAGACAGCTAGATATTTACTCAGTGGCGCTATCTATGAGTTGCTAACTAATAGGAGCCAGTTTGAAATGCTCATTTCAGATAGTTCTCTTATAGATTCAGCAGTAGAAGAGTGCGTCAGGTACGTCAGTCCAGTAATAAGTTCCGTCAGGCACGCAACTCATGATGTCACAATTTCTGATGTACTAATAGAAAAAGACTCTCAAGTTATGCTTTTTGTTTCTTCAGCAAACAGGGATGAAACCATATTCCCGAGCCCAGATAAGTTTGATATTTCAAGATCCCCAAACAAACATATTGGATTTGGATTTGGTGTCCATTACTGCCTTGGGGCATCTTTGGCGAAGATGCAGCTAAAGGTTTTGATCGAGCAATTATTAAAAATTTGTCCCAATATCGGGGTCAATGATGGATTTAGCCCAGATATGAAATATGGAACATTTCTCCGTGGGATAAAGAATCTAGAAGTTACGATATAGCTATGTACAGATATGCTCGTGGAAGAATAGTGACACTAAGGTGCTGTAGGGACTGGCCCTGCCATCAGAGCTACGCATATGGTCATGGCGGTAGGTGTGGAATATGCAGACAAGTCCCAGAGCTTGTTGACGAGGACTACCCTATTCCCACATCTCATAGTTTTTCGGATAGTCAAGATCTCTGATTCGCCACGCCTGGAGAAGCATTGCCGCGATTGCTAGTGGTGCAATAGCTATAAATAGAATTGTTTTTTTCACTGGATGTCGAATATTTCTGGTTTGATGTCACCGTCATTCCAGTACTTTAGAGACTCTTCGATCATATCCAGTTCGTCTTTTGTAGTTATCCCATTGGAGATTATTGCTTGGATATCTTTTACTGACTTATTCTTTGGTTCAGTATCAGCCCAGGAATTCTCCCTGTCGTCTGGATCGTAGAATTTTTCAAATATCTCTCCAGCCATTGAGGCACCTATTTCTTTTTAAATTCCGACCATGTCTTATCGCCAACGCCATAGTACTCCCTGGCGTAGCCTGACTCGATAATGTCGTTATTTAGACATGCCGTTTCTGGATTACTGACATCTTCGGATGAATATATTTTTGCAAGTATTCTTCCGTACTTGTCGTTCTTGTCTGGGATTGTATTTACATAAACCCATTTATGGCTCGTCAACCAATCTTGTGTGAAGGATTTGGCTTTTAAGCCCATCTCCTTTTCGGCCAAGTCTTTTGTTCGCGACTCTGGTGTATTCACGCCGTATAAACGAACTCTTATCTTGTGATGGATGTTGAAGCCTAGATCTATCATTAGATCTATCGTGTCGCCATCAATTACGCTTAAAACGGTTGCGCCGTACCAAAATCTTTGACTCATAGTCTAATTATCTCATAATGCTCATACCGGCAACGACGGTATTGGTTTTTCACCCTTTAAAGTAACCCTATTTACGAGGCGTGGCGATCTACCAAAGTCACCAACTACTGCATGCTGGGTGACTCTGTTGTCTGCAAAAACTATGTCGCCTTGTGTCCAGTGGTGCCTAACTGTAAATTCATACCTTGTCGAATGGTCGAATAAGAATTTAAGTATCGCATCGCTTTCTGGTTTAGAGAAATCAGTTATTCTCCTAGTGAAAGCTTGGTGTACGAATAGTGATTCTTCACCTGTTTCCGGATGAATTATCACCACTGGATGCTTGGTTATTGCCTTTATTCCGCTGTGGGCAAATTCGGATGCGTCATGTATTGCGTAGCAGCCACGAAGTGAGTCCTTCATTCTCTTGCTAAGTGATTTGAATGCAGCAACTTGATCCGACCACATCGTGTCCCCACCGGAATAAGGAATTATCACTCCATTGAGTACGGAGCACTTGGGTGGCTCATCTGTGAAGGTTATGTCAGTATGCCAGGCAACACCGTGATCTTGATATTTAGTATTATCCCCATTTTCGTATGATTTGTATTGGCTCTCTGGCAGCCTATAGTCAATTTCAAAAACATTTGGATATCCATCTTTTGATGGCATCAGCGGATGGGCAACATGAAGTTCACCGAAAAAAGATGCGAACTCTTGATGCTGTTCAACTGAGAGATTTTGTTCTCTAAAAAATATGACCTTATGGCGAAGCATTATCCCGTAGATGGCGCCTATGGTTTCGTGATCGTGCCTTGATATATCAGAGAGATTTACCCCAGATACCTCTGCTCCAAGCTTTCCAGCAACTGGCCTAACAATTAGGCCAGATTCAACATACTCGGAGTAATGCTCTTTGCTCATCATGAGCAAAAGACTACATCACTTTTTCTTCTTGGTATTCTCATATCTTTCGAGAAGTCTACGACCTTTTGCTGCAAGCTTTGCTGCAGCTGCCATATCTTGAGGAACTGGCTCCCCCCATGCCGCAGCAGATAAAGCAAGGCGTGTTGGTCTGCCCTTTTCGTCCTTCATTGGCCCTGATGGATTAGTGAAGAATCTCGTAAGGAATGAACCTTTTCTTCTCATCTTTTCAGGAGTGTCTGCTGGCCCCTTTACTCCAGGCTTCAGGTTGGCTCCCTGTGTTCTCTTGAAGTAAGCCCTACCTGCTGCAGTAAGACCACCCTTTGGGTTCTTAAGCTTTCGCGCCTTTGCTGCCTTTACATCTATATCTCTATATCCACTCTTAACTGTCGGAATACTTGAGTAATACTCATCAAATAAGGGAAGTTCTTTGTAGATAACGCCCTCTTCAGACTTTGTCTGCGTTATGGGACCACCGGTAACCCATGCCCTACACGTTCTCTTGGATGCACACTTAAAATCAAAAGCTTCGCAATAACCTAGCTGCCCAGCCGAATCTATTGATTCCCACTCATCCTTATTTTCTGGGTTTAAGCCACCCTCTATGCAGGATTTCATCTGTGGTGTAACAATAAACATTGTGCAATTTCCACATAGCTGCTTTTTTGCCTCCTGTGGCGTTACATCCCATTCTTTGCCAATCTTTTGCCAATACTCATCATTTGGCTCGCTTGGATTTAGGGGCCCATACATTGCAGTTTTAATAGCTTTGCCCCTATTCTCGAGATTTGTAGCAATATCTGATGTGGCCTTTGGGCACTTTTGATCAGCCTTAACACGCATTGCAAGCTGTGCAGCAATCAACTCAAGTTCTTGGATTTCAATATCTATATCTTCCATTTGATAATTCTCCCACAAAATAAGAACCCCCGGCGCTAGTCGCACCGGGGGTTCTTGTTATTCGGTTTTATTACTTATCAGGCTGGTTCTGCGTCGAAGGTTACCTCAACGAATGCCTCTGGGCGCTTGACGGCGAGGGCCAGTCTCTGCTCCGCAAGGATGACGATTGCGTTGCGGACGAAGAAGTCCGAATGCTGTTCGCTGATGCGGATTGATGCTTGCTCGCGGTCGTACAGCTGAGCGCCGGTGCCGAAGGCTCCGACGAGGGCCGTACCCTCGGTCATGGCTGGTGTGTCAACGACTGGCATTCTCCAGACGCGCGGCTCGCCGCCCATGGCGACAGAAACGGCGACCAGGTACTGGCCCTGAGCGTCCTTCGTGAGCTCGATGTCTTCCCAGTCATTCGGGTGAAGAACGATGCCTGTTGGCTCGTAGTAAGCGAGGAACGAGAGGGTAGCGGCGCGACGAAGTGCGTCAGCCTTGGTGTCGGCAACCGGTGAAGTTGCACCGTCTGACCAGGCATAGGTCTGGATGCCAGGTGTCTGAAGGACGCCGAGCAGGTTTTCGCCAGAGCCGTTGCCATTGAGGATTTGATTATCCTCAAGAAGACGGAGACCGTACATCAGTTCGTTGTCGATGATTGAGCGCAGTTGTGGCTCGTCAGCGAGAACATTGCGGTGTGCGGCTTCCCAGTGGGCCAGCGTGCGTACCGGAGCCTGCTCGCCAACGAAAGCGAACGATGACTGTGGCTTCAGACCGAATGTTGCCGAAGCAGCACCAGTTCCACGCTCAGCAACGGCAGCAGCGTTGTTTACGCCCTTGCCAGCTTCGAGGGTTGTGAAACCAAGCTGACGGAAGTATTCGATAACTGCCGCAGTTGTCGTACGTGTCGGGAATAGATCGCGAACGCGCTTTGTGCGTGTTGGTGGGGTGACGATTGGGTCACGCTGAATCGTGCCGAATGCTGTCGGGTTGCCGGTTGGCATTGCCGAGAAAACGTCTTTGACGTTGTAGCCAGTCAGCGAAACAGCTGCTTGCCACGGGGCAACCATGTTTGCGCCATTGCGACCATTGGCAAGCGACTTGAACTCAGCTGACTCGAGGAACATTTCGCCAATGCTCTTGATTTCGCGGGACGAAAGACCCTTGACCTCATTAGCTGTTGCGGCGTATGTTGAAGCGACAGAAGCCTGTGGCTCTGATGCCCAGGTATCTACTTCGCCCATTGTCTCAAGGCCAGCGATTAGGCTCTTGATTTCCTTGATGTCCTGCATGTTCTTATCGAACGCTGTCTTCTGCTCTGTTGAAACGACAACGGTGCCGTCCTCAACCTTGAACGAGTCAGCAATCGCCTTGTTGTCGGCCATCTTCTGACGGAGAGCTGATTGAAGCTCATCTATTCTTGCTTTGTCTTGCGACATATTTTTTCTCCTGTTGAGATTTGAAGGGTTGGATGGGTATTTCTTTTATGTGCGGCTTAGGTAAGCACCCAGCCCTGCTCTTACAAAATTAACAGATGTTTACATCTTTTAGTGTAACTACTTATGTTTTGAAATAAAGTGTGTAAATAGATATTAAGAGCCGTAAAGTTCGTTATATATAGAAACTTTTCTTTTTGGTCTTTTGAGTTCGCTCATTAAAACGGTTCTTACAGCTCTCTCAAAATCTCTACGCTGACCCCTTCTTCCGAGGGCTGTTGCTCCAGCAACTCTTGCGTAGTCCGAGTTATTGGTGCAAGGCATCCATACTGACCTTCCAGTTTTAGACACCCTTCTGCTAACTCCGATGCACCCTAACTGGCGAGCCCTAAATCTTGCTGACTCTATATCTGTAAATACATCTGGGTCATTATCTCTAACATACTCAGGCCCAAAGAAAGCAGACTTTGCAGAGACAACTGGTCCAGAAACTATTCCACCACCAGGCAGGCTATCTATGGAGATAACACCCCTTGAACCAAGCTCTTCCCATTTGTCGTTTCTTCTTCTCTTTCTTTTCCCACGAACCCTGCCGTCTTCCCCCTTATAGCCGGGAACGACAGAACGCCAGTTATCTCCCTCGGCGGCATTGGATATTCTCTGCATTTCCTCATGAGATGAGCATGGCATCCAGTTTCCATCTCGATCTTTGTGAGCACCAGAGCAACCTAAATTTGCAGCCATTTTCAATGCATCAATTTTTTTTACTAACCTATCTTTGTTCATTTTAGATAAACCTTGATGCCTTCGCTGATATGGCTGCTTCTATTGATTTAGAGTGATCAGATTTAAGATTTTCTTGGCTATCAACAATCGTTAGTGTTTTTGCCCTACGTGACAACCTATTTTTTGATATGTCTTTGACAAAATAGTTTGCAGCAACGCGCCTGGACAGTGATTGACCAGCTGATTTCTCCAACACTTCAAGGCTATTTACTTGTGATTTTCTGAATTTACAAGTTTTTTCCTCAATGGATAAACCATGCATTTTTATTGCACTTATTGTTGAACTTCTTCTGTATCTATTCCTAAATGCACTAGCTTTATAGTTAATTGTTTTAAGTTTTAAATTTTTCGGTATTTTTCTTATTTGTCTACCAACTATAGATTTCCCAGATGGTGATTTACCCATCGAGTGTCTGCCGACATAAATTCTCTTTGGCTCAACTGCGTCTCCAGTTGTTTTAATCGAGTTCTCAAGCATTATCTCCTGAGCCTTGCTCAAAGATGATGGACTCGATATGTACATCCCATCAGGAACGTTAACCGATTCAATATCGTTAAATACATTTTGCTTTTCTGCCCAGCTCTTTGCCATTTCATTAAGTGGAATGAGGCTGAGACCATTTTTCTTCTGGATAATAACCGCAAAATTTTTTGACCTTATCGGGTCTATAACCATTGAGTACTTATTCATTCTTATGCACCCTTCAACATTGCAATAAGTTGCTTCTTTTGTGATGCAAGTATCTGCACTCTTGACTCAAATATTCTATTGATAATTTTTAAGTGCGCTTTTTCACCAGGGCTAAGACCATCAATGTTCAGTCTAGATATGAGCTCCTTCATTTTAAAAGAAGTTGCTCTTCTCAGTAGCTGGTCAATGAAGTTTCTGAATGCAATTTGCTGTTCAATCTTTAGATTCTTGTAATACTCCGAGTAGTTAATTTGCTGGTCAGTGTCGTAGAAATCGCCAATGCTCATTTTCATGCGCTGTGTAATTTTTATTTCACTTAGATCTGTAAGTCCGGATGTTGTATTTCCAGCAAGGACTGGAACTATTCCGCTAGGACCATCTAGCGCATATACAGAAGACAAGTCTCTTTCTCTTTGATCTGAAAGAAAATCTGCAATCAGCATTCGCGCAACATCTTCTGGCTTAAAGTCCTTGAGCCTCATATTCGGATTGAATTTTGACCCTGGCACAACAGCCTCAACATCTTGTCGCATATATCTTCTTTTGTCACCAGGTCCAGAGCTAAATATAATGTCTGGAGAAGCAAGGCCAATATGTTCCTGAAGATCGGATGCAAATCTCTCCCCAAGGTGCTGAAAATTATTTGGGCGAATGTACTCGAGATACTTCTCACTGCCAACAGTAACCATTATCTGGTCTTTGTTGATTTTATTTTTCTGGATTATTCTGCTTCTCGACAATACTTCAGGCATTATTTTCGAAGATATAGATGAAAGTGGTGCTCCATTTACTATTGCCTCAATAGCTTCATCTACTGAATCTATTTTCTTCGAGGCTGCAGCGTTACTGATAGTTTCTCTAGCGGAAGAGTCTTTTTCTAGTTTTCTACCTCTAGATCCGGGAATTCTCTCGAATACCTTTGATGACCATCTTGGTCTTCCATTGATTATTTCATTTGGATTCTTTATGTTCTCAAAAGACTCAGAATATCCAATTCCATCCCCCATTTCATTGGCCAAAAACTTGAGTCTTGCAGCAGGATCTTTTGAATTGTTCTGAGCCATTGCTTGCGTTACTGTCTTGCCAAGCTTTCTGCGTTCACCAACTGTTAATGGTCTTCTTTTCTCTAATGAGATAGTTGATCCATTTGGCATTACGTAAAGTAGCTTCTTGATTCCAGTGTTAGAAAGCATTCCAAGCTCATCGTTTCCAATGTCGGGTGCTCCAAACGCTGACATTAAGTATGTTGCACCCTCCATGTCCCTATTGTCCGGAATCGCCCTAAGAACTTTTGGTGGAACAACTGGCTCCAATACAAAACCGTCACGACGTACCATTCTTGAAACTTTTTCCCTATGCATGCTCATGTCTCTGATCAGCTGTTTAGCCTGTTGGGCAACTGCATTAGGATTATCATTTGTAACTTTTGGTATTTGCGGTTTTCTACTATCAATTAAAGATTCTGGATACTGACCACCACCAAGGGCTGTGCCAGTTACCTTGTCTGGAGCTCTCCCGCGAAGTTCTCTTCTTATTGCTGATATTGCCAGTCCAAGAGGTGATGGAATATCAAAAAGTTTTGCACCACAAGTTGAAAGTCTTGAGTCTGTAAATCGTCCACCATACTGGTAACCCTCTGGACATCTGTAGCCGCGATTTTCTCTAGTTGGCGCGCCCATGCCAGGGATACTCGGTGTTCCTGGGGTCAATGTTCTATAGACTGCCGATCTGACTGGCGACTTAAGTGGATCTATGTCCCCAGGGATAGCAAGGCGAACTAGTGGTGATCTCTTTGTCTCAATTCCAGCAGTAACTCTCTTATTGTCTGCGATTTTCCTCGTGACCCCATTACGCATTGCTAAGGCTTTGAAGTCAATAACATTCTGCTTTAATGCAAAATTTGACCTTATTGGCTCTGGCTTTGTATACGGGTCAAATGGAAATTTGACACGGAGAACTACTACTTCTTCTTTCTGGTCGCAACAATTACTCATCTATTAACTCACCACCACAGCACTCAAGATCAAAAGATTTTTGTTCGAAGGGGAGACTTTTTGACTGGCCAAATTCGTTCTCTCCAACGATTTCCCAGTTATCTGAGTTTCTGATGAACCCAACAAAATCAGGTTCCATTTCAACGAAATCTCTGAGAACCTCCATGGCGTGCTTAAAATCAGCATTTGTTACAACATCTGTATATTGGTAGTCATCCAATGGAATATCGGAGAAAAAAAGATCATCAGAAATTTCATCCGACTTCTTTTTTGGACCATTTATTTTTCTAAGTCTTGAAGCAAATTGCGTATTACTCCAATTTCTTTTCTTTAATTTCCCCCTACAGTTCTTCATTCCAGGATGATGACATCCCTCGTTCGGCCAGAGGCCCGTCGTTTCATGGTGTAGCCAGGCACATATTCTGTCAAGCGGATAGAGTTCTGGGTGGTTGGCGAGAATCACTCTGCATCTCCGGAAGCCACCAGGTTTACGCATTATCGGTCTCCAGTAGCGAAGAAGTCTTTCTAGGTTTCCGCGCCGAGGACCACGACCCTTTAGAACGTCTCCAGTGATGTTCTCCTGAGCAAGAAGATCTGGTAGAAAACCCTCTCCGGCGGCCTTAATTTCGGGATTAACTACATGTTCCATTTTTCTGCCTCGTTTCGGTTCTCAATTCTACTTAAAATATTATTGTATTTATTAGCACTAGCTGCTTTATCTAGAAAAGACTTGATTTTCATTTCTGTTTTCTTCTGCTTCTTTGCTGTTTCACCAAGTTGGGTATGAAGAACTAGATTTTCTGTAAATTTCTTATTTAATGGTTTGCTTTTTGTAATGAACGTCTCAATCCAGATTTGCTTCATTTCTCCATTTGGCATTGACCACAGGAACCTGTGAAATGGCGTGTTCTTGAGTCTCTTCAGGTTCTTCATCTTCATGGCAAATGAGAAGAAACTAACATTTACAGCCTTGTTCTCCTCGTTAACCACAACACCATCGGATTCTGATGAATCAGCGTCTATAACATAGTAGAGCTTCTTCTTCCCAGAGGTTGCAGCAAGCACGGCCTTCATTTCCCTGACTCCATTTTCATCATCTGGGAATAAAGTTTCTTTATCCCGGAAAGAATTTCTGACCTTATTGCCTTTTTCAACACATCTTCGACGCTCGCATTGGGACGAGCGCTCGGGTCATAAGATTTTGGATTATCGATATTCATTCCTTGCTTATGCGAAAAAAGAACGTACCTAACACCAGCATCCACGTAACGTTTTCTTATTTCCATTGCCATTCTGTACTCCTTAAGCATTTTCGCCGCAGGAATATCGATATCACCAGAATTAATTTTATCTATAAGTTTTTGAGCTGCATCTCTCGGAATTCTTTGATTGATAATTTCGTCAATCGAAATAATGTTTTTTGTTGCATCGCTAATGTCAACATTTGCAGCATATTTTTGAACTTTACTGAATGGGTAGTGAATTCCCTCAATATCGGCAAGGCTATATCCACCTAGTATCTGAGCGTGCATTGCCACATTTGTTTTCTCTGTTGAGGAATCCCCCCTTTTAAGCTTTCTCGATGTTGCAATGCTTTCAGCATTTTCTTTTTTTACTCGTGCATTGAGAAGATTGATTACAGCATCGGCCATATGTGATTTTTTATTTTTGCCATCTGCATTTAATATTGCATCAAGAATGTCTTCTCTGTTTTCGCTTCCGATCAGAACAGGCCTTCCACCAGAACTAATTGGATCCCCACGCATATATGAAGTTCTTTCTGAAACTTCCGGCTTAAGTATTATCTGTATGTCGCCGTACGCTGTCAGGCCATCCCCAAACTCGTCGGAATCCTCGAGTTCGTAAATAGCATCCTTTCCAGAATTCCAACCATTCTCTTTTGCTTTTTTCCTTTTTTGTTCAAGCTGCGACTTGCTTACAACAAAGCCGGATGAGGGCCTAACTTTGTCTCCAGTTTTGGGATTTATACCAATTGTCGATTCAAATGCTTTTTTTAAATACTCATCGCTATTCATCCGAATCTCCATCTTCGCCATCGTCTATGTCATCCGGAGCGCCAAGCAGATCTCTTAAATACATAGCAAATGCTTCATTTTCCTGCTTGCTAAATGATTTTTTGTCAGACTTATCTATAAACATAATTCCTCATATAAAACGCTCGGATGCCGTGGATGTTAATTTTCTTAGTTCCTGAGCTGTTATACCGAAAAATTCAGCGACTATTTCAAATGCCTCTGGTGGGACAATTGACCTCATTGCAAAGTCTGGCGATGTTGCGTAGGCAAGAACTTCGGCAACGAATTCGCCAGGATTCTGAGAAGCAACTGTATTATTTCCAGAGTAGCCGAATTTAGTAAACATTCTTGAAATTCTTTCCATTTCCGGAGTGAGTTGCTGCTGGGCTCGAGCCAATTCATCTGGGTCTAATTGGCTCAAATCTAGAGATCTAGTTTTGTCCATTCCAGCACGTTTTGCTACTCCAATGCTGTCTTCCACCATTCCAGATGCCACTTCCTGCATTCTCTCCCTGGCTGCTTTGTTTCTCTTCTGGGCCATGGCATGAAATGCATGAATCAACTCATGTCTTATCAAATGGTCTAGGAATGCTTGATTTCTTAAATACTTAGGATTGATTTGTATGAAACCAGCTCCATTCAGATATGCGCCAGAAATATTAAACCATGGGCTTGGTTTGTAACCGCTTCTGTACATGAAGTCATTTTCACGTCCCTCCATGAAGTAATCAGTAAACATCATTGGCGGCATGCCGAATTCCTTCACTAATGACTTTATGCCTGGCGATTCCTCCAAAACACGCGATACGGCAGTAATCATTTCACCTTGCAATTCCCACTTAACAGATGCATCTTCTAGTAATCCATCTATTTTCTTCTTTCCGCCATGTTTTGCTTTTCTTGAGTATGGGTTTGTTTTTATTATTTCCTTTAGACCCTGTGGTGATAGCGGTATATATGTTGACGCTGTTGTTTCATTATTTGTTTTACCTTTTGACGCTGCTCCAGAGCTTTTAGTTATGCTCTTTCCAGCTTTCCTCATTCTTCTCGAGAACCTTCTCTTCTCTCTTCCTCCCCCTAGCCCAGATGAAAGGCCAGCATTACCCGTAGGGGAAGCACCGGAAGAAAGTCCTGCAAATGGATCGAAGTCGTACGGTTCATCAAATGCGCTTGGCGTGGCTTTTCTTGCAGCTCTAGCCGGAGGCAACGGTGGTGAGCCAAATGGGTCATTTGGGTCCGAATACGCTTCATATATGACATCATCCAATGCTGGTACGTCGTCTACTTCACGCTTTCTGTCACGTAGTTTTGCTAGACCTTTTCTCGTCTTTTCTTTAGCTTTCTTGGCAGCATCGCCAACCGCATCTCTAGTCTTTTCAGATGCGGTGGATAGCTTTTCTCTAGCCTCTTCAGTTGCTTGAAGAAGTCTTTCCTTGTTCTCGTCTGTAAGAACACGCTCATCTACAAATTTATCTACGACTTGATAACCATCGACTAGTGCATCTTTTACTGGGTCTGGCAAACCCTCAGGAGCAACTCTGTCAACTACTGACATAGCTATTTTCGCTTGCTCTTCAGTTATTTTCCCTGAATCAATAAGTTTCTTTATAGTTAGTTCAGCAACATCTCTTCCGCCCCTTCTCGCTGCTTCTGTTGCAACATGAACTAGAGCGCCAGTAGGTCCTTTCGAGGCAACAGCTGCAGCATATTCAGCAACCATGACAATACGATCTTTTGTCTCTTCGTCAACATCAAGTCTGTCTACTGCTGGTCTTATCAGCCTCTTAGCAACACGGCCAGCTATTCCGCTTCTGGCCCCAGAGCTCAAACCACCAAGTGGCTTCCCTGGGTTGTCCATGAGGAATCTGCGTTCTTCTGGTGTTAGGTCATCATCCCAGTCGCCATCTGTAGATGTAGTTCTGTATCTTTCTGGAAATGGAGATAAATCTGGAATATCACTTTGTGACGCATCTCTGCCTGGGCGCTGAAAGCCACCATCCCTATCGGACATTATTGATGGTCTAGATGGATTGAAAAATGGATTTCCCCAGTTGTTCCATTCACCATTTGGATAATAGAAGGTTCCATTAACCTGATAGTAAATAATGTCAAGATAGTCCTGCAGTGCGCTTTGCATTCTCCCCATGGCTTGTGCTTTATTATCTAGATCTTGCTTTGTTAAGCGTTGGCTTACGGTTAAATTGCCTCCAAGAGCTGTAGCCTCGCGCCTTAATTCTGCAGCTTTATAAAAAGCATGATCCATTAGCCAAACTATTTGCTCTGGAGTCATCTCGTCTAGCTGAGCTGTCCCGAGACCTTCCATTGCTATGCCGTACAGAATGCTTCCGGGGTATGTATTTTCCAATTGTCTCTGAATCTCATTTTGAGCTTGATAAGCGGACAACTCATTTTTTAATATTCGTTCTATTATTCTTGTTGGCCAATTTCTATTTCTTGAATCCTTATAGCCACTCCGCCATACAAAATTTTTCTGAAGACCATCTCGTGATTGTTTTGGAGTTGGCTTGTAGTCTTCCTCATCTGGTTTTATTATTTCACCAGTTTCCGGATTAACATCTGCTGGTGGGGCACTTGGTTCCTCGCCAGTTGGTCTGCCTTCACCCTTTGGCCTTCTGCGTGAATCCCAAACAAACGAACTTGGCTTTTCCTCTTCGTCAACTACTGGTGGATCTATTAGTTCTTCTAGACCATCCTCATCTACAACATCTCTAGGCCGAGCGTCTATGTCTTTATGTATATTTTCGGCCTCTTCTGCAAGTATTTGCTCGAGTTCTTCTGGTGTTGAATTTTCTATTATTGCCAAAACTGCTGGATCTATATCTTCAGGAGATATTCCAAGTTCTTCATCACTTTCCCCAGAAGAGAATATTTCCTGAAGTCTTTGTGTTATCTCACTTAGCTCTTCTGCCCTTCTCTTTCTGCGTTCTTCTCTTGTTTCAATTGGTCCATAAACTTCTGCATCTGATGAATCTGGAGAATCGACATCTACATTTATTTTTTCAGCATTTTCCTTATCTAGCTGAGTGCCGAAGGAGCTTCCATCTTCATGTATTTCATCAAATGAAATATTATTAGTATCTTGAATAATTTCTGCTTCGTCTTGCGGCGTTCTTTGTTCCTGACTAAGACCGCGCTCTCTTCTGCTAATAATGTGCTTATTAACAGCTCTTTGTATCTGTATGCCAGCACCAGCTGGAATTTCATCTGAATCTGGACCAGGAACTAAACTATCAAGAATCTCTTCTGTATTTTTCTGCTCAACAACACGAGCGATGAGAGTTGTTGACCCGTCCTTCTCTTTGATGCGGTCTACTATCTCTATCTTTCCTGGTGGCAATACAACTTTCTGCTCATAGTCGGATGGCTTTTTGTCTGAGAAATCACTCCAATTCGGGTAATACCCCCTTTGTCCATCCTCGGTCTGTATGACAACCCTGTGAGGTATTTTTCCAGTTTTTTCATCTGGTGAACCAGGTTCTCCTGAGCTATAACCTTTGCCGTCAATTAGCCGACCAGTAATTAACGAATCAACTGATATTGGTGAGTTATCACTGCCGTCTATCTGCTCTGGAGTCAGATTGACAGTTGTTTCAACTTCAACAGGCCCAGATATTTCTGAACGTTCAAGGATGTCAAGAACTGGCATCAATATATTTTCCAGTTGCTCTTCTAGGGATGCTTCGTCATAGGCCATCGGGTCTGGATCTAATCCCAATGTCTTCATTGCATCGTTTCTTGTTCTTATTCTATCTATTGCCTCAACTCGTTTTTCTGGGTCAAGAATGTCAGCAATTGCCTTACCAGTTGGGTCAGACATTTCAACAAGCGCATCAGCTTCCTTATCTGTAGCCTCTGCATTTAGTTTTTCCCTTTCGGCATTTGCGTGCCTGGTTACAGCTGCTTCGTTTTTGGGTCTCTTTATTGGTTTTGGTTTCTTTGTCTTTGATTTTGGAACATCTGGATTACTGGAATCAATTGGATTTGTGTCTTCGACCTTTGGTTTTGGCGGATTTATTCTGTCATTTATTCGCTTATCCAGCTCACGAGAAATAGCTTGAGGGCTGCGTGGATCACCGGCATCGCTCTTCTTCTTGGCAAATGCCTTTCTATATATGGCAACGTATTTTCTAAGCTTGTCTTTGCTCTCCTCGCTTAGATTCTTGTCTTCTAATTTTTTCTTTAGATAAGCAAGGGTATTTACCACATCATCTTCTGATGCCTTGTCTGCGGCGTCTCGAATTTTTTCTAGATCGCGCACGTCATTGCGCTTCTTTAGAATTTCAGGACTTAGTTTGTCCTTCTCGTCTCTATTTCTTTTCACTTTTTCCTGAAGAACTACATTGTCAACCCCATCATTAAGTTCTCTCCAGCGTTTTTTGGCAAGGTTCATAGCATCCTTTGCCTCTTTTAGCTGTCTACCAATTTCAGTATCATTTGGGTTGTTTCTTACAGCCTCAGTCAGCTGCTCTATTTCAAACTCCCGATCAGCTATGAAGTCAACTATTTCGTCCTCATTGTTCATTGACGAAATACGTCTAACTTCTTCTGCTACGGATGCTTGGTATACGCGCTCATCTGTCCAGAGCGGATCCCTAAATGCTTGAGATGCTCTATCTGGGCCAACTGATTGAGCATAATTAATTAGGTCTATAAACTTTTGAGTTTCCTCAGCATCGGATATGCCTCGCTCATCTGAGAATCTCGTATCAATATGCTCGTCCATCCATGCAAGAGCATCATCGACATCTTTTCCATAGATAATTCCCTGAGCTCTTAGGGCACCAAGCTCGGCCATTATTTCAAGGGCCTGGACTATCTCTGTCCTTCCAAGATTAACAATATCATCAGTGTACTTTCCAGCCAAAAAGCGCATCTTGTCTGCATCGTCAATTACTTTCTGCAGAGATGGAACTATTTTTTTCACACCATTTGGATCTTTTATTATCTGAGTAATTATTGAATTTATTTCTTCATTTGTCAGATCTTTAATTGACGATCCAGATATATAGCCCCATTGACCAGTTTCTTTATCGTAATAACGTATTCTTCCAGTTGCAGCAAGCTCGTCATTTATCGCTCCAACAAGAGCACTGAGTTGAACTGTATGTGTTATTTCATGCGCCATGATATGGCGAGCGAATGATTCAGATCCACTAATCAGTGCAGCTGACTGCTTGCTGTAAACAAGGTTGCTTACCAGAAAGTCATGCAGCGCTGCAGCATTTTCAGATTCAGAACCGCCATTTTCTGCTTCTATTCTTAGTCTTTCATTTTCTAGTAATTCAGGTAGATACTTTTGCGTATTTGCGGAAATTCTAAACATATTAAGACGAATATATGAGTGTTTTCCGTTGGGCGCGTCAACATCCCATACTGCACCACCTTCATCAGAGGATGGATCCGCATCTGGCAACCAACGAATACTTCCAACTGTTCTCATGTGGTCAGGCATCGTTGAGTAGGATCTTATGAACTCAGAAAGCATTGCTCTTTCTAATTCAAACTGGAGTTCTATTTCTTTTCTTAATAAGTCATTTTTTTGATCTTGAGAGAGCTTGTCTAAATTTCTTTTGCCAAATTTTTCATAGAGTGTTGCTTCTGCTAATTGAATCCATTTCTCTGGAGTTTCTGGTCTGTAAAGAAACTCAGTTGTCATTATCCCATCAGCTCGCAGTCGATCACATAGCTCAATCAGGTCTGCATTTTTATCGAAACCAGTTGGTTCGCTAATCCCGTATTTATCCTTTAGTGATTGCACTCTTTCGCGCATATCCCTAATGCTGCGTCTACCACGTCTTGCCCCATCCTTGAACCACCTGAATTCATCAGGCATTTCGTCTAGCTCCCATTGGGCAGGAATAACCTGATTTCCATCAGGCTTCATCCATGGAACTTCACGAGATTCCTCAATTACATCACCAAGTAGTTTTCTCCAGCTTTTTATTGTATTGAATAATGCACCCCTCTGTTTCACAGGTGCAGCGCCAGATGAAAGACCAGAACTATCTTCAAAATCAAGTTCTCTCATTAGGTGGGCTGACTCATGAGCAACACGCTGTGCTAGGTCATATATCTCTGATGCGCTAAAACCAAAACAGTTGGAACCCATTGCATCCGTGAACTGGTTAGCAGCTGGAGTTCCTGGCGGACATCTGAGTTTTCCGTCAGAATCAGTAAGCACTCCAACGGCCCTTGCTGCCGCCTGAAGAAGGCTTCCACCCCTCATTATTTGGCCTATTGTTTTGCCAGGTAGCTGCTTTGTTCCTATCATCCAGTCTGGTTGTTTGCCAGTTGCGGTGAATGGACTTATTTCAACTTCTGAGTCTTCTATTTTTTCGCCAGTTTTAGGATTAACGCTGTATTTTTTAATAACTATTTCAGCATTATTCTTACGCGGTATTTCTTTTTTTGAAGCATCAACCCAACCCCAGTTTGGGGTTTGGACTCTTTGATTCATCCTGCTCGTGTAAGAGCTATGAATTTGAAGAACCTTCCCTGGCTCCCACTTCTGCTTCGGGTTATACCTATATCCGCCAGAGAATGTCTCTACTCCTGGTATTCCGCCTTTATTTGTTCTCTTTTTGCCATCTGTGTTGCTCTTGGATGGAGCGGATGTCAAAGCTTTTACAGAGATATTTGCATTTAGGCGTGGTGATAGAACAGATGCATTGACGGATCTTCTAAAAGCTATGGCAGCTTCATCAAATGATTTTCTGTGCGCCAAAGGGGACAGCAATTTAGTGCTGACCACAATTCTGGTCTTTGCATACGACTTACCCGTCATAGGCCGGGCCGCGCTTTCTTAGTTGTTTTCGATATCGGCCTGGAGAAGCTCAAACTCTATGAGAGACTTCATGAAGTCTGCATCATCTTCACTGTCTGACTTCTTCTTCATGTCGCCACCGGCAACCCAGTTTGCTGGGATCAGGTTTTCCTTGCCCATCTCTCTGGCGCGCTTCATAATGTGGCGCTTAGCTGCTTCCTTATCCTTGGCGCGACCAAATGCCTGAATTGCATTCTTGAGGTCGTCTTCAGAAGCAATTGGGTACGAACCGTCTGGCAGTGCGAGACCCTCTTTAGCCATGCTCATTCTACGATCTTCGGAGAACGCGCGCTTAAGGGCGATTTCAGCAGCCTCTGCCTCAATATCCTCGGCTTCCTCTGGCTCGTACTTGTCATAGCCGAGAACTTCTCCATCAAGACCGACAAAAACGTCGTAAGACTTGCCATCAACGCCGTCAATTTCTACGGCGTATGAATCGATACCCTCAAAGATATCCGGCTCAACGGCTACTACTGTGCCATCGATTGCCTTTACGGCTATCTCTGCTGCATCAACAAAACCGATAACCATCATCTCATCTATCGCTGACTTCTTCTCAAGAATTTCATCATCGAGCTTATGGAAGCCAATTATTTCTGCAGTAGTTCCATCGATGAATACCTCGCGCACAGATCCGTCCTTGACCTGAACGTCAACAACAAACATGTCTGCATCTGCAGAGTATCCAGAGTCAATTACAACACCCTTGAACTCTGTTTCGGCAATTCCCTCAACTTCCAGAAGGCCAGGAAGACCCTTTTCAGCGATGCAACCACCAGGGCAGTCGTCGCAAACGGGAGATGCGCCAGGGTGCGACTTACGCTCAATCGCGCAAATATAACCAGTCTCACCCAGGTCTGCGGCTTTCATTCCCATGGAGTTGAGTCTGCGCTTACGCATGTCGCGCATCATTGAGGACTTCATTTCGTCGTCCTCATACTCCTCGTCTTCCATGTCTTCTTCTTCCATGGCCGCATTGCCCATACCCTTTTTGGCAGCATCGACCATGTCTTCGTCCATCATTTCTTCAGGGTCCATGCCCATCTTCTTGTATGGCTTCTTCATGCCCTTCTTCTTGGACTTCATGGACTGAGGCGACATATCTTCGTCCTCTTCGTCCTCCATGTCCTCTTCATCATCCATCTCGGATTCACCTGGACCGGAATCTTCCTCCATGTCCTCGTCTTCCATATCTTCTTCTTCGCCCATTTCCTCTTCGTCCATGGCCTCTTCTTCATCTTCCATGTCTTCTTCGTCTTCCATCATTTCTTTCTTGGAAGCGCCCTTTGTTTCAGTAAGGTCGACTGGTACCATCTTCATCTCGACTGGTCTTGCGCCACACTTGGCGCATACAGCTCCGCCTTTGTAGCCACAGGCTTCAGCGCCCATACCTTTAGCACACTTGAGAACGTTGCCTTCTGCGTCAACGCTCAACATTGGCTTGTTTTCAGTTTCCATATTTGGGCTCCTAAAAAAGAATCGCCGTAAAATTATAACCTAAATTAACAAACCAGTATGTACCGTCATGGTATTACTGTTCTGCTAGTTAAGGTTTTTATTTTGTCCTACAGAGAAATTAGCCGCTTATTAGATGCTGCGCGTGCACCTTTTGTTCTTTGTGGCTGATTTCTTCCGTTATTTCTTGAGAAACCTCTGGCGATATCCAGGAGTTGCTCCATCTCTCCCACCCTGCTGACAATTGGTGAGTATTCTTGCTCTTCTTTGACAAGGGATGCTTTAATTTTTTCATTCAGAGTGTCAAGTGTTGATCTAAGGCTTCTCTCAACTTCAATATCATCGCCCTCGAGCAAATCAAGCATTTCAGTAATTCGGTTTCTCTTTTCTTCCTCATACTGTCTTGCTGCATTCTCACGCATCGACTGTGCCTGTAGATCATAAGCCTGGTCAATTATTGACTGGATGTATGCATCGAGTCTTTGAGCTGCTTCCATTGCCTTCTCTGGATTGTCAATTCCAGTTTTGTCAAAATCACGTATTGTCATTCCGGGATTATCCGATATTTCCGGGAACTGATCTGCCAATGTCTCACGTGCCCGCAGGGCATTCTTAAGCTTAGAAACCTGTGATTGACCAGCATCGCGACCAAGAATTTCTTCTTGCGTTGCAGCTCCAGACATCTTTCCATTCTGGGTTGCCATCTTGACGAAGTTCTCTACGTCTCTTGCGGATGGCTTCGCCCCAGACGACAGGCCTTCACTTTCGCTATTTGATGGTCTTGGGTTTTCAAATAGACTTGCTTCAACTTTTTTACCTGCTAGTGCTGGATTTTTTGCAGCCCTCTTTTGAAGCGAATCATTCAGCTGCTGAACAAAGGTATCTACCTCTTCTTGCGTTACAGAAATTCTGCGCGTAGCTTCGCTTCCGCCACCCTTTGGAGGATCAATCTTTCCTCCTGATTGCTTCTTTTCTATTCTTGCTTTATACCTGTCATGCAAGTTCTTAAAATTCTTGCCAGGGGGAGAGAAGGTGTTATTAAATATTGGCCTAATAGCATCTTCATCTAGCCCCAGGCTTTCAAGGTACCTAACAACTGCATCTTGAGCCTGATTTGGCGACATTATCCGTCCAAGGTCTGGGTTGTCAACCAGCGCCGTTGGGCTTACAGCATCAAGTGGACTGCTAATGATTCCAGAATCAACAAGTGAGCTAACTAATTCAACCGGAAGTCCTTCTTCGTAGTATTTCTTTAAAGCATCTGGCCCAGCATTAATTATTTCCCCAAGCCTTTGCATTACCTGTTCTTTTGTTTTTGGATCGTCGTAGTCTGAATTCTTTCCAACCCAGCCGAGCTTTCTGGCAATAACCATTGGTGGGAAATTTCCTCTACCGTCCTGTTTCTTGCTGGAGACAGGTATTCGATCAAGTCTTGGATCGCTTGAGAATCCAGTTATTTCACGTCTGCGCTTATCACGTTGCTCTGCATCGTAAAAGTCATACTGTTCTTGTGTCTCGATCATTGAGCCATCTCTAGCTTGCATGAATGGGAATGAGCCAAAACCCCATGTTCCCTGTATCTCTGAATCTATGAGTGATCCAGAAATCGGATCGTCGCCATTGCCAAGTAGTTCTTTCGGAATATTGTTTGAATCGCGTGCCTGAAGGAGGGCCCTAACGCTTGATAGTGAAATTCCACGATTTGGGTCATCCCATGAAGCAACGTCTGAAGTTTGAATTCCAAGTACTGATGCAATCTCAGCATCAGTCATTTGCCTATTTTCATTTGTTACAAAAAGCTTACGGAGTTGAGATGTTGGAAGCATCCATAGATCATCATCTCCAGAATTTCTATTTTCTGGATTTGAGGAAAGTGAGCCAAATCTTGCAGACTTCCAAGCTTTTGATATCCTCTTTTGCCCATCATCAGATGTGCGTATTAAGTTGTACCTAATACCTTTTTTATTTTGTGGTGCCTTGAATGTCTGAACGTAAACAGCATTTGGCTCATAGCCCTTTGATGCAGCCCATTCCTCATATGACGGAATTCCATTATCCTTTTTCCACTGCTCAATACTTGGACGACTAGTAAAATTCTTTATTTTGTCTGTGACTTCTTGTTTGTATCTAGCTTTTATTTCTTTCTCGTATTCCGCAAGATGCTCTCTATTTGGAGCCTCATAGCCGAATCCTCTTCCGTATACATCTACATCTGATGAACCAGCAGAAGCGATTCTTCCAGCAGATATGGATATTGCATCGTCTGATTCATCGTCTATATCGGGATTAGCCTCATCTGCTGCAGCAAGTTCTGCACGCTTATCCTGATCGTCATCTTCACTCCCACCTCTTGGGGCGTCGATACTTCCAACCCCAAATCCTTGAGCCCCCTGTGATTTTTCCTTTTTCCGGTAACGGGATATCGCGCCATTTGCTTGACTCATCATGAAGTCATCAAAAGTTCCTCGCGAGCTGTCATATCCGCCATTTATTAGAGCCTGCATGATTGCTATTCTTGCTATCTGCTCTGCTTCTTCCCTATCAAACCCAGAACTAGCTTTAAGCGAAGCAGAGTATGAGGCTTTTTTAACTGCCTTAGTAATTGC
>Ga0129336_10000374_pt1 | contig 26015 bp, 25 predicted proteins | sample CPB6_02_DNA_FD_96878 | JGI IMG/M metagenome (GOLD analysis project Ga0129336, IMG submission 96878) | Freshwater to marine salinity gradient microbial communities from Chesapeake Bay, USA - CPBay_Sum_0.6_0.2_DNA | ecosystem: Environmental > Aquatic > Marine > Coastal | place: USA: Chesapeake... | reverse complement strand
GCAAGTCCAGCATACTTGCGCTTCATCAACTTCTCAATACGAGCATCCTCAACAACGTTTACAAACTGAGGAGGAACTTTTACTTCTTCAGTCCAATCCTGATCTGGAGTAAAGAGAGCGTGTCCAACTTCGTGCCCCACTAGAAGATCATAAACAAGGTTGCTTGCTTTCTCCCACAGAGGAAGCGTCAGGACACGAGTGTGGACGTTGAAGCAGGCAGTAGAGACTTTCTTGTGCTCCACCACCAAATCCTCAGTGGCAAGCAGTTTGGCAAGTTGAGATTTGATTTCGTGGCGAACAGGCATCGGTTTTGTTTCAGATGTCCTTATTATACAAAAAAAGGAGGTCTTGCGACCTCCATGTGGACAGTTCAAAAAGTGTCCTCAAGCACCATGCTTAGCACGAATATTTGCTAACACTGCACCTGCTACCTTTTCGCCACGTTCTTTTGAACCATAACGCTTTCCTGCCTCTTTAGCAATTTTTTCAAATTGTTTCCCTGGTTTGCCAATATCCTTACCTGCTCTTGCTGCCTTCGCAGAATATGCTGCTTCAACAATACTATCTCTCCACTCTTCACTCATGTTTGCCATGATTGCTTCTGCCGACTCAAGTGTATCAGCATATCCTTCAACAAACAAGTGCTCAAGAACAATATCGTAAACATCAACTTCTTCAGTTGCCATTCTTGAAGCAAGTTTTGATGCTCCAGAAGCAACTTTAGAGGCAACAGCGCCAATAGCGCCTTTAACACCTCTCTTAGTTCTTGCTGCAGTATACTTAGCACTTTGCTTCGTTTTACCTGCAACATCAGATGCTGCTTGCCCCGCTTGCCTAGCAGCACTATAAGCACCTACTTGTGCCTTTGCAATCTTATGCTTAATTCTACCTTTGATATCTTTTGCTACTGCAGAACGAAGTTCTGCTCTACCTTTGCTGGATTGAGTTTTAAGACCTGCTCCGCGCATAAGACCACGACCTGATGCGTACTTGGCAGCACCAACATGTGCTTGTCTCTTTACATCCTTAACTTTCTGCTGAACTGCTTTCTTTGCTTCACCTGGAGCAGCCTTAACCTGAGCAACTTTCTTTTTAACTGATGCCTTTACTTGAGCAACTTTTTCTGCTCTTTTTTTCTCTTTCATACCAGACAATCTTGATGCTGCTGCCATTCTGCTACCAGCACCAGTGGTCACTTTAGCACTTCCACCACGAGTTTCACCACCAAATGTAACTTTTGCTTCTGAAATAACTTCCTCAAAAATCTCTTCCACTTCATCAAAATCATATCCTTCTTCAATCATTTCGTCAATTGTCTCTTCAACAATTGCATCGATTTCTTCATCAGTGAGTTCTTCAATTCCTGCAAACTCATCTGACATTTCTTCTAATTCATCTCTAAGATCTTCATCATAAACGGCAGAATATGCCTCGTACAGACCTTTAATATCTTTAGAATTCATTTTACCAATTAGTTTACTTTTATACATTTATTTATAAAAAAGAAGCGTCCCGTGAGAGACGCTTCTTGAGTGCTTGGCGACGTGCCTTTGCCTGCCTAATTGCTTGAGGTTTCTTTTTTCCCTTATCGTTTCTCTTGTGAGGATTGCGACCGCTCTCCCAAATTTTGTGTCTCATTTTTCTCCGTGAATGAATCTAACCAAAGACCAATTTTATCAACAAAACGATCTAACCAATCTTTCTCTTGTGCCACTTATCAAACCATCCTACTAAAACCTTTTAGTTTTTCTGCTTTATAAACTTTTTCAAATTTATCTTCCAGTCCAACTTTGTGAGATATTACAAATACATTCGTGTCTTTTAGAACATATCGAATAATTTTTAAAAACTCATCTGTTCCAAATCCATCAAGAGAACTATCAAAAACTTCATCAAAGAAAATAATATTGCAGTGAACAGAATTTTTAAATTTAGCAACTTCCCTCCAAGCAAAAATCAGTGCTAAATTAATTCTTGCCTTTTCACCTTCACTGAAAGAAGTGTAAGAAAAGTCATCATAAACTGGAGATTGGACGGTTTCATTAAATTCCTCATCAAGAGTAAAATTAATGTAAAAATCCATCATCTGAAGATAACGGTTAACTTGCTGATTTATCAGCGGTAGATACTTCTTGATGATTTTAGTTTTAACTCCGCCGTCTTTAAGTAAACTATACGAAAAATCGTAATAGTTAATTAAATCTTTTTTAGAAGCGAACTCGTCGTGTGTAATTCTTAAGTTTTCTTTGAAGGATTCTAACTTCTCATGTTCAGAATTTCGGTTTGCAAGGTTCTCGGTAAGAACTTGAATTTCATGTTCAAGATCTCTGATTTGTCTTTGACATCCAGCGATCTTAGTATTGTTTTGAGAAATGCCATTCGTTAATTTTGAAATCTCCTTCGATAGAGCGATGAAATGACGCTCTCGCTCCTCTTCCTCTTTAATTGCCTCCTCTAGTTCTTTATAACCAGATTGCAACTCCTTTGCTTTATTTTGAGCGTCGGTAATTCTATTTATTCTGAAGGTCTCTTCAATAGACTGTGTGCAGGTAGGGCAGACCGTATTCTCAGTAAAGAATTTATGCTCTTTAGTAATAGTAGATACTTTTTGAGAAATTTTTCCTTTAAGGTTTCCTAACTTACGAAGTTTATCTGCGGCACCTACATAATCCTCAAGTTCTTTTTGTAGAGTATATAATCCCTCTTCAACTATGGCATTGTCGGCAATATAAACATCAACTTCTTTATCTAAATTGGCAATCTTTTTCTTATTGGCATTTATATTGGCATTCCCACGATTCTCAAGTTCTCCAATAAACTCTTCCTGCATCTTGACCTTATCAAGAAGAGATTCTTTCTTAAGTTCAAGCGTTTTAATTTCTTCCCTAATTGAACGAATTTTTTCTTTGATTACAAGATTCATTGAAGAGAAGATTTTAATATCAAGAAGATCTTCAATAACTTCACGACGATGAGCAGCAGAAAGTTGCATAAAAGGAACAAAAGTGCTTGATCCCAAAATTACAATTTGAGTAAAAGACTTATAGTTCATTTTAAGAACTGTTTGTTCAAACCATTTTTGTTGATCGGAAGATGATGCAGTTTGATCTATTAAAGATCCATTTCTATAAATTTCAAATATGTTAGGTTTAATTCCTCTTTTCACATTCCAATTAATAGTACCGATTTGAAATTCAATTTCTACAACACAATCTTTTTCATTTATAGAATTTACCAATTGTGGTTTATTAATTCCACGAAATGATTTTCCAAACAAAACAAAAGTTAAAGCATCTAGAATAGTGCTTTTTCCTGCACCATTATTTCCAATGATTAACGTTGTTATGTTTTCATCAAGATTAATAGATGTAAATTGGTTTCCTGTGCTTAAAAAATTTTTCCATTTAATATTTTTAAATACAATCATGTTTAAATAAAATCACTTTCTTTTGGTGGAACTACAATATCATCTGATGTTATTATAACATATTTGTGCTCATGCGTATCACAAACGTGTATTAACAATTCATCGTCAACTTCCATTACGTGCATTTCTGGATAGTCATCTTCTTCCAACATCATAGCAAATCTTTTAGCATCATCTTCTTCTTGAAAAAGATATAGAACCTTTTCACCATCTTCATTTGCTACACTATATGCACCTTCTTCTTCTCTACCATAAATTGTTAGTATATACATATTAAACTAACTCACAAGCTTCTTTATATACTTCCGACATTAATTTTGAAATAAAAGATTTATCAAGATTTATTTCGGATTCTTCAATATATCTATTCAAAATAGAAAGTGTGTCTTCTGATTCAAATGCTTCAAAATTTTCATTTTCTTGTATTTGAAAATTTTCTACAACTTTCAATTCAGCAACGTTTGCGAGATAAAGTTTATCAACAAATTTTTCAAATTGTTTTATATCTGTTTTCTTTCTAACAATTAATTTTATAATTTTGTTTTCATATTCACGAAAGTCAACCATTTGATATGGTGTATCTTCATAATGAATAACTTTAAACATTTTATATGGATTTTCAATCGGAAAATGTTCTAACGTTTCTGTGTCAAAAATATGAAAACCGCGTTTATCATTTACATCGTTCCAATATATTTCATAAGGATTTCCAAGATAAAATATTTTCCCATTATCTGATCTAGTATGATAATGTCCAGAAAATACCTTAGAAAATTTATCAAAGATATTAGAATTCATACCATGGTCCATTACAAGTCCTTTGTGAACTACAAATCCCTGAAGTTCAAGATGTCCCATAGCAATTTTGCATTTGGTCTTTTCAATTATTTTAAAAACACTTTCTTGATCCTCTTGACAAATCCAAGGAAGTAATAAAATATCAAGACCTCCTATTTGAATTTCTTTAGGGGAAGAATATGTTTTTATGTTGTCATAATCTTTAAGAAGAAGTTTTGGTGAATTAGTATGATTTGTATTTTTATAGTATGAATCATGATTTCCAACTACCATGTGAACTTCATACTTGGACAAAGGATCAAAAACCACTCTCTTTGACCATTCTAGACTTTGATAATCAATTGACTTTCTACTATCAAAAACATCTCCCATATGAATAACTGCTTCCACTCCATGTTCCTTCAAACTAGGAAAGAAAACGTTATTATAAAAAAGTTCAAAATAATCATGAAACAATTTTGATCCTTTTCTACATCCGTAGTGAGTGTCTGTGATAATAGCGATTTTCATTCAATAACGAAGTTTTGAGTACACTGCATCTTTAATACTATTATAGTCACTGTAATTTGATCCGTCAACGCCGCTATCATCAAACACTTGATCAAATCCAGTCTTTTCAAGAATTTTATTTTTAATTTCTAGTTGCTTTTTCTCTTTTTGAATACGACGGAGAAAAGCGTAGTGAATAATTTGTGTGAAGTATGCAAATGGATTTTGTGACTTCTCAGGATTGAAATTGTGAATGTATTGAACACAATTTTCAATTCCATCACAGATCATATCATCCTTAAACATGTAATTGACAAAATTTGGTTTAAAGGATAAGTGTGTTGCAATTTTTAAAAAACATTCCCCAAGATAATTTGTAATTCTTGGTTTTGGTTCTCCTCTAATTGCTGCCAATTCTACATTTTCTCTATAAGCAATGAGTGCAGCAAGAAATTCTTTATTGTTAACGTAATGTTCTGACTTTTTTCTTCTTGTCATTACTGCTGTGGTAATCATTAGGTTTTCTCATTATTATGTAGAGATTATAACATTTAACTAAATGCTTGACAAGAGTTTAAAATGTCAGTAGACTGCGTATGTGGCGGGTTAAAGATGAGCTTTAGCTATTCTTAAAAAGCTTTTCTAAGATCTCTTTAGCATCTTTAACGTTAGATAGATACCCCATTCTCCTGTCTAATTTAGATTGTTTAGTAGATTTTCTTGTATTTTGTCTTAGATAGTTTTGATACATTACAATCATTTCAATATCTGAAGATTCTGAGATTGTAATAACATCATCAAGATTAATTATAAACAAATCTTCTGTTGTAGTTTTTAACCAAGGTTCTACTTTATATCCTACAACTCCACCGGTTTTATGTTTTATTTCACTGACGATAATTGGATTTGAAACGAGTAGTAAAGTTTTATTTTCTTCTTCAGATACGGCTACTTTACAAAATATTTCTTCACCTGTTTTTAATTTAATAGTTGAGTAAAAATCTTCTTCTATCATTTTTTTATTGGAATAGTAACTATTTCATAATTAAATTGTTCTTCATTATAAATTTTAATTCTTTCTATTAAATGATTTAAGGTATAATTTTTTTTAGAGTTATATGTACAATCATCTGCAATATCATAAAGTATTGCTTTTGTTTTATTGTTTCCTTTTCTAAGAACTCTGCCGATTGATTGTAAATTTCTTATTCTTGATTTACTTGGTGAAGCAAAAATAATGTTATGCAAATTTTTAATGTTAATGCCAGTACTAAAAGTTCCGTAAGATGCAACAATAATTGCATTGGATTCTTCTTCTGTAATTTTTCGAACTAATTCTCGTTCTTCAGCATCCACACCACCATGAACAAAAAAGATCTTACGATCACTTTGTTTGTTATTATTTATTTGATGATACAATGGTTCTCCATGGGTGGAAACTCTACTATACAAAATTAATGTGTTTCCTTTAAGATCTAATGCAAGATTTGTAATAAATTTATTTCTTTTTTCGTGGTTAATAATAAATTGAACTTCATCTTCATAAGTTTCAAATCTTTGAGGAGAATGCTTAAGAATTAAGCAGTGAATATTTAATTTTGATAAATGTCCTTGTTGTATTAATTCTGCAGTTTTAGTTATTTTATAAGAAGGTCCAAATAATCCTTCAAGCACCCATTTGTGAGTTTGTGTCCCATCAAGTGTTCCAGTAAATCCGTATCTATATTTTGCACTATGAAGTTTTGTCATAATTTGAATGAGTGATTTACTCTTGAACAAATGTGCTTCATCTCCTATAATTACATCGTAGTTTTCAAAAAATGAACGTTCTAATTTGTAAATGGATTGCCATGTGGTGATTGTTACTGGATGTTTATTCGTTTTTTCTCTTCCAGAATATATTTTGTGACAGTATGACTCAGCATCCCAACCATAATCCAAAAAGTCTTTATACATCTGTTCGACTAGACTGGTCGTTGGAACAACTAAGAGGATTTTTAATTGCTTATCTACATAATACCTCACTAGAGAATAAATCATCAGAGATTTTCCTGAGGCAGTGGGTGATATCAAAAGTTTTCTATTGTGCTTTAACGCATCGTATACTCCCTCAATTTGGTATTGACGTGGAATATGAACACAGATAGATTGCATATAATCTTTAACACCTTCTAGAGATATGTTTTCATTTATCTCAAAAGGTAAACCATAAAATTTATTTTCTTTGAATTCGTAAGTGTAATTATGTAAGTTTAATTTTTCGATTACTTTATCGAGTAATCCTACGTAAATTTCTCCAGTATGAACTGAGAGTAATCTAATTAATCCATCCCAATGCTTGCTACGCATCTGTGGCATGAATTTTGCACCAGGTACTTCGAATGTAAAATATTGCTGAAGTTCGTATAAAATATGAGGTTCACACTCTAACTTAATGTAAACCTCATTCTTTTTATGAATAATTACGTCACTCATCAATAAAAATAAAATTGTTATGAATATTTAGTTATCCTAGTCCAGATTGAAATCTCATAAATTCAATAGCATTTTTAATTTGATAAGTTCTATTCTGCAATACTTTAAGAATACTTTCCAAATAATTTAAAATTACATCATAGTATTCAACTTTTAATGATGCTTGTGAAAGTTTTTCGTCAGCATCTAAGTATTTTTGTAGCGTATCTTTATCTCTTATTTTTTTAGGAAATGGATTATCTATATAAATTTCTGGATCTGCTTTGCCGGTAAAGTATTCATACTTCTCATGACGAATATTTTTTCTTAATTGTTCGGATTTTTTTCTCAAAAGAATTAAGTTATTGTATATTTCAAAATATTTTGCATGAAGTATGGGAACGTTTAGTGATTCAATATGAAGATTATCTACATCTATTTTTGAATCTTTCTCCCACATTTTTTGCACATAATCAAGATCAATCATAAAGGATCTCCATCTAAATTTACAATATTGTAAATAGTATACTTAAAAGATACCTCAGCAGTCAAATATTGAATGTCTGCATCAGTAGCATCAAAATCCAAACTTGATAGTGAGTAAGGCCAAATATCTTTAAATTTAATTTTAAAGTTTGTATTCTGAGAACTAGTTAAAATATTCATTGTAGCATCAGAATAAATGTTCATTAATTTAGTGTCACTAGTATCAACATAATTTTGATCTTTTTGAAGATTATAAATTTCTTCCAAAGATTCTGGATATCCAAGACCTCTTATCCAATTTTGTATTTCCATATAATTTTCAAGATTTTCGTCAACTAAAAATTTGACAACAAAATCTTGAAATTGAATTTTGTCCCCAGGTGTATCAATATCTTTTAGATATGATGGTTGATTCGCAACACCAAGATCTATTCCTGGAATATTTGCAGAGTTTCCAAAAAATGCTACTTTCGGAGATCTATTTAAAATTAATTTAAAACCTACAGGTGTAAGAAAATTTCTATTCTGTATTTGGTTTTTAAAAAGACTTGAAACTGCCATTTTTTTAATTATTTATATAAAAAAAGGGATCCTTTTGGGATCCCTGAAGAACATTTTGTGAAAATGAATCACATGATGTTTTTGACAGCCACTCTTCTGTAGTAGCGGTTGGTGTTAACCTGAAGTCTACCAAGACCCTGGGATGTTCCTTCAGCGAATGGATTAGCAACAATCCCGTAACGGGTCTTGAATCCAATTTTTGGCTGGAAGGTGTTCTCACCAACGGCACGAACCATTTGGAGAGGAACATATGGGCAATAGAATAGACCAGCATCATAAGGGGAAGAACCCTTATAACCAACAACGTAGTACTGATTGGTTCCTTGAGCAAGACCGCTGTTATCAGCAGCAAGGTTTGCCGAATAAGGATCAATATATACGCGATACTTACCTTGGAGAACACCAGCGAAGGTGTTGCCAGTATCATCAACGTTGAGGTTAGCGTTGAGGGCAGGGGTGTAATCGAGAACACCAGCCATGGTCAGTGCTGAAGCAACGTCAGCAGAGCACAGGATGATGTTGCCCTTTCCGCGACGAGTTCTCTGAGCGATTCTGTTTGCATCTCTTTCGATTTGGAACAGAAGACCCTTGAACTTCTCAACCGACCAACGACCGTTGGAGTCAACGTCGAGGTCAAATACGCCAGCGGTAGCAGTATTTTCTACAGCGCCCTGTTCAGCAACCTTGTAGATGGTTCTGATAACTTCGCGGTTGATCTCAGCAAGAATCTCAGTTGAGAGAATATTTGCGAGTTCCGCTTCAGCATTCAGACCATGGATTGCCTTGAGGTCTTGAGCAAGCTCAAGTGAGTACTCAGCCTTCAGAGCGCGTGACTTTGCAGTAACGGTAACTTTCTCGATTGAGAAAGCCATCTGGTTGAACTGATTACCATCGCCATTACCCAGGTTCTCAGAATCGCCAGTTGGCATACCTGAACCAACATTATATGCGGTTGAGGTTGCAGAACCAACGGGGTTAAGAATTGAAGGGTTGGTGCCGCTTTGAGCGGTTGTACCAATACCAGCAGCGGCATCAGCAAAACCACCTTCAACGTTGAAACCACTATCTTGACCTGAGAATGAAGTATCAACTTCATTGAAGAATGCTTCAGTTCCGCTCTGAGTGTTGTAGCGGGAGCGCATTGCGAAGATGAGACCAGTAGGACCGCTCATTGGTTGAACGCCAGCCAGGTCATAAGCGACCAGGTTAGGCATTGAACGACGGATCAGAGAGATCAGAACTGGGTCAAAACCTGCATTAGGACCAGCTGCGGGTGCAGTACCACCACCGGTACCACCACCGAAACCGCCATAAGCACCAGCAGCGTTAGCTGCGTTGGTTGGGGTCTCCATCAGGCTCATGCCGGAGGAGAATGCGGACTCCTCGCGGAGGAATCTTTCTTGGTTCTCTAACAGGACAGCGGTTACCGCTCTACGATGGGAATCTTTGATTGGATCAAGACCCTCATAGTTGAGGAGTGGGGCCCACTTTTCCTGCAGATGTTCTGCGTGGAACATTTGCGTTTACCTTTTGTGAATGTTTACGTTTGATTTAATCTTAAATTCAGTTTTTGGCCACAGCCTGAAGGGTTCTGAGATATGCAGCCATTGTACCCGAAACTGATTCGGATGCCTGGTCTACACCTTCAGAAAGGGTTTCGGTGTGTGCCTTTGGAGTTTTACTTGCTGGGAAATATGATTCTCTCAGCATCTCCAGTTTTTCACGATATTCTTCCTCACTTTCAAACTCAACACTTTCGGAAAGTGAAGCGAGCTTCTCTTTCTGAGTAGCAGCAAGGCCCTCAGAAACTTGATCTAAGATCCCATCAGCAACCGACTCTGCGAGACGCTTGTTAAGGGAAATATTTTTCTCAATTTGCTCGTTGAGTTTTGTCTCCATTTCATCAAGTTTGTCTACCATGCTCTCGATAACATCATATTTATCTTCAGGAATTGTTACATAATGTTCTTCAAAAAGTCCCTTCATACCTGAAAGGAACGATTCAGTAAGCTCGGTCTTCAGACCGTGCTCAATAGCAAGTTCATTTTCGGTGAACCATTCTTCGGAAACATATTCAAGATAAGAATCAACACGCTCAGCGAGTGCTTCTTTGATTTCTTGAATTTCTTCCATCATTTGCTGCTCATATTCAGCAGCAACTGCTTCTCTGATTTCATTAACTTTTGATTTCAGAGCAGCTTCAAAGATAATTTTTGCTTTTTCTTTGAAGTCTTCGGATAACTCTTCGCCACCGAGGAGAGCATTTACATCATCTTCGATTTGGAAAGATTCTTCCATTTCTGTTTCTTTCTTATTTTTTTTCTTACCTTCCTCTTCCTCGTCTTCGTCTTCCTCTTCCTTGGCTTCTAAGAGTTCTTCGTCTTCATCATATTCATGATCTTCTTTCATACCCTTCATAGGATCAGCAGCCTTAGCACCCTTATTGACAACATCTCTTACTTGCTTCAGAGTTGCGCCAGGTGTCTTCAGTTTTGCTGAATCATCATCGGAACGATAATTTTCTGGTGTTGGGCCTCCCAGATCCTCTACATGACCAAGTTGAGTACCTGGATCTGCCATATGAGGCATTGCCTCTGCTGCCTTAGCATTTGCATTAACGGCAGTTTTGGATTGCTTAGTGCCTACTTCCATTTCTTGTAAATCTCCACGAGACATTTGAACTCTCCGTTTAACCTTAGTTATAAACTATATTTATTTATTAAATTAAAGATTTGAAAGAAAATCATTGAACAGATTTAATTTTTGCTCATCAAGTTTCTTTTGATCCACAAGAGTATTGATTCTCTTATAAGTTTTGGTGGCATACTTTTCACGAAGAATGCCGCCATCCCATACCCATTCTTTACCTTCCATAATTCCCGAAACAAACGCATCAGGAGCTGAAGGATCTGCTACAATATCAGCAGCAGTTGCAAGCATGAAATCTTCACCAACTACATTATGTCCCTCTCTGGTCAGTTTCAAAGATCCAACACCACGAGAAGAAACGCCCAACTTAACTCCTTCGCCAATCAGAGATTCTGCGATCTTACCCATTGGGGTTGAGAGAATCTTTGCCTTGCCGATAAAGTTAGAACCGCTTTCACGCAGAGAAACAATTTTATGAGAAACACGATCCAGATTTACAGTTGGGCCATCTGGATGACCGAGTTCTCCAAGTGCTCTTCCTTGCTGAATATGATTCTCATTGTAGCGAGAAACTTCACGGCGAAGAGTTTCCATTGGATACATGCGACCATTGCGGTTGCAAATATCACCTTGAAGAAAAACTCCTTCAATATAAAGTGATTTTTTACCGTTGCGTTCTTCAACGATAAATTCGACTGATTCGATTTCTTCCCTAATGAGTTTCATTATGCTTGTCCTGAGATTTGAACTTGTTGTGTGTAAAGAACTCCGCTACCAGTATCGGTAATAGCAGCAACTTTAATTGAATTTCTTAAAAGTGTATCTGGATCTGAGAATGCGGTTACGATTCCAGCAGTATTAGTTGCAATTCCAATTCTTGTTGAAAAATATCCTTCATAGTTTGAAGTATTGAACACTTCAACAACTGGAGCATGAGTGAAATTATAATAAGTTTGATTTGCCGCAGTCAAACTTACATAATCACCAATACCAAAAGGTGATGTTTGTCCTTCAGGGAAACTAATGTATGTTGTGGATCCAGTAGTAACTCCAACAACTCTTGCAGAACCGTTATCGATTGCAAGAGTTGCTGCAGTTCCAGAAGGAACACAATAATCACTTAAGGTAGCCGTTGGTTCCGTTCCAATTGCTACAAAAGCATTAGCTCCAGTTGCAACAACACGAAGAGTGTTGCTTCTCCCAGAAAATGCATCTGATTTTGTTGTTGTGGATGTAATGGCAAAGGAAACGCCAGATCCAACTGGTCTATGAGTCATTATTCTTATAATACATTTAATAGTTATTTATAATTTACAAAACTATCTACTAATTTCTTCCCAGTCTATTGCAGCATAAACTTCTTCAGAACTTGATACCGGAGATGCTGCAATAGCAAGTGTAAGTTCGTAAGGAGTTCCAGTTAAACCATTTCTTTCTAACTGGAACTTAAATAGTGCTTCCTTAAGAATATCAACATTTGGAGAACCTTGATTCGCTGAATTGAAAAATCCAGCTGCCAATATTCTACCTCCAGTTATACCAGTTCCATTCAGTTTATATTCAACAGCACTATCAGCACCAGCACTTGTCCAGGTTCCTCCCGTAGTAGTTCCCGATGCTCTTACCTGCCAATTATAACTGATACCATTATTAACTCCCATCAAAGAAATAGCTGTTAAAATTACAATAGCATCTAAACGATCTGGAGATGATTTCAATCTTATACTAATTACTGGATAAAAAGTTCCAGCAGCACTAAGAACATATGGTGATGTAATCGGTGTTCCTACAGCTTGTTGTAATCCACGAAGTTCGTAACCACCTTCGGAAATTACAGTAGAGCAAACTTGCTTGAGAGTGCTGCTACTTGTAGTAATACCTGTATTAGCAATCTCATATCTTAAAGGTAATGATGCTGTTGTAATATAAGTTGATTGAATTATGTTTGCGTGATGGAATGAATGGCAGTGTCGCATTACTCCATCAATTACAAATCCCATTCTGACTGTACCAAGTCCTAACCACTCAATATCCATCCAAAGAATTTGTGCTTTGGTTTTATCTAAAGTAATTCCAGAAACTCCAGTACCATCTAACTTATCAACATTCCAATCTTCTTGTGCTACTCTTGTTTCAGTATCAGTAGATAAACTTCTTTCAACAAAATATGCTGTTGTTCCATCAATTTCAAAATACATTCCATTATCAGCACCAAAATATCCAATTCTTTGTCTTAGATTTTCTTTTGGTGTGGCAGGAACAAATGTATTTAAGACAAGCAAAGATTTGCCTGGTTGATATGAGAATACTTTTGTAGTTTCTCTAATAACAGAATCACCACTTGTAGTTCCAATACCAATATTAATTAAACCTTGAGTAGTTGCAATTCCAACTGTAGAACCACTGCCTACAATCAAACTCTCCCAAAGATTATTATCTCTATATCTGTGAGAACTATCAAATAGAGTAAGGGGTTGAGATATTCTCATCCTCCCAAAAGCATCTCCAGCAACAGCCCCAGTACCAGCAACACCACAGTTACCAATGTTGCCGTATCTGTCGGCACACATGATAACTTCATGAAGTGTTCTTTCCTGATTCAAATAATCTTGAGTATTCTTATTCCACTGAGCCATGAATCAATCAATCCATTCTAATTTTGATGGGTGATATCTTTTTGCAGTTTTAATGTTTATGCTATTTTCTACAACTGGATAGATTTGTTGAACAACTGCTCCTGGATATTGATTCTGAAGTTGCTCTCCCAAATCTCTTTTTGACGGAAGACCAGTTTGAGAAACTAACTCTAATCTATAAAGACTTCCATTCCACAATACATCTGCAGCATATTCTTCACCAACCTGTTGTGGTTCTGGTTGAGAAGAATTGATATAAAGATTTCCGTTGAAATCGCCAGAAATATTTACTGATTCTGAGATGAATTGTTTGAATGATTTCATTCGTCTTCTTCGTAATTTGAATCAAACATTGAATTTGCCACTTCTGGTCTGAATGAATCAATCTTTCCGGCAGCCTTTGCAAATAATAAATCTTTGATTTTGTCACTGATTTGAGAGGGACTCTCATCAGTTACAATCATATCCATTAATTCGTCCATAATTTTAAAATAAGTATCGTTGTTATTTATTAGATTTCGCCACCTTTGGGCATTTCAACTTGTTTTCCACTTGCTTGAGTTGCGGCACCTTCTGCATCGAGATTTGGTTCCATCACTGGAGTACCAAGATCTGGACCGACTCCGCCACCCATCATTGGTTGTCCTGTCATTGGATCAACTGTCATCATGGATGGATCTGGAATAATACCATCAGCAATTTCTCTTTCAATTAATTCATCTTGTTCAAGAATTTCAATATCAGTTTGGCGAAGAACCTTTCTGCGAATATAATCTTGCGAGAAGTATTTGCCAACATAAGGTTCTGCAACTTGAAGAAGATTCAGTCTTTCGGTTAAAAGTTCTGCTTCTTTGAGTTCTGCAAAATGGTTGTCATATAAGAAATCATACTGAATATGTTCACTCATTTGTTCCCAATCTTCGGGAGTAATAATATTTTTGAGAATAAGTTGAGTCTTTAAAATATCACTAAACAATCTTGAGAATCTCTTTCTTAAACGACCAACAAACTTGCTGAACTTGATTTCATCTCTCAAAATTTCAGAAGAACGGCCAAGATTGAATCCACCTTCTCCACCAATTCTTGATGCAGGAACATTTAATGACTTATAAAGTTTTTCTTGGAAATACTTGATATCAGTAATTTCTCCAAGGTTTTGTCCACCAGGAAGTGTGGTGATTTCGGTTCCACGACCACCTTCTCTTCTTGGAAGCCAGAAATCCTCAAGCATACTCATGTATTTTTTATCGTCACGAATTTCGCCCGTATTTGCATCATACACAAGTTTATTACGATAACGCATCATAACATCACGCAGATATTGTTCTGCTTTTACTTTTGGAAGATTGCCAACATCAATATAGAAAATTCTTCTTTCTGGAGCTCGAGACAATCTGTAGATAACAAGAGAATCCTCAATCATGCGAAGTTGATTGAGTGCTTTAATTGCCTTATGAAGATATGAAAGATTGCTTCCTTTATTTCTATCTACAAGACCGGAAGTACAATAAGCAATTGCATCTCTTGCAATTTTAATTCCTTTATTATCTCCCAAACTTGATGGGTTAGAAGTTGGGTATGTTGCCTGAGGAGTATAGATGAAGTATTCCTGAATTTCGGGAAACTCATATTGCATCGGATCGTCTTGGTTAATATTTGATAATCTGATGCGATTGTCGTCGTTAGCTTGTTTCTTTGTCTGTCTAACATAACGAATTTTCATTGAATCAATATATCTTAACTCCTGAATACCTTCTTCTGGTTTTTTGAGATCAATAACTTTATGATAGCAAATTCTTCCATCTACATACCAGTTACGATAGATTTCATGACATTTCTTATCAAAATCCAAGAGTTCAAGAATATGTTTAAATTCTTCACGAATTTTCTTTTTAATTCCGTCACTTGCATTGAGGTTTGACAACTCAATTTCAACTGGACTATCATTTGAGTCTGATACGATTGCTTCATTTACAATATCTTCAATAGCACTATCACACTCTGGGTGAAGAGCCATTTCACGATATCTTTTGATGAGATCAAATTCTGTTCTATAGATTCCTTCAATATCTACATACGAACCAAAAAACCCACTAGTTAAATAGTGTTCAACCCCGTCCTCATTGCTAGGAGGAACGGGGGAAACTACTGTGGGTGAAAGTGGTTCGCTATCCTCAATAGAGAAACCAAAAAGTTTTGCCATTATTAAAGTTTGAAGTTTCTACTATTTATTAAGCGCCCGCTTTCTCTGGATAGAAGTATTGGACTTGGAAATCAACTGTGAATTCTTCAATAGAATCCGTGGTATCATAAGATAGTGCAATATCCGAAACTGTGGTTGGGAAGATATCAACAAACTTATATTGTGCTAAAATGTTAGCACTATCAGAAGTTGATGAAACTGTTTGTCCTTTAGATCCACTTCTTCCTAATTGATAGACTGTGGCACTGCCCATGTAATCGGATGGATTTGTTTTACCAGAATGATCTCCATACTGGGCCACATTTTGCATCCAAGTTTCAAACGCTCTTCTATGATTGAAGTTTTCGTCGTTAATAACTGTAACAGTCCAAGTATCAAAAGTTCTGTCTCCAGCAACCTTTAAAACACGACCTCTAAATGGAATTTCAATTGGCGTAACATTAGATGCTGGCAGAGCAGCTGATTTGCACAGAAATCTGAAATTATCACCATCAAATGCTGCCGTTCCTTCGCCCTGAAGATTTAAAGTAATTCCTGTTGGAAATGTGACAGCAACTTCAAATAAGTTGGAGCGAGCGCCGCCACCAATCAGTTTTGATTTGAAATCAGAGATGCTTCTTGTTGGAATTGTTGCCATTGTTAGGGTCCTCCTTAGTAATTAATTATAAAATTAAACGGTTCCAGCAACTTCTTCAAACGAGATTCCAGTTCTCGTTGCAACAAAGGTGAGAGTTACGTAATTGATTGACTTGGCTGGTTTGATGAAAATGTCAGCTCTGAATTCATTATTATCAATTACATCAGGAGTGTTGTTGGTTTCATCACAAACTACCAGGAAGTCATAGAGACCTCTCTTTGCCTGAATATCACGAAGATATGGTTCAACAATATTTACAAAGTTTGATCTTGTAATAACGTCATTCAGTTCAAACAGTTGTGCATTTGCAGTTCTTTGAAGTGCTTGTTCGATTGTGAGGAACAAACGGCGAATATTGATGCGATCAAATGCAGATGCGTAAGATAAACCTGTCTTATCTCCATAAAGAAGAATGCCAGTTCCAGGTTGGTTAACAATTGAGTTAACACGAATTCCGTACAGTTGATCTCTCTGTGCTTTTGAAGGATTATATGCCAATTTAATAGCATTATTCAGCACACCTCTTTGCTGGCCAGCAGGAGAGAACCAAGGGAATGCAACAACGTTTGTTCTGACCATCAGTCCAGCAACATCCCCATTGCAAGGAATATAACGGAATGTTTTGTTAAATCTGTCATAAGTGTACTTATAACCACTATCAAATATTGCATATGAAGAAGAAGAAAGTGGTGTAAAGAACTCAACAACGTTCGATGTCTGCATTGTAGCGTTGCTGACGTTTACTACATCAGATCTATGTGGAGAAATAACAGCGATACAATCTTTTCTCAGTTCCGCAAGAGAAATCAGATAGTTTGCCTTTGCCTGCGATTCATACTTATTGGTGAGTCCAGGACCCATGATTAAGTAATCGATGCCAATTTCATCTGAATTGGAGAATAATCCATAAGAAGTTGTAAGATCTCCAAGAGAGGCACTCATTCCACCACTAGCGCCATAATCGGCACCACTTGCTAAAGTATAGGCAACTTTTCCAATTGCGCTGAAGGTTATGCCTTGAGTTGCAACGTTCCATTGGCCACCACTTTCGGTGATTTTTGTGTAACCTGATGAGAATCCAGTTGCTAATGCAGATGTTCCATTATAAGAATCTTCTCCAACCGATGGGTTATCGCCAGCATAAACATATGCAGAATTCAGTGCCAGATAATCCTTCCAGAAAATTGATTGTGGCGAATTAACAGCAGAAATTGCATCACTTGCCTTTGAAAGTCCTATGTGCTTCTCAAGAATATTTCCTTGAATGCCAGTTACTGTTCCAAGATCATCTACGATTACAATATGAATTTCATCATTCTTCGATGATCTTTGTGATGCATAAGATGTTGTTCTTGGTTTTGGTGCAAGAGACTTCCAATAAACTGTCGAGTTTGTTAAACCAAGAGTTTGTTCATTATACCAATCAACAACGGTTCCGGCAGTTACTGTGCTGCCTGTGTTAATACCTGAGTTGTTAACAAAGGTTAAAGTTTCTGCAGTTGGAAAAGATGATGCAAGATCATTTTCCTTATAGTCAATAGCCGTCTCTGTTCCAGCAGAAGAAACTCTTGAAACAACTTTAACGTCGATCGTACTTGCCCCTGTTGCACTGGTTGTAACACCTGCGATGATACCCTTTAAATAACCAGTAAATGATGACGTAGTTCCTTCTCCAGGAATAGTAATATCACTTAATGCATAAGTTACTCCATAACCAACAACTGCTCCAAGATTTCCTAAGTCAGTTGTGGTGATGCCAATCGTTTGATCCGCTTTATTATCAATTACGCATACCTTTAAATTATTTGCCCAAGTTCCTGGGTTCTTTGCTGCAAAAACCCAATTTTGAGAATCACTAGAATAGTTCAGTGAATAATCATCATAGTTTTTGATCTTCAAAGTTGTGGTTGCTGCATAACCAACAGCTGCGTTTGCGTTCTTTAAATTAGTGCCATTAGTTCTTACAACTTTGAGCACACCGCCATATGATAAAAATGAGGATGCTGACATCCAATATTCATACTGACTATCTGTTGAAATTGGTTTGCCAAAGGTGTTAATTAATTCGTTCTCTGTGGTAATATCAATTGCTTGATCTACTGGACCAATTGCAAAGGGGCCCGCAATTGCTCCAATGTTGTCAAGAACATTATCAGCTCTCCCTACAGTTAAATCAACTTCTCTGACGATTACGCCTGGAGATAATTGAGGAGTCGCCATGTTTTTCTCCGTGAAGTCTCAGTTTATCTAAAAAATATTTATTAAAAAGTTACTTTTGAGTGGGGAAACAATGCATGAACAACTTACCAGTCAGGATATTCCCATCTATCAAAGATAGTAGTTTGCATCCTACTTACAATTACACGCTTTATAGTACACTCTTTACACTCATAAGAATATGATGATACTCCAGAACCCTTTCTAGTTCTATAAAACTCTTCAATCAGATTTTTTTGTTTACCGCAAGATCTGCACTTTCTTTCCGTAAAGAATAAATGTCCAAGTTTGAGTTGGTCATCTATATTCATTACATATACTCCCACATATACGCACGATCCCCATATTCATCTAAATGCCAACGATCCCCATCCATATCAACAAAACTCGATTCCTCACTACCATCAACAATAAATCCAAATGGTGCCATGTCTTGTTCAATTTGATTTTTTTGCTCTTCATATAGACGCTTTCTAACATCCTGATCCGTGAGTTCTTTAAAATAATCTTGAGCGACTAGCCAAGCATAGATTACCAAACACATGGCAAGATCATCATTACACCCCTCTTCAGCCTCAAATGAATTATTTTTTTGAATGAATGTTGTAAGTTCACTCATGATTTCATAATCACTAAAGACAAGTTTGTTTTCTTCAACCATTGTCTTAAGATTGAGACAACCAACCTTTTTCACTGCCTTGGACATCTTTACGCCAAGTTGCGTTTTCTTTCCGGAGAATCCTTGACCTACAATTTGGCCCGCACGACCACGCATTGAACACATTAACAGATTATTATATTCAAGGTCATAGTGAATAATTGATGCTACTTGATCTCCAACATCATTAACTTCACAAAGAATAAATGCTTCATTATAATTTTTTGCAACATCAACAATGATGCTCGGGAAAAGCATAGGTTTAATTTCATTATTTCTATACTTTGCAACAACGGTATGAGGAAACTGAGTGATATCAACAACAGTGAATGCCGAATAATCGTTTCCTACGCCTCTGGCTACGTCTACAGTGATGAGATAGTCATGTTCTTCAATTGGATCCACATATACATCCAAACCTCCGCTACGGGTCTTAGGATGGTCATAGACGAGTGATCTGAGTTTGCTTGCTGCAATTAATGTGTCAACCGAACCTAAGAATTCACATTCAAATTCAACTTTGAATTGTTGATCTGATGTGTTTGCGATTGTTTGTTTTTTCCAGTTCTCGTCTCTTCCAGGAACTTCAGACCAATGAACATCAGTGAATACATATTCATTCTTACCACGTTCAGCATCATGCCACATACGGTAGAAATGATTCATACCATGTGGTGTAGAAACTATGATGACTTTTGTGCTTTTACCAGAAGTAATAGTAGGATAAACAGATGCAAAGAACGAGTCTGCAATATGGTTTGGAACGAAAGCGAATTCGTCGAGGAAGAGGATATTAAACGACATGCCTCGGACAGCACTCGCAGATGTAGAAGCTGCCAATATCTTACTGCCATTTTCTAATTCCAAAGATCCTTTGTTCCATGCAATAATACCCTGTTGCATCCACTTTGGTAGGTTTTCGTATGCAGTCTGTAACCTATCCAAGAGCTCCCTTGCCGTCGCCGCTTTGTTTGCAAGAATACCAATATTAACATTATCGTTAAAGACTGCATAATGAAGCAAGAATGAAACCACTGTCGTTGACTTACCAGTCTGTCGTGGCATCTTACAGATATTGAATCTATGATTGTGGAAATTATTGACTAATTTTTCTTGAAATGGATACATCGCAAATGGTTGCAATCCTTTATCAAGAGTCACAATTTTCACATAATTTTTTGCAAAATAAACCGGGTCTTCTTTACACTTTACAAATTCAATAATTTGGTCTTGCGTAAATTCAATTGGAGTATTCGCTTTCTTTAGTAGCGGATTACCAAGATATACATCATTTGCCATAATCTAAAAAGAGTATTAGTTACAATTCCAGCGACGGAGTGCTTTGTTGATTCTTGAATCTGGATCTCTTGCAGTCTTTGCGGAGGTCAATCTTTTTTTCATTCCGGACATACGCGAGCAAAATGATTTACGTCTTGCTGCTCTTTTGCCTGAAGGATTTTTTTCAGTCACTGCTGTCTGAAGTTTTGAACCTGGATTTTCGCGGCGATAAGCATTGACTGCTGCTTGACTCAGACCATCAGTTTTGTCTTTACGATTCACTGATTGCCAGTCTTCCCCAAGTTCTCCAAGTGCTTTTGCTTTACGAACTTTCTTTGGACTCAACTTACCACCAGGATAGTTTCTTTCATCATTACCCTCAAAGTCGGGATCTACATTCGCACGATGTCTTGCTGCTCTCTCAGGAGATGCTTTATCTGCGTGAATACCTGCTCTACGTCCAGGAGCAATCTTATCTGCTGCTCTCTTTTCTTTTTGCTTCTGGCGACTTCTTTGCTGTTTGAAGTCTTTCATTGTCATACCTTCTTCAATCTCAACTTCTTCGCCCATAGTTTTTACATAATTTTTGCTTGGGCCAATAGATCCTGCACTTCCACCTTGAGGAAATCCTGACTGAATAAAGGGTTCTCCTGGTTTAAAGTCAGAAACTTGATATGCCAAAACTGCAGCGCCAGGGTATACTTTTTGAATTTGGTCGATGATTTCTCTTCGAGATGGCATCTTGACCTGAGGGAAAAACATCTTAGTCATATAAGATTTTCCGCGCCAGGAAAGAACTATTAAAATTAAATTGCCAGTAATTGCTTGAAGACGAACTGCCTCTCCAATTTCTTTGAGTTGTTTGTTATTATATTCTTCTGGTTCCGGAGTTTCGCACTTACAAGGTTTTCCACTGCATTTTGAACATTTTGTTTCTTCATTTGTGGGAACGCAGTTGGGGACAACTTTTTTGCCCTTCTTTTTCATTCCAACTTGCTTATAACCACTCCAACAAGATTCATCCATATCCTTTAAAATTTCTGCTACAATGCCTGTATATTCTTCAGACTTATTTCCCCAATTTGCAGCACCTTTTTGGCGACATTTGACAAGTGCTCCAGATGCATATGCACTTGGCCAAACATCATATCTCGCTTTCACCTTATGATAACAAGCATCTTTTTTACCGCTACCTTTACCTTTCTTATCTGCCTCTTCACTCATTTCTCCACTATCAACATAATCTGCTGCCGTGTCTAAGTAATCTGCTGCTTTGGTGATTTTTGACTGCACCCATGCCTCAATATTACCTTCACCTTTACCCATCTTCGATTTAAGACGCTTTGCAGCATTCATAATCGTGGAAAGTTCTGAACGAGCCATTGAATATTCGTGATCTTTTTCTTCTTTCATTTTCTTTTTTGGAGAATCTGTAGAGACATAAGTTGGTTTTGCTGCATCAGATTTTTGTTGTTGTCCAGGATCTGCTGCTTTTTTTCTTTTAGATGCAGATAATCTTTCTGCCTTTGTCATACTTGCTCTTTTTGCAGAAGAAACGCATTTTGGAGTTCCTTCTCCTGGTTCATCACTTGCACAAGTTCCTCCAGTTACAACATTAACCCAACCAGGTTTTCCTTCTTTTGATTTCGATTTTCCAAACCAATCACGAAGACCCTCTTCAGTGACATCTTTGAATTTTTTATGTTCTTTTTTTGCGGATGCTTCCATTTTTTTCAAACGAGTATAATAATCTGGAATTTCATCAAGATGTTGAAGTGCAATATCCATTGCAAGTTCATGATCACGAGTATGTTCATGTTCAATGGGTTCACCCATATCAAGTTGCTTTTGAATGAAAGAAACATCAAGACGATGCTTCTTTGCAATCTGTTCAACTGTTTTATGGGACTTTAATTTATTCATTACTTATTGATATTCTTTTATATTTATTCTTCCAATCTTTTATACAACTCATCAATTTGAATTTGTTGTTGTTTTATTGCTTCTACCAGCAATCCAATAAGTCCATTATAATTTACAACTTTTGTGTCGTTATTATTTTTGACAATTTGTGGAAATACTTTTTCAACTTCTTGTGCAATAACACCGGCGGAGGATTCTTGAACATGTTTCCAATCAAAAGTCACTCCTCTTATTTGCAAAACTTTTGCAAGAGGGTCATCAATTGTTTCAATATTTTGTTTCCAATTAATATCCGATGCTGAGTTAAAATCTGTTGCAGTAACAATCCCAGTTACAACAACACCTGATGCTGTGATTGTGACTCCACTTCCCACAAGAACTGATGTTGCGGCGTTTACAGTTCTTGAAATAAACGCATCTCTCCATCTTTGTGTCGAAGATCCTAAGTCATATGAAGCCGTAGCATTGGGAACTAAACTTGATACAAATTCTCCACTTACCGTAATATCATCTGCAGTATTATCTCCAAGAGTAATATTACCACCAATTGTAGTGATGCCAGTAATAAGGACATTACCATCAACTGTAAGAGTACTTGTTGGATCTGTGGTTCCAATACCAACGGAAGTAAGAGTATGAATACCAGATGTTGATGGTGCCCAATAAGACTCACCACCACCACCGCCTCCACCACCAGCAATACTAATATCTACGGTTGTGCCATTGACAGCAAAAGTATTCCCTGCACCAATAAAGTTCAATGTTGTGACCGGACCAGAAGTAATTGTAGATCCTGCAGAACTAATGCCAAGATTAAATCCACCTGTTGCAGTTATGATTCCAGTTGCATTGATATCTGCAGCATCAATTGTTCCCGTAAATGTTGGACTTGATGAAAATACTAAAGAACCAGAACCAGTTTCATCAGAAATCACACCAGCTAATTCCGATGAAGTAGTTGCAGAAAAAACACTTAGTTTATTTGACGTATATGCAACAGTGCCGCCTCCACCAAATGCTATGGATGAGGTATCGGTTCCAGTAAAAGTAAGAGTATTGGATGCAGTTAAAGTTTTACCATCAGCAATTGTTAGTGTAGAACCTGTTGCTGGGGCAGTAATAGTAACTTTATTAATTGTTCCAGAAACATAAGCACTACCATGAACATCCAAAGTAGAACCTGGATTTGTGGTGCCAATACCAACATTAGAGAGTGTGTGAATACCTGCAGATGTTAATGCCCATAGTGTTTCTCCAGCAGGGCCCTGTGGTCCAGTGTCTCCAATACCACCAGTAGCACCAGTGGGACCTATGACATAACCAGCATTAATTTCTGTAGTATCAGTTAAGGTGACTATTAAGTCACCAGATCCATCTACAACTGCTGTTGATACTCCTACTCCAGTTGCACCAGTGGCGCCGGTAGCACCCGTGGCACCAGTGGCACCAATACCAACTGAATAATAGACTAGATCAAGAACATCTCCATCAGAGGGTCCCTCATTCAAAGTAACGGATGTTCCATTTGTAGCAGTAAATTCACTGGAATTTAAACGAGAACCGTTTAAAAATACATCAAGGTATCCAACTTCATAGGTTGCATTATAAGTACTAACACCGGCAGTGGCGGTATAAGAAGTAACGGTTCTCCCTGCAGTTTGGAGTGATTCCCCAGAACTAATTGTAATATTTGCTGTGGATCCGTTTAATGCAACTGTGTGACCACTTCCAATAATATTGATTGTTGTTACGCCAGTTCCAATTAAATTTCCACCTGATTGAATACCAACACCAGCAATTAATCTGCCGTCCGATGCTGTAACTATTCCCGAAATATTTGCATCGCCAACTACATCCAATTTTGATGTTGGAAGTGTTGAACCTATGCCAACATTTCCTTGAGTAAAATATGTATTATACGTGTCCGTACCAACCCCAACACTCCAGGGATTGACTGCAATAACTGTAGTTCCTACGCCGACATTTTTTGAAGCGAAGAGTCGGCCATCATAAGTATTGAGGGCTAATTCGCCTAAAGGAACTTGGTCTGGCGTTGGAATTTTTCCAGATACAGCCGACCGTTTAATTCTTATTTTAGGATCTGCCATTTAATTCATCTTTGGTATTTACCTTAAACTCAGTATATACTGAGCATTAAAGTTATTTATTAAGTAAAGTCTTCCGACTTTTGAGTTCTTTTTGTTTTTTGTGACAATTTTTCAAGTTCATTTTTTAAATTCGCAACTTGAACATTTAATTGTTCTACTTGAGTTTCTAAAACAATATTTTGGTTAAAAAGTTCAAATGCCTTTTGTTGATATTTTGCAAGAACTGCTTTAAGATCATTTTCAGACATAAAAAAGAGGGAGACAACTCCCTCTATTTAGAATATGCAATTAGAATCAGAATGTTCCAGCATCCACAGTAATGTTCTCAAGGAACCTTTCGGCACCAGTGCAAGAAATAACCTGCGATTGACCAGCGCAGTCATTGACCCAAAGAGATGCAATTTCAATAGGTGCGTGAGTTGCCACAGTAATAACTGGAGATGTTGTATCATTTCCAGATGCAGGATTATCAGAGTTTGCGGAGAAGACAAATCTTTCTACAGAATAATCCCAGATGACACCAGCAGTTTTAGCAACACCAGCATCACCATAATTCATCATAACACCAAGATCCCAAGTAGTGGTGCTTGATGTTGCTCCAGTCTGAATACCTAAAGTAATAGTACGATCATTAACGGTCAACTCTTGAGTATTGATTTGAGTAGTTGTTCCATTAACGTAAAGATCGCCATTAACTGTTAAGTTACCGGAAGCAGTAACGTGACCAGTTGAGTTGGAAATTGTCAGAGACGTTGTTCCATCATTTGCTTTCAGGTTTGTTGTCTTAACTGTTGGAGTTGAAAGTGAAGTTCCAACAACAACATCTGCAGGAAGACCAACGGTAATTGTTTGTCCAGATACGGAAGTTTCAATTTCACTTCCAGTTCCAGCAATTGTTAATGTTTGAGATGTAGTAACTGTGCTCGGGCCGCCAGTATCAGCATCAATTCCAAGGGTTAAATCGATGTTTCCAATTTCAGTTCCAACGTAATCAATAACAGCTGATGAAGTTGGTACTGAAGAAGTTGATGTTCCTGTAGATACTGAACCAGAGAACTGAGTAATTCCTACGCCAGTTCCAACTGTAGTAATACCACTTATTAATACTCCACCAGTAAATTCTGCATGTTGCGTAGTAAGTTTATTCGCTCCAGGATTATAGTAAATACCATCATCAGTATAAACAGTTTCATTCGTTGCAGAACCATTATTTGCATCGACAAATGTTACATAGTAATTGGCATTATTATCAGATGCAGTAATTGTTTTAACTTGATCCGAACTTGAAGCATTACCATAGAAATTGGTTGCACTTACAGATGTATCGGAAATAGTAACACCAGTACCAACAGCAAGGCGAACTCCATCCGCCATTGTTGTGGTTCCAATTGCAACACCATAATTAAACATCCAAGCATCAGTCGCAAGTCCGGTGAACGTTCCGGACTTTACCCACATAATTTGTTTATATGTGGATGGAAGTGTATTAAT
>Ga0129336_10000373_pt1 | contig 26132 bp, 20 predicted proteins | sample CPB6_02_DNA_FD_96878 | JGI IMG/M metagenome (GOLD analysis project Ga0129336, IMG submission 96878) | Freshwater to marine salinity gradient microbial communities from Chesapeake Bay, USA - CPBay_Sum_0.6_0.2_DNA | ecosystem: Environmental > Aquatic > Marine > Coastal | place: USA: Chesapeake... | reverse complement strand
TTTTGCCGGGTTTAATAAACTATTTCTTTCTATTACATTTAAGATAAGAGTCGCTGTTGAGTCACCAGCAGGGCCGGTCATACCACCATGGCTTAAAAATTCTCGCAAGGCTTCAAGCCTCTCAGAATCAGGCATTACATCAACAGGCAGATCTGCATCTGCGGGTGGCGGCTCCTCCGTATCAACGGGGGGAGCTTGTTTCGATAAGTCAAACGTGCTTAGTCTGCTAATTACGGCGTCTGTAAAAGTTAGAACGACCTGCTGGGCTCCGTTGTAAGGAGAGCCAAATATACTATTAACATTATCAAAATCTTCATAATATTTTTTCCATGCGTTATTAAAAACTGGATCATCAATTGAAACATTTGACTTGGGATCCGGTAGAGAGTTATCAAAATGTTTCTTTAAATACTCCCTAATATGAACGTCTGTTACAGAGTCAACACTATAATCAAAAGCCTGTACCGATTTTTCAATTAGTTTTTTTCTTAATGAAACCCAAATTAAATCTTTTGAATCTGGTATTATTATTTTTTTAGCTGACGGCAGTTTGGATCCATTGTAGGATGTAGTGTTTCCTTCAGCGTCTACCTCAGAACCAGTTTTGGTGAATAATCTTACTAAGTTAGCGTAAGAAGCAGACCCAGTTACTGGGTCATCGGTTGACGCATTAGTTTTAAGATATTGTATTTCTTTTACATAGTCAAGTAAGAGCTGCTGTGTAGCAAATGTTGACTTTATATAGTCAAAGGACTCTTTATTCATTGACATACGTTATTTAAACATTCTTTCTAATCTATTCATTTCAGCTATTTTTGCTCCGGAAGTATTAGCTTTCATCATTCTTGAATAATTATTTATTATACCAGAATTGTTTGATTTATTAAAAGAATTTGAAAGTGACTTTATATTTAAAATATTTGTTTTATTTTTTCCAGAAATATTTTTATTTTGTCTAGCTTGTTGATTTCTTGGATTATCGTAACCAGTATTGTTAGCTTGTATCCAGGCTGGCGCACTGCGCATATAGCCCTCATACGAACCCCTAACCGGATCGGAAGAAGGAGCTACTGCTTCCGGGGATTCAGTGATAGCCCTTTTGCTTTCTTGGACCGCACTAGGCTTACCACTAGACGGTGTATGACTAACCTGAGCCGATAGCTGAGTGGATCTGCCTACTATTGGCCTTGTATCCGGCCTAGCATTAGCAGCGTCTTTTAGCTTTTTATTATAGTCAGCGTTTAGTAAACTCATATTTTAAAATGAACCAGCTATATCATCATAGTGATTGCCGCCAAGATCAGGCAAACTGCTATGCATAGTACCCTGCATTTGACCATTTGATAAGTATCCGGCCCTACTCATAAACTCCTGCATCTTTTCATAGTCTCCGTTAACGGAAACATTATAAGAAACACCTTGTCCACCACCTGCTGTAGGCATTGGTTCTATGGCGTACGGCATTGTCGGAATGTTTTCATATGGATTGCCACCAGGCAGGAGTGGCGGACCAGATATACTTTCTGGTGTTACATCTTTATTTCTTTTCATCGCAAATATAGCTATTCCCGTAGCTGCAGCTGCGCCTGCTATTATTTTACCTTTATTTTGAAAAGCTCCGGAAAGCACTCTGCCTAGATTGGGATTATCTGCTATTTGCTGTTGTATAAATTGACCGAATCTAGTATATTTAGTTCGGGGAGCAATTTGGGTCATAACTGCATCACCATAAGCTTGCGCAGCTTCTGCTCTTTCTGAAGCTAAATTGGCCATTTCTTCTGTGTATTGTTTTAATATTTCATCAAATGAATCGACCGCTGAACCAACTGGGCTGTCTGCAACTGCAGTTTCTAAAGCTTCAACCATAGCTGGTGTTCTTAGTTTTATGTTTTCAAATGAATCCCTTGATCTACGTATAGCTATTATTTGTCTTAATGTTGTAATATATCTTTGAGTCGCATTAGCCATGTCGTCTGCATTTATAGTTATATTTTTATTATTTAAAACTGGAGTCATTCTATCTCTATATCTTTGAGCTACTATACTTTCGACATCTTCTTGCTTTTCTGCTGCCATAGCTAAAAGATCGTTAATAAAATCTGCATCTAGTGCTGGATTATAAGCGTTTTCAACATTTTTTGCTGCCATTAGACCAATATTGATTGTTTTTCCAGATGCTGCGGGTTCAAATAAACTTGGACTTAATACTTCAGATATCCCACCCATTCCAAACGAGTCAAGAGCCTCAATGATTTCAGCTGGAATCTGCTGCATTGTTCTGGGTATGTCTTTTAGCGCTTTGGTTTCAGAAGTAACTCTAGCTTTGGCATCAGAGTAATTAAAAATTCTGTTTAAAGTACTAAGGGAGAAAAACTCTTCACCAGCAGATACGTTTGTGCTACGAACTTGAGATAGGTAATCAAAAACATCATCATATATTGACATTACTCTTTGGTTTTTTTCTAAAGAATCTCTTATCATAGTTGCTCTTGAGTAATCGATCATATCTGACAAAAGATAGTTCCCCCCAGCTATTTGGTAACTTTTTTCTGAGTATTCTCCTATTGGACTTAAGGTTGACTCCAGTATTCTACCAAGCGCTGATTCTGCTGGGCTTGTAGAAGAAATGCTAGAATATTTTTTTTGCTGATATAACAAAGTTTGAATATGCCTTAAAATTACAGATGGATCATCTGGATTGGATCTAATAACTTCTTCTAAATTTTCAATAATACTTTTTGAAATTTGACTTCTAGTATCTTCCATGGAAATTCGCGTTTTTTCCAAAAGAGTATTTATTCTTCTGCTTGAAATAAATTCAGAGTCGTCTTTCAAGCCAGCTCTTATTGATCTAAGAGATTCGTCTTCGGCTCCAAGCGCTCTGTCTATGCGATCTACAAGTGCTCTATTCTCTTGACCTAGATAATTTATTCTATCAGATCGCTCTAATTTAGATTGTATCTCGTACAATTCCTCATACTCGTTTAGTGAATCTTGTTGCAGTCTTAATATATCATTCTCAAGAAAATTTCTTACATTTTGAGCTTCTGGAGTATTTTTAATTACTGCAGCTAATGATGATAGCTCACCTTTAGCACCTGATACTAATTCGCTAGTTGCTTTCCTGAGATTTTCAATTTGTTTTGATGTAGTTTCTAATTCATCTATTAGGAATGAAGCGGAAGTTGAAGGATCTAATCCGAGCGTTGTTTATTATAGACGCTTTTAATTCCGCTAAACTTTTTGTTACTCCTTTATTTCCTAAAATACTTTTTTGAGCTTTATCAATTGAAGCTCTTAGATTAGAAATCATTGCATCTATTTCAGCTATAGCCTCATCGGGGTTAGCTCCTTTATTAAATTCTAATCTTTGTTTTCCTTTTTCTAAACCCTGTACTAAATTTTCTGCTACTGAAAGAACTTCTCCGTTTTTTCCGCATAGATAACTTTAATTGAGTAGCAAATCTATCAAATCCCACTCTTTTTGACTTTTCTACACCTAACATAATTTGATAAGAAAGTATTTCTCCGTATATCTTTAGCTGATCCAGCTACTGCTGCACTACCGACTGATCCAGCTCCAACATCCATAAATGAAAAAGCAGCGCTTTCAAACGCTTTACCCGCATCTGTCAGACCTGCTGAAAATTTTTCTCTTGACACTCCTAACAAATCGTTAATTACCTCTTGTAGACCTTCTGTGAATTTTTCATTGTTTAAGCCTCTATAAAAACCTCTCATTTTTCCAATAAGAGCATCAGTATCGTAATCTAATAAGTTATATGCTTTTCTTAAATTATCAAAAAATTCTTCTTCTGGATAACTACTCCCTATATCGGTTCTAAGAACAGCCATCCTGCTTAAGGCCTGATTAATTGCGCGACCTCTTGTAAACTCGTCCAAAACTCCTTCTGAATCAGAAGTAAATATCTGCGCAGCATAATACAAATCTTGCACAGATCCTGATACTTTAAATCTGCCCCCACCACCAGCGATGGCAGCGTCAATTGCTGCTTCTGGAGTATAAACTGGTATAGAATTCATTCTTAACGAGGCTAGTCTTTCTTTCATAAAGTCTACATTGTCTACTCCTGAAGATTGCAATCTTGTTATAATATCTTGAACGGCGTCTTCTCTTTGCATGTCTAGCGAAGTTGCAAAACCTAATTTATTTACGTATATACCCAATCCGTCGTCAGCACCAAAAGCAGCGAACTGCTGTCTATTGAAAGATCTATTAAATGCTTCTTCGATTTGAAATTTCATTTCATCATTAATTGAATTAGATTGTAGTAGTTTTCCTGCTATTCTATACGCTACGTCGTTTTCATTAGAAAGTGACGGATTCCTTAAAGCAGCTCGTGTTGTTTCAAATATTTCATTATATGTTTTTCCACGAAATTCATCCCCCAAAGAAGCCCTAATGCTTTCATCGGAATCTAGCATTCCTCTAATTGTTTGTAGTACTGGATCTGATGCGTCGACATTAAGTGACATTTTTGTTTCAAACATTTTTATAAATCCACTTTGCCTATACTGCATTCCAAACTTTGGATCTACTTCTGCTAGTTTTTCTGCTATTTCAGGAGTCAATTGTCTTGGCGTTCCAAATCTTCCGGCTGAAGCTATCTTGACTATGTCATCATGTATTTGTGGAAGATTTATAAACCTATAGTCATTATCTATAATTTCTCTTGAATTAGAAAAATGTTTTAGTATATTTTCTATAGAGATATTTCTTGAACTTTCAGAAAACTGAAGCCCAATAGTTGAACCGCTGGCGTCTCTGCTGCCAACGTCAAGTATTCTAAAAATAGCTTTTTCTACTTTTTCAAAAAATTGCGGACTGTTTGCATCCATTCCTTGAATATACTGTTTAGCTGCTGATTTATTTCTTGATAATAAAGAAACATATTTAACAATTTTTTCTTCTTCATTTAACATATTTAATTCTGTTGCGGTTATTCCTATTTTTGCGCTAGGTATTCTGTGAAATCTTTCTTCACTAATTGAATCAGATACAGCTCCAGCTAACATTTGGAATCTTTCACCAAACTGATTATGTGATCCAAGCATTCTTATTAATGTATCTTCGTCTAGATGGGGAAACATTATTGCAAATTCTTGAGGACCAGTTGGCTGACGCCAAACAAAAGAAGCTAGCCTCTTATTCCCATTTGTATCTCTTAAAAAAGCAAGATCGGATATGACCTTGTCGTCTAAGTCGAATCCACCAAACGCTTCATAAGCCATATCTGAAGTTGCGCCGCTAACAAGAAACTTGTGTCCTTGCATTCTGTACTTCATTCCCTCTAATTCAGTTGCCGTGCCATCGTTTAATTTAACCGATAAAGATTCTCTGTCCCTGTATTTTCCTCCAAGAATTATTTCTCCGGCAGCGTTTCCTACTCGTTCCTCTGTATCAATCGCATTTCTTTGAGAGAAAGGTAGTATAGGAAGAAGCAAATTCTGATTTACAACCTGACCAGCTTCATTCACTGCTCTATAAACTCTATCAAATTTAAAGAAATCTTTTGTTAAAAGCCTTTCTGCTTTTTTGGCCAATCCCCTAACGTGTGCAATATTTGTCAATCCCTGTTCTCCGACTTAATATACTTGCCTGAAGTTCAATTGCCTCTTGTCTAAATTTTACAGCGCTACTTCTACTGCTAAATCTAAGATTTTCCCAATCGTCTATATCTATAGATGCGCCTCTTTCAATCTTATCTCTTAAACGACTAGATATTTTTCCCCTTCTAAATTCTTCTATATCTTCTTTAATTTGTACTGCATTTTTTCTTATTTCACCTTTGATTATGTCGTTACCAGGACCATACATACCCTTGTGAAAGATTAAACCCTGTATGTCTGCATTTATCATTTCATTTCCATGTCCAGTCGAAAGCTGCATTGTTATTGTTGTTATAGGGTTTCTTCCCGGTATTCTACCACCAGCAGCTAGCGACACTTCGCCTTTAAGTAATTCTTCTGAACCGACACCTAAATATCCGAGTCTAAGCAGATCGTAAACATTACTGCCTTTTTCTGCGGCTAGGACATCAGAAACCATTTTTACCTGACCGACTACCTATAAAGATTCTTCCCGTTTGATCATCAAGCTGTCTTATTTGAAAAGCTGCCTTTCTATATTTGCCATCAACCATTTCTATGGGATTACCTTTAGCAATTCGCATAAAATCGCTTTCCCATCCTGCGATATTTTGTTTAAGATTAGAAATCTCTGTTTGCACCTGTGCCGATATGGGACCAGATGAGGACTGTAGCTCATCTAAATTTTCTCTTGCCTTTAAAATATTATCCTGAAGCTGAATTGCTCTGTGCCTAAATACAATATCACTCATAAACATAGAACCATCTTGGGTTTTTTTCAAAGCTTCAGTAAAGCCGTACTGCATTTGGCTGATCATGCCCGGGCTCATTCCCCTGGCTTCAGCTGCAACTCTAATGTGCTTTGCGATATTCCCAGTATTTATTTCTGAAAGTATTTTTGCTGCTTTTTGTGCATCTGACTCAGCTCTAGCTTGAGCTATTTTTTGAGCTACAAAACCAGAATCACCGCCAATAGTTTCGTCAAGAAATGCCATAGCGTCTTCTAAGTTATCACCCTCTAACCCCTTAGACTTCATCACACTTCTAAAAAACTGTTGTCCAACATTAAGACCTTGCTCATTGGCTGTTGCGTATCCCCTGGTAGCTATCCCAATACCCTGTCTTCTTCTAGTTGCCGCTTGAAGACCTTTTTGTCCACCTAAGTTTTTTTGACTGGCGATGTAAGCTTCTGAATATTTTTCTTGCATGTCAAAAGTTTGGAGAATTGATTCTAAATTAGTATCATATATTAAAAATGCATCATCAAGAGTTTGGATTTGATTTGCAATACTACTATTTAATCTTCCTTCTGTTTTAACAAAATTTAATAAACTAGATACACCCTGTTCTCCTTCCACAAGATTTCTAGCTGAAGTTGTTGCTTTAATTCTTTTGGACACTTTAGCAAATGTTGAACCTATCTCTCCCAAAAGATCATCAGAATCTTTAGACAAAACAGATCTTAATTTTTTTGAATCCAAAACTTGAGAACCTGTTCTTACTAGTAGTCTAGTTATTTGATCTGAAGTTAAATATTTATCTCCAATTCTAAATCTTAATAAGATTGATGCGTCTTTTTGAATATTTAAAAGACCCGGTAAAAGCTCACCTGCGTCATCAGCTGTAGCTATTGCAAGCGCAGCTGATTCATCAAGAAACTGATCCTCAACCAACATACTTGTAGATATACCTCTAATTATGTTCTGGAGTGGCTTAACTCCTCCAATGTCTTTTGCTTTTTCAAAACCAATTCTTTCAATAACCAATTTTTGGTCAACAACACCTTCTAGCCCCACCGCTTTTCTAACTGCTTCTGCATACTGTTGATCTCCAGCTGAAGAGCTTAATACGCCTTCATTTATTGACTTAACCATATCGGACAGTCTCCCATATTGGCCCTGATCTAACGCTTTACCAGTTAAAAGATCGTCTAAACTAACTGGAGATATTTCATCATATTCCGAAATTCCGAATTTAGCTACGTCGTCTAAAACATCATTTATTGAGGTGCTGGCACTTGAATAAACCTTTCCAGTAATAGCGTTTTGTACCGCTAGTCTTCCATCTGCTTCTACAAGAAAACGTAAGGTACCCTTTGCAAAAGCTTCTGTTCCCTTAAAACCTTCTTCAGAAAAAGGTACACCAATATTTGAATAATCTCGAATGCCAGCCATGATTACTGTGTTTACCTTACTCCGGCCATAACGTTAATTTGACCAGGATTTGTATTATTAGTAACCGGAGTGATGTTTCCATCTATACCCATATCGAACATTAATCTTTGCAGTTGAGATCTAACATCTTTTTCTGACATGTTGGAGGCGCCAAAGCCGGGATAACTTGGATTAACTAAATTAGCCTCTCTAATTTGCTGAGGAAAGAACCCCATTTGCGACATTTCAATACCCATTGCCTGCCCCATTTTTATTTTAACGTGCTCCATATTTGTATTCGGATGCCAACCTTCCCAGTTGGCGTTGGGTAGTTCGTGTCTTGTAAAGTACTGAACTAAATCCGGTCTTCTTTCTACTGGCATTCCCCAGGCAGCTTCGTATATTCTTCTTTCTAATCTTGGAGCTGTTGACAGTATTCTGCCCCTTTCTGATTCTGGGGCTTCAATCATTGCCTTAAAGTGATCTCTTTTTCTTTTTGGTATAGCCAAAGCTAATTGATCTATTGATTTTGAGTCTAGATCAGCGCCATACATTGTTCTTTTTGAAAGATTCATATATTGTTTTGCGGCTTCTACGTCGCCTATTTTTTCGGCTCTGGCTGCAGCTGTTCTATTTTTAACATAAGTTAATATATCAGTATATTCTTCTAGAGCAAGTTGTTTTTTTCTTTCCTGAGGAATATACCTTTCTTCTTTAGATCTTTGAATTGCCGAAAAACCACCAACTGTCAAAGCTCCAAAAGAACCCAAAATAAATTGAGCTCTTGGACCTTTACCAAAAAGACCAAGGGCCACTGCACCTACACCAGCGGCAAGTAGTGGATTTCTTTGTGTACCTTTATCGTATATTGGTCGTATAAAACTCTCAACAGGTCTTTGCCACTCTGGAAATGTAGAACCATATACATGTCTTCTTTCGTAATCTTCAGTAGCGGTTCTTTTACCAAAAAACTTATTGTTTACAAAGTTGTCTGTGTGCTGCAAGTAATCTTTTGTTGTTTCCAGAGGATTTAGTGCTTTTTGAAAAACACTCCTAGGTTCTTTATAGGGATCAAAATTTGTTCGGCTTTGCTCTATAGAATTGATCTGAGATCTTATTTGTCCTACTTTTGCTATTTCATCTTTAGACAGACCCATTTTGTCTATTCTGGAATCTAGGGCTCTAAACTCCTTAGAATAAGGAGCAACGTCAGCCAAAATGTCTAGTTGATTAACTGCTCCATATCTTCCAAACTGATCAGGATATAATCTATTGAATCTTTCGTAACCTACGCCAGGAAGTCTTAGTTCACCTTCTTTAACTTTTACAAATGGATCACCAGTAGTAAAATCAATAAAATTATCTTTACCAGGAAGAAACTGATATTGTATTCCCATTGTATTTCTAATGGGATTTATATAATCTAAATTTGTTCTTTCTTTTGGTATAAATCTTCTAACAACTTCAGATATTTCAATATTACCCAAAGCTCCTTCAGCTTGAAGCGGAACGTCACCAAGACCACCTAAATTAAGATCCCAGAAAGCTCTTGTGGTTCCATAAGCCTTTGATGCGGACTGCAGCACTGCTCTATTGGGTTCAAAATCAAAAGAGCCAAATCCTAATGATTCTCTAATGTTTCCACCAGCAAAACCATATATACCAAAAGTTTCCTGTAGTCTGTAGCCCAATTCACCGCCAATAACTTCTCTATTAGTTGTTTTAAATGGCATACCTGAAGGCACTATGTCAGCTGGAGTTACGCTAGGGCCAGTAGGAACACCGGGCAGAATGGGGGTTATCGACCTAGAAATTGAAGGTGGAACCGCCGCCGCTGCCTGAACAAGTGATGTATTATAATATTCCGATTGTGCTCTTACCGCTTGTTTCCCAGTCTGCTGTGGTGAAGACGCATTGACTGCATTTGCGTTATGTAGCGCTATTGGAACAGAAGAACCGGCTTCTACTTTGCAGTGCTCCAGTTAGTGTTGTTGGTATATTTCTAAGCGGTCTTGGCTCTCTTCCGTATAGCGGGTGCAGCAGCAAATGTTAGGTCTGGATATATTTCTCTAACAGATTCATCAGTATTATACGGAGTAAGTGGCGCTGAGTAACTTGACTCATCAAACGTTGGCAGATAAGCGCCACTTTGTCCAACTTTTTGATAATCGCTTAGTCCTCTAGCAAGTTCTGCTGGATGCATTATCTTTTGGGGTTTAAGTATTCTGCCTACAGTTGCATTAAGCACTGGTACGGCAGCTCCAAACGGACCGCTAAAATATTCTCCAGTTATTGGATATGGCCTATCTTGATAATGTTTTCTTTCGAACCTATATGGATCAAGTGGTCTTAATGGAGAAAAGTCATTGTAGAACAACGCTTTTTCCATCGGACTTCCATAAGTGTCGGAAGTGAACATGGCACCGCCTTGGAGTCTTCTATACCAAGATGGACGATAATATTCAATTTTTCCACCTTTAAACGGTGTGTTCCCAAGTGGCCAGAATCTTCCTTTTCTTATTGGAACTTCGCCTTCAAGTAATTGTTTTCTCTTTTGGAAATATCCCATCCCTCCAGGAGTTAAACCGCTAGCGATAGCCTGTCCTTCTACCCCAACCCTTGCAGCTGCCCCAAGTACAAGAGGTGAGTATACTCTTTCTCCTCTTTCGTCTTTTGGTTGAGTATATCCTCCTAAAGTTCTATCAACTGTAAGTGCGGTCGTTCCTATCGCTACTGCTGGAAGTATTCTTTCGCCAACCATACCTCTGAAATAAAGGTCTAATGGGCCGTAAAAATTATTTTCGTTTAATTGAGCTCCTGCAGTTCCAAAGTATCTATTTAGTCTCTGAAATCCAATTGACATTGGAACAGAAGCTAATGAAAAACCCTCTTCATTACCATACGTGTGTATGCCAGAAGCGCTTAACAGCGTTGCTTTTGGATTTCTCTTAAATGCCGTTGCAAACGTTGGCACATAAGTAAATGGACTTTCTCCAGTTCTTCCACTCAAAACTGTTGGAACTGGTTCTTCCACATATTTACCCATCCCAAAATTTTTCTTAATCGTTGGAGCGACTTTGCCCAAAATTGCACTTATGGGATTTATGGTAGAAGATCTACTAGCGGATTCTGTTGTTCCCTGAATAAGTGGATCTACTAGACTTGGATTTTGACTTAAAATAGCTTTTGTTTCTTTAAATCTATTTAAAGTATTTATTACACTTCCAGCTGCGTTTGATCCCTCTTTGTATTGGAATGTTTTAAATGCAGTTAGGTTTAGTAGCGTTGATAAAGTAGCTGCTTGAGCTTCTGCTTTTTGGGATGAATTAATGACTCCGTTTTGCCGCTAGATCATCAATAGCTGAAGTAATACTTGTTATCAACTGGGCCGGGTCTGCGCCGGGAGCCAATCCCTTCCTAAGAGTCAGATATCGTATCACCTCAAAGCCCATTTCGTCGCCTCTGGTTACTATTGAGCCAGATGACTCTAGCATTCTCGATTGAGCTGAGAAATCTGTTACATCTGCGTATTTTCTCAGTCTGCTAAAAGCTTTAGCTATCGCTTGATAGTTTGAAAGATTTTGATCAATGTCTATAGATTGTTTTATTTCACCTAAATCAGCTTTAAAAAAATCTATTATTTTATTTGCAGTAGCTGCAGTTTTGGGCGAAAGAAGATCGCCTAAATCAACTCCTGATAATTCACCTTCTGCTTGTCCGACCTTATTAAGCTTAAGTGTTCTTGCCGACGCATTAAAGGCCCCTAGTTCACCGGTTCCAAGTAGTGTTTCTGAAACTTTTCTAGGATTTCCATAACCTAACATTGAATTTCCTAGTCGAGTAAATGCCTCCATTAACTCGCCATGAGAAGCCACTAAGCTATCGTCAGCTGCATTTCTTAGTTGATACTCAAGTGTTTCTCCAGAAGAATCTGTTATATTCCTTAGAACTAGAGTTCTTTTTCTACCAAAACCACCAACTGTGAATTCTTGATCAAAATCATCTCTAAGTATTCTTCCTAAAACAGCTGGATTGTTTACGTCAGACTGTCTATTGAAAAGTCTTCCAAAAAATCTAAATAAAGAATTTGGTTGCTCTTCTGAAAAATCTAACTTATTTTTTACTCTTCCTAAAAATGTATCATCATCAGATGAAGCCCTTGGAGTTCTTTGCTCAGAAGCCAACTCTGCTGTTCTTGTAAACATACCAGCGCTTCTTGTAGCTAGTGGTCTATAGTATCCAGCTAACTCTTTTGTAAGAGTATCTGTTCTACCTGCTTCCATTCTTCCAGCTTGGTAGGCAACTAGTTTTCCTTTTGTACCAAGCAGACCCCCTGTGCTGTGCCATGTGTACATATCTGCTGCCAGACCAAGTTCGTCTGCTTTTGGAATAAATGGATGAATACCACTCGCTGAAGATACTCTAAACCTTCCAGCTTCTGACATTGACTGAAAATCTTTAAACCCAAGCATCTGCATTGGGTTGATATTAATGATTGGAACGCGTACTTCATTTGCTAAAAATTTTGAAACAGCCCTAACACCAGCTTGTAATGGATTAAGATTCAAAACAACTGAACTACTATCATCTCCAATTTTGAAAAATCCCCTTAAATTACTTTGAGATCGACCTTGCGCTCCCTCGTCAAATTTTATATCTTCAATTATCTGCCTAATTGGGTTTGATGTTGCAACTTGGCGGTTTGAACTTCTAAAAGCAATATTCCCGGTAAATACTTGATAGGGAGATAGTTCTGTAGCCTGACCGGTTACATTATCTATTATATTTCCAGCTAAAGGTGAACCACCCATGTTTGTTCTAAAGATTTTTTGAGAAGCTAATTTGTTTTGATCATTCAAAAAGTTTTCGAGTGTGTAAGGTTTAACTCCGAAAAAATCACTTATGCTTCCAAATTGTTTTGCTCGTATAACCTTATTATTTAATAGATATCCTTGCATTTGTTCTTGTGAATCAAATCCTCTGGCGGCAAGTCTTGCTTCAAGTTGCTCTGCGGTTCCTGTTTCATCAATTCCCAATGTTCTTGCAGTTAGCTTATGTAATTGTGATCTCGCGTTTTTAACGCTTGTTGCAGTCTTTGGTAGATTTTTATTATATAAGATATCAAAATCGTCTTCTACTGCTTTAGATACCTTAAGGGTAGTTTGACCAGCAAGCCTTCTAAAGTTATCATACATTGCATTTGCTGTTGAATCAAGATTTATATTCCCGTATAAAAGAGAAATATTATTAGCTTCAGGAGCAAAAGCTGCTTTGTAGTAATTATCTACATCGCTTAAAGCTGATTGAAAGTCATCTGGTGTTAAGGTTAAAGGATTTAATTGCCCAGCCTTACCTTTGTTATATCTTTCAATGATAGCACCAAAGAAATCTTCTTCCGGAGCGCTGCCTCCTATTGTTATTCTATTTTCTGGAGCAATAAATTCTGGATCTACTTTTCCACCTACAGTTTTCCAGGGATATTCATCAAAATATAGTTGATCTGCAAATTTTTGTGCGGATGTCTTATCTACTCCATTAATTTGCGAAAGCCTATTAACTAATTGCCTTCTGTACTCTGCATCAAAAGCTTCTCTCTTGAATGAGTCAGACAAATACCCCTTACTTGCAGAGTAGTCAAGATTTGGCACGCGTCCTCTGCCTGGTATTTTGCGAATACCAACTTGTTCCTCAAAATCTTGAGCGAGTCTTATTAGTGGAGAGGTTCTTTTTCTTAAAATATTTTCTATTGATTCAACAAGTATTGGGTTAACGTCTCTATCCGCTGGGGTAGGACCTAGTTTATTTGCTTTTGCAATAATTTTTTGTGCAGCTTGTAATGTATCTCCACTTTTATCGAGATAGATTTGAGCTGCGCTAAGATTTTTATATTGCTTGTAGCCTTGAGCCAAACCTTGTCTTATTGATTTATAACCTGGTATTAAATCTAAAAGACTTTCTATTTTTGTACTATCTGCCAATCCATCATTTAGTGCCTGCTTGTCACCTCTGTAAATATCTGAAGCAATATTTTTGATTTTTGTAGAAACAGGTTGACTTGGATTGGCTCCATGGCGCGCGGCGTATAAGTCGCTAACTGGATTTTTATTAATTCCAGATAATGTAGAAAATGCTACAGATAGAGCGCCTGAAGATCTTTCGGAAAATTTAATTGATTTATCTAAAACATTAAAAATATCTTGTCCGACTTCAGAAAGTGATCCTCTTAGAAAATTTGTATTTTCATAAAGCTTTTTCTGAACTGGAGTTAACTGCTTATAGCCAGCATACATTGAGTCCCATCTTTGTTCTGCTGTTCTAAAAAAGTTTAACGAACTTTCTTTAGAAGCTCCAGCCATTGCAGCCGGAAGAACAAATCCGCCCAATTGAAATGCGGTAGTCTTAGCTAGATCTTTTCCTATATCAGTTATTCTGCTTGGGTCATACCACTTTTTTCTTGGGCCTTCTGGTTCTTCTCTGCCAAATAGTTTTCTTCCGACAGTCTTATCAACTGCATAAAATGCCGGCACTTCATAGGGTAGCCTTCTTACCTGTCTAACTAAAGACTGCTGAAGCTGATCTCTCCAAGCCCATCCTTCTGCGCCTTGTACTCCTTTTCTGGCAAAAGAATAACCTTTGTCAAGTATGCTTTTTATACCCTCATAACCTGTAGTTAAGGTTTCTTTTCCGGTTTCTTTATATACTAAAGAAGTTGTACCTTCGGCTAATCGAGTTACGCCTTCTAGTTCGTCAAGAATACTGCGTACCTTAAGAAGCCCCTTATGAGACCTGGTCAATACATTTTGGGTACCAGCCTGCTCTGCTGCGCGAGCGGCTTGCGTTAGCTTATAGCCAAGCTTTAAACCTTGACCCTTAACAACTTTGCCAGCTACTGTTGCTGCAATGCCTGTGGCAATCATGGCCGTAGCCATTTTGGTAATTGGGTTGCCCTCAAGTGCTCTGGCAATAAAGCCGGAATTAGCAGCAGGGCCTACGTCTTCATTTCTTTGCTCTGCAAAGTCTCTTGAGGTAACACCAAAGCCAATGTTATGTATTGGCTGATTGTCTCTTCTCATGGTCTACCTCTTTACTGTCTCATTCCCCACAATTTCTGAGCAATAGGATCGTTATATCCAGCTGCGCCTTCACTCTTAGAGGCGTCATGTCTTGCTGCGGAAACTTTTTCTTTATTTGATTCTTCCTCTGGATCTATTATTTGAAGAGTTACATTTGTTGGTTCTATTGCCCTCATTGCCTGCTGGACCTCTATTATCTTTTCAGCTAATGCGACTCTGGAAGCCAGCTGAGAATACGTTAAAGAATCCAAGAATTCTGGAGTATCACTAGATATAGTAGCTAAAACAAACGCTTTCATTAAGCCTCTTACTTGAGAAGCTTGCTTTCTTTTTTCGTCTAGAATCTGTTTTGTTCTTTTAGGAGATGAAAAGCCAGAAAATTCTATTATTTGGTCAGCCAAAGAGCTAACTGCTCCAGGAGATATTGAATTAATATCAAAATCATTAGGATATACTACTGCATATTTTACTATTTCTTCTTCGGCGTCCGCAGAAGAAAATACGCCATTATCTTTAAGAGCGCCGATTTTATCAAATTCGGAAAAAGTTAATTCTTTAAATACAATAGTTTTTCCGTTTTAGCTGAACGCTAAATACAATGGAATACTTTTGCTTAAGTTCCCTAAGAATTGACTCTTCCAGCATTTTATAGCTGACGAACCTCTAGCGCTACGAATCCAGATGCTTCTAGAACTTCTTGCGAAATCAAAGAAGGAAGACCGGCCATATCGGAGGTAAGCGCTGCTTTATTGTAAGCTGGATACAGGATGCACAGTTCTGCGATTGCTTCTTCGTTCCACATATTCGCTTCAGCCGTACTTATTTGGCCTGCTTGCATCAGAGATTCCATTTTCTTTACAAGCTGCTTATATTCTATTCTGGAAAGGACTCTCCAGACTATATGCTTGTCAAAGGATATTGAAGTTATATATACTTCTCCATACTGCTTTTTCCACTGCTTAACCTGACCTGCAGTTGGTCCATTCTCAAAAATTGCTACGTCATCAGCCAAATCTTCCACAGTTGTTGCCTGAGAAGGATCGGATAACTTTTCGCCTTCAGCTGGTGTTGGTTCTGGATCTTCGTAATTGGTTACCATAAGATCTGAGTCTTGCTCTTCGTTTGTTTCCATGATGAGATCAACGGTATCTGCTTCTAAATCTTTTGCTAGATTCTGGTCTCTTCTCACTACAATTTTTTTAACATCTGACATTTTTATTATCTCCTTGGGGGTTTTGATTTAAATCATATATATTATAGCACAAGTATTCTATGACTTATAGGCTATATTGCTATTTCTTGGTGGTTGAATTTTAATAGTATTATCATAATATTTTGAATTTTGAGCAACAAATGTCTTATTCCCAGTGTATGGATCAAGATTGGTTCCGGCTTCTGTAAAATAAAAATCTCTTGCTACAAATGAATATGTTTCTATCAATGGAGCACCGCCGCTTTGATATTCTGTTGACATTTGCATTAAATGAACATTTTGTAAAACAATCTTCATTGCGTTGCCTGCCCCAGATAATTTAATCTTTCTTTCATTAATATCTGTTGATATCAATCTATCTAAATTATCTCTTTGGTCTATTGATGCTGTTGTCTTATTGCTCGAACCGGTTACTGGAGAAAGGCTAGCGTCATCAACGCCGTACATTATAACAAAATTAAATGGAGGATGCGCACTAAAAATGTTATGGTTTCCACCAGCAGAACCAGCGGTTATTGCCGGATCAGTTGTGATCCTGTCAAGCTGACTATTAGCCCAATATTTTTGTATATTTTCTTCATCTTTACGAGATTCGTTTTGTGACCTCATAACAGAAACAACTCCAGATCCATCTTTTTTACCAGAGATTGTTTGCACTCTTACCTCAGCTGCCTTCTCTAAAAGTTCTGTCATTCTTCTTGGATATCTGGAGTAAATAGAAAACTGTCCTGTAATAATTCTTGTTCCATTCATAATGGCATCAAAGTTATAGGACCAAAAACCGTAAACAGCTTGTTTTTCTTGTTTAATTAAAAATCCAAAACCAGCTATATCGAGCTCGTCACCCTCATCAAATAAACCGTCAATAAAAACTTTTACGTCTTCACCAGAAAAAAAGTAATCATAATAATTACTAAACCTAGGATCGGTTTTAGAGCTTCCAGCCCAGTACAAATCTAGATCTGCAGTTAGTGGATCAAATGCTCCATCTAAGTTTCTAATTCCCGGCCTGTTAGATACAGTTTCCTCATATGGTATATAGCCGCTAAATGGCTTATACGGATTTGTTTTATAAACTCCAGTCATACATTACCTTTATGGTTGATATATTTTTTCTATAAAATTTTTATAATCTTGGACTCTGTCACCAAAGGCATTTGTGCTCATTCTTAACCTCTCGTCTTTTTGAGCTTGATATCCTTCTGGATACCTAAGATCATCGTTTGTCGTATCCAAGTGCACTAGGGGCTGTATTCCTCTTGCCATGTAAGTATATGTTTGCTCGGTGATTAAGTCGTCAATTGACATTGTAGCACCTTCGTCAACTACTGTGATTCCAAATATCTTCATTTTAGCAGCTAAGCCATATTCGTTAAACATTGTAAAAACAACATCAAATGGCGGAAGCATGTCGGCAAGCGGGGCGTAAAAGCCTTTTGTATCTGCTAACAATTTTCTATACGCATCTATTCTATAGAATGCGTACTCATTAAACTGAGTAAAAATCATACTTCCAGCAATTGTTCTAGCGCCCTTAACAAACCCTCTTGGGTTAACATGACCTAGTGTTCTTACGGGAGAATTTTCCCTGTGCATTGAGTACGATATTGTTTGGAGTTCGGCAAGCTCTAGTACATCGCCTTGATTGGTTAAAAAGCCATCTTCTCCAATTTTTGGTATGACCATCGTTGCATGAATGTCGGCACCAGAAAACGACATGTCCGAAAACGGATCAGGAAGAAAGTTGTTTTTTCTAAATTCTTTTATTGAGTCTTGGTAGTTAGCAACTCTGTTTTTTCTAGAGGAAATTGTTGTAAGACTCGCAATATCTTTTGTTTCTTCGTTTTCAAAAGGCATATTTCCTCTTTATAAAAGTATTAGTCGGCGGCAGAGAGCTTCCCCGTTTCTCCACCACCGACTAACAGCTTAAAATGTATTTAAATTACGGTCTGATAATTGCAGAGTTCAATCCGCTAGCGCTAACAGCATCTTTGCTAATCAGCGAACCAAGATCATCTTGGTTAAATCTATCGATTTGATCAGTCGTAATTCTGTACATTGGGCCTATTTCACGAGCAACATATGTCATCGTTTCTTCAATTACGATGTCATCCATTGATGCACCTGAACCTTCGTTCAGAAGCTCAACTCCATATATTGAACGGACTGCAGCCTGACCGTATTCGTTCACAAATGTAATTGTGATATCAAATGGCGGAATCTGGTCTGCATAATAAGGCGTCTTAGTCACAACATCTCTTGTTTGAGATGTGAACTCTGCAATTCCTCTCTTGTGCGAAGGATCGCCAGGAAGAGTATTGTGAGCTCTTGTAAAGAACTTCATCTCAGTTGATGTATTGTGGTGTGTTTCAAGCATCTGGTAAAGAGCTGGGCGATCAAAGACTGTAAAGATCAATGATCCAGCTATTCCTCTTTTACCTCTTGAAAAAGAACGTGGGTTGGGTGAGCCCATTGTGTAAATCGGAGCCTTTTCTCTTGTTACTGAAAAAGTAATTCCAGAAAGTGCACCAATTTCTACGCCACCAAAAGTGGCAACAATATCTGCACCAGAAAACGTTGTGTATGTGTTAAGATACTTGTTTACTGGGCTATCATAGTATTCGCCTGCCATATACCCTCCAATCGGTACTTATAAAGTGCAGTGTGTGTGTGTGTTTTTTATTTATTTGATTAGCCAAGGTCAACCGAGATTTGAACATCAATGTTTCTGAGTTCAAATGCTGGTGTCAACACAAGGTCAATCAAAGCCTTGTTTTCAGCTGCAATGTACTTGATATTGAAATCGCTATCAAGTATAGCGCCCAACATCTGCATGCCTCTTAGGGCTGAGGTTACGGATGTTTCCATAGAATTTCTGACTTGAATTGTCGAAGGCTGACCAATATACTTCTGGCAGCTTTGACGAACAACAAGAGTAGCTTCGTTGATAATTCTTAGAGTCGTTAATCTTGTGTAGTCAGATGCAGAACCTGCAAATGTAATACCGTCTGAGAATATCGGTGCTCTATTGAAGTTAAGTGTAATTGAGTTTACACCCTTATTTGAAAGAGCTGCAAGAGCGGTCTTTGTTGGGTTGTATCTCAATGATGCTACGTTATAGACGTTCTTGTTAATTGTAGATACATAAGAAGCCATTCTGCTAAGAGCTGCTGCTGTTGCACATGCTCCGTTTGAATAGCCCCACTCTACTGGATAAGCAGAAGGCTTAAGCTCTGCTGCAACGACCATTGAGTGACGACCAATTTCCTTAAGGGTTGCGTCACCATCGCGATCAGCGAGTGTACCCAATGCAAGGTGAGTAGATACCTGTCCTGGCGTCATTACTTCATTTGATCCAGTGTATGGCTTAACTCCAAGAACTGCAAAGCATGGATGCGAGTTCTCGTTAATCGACTTTACAAGATTCGAAATTTTGTAAACCCAGCTATTTGCTGCTGTTGAACTGTTATTTGCGTAGAATCCAAAATCTGGGCTAGATGGTGTTGATGCCCATTCTTCTGGAGCTCCGCCTCTTCCCCAAGGAACGATGATATCTGGCTGTGCTGCTTCTGCTGCAGCAAATGCTGCATCGAGAACGCTACCACCAAAATCTGTGCTAGTAACGCTACCGGTTGTGTGATTCCATGTGGTATCACTTGGGAGTGGAACCATGTAGATTCTTTCTGCTCCACCGGCGACAAGCTCAAAATAAGCTCTGTGGCAGTGCGAATCTTCGCCAAATGCTGCGATGACATCGGCTTCATTTGTGCACAAAACGACGTCTAGGTCAGCTACGTTACCTTCGCCATCATCTGTATCTCTTTTGGCGATTACAACGATTCTTGGGCCCACTGGGCTGTCTTGACGAGAAATGCTGTAAAAGCGATCTTTAATAATTGTTTTTACGCCTGGTAGTGCCATGGATTTTCGACCTCCGAGTATGGACTCTTTTATAACTCAGAACATATAGTAATGATTAACCTATAAAAACCAACTACATTTTATTTCTGAACACCTAAATTATATATTTAAAATATTAGCAATTTGGCGTTGCGGATTGGAATAAATCCACAATATTAGTCTCGTGATGGTCTTTGTATACAGTTCTGTTATAATCATAAATCGGGGTAGCTGGCTGAGAGGCTATATACTGTCTTACGTCAAATGCAATCTTATCTACTATATCTACTGGTGTAACTGACAGCTTTTCAGTGGTTAATAAGTATAAAACAGTTCTTTTAATAACATCTGTTTGATCCATATTTGTTTCCGTATCAGATACCCTTCTTGCGTATACAAATTCTGAAGCTCCTAATTTTTTAAATATAGGTGTATACTCTAACATAAAATCTTCGAATCTTTCCATTATTCTATCTGCCACTTCGGCGCCAGCATACCTCGAAGAATCGCCTTCCAGCTTGGCGGCATCTGCTTGGACTATAACGGTAAATGAAACGACGTTCTGAAATCTTTGTCCTTCTATAATATAATACTTTCCATCATCACCTAATGCCTTATCCCTATAGCGCATTTTTGGTTCTTGGTTATGAGCTCTTTTAAGCTCAATGCCATAAGCTATGCACGGGTACTGTGCAAATGTTCCACCAAAAGTTGCAACAACGGGTATGTCTGGGTAAGAGTTTTCCCAGAGAAGTTTAACAACTTGTATAAACTCAAGATAGCTAAGATTACCATCAGCCTTCATTCTTCTAGCATCTGTGTTGTGATACTGTTCGGGCTTAGTTACCTTAGTTCTATCAAAATCATTCATTTGATTTTGTCTAGTTGAAAATGCGCTTAGATCATCATCAATTCTGCCTGGAAAAGGAAAAGAAGATTGCATACTATACTCCTGGGCCCGTTGTTACTGAAAAGTTAATATTTTTTAAGCCAAGAGAAGATACCAAATTTAATTCAAATATTAGGAATCCTCTTTCAACCTTCGATGCGTAGGCTTGCATTGAATAGCTTTTTATTACCCTTGAAGAAACAAGTAATTCTAACATGTTTTTTACTTGATTTTTTACTTTTTCTTCTGCGTTTTTTCCAACACCATCATTAGATATATTTTTTATTTCATTTATCACCATAGCAACCAATCTCATTTGTGGTGCTTTTGATAAAGTGCTTGATTGATTAGCCATTGTAGAGTCATTTGAAACTGCAACTTCGTATGGATAACCTCTTGTGGCTTTTCTTGTTCTATATACAACATTTATTCCCATATTATCCAATCTAGCGTGAGCTGAACGAGAAAGATCTGAACCAAAAACTGACATAGCTCCAGGTAAACGCCTTCTGATCATTCCCATATACACTGGCGTTGACGACATCGCACCAGCAAATGCAGCGGCTGCAGAACTACTATAAGACCTATTGAATCCAGAATGACTAAAATTAAGCTCACCGTATACTGGAATGATATATCTACCAATATCCGATTCGATTTGACCGTCTACAGAATAAGTAGTTAGTTTATTTTGAAAAATAGGATTTGCTTCAAGTATATCGATATCTGATTCCTTTACTCCACCAGATCTAGAACCAATTACACCAAGCTGAACATAGCCAGTTGCTTCGTGAAAGTTATAGCAGTGCAGTGCTAACTGAGAAATGAAATTTACGGAGCCAGTATTAACAATAGAAGTTTCTAACGGAACAATAATATCTATTAAATCGTATCCTTTAATTACATTATAAGAATCGGAAAGTCTTTCATAATATTTTTGGTAAAAATTTACAGAAACACCACTAACTGAGGACACTAGATGTGGCATTACTGTAAGCCTTTTGGATATATCCTCTATATACTCAGACATAGGGGCAGCTGCTAATACATACATACTTTGCGCTCCGCAACTATAAGCATCAAAAACGCCCCTCAGCAAAGGCGACTGCATGTCGGCTCCGAGTAAATTTATTGCTTCTTGTATTGAAGAAACCCTATATATTTCATTTAACTCTATTCCATCAGCGTGGCCAACAAGCAGTATAGCGTTCGTGCTTGACTCATCAAGATCGCTATATATCGGCCTAAAAGAAACAGAAGATCCAGTAGTTGGACCAGATAATTGGTTGCTTGTACCAGTTATATTTTTTACTAAATATTTACCAAAAACAGATGTCTCTGCTATTGTTTGCGTACTTGCATGTCTAAACTGAAATGTGTCCGAAGATGGGACTTCTACAACTTCGTATGTGCCATTTAATAAATTATCAGTTTCTTGTATTACAACAAATTCTCCAGAATTTATAAAATGATTTTCTTCAGTTTTAATTGTCGCTATATTATTTTCTAGTTTTTTAGAAATAATATTTCCAGTTTTGGTGTAGCTTTTATTAATCGCTTCAAAAAAATGTTCAACTACTTGATTTCTTCCGGCATATGTTGTTTGAATAACAACTGTATATATTCCACTATGCAGCTGTTCAGGTATCGTATAGGTGAATTGGTATTCCGAAGAAGAAACTCTTTTAAAGAATGCGGAATTTTTTAAAGTTAATCTGGATATACTTAAAGAGCCTACGCTTGGAATGGAAGATGCTTTTTTCTTTGCCGTTATTGTATTATCGTCAACTATCGAAACAACTTCATAATCACCATCACAAGAAGAACTGACTCCATATACATAAACTTGATCACCAATAGATAGGTATTGGGTTTCGTCAAATGAAAAAGTTAAAGTTACATAACCATCAACAACAGATCCCGGAAGAACAATGCTGTCTATTTTGTAACTGCTATTCAGCATGGAGACGGTCGACTGAACAATATTCCCAGAACCGGTTTCTCCACGAACAACTGAAGCCAAAACATCAACAGGGGTAGATTCAGAAATTGGGTCAAAATAAGAACCATTAAAAATAAAACCAAATCTAAAATTTATTGTTTGACCACCGGCTGCTTTAAGCATTGTTGACCTCTTCTCTTGTAGCTCCGGCTATCCAATAAACTATTTTGCCGCCCCTACCTCGTACCGGAGCAGCAAAATCTATTTTAAATATTTCATTTCCAGTTGGCAGTTCTTCATAAATTCTATCTCCTGATTTTGGATTTACAAAATCTTGGAAATAATATACTACCTCTGAAGACACTGTAAGACCCTGCGTTTTTTCCTGCATTGCGTTTGCAAATCCGCTTGAACCCGGGTAATAACAGCGTGTTGTGTATCTTTGAAGTCTTGACTCATACTTCATCTGCTGGGGATCCATCAGTCTTTGCATTAAAATATTATGACCCCATTGTTTGAGAATATTTTTTAATGTTTTTTTAGGATCAATCATGCTTCCTTAAGCCTCGTTCGGGAATCGGATTTTCTTTCGGGGTTATGATTGCGCCGGGTCCATATATATCTTTGTCTGACAAATAAATTGTTGACCCAGTATACGGATCAACAGCTCTGCCAGAACTGACGGTAGGCATTGTGGGCAGTCCTTTTGGTTGTATTGCCCTTGCGCTGACTTTTTGTGCTAATATTTCTTTTCTTAACGTAGCAGCTATCTGGCACCATGTGGTTGCATTAGCTCTAGTTAGAGTTGACCTAGGTAGGTTTCTATTTGTGATAGAAAGATCACCAAGTCTAACGGACAGCTCATCATCTCCCCCACCTCCATAAACCCTGGAAAGCTCACATGCAGTTGCGGCCTTTATATACTCCAAAGCAGTAAATGAAAGATTGCTTCCATCATCGTCATCAAGTAAAGAAAAAATTTGTTTTATTTCTAAAGAATAAATATGAATAAATTCCCCTATTTCCAAGAGGGGTGCATCAGGGAAGTAAGGAATTAACTCTTCTGGGTCTACATATAGAGGGTGAATATCCGGAGCAAACGCAATAACCTCATCTTCCCTAAGAAAGATAGTTGGATTATAGTCTTCATCTGGCGTACTAACGTATACCTGTTGATTTACAGTTATGGATCTATTATCTTCTAAAGTCCCTATAAATGTTATTTTATAAGTACCTGCATTTGCAAAAGTATATTCATAATAAAACTCCGAGGTTGATATAGACTCAAGATTGCTATCCGATAAAATCAAATTATTATTAGAATCGTATAGTTTAAAAAGCACTGAGACTGGGGAAACCTCTATCTGATTACCGCCAGAATCAATATCTACGAATTTGACCCTAAATCGAACTGCGTCATTTACTAAAATTGAAGACATAAAATTATCACCCGTTGGTTTGACTAATATTTATAGTACCCTAGAAAACCGCTTATAGAACTAACCTAAGCCAATAACATTCCCGTCATATATTGTAATTGCCTCTACCGAAGTAAGAGCTGATAAGTTTTCCTTAACTGTTTCAATTGTTATAACTCCGCTAGGATTTACATCTATACTTAAAACAGCTACAGTTGTTAGGTTTGAATAATCCTGTAAGCCAGCAAAAGAGATTCTTATATTATTTAAAATAATTGGATTAGAGATCCCCGGCACCTTGATTACCAGGGCTCCTATGTAGCTGATTCCAGCGTTATTGTACTCTAAGCCTGTGTTATATTGCATGGCTCTATAGTAATTCTTAAACTAATTTAATACTGTCTAGTGTAAAAACCGGAGTCTTTTTTTAAATTAGTCATCCATATTCTGCCATCATTGGGGACCGCATTTTGCGGAGTGCCATATAAAAATGATCCCAAATAAGCTATGCGCATACCGTGGGTTACTGGAGTTACTTCATGAGTACCAACAAAGTTTGCGGGATAAATAACAGCAGTCCCCATTTTGGGTTTATGGGTGTATTTTGCGTGTCTGAACTTTATCCATCCACCCATAAAATTTGTCCCGTTTAACTCCTCTTCCTTTTCTACACAGTCATTAAGATAAATATTTATGCTTACCTTAGCGTGTTTTGGGTATTCATTTGTTATGCCAAAACTATCATCATGCGGGATTTGATCATCGCAGTGTGGACCTATTCTTTGGCCATTGCTATAGGTTGCAAAATGCCCAGCGGATCTCCACCAGCATACTGTCGCAGCATCGGGGTATATTTTGCAATATTCTACTAGTACTTTATACAAAAGATCTTCAAGAAAAACAACTAGATTTTTTTGCTCTTCTGTTGGCTTCTGGTCAAACCCCTTGCATAGAGGGTCGGTAAATCTTTCTGGGGCTATACTAACAGAATCCATATCAAATTTAAATCCTGTTTTATTTATTGCATATTTTTTACCATTTTCTTCTATGTAAGTAAAAGTGCCCTGTTCCATTTGTCTAAGGAATGATAAGTAATCAATAATATCTTGAGGATTAAAATCAAACAAATTTTCGGCCAAACATAGACCACTACCAATATCTGTCATCTTCATTATGATCTCACAATCCTAAAATGTTCTGAATGTTCTGAATAACCATTTTGTTTTAAGAAATTTTTGTAATCATCCATCAGTGTCGGCATGTAGAGATTTGTAGAAGTTTTTGCCATCTCTGACTCTTTGATTGGATCCGTTACGGATTCTCCAACCTCTTTATTTGGAGTACCGTGACTATACCAACCTAAATATGAGTATCTTTCTCCAGAAATCACTGGTTTAACTTCATGCGCTGCCATATAATTGGAGGGGAAAAATAATATATCACCTTTTGATGGTTTAAAATCTATATCTAAATAGTTAAAATAGTGATGTCCACCAGTAAAATTACTGTCATTTAACTCTTCTTCTGTTTCAACACAGTCGTTTAAATAAAAAACGGTACTCACTGTATTTCTTGTTGCGAGTTGATCGACTGGCGTCCACACTCCATATACGTAATCTGCGCTGACGTCCGAATGCGACCCTAGGTAAACTCCACTTTTATACTGGACAATGTGACCTTTAACTTTCCACCAAACACACTTAACAGCTAAAGGAAATAGTTCAAAGTATTTTAATAGATACTTATCTTTTGATTCTTCTATAAAATCAAATATTGACTTGAATTTGTCATCAGCATATCTGTGAATAGCAGATCCTCTTCCTGGCATTTGATCTATTGAATCTTTGCGAAAAAAATATCCGCTTTTATTAATATAGCATTCTTCGCCAGTTTCTGGGTTGACAGCTGGCTTGTACATTTCATTTTTTTCTTTA
>Ga0129336_10000372_pt1 | contig 26287 bp, 24 predicted proteins | sample CPB6_02_DNA_FD_96878 | JGI IMG/M metagenome (GOLD analysis project Ga0129336, IMG submission 96878) | Freshwater to marine salinity gradient microbial communities from Chesapeake Bay, USA - CPBay_Sum_0.6_0.2_DNA | ecosystem: Environmental > Aquatic > Marine > Coastal | place: USA: Chesapeake... | reverse complement strand
TTGATTTATCTGTTTTAGATGCACGATCAAATCTATCTGTGGGTGATATATAAGCCTCTACACCAAGAATAGGCTTTATGCCCTGGTCTTTGCATGCTATCTGCATTTCACGATGTGATGATAGCGTTCCATGATCTGTAATTGCTAATGCTGTTTGACCAGCGTCTTTTGCCGCCTTGACAAGTTCGGCTGGAGAGTTAAGGCCATCCATCAATGAATAATATGAATGAACATGGAGATGGGTAAAGCTCATTAGTATCCGCCTAAACATTCATTTCGAGTATGATAAAGCCTAATCTTAGTCATAGTTTTTCTATTTGGTGCGTATAAATCTTCCTTGCAACATCCACACTTCATATGCCATTCTTTGGTAAAGAAGTTATATACTATGCCCACATAATTTTTATATTTATTAGAAACAAATGTTTCAAATGGGTCTGGTATATCGTATGTTTTCATTATGTTATTTTACTAAATAATGCGGAGGCGGTCAATACCGCCTCCGCTATTTAATGCTACCAGTCTACGCTGCTGGATGATGCAGAAGGCTCTTCGGCATTACCAGTTTCGCCCATATAAAAAGCTTCTTGCTCTGCATATGGAACGTGACGTACTGCTGTTTTTTCTAGGTCATACAACTCTAGCGCAGAGAAATCAAATGGTGTCTCATCTTTTGCTAGTGGAATGATTGTATAACTTGTGTCTGTCTTTGAACCATTGCGCTTGATTCTCCACATCAGGTTTGTGATGCTTCCCATCTCGCCAGCGTATTCAATTAAGGTAGGTGTAATTGTTTTACCACTTGTACCTTGTGAGAGAATTGCAACATATGGTTCTTCCTTGCCATCGTCTACCAAGACGTTGATATATAGGCGGGTCCTGGCCTTCCAGCCAGCCTTTGGATCTTTGCGATGTTGTTCGTTTGCCCAGTCACGTCCTTCTGACTCCATTGTGTCTAGAGCCTTGCGACGATAATCTTTTGGGTTAGTGTGCTCTAATGCGATAAATCCGCAACCAAGCTTATCATTATAGTTAGGTGAATCTGGATCAAGTTCCTGTAGGAATCTAATCTTTACGCTTTCGCCGTCTTCAATCTTTAACCAACGGCCTTTGTTTTCGTCCCCACCGCTATAGGTAGGTTTGTCGAGTGCTTTGTTTAGGTCTTTTAGACCTTTTACTATACTCATATGTATCTCCTTGTTTGTAGTTGATGGTATATATCCATCTGTGTTTTCATTATATCATGAGTTCCAGGATCTGTATTCCATGTCGGATACAGAATTTTTAATACAAGCTTTTATCTCCTCATCGGTTAAATCGCCAGCATCTTTTGCACCATGAGGGTATATCTTACCATATTCGTACGAAGCCCACAAGAGGTCTTTGAACTTTAATTTATTGGCTATGCTGTACCCTAATTCCCTGCCAGCAACATCACTGTCTGTCATAATAGTTATTTTATTAAAATGTCTATTTAATAAATTGTGTTGTTCTGTTGACAAGAATCCACCTAATGTTGCCACAACATTTGGAAATCCAGCCTGATGTATTCGTATTGCATCAAAACTTGATTCTACGACTATAACTTGATCTCCAATTTTTTTGGCACGGTGAATATTAAATAAGGTTTTGCTCTTAGGCAGGTTTGTACTATTCTTAAAAGATTTACCTTCTATAGACCTACCAACAATACCTATGGGCATTCCATCTGGACTATGAACTGGAACGGTTACCATGCCCATATTTTCTGAATATCCTAGTTCAAAGTAATCCAGAGCTTCTAACAGTATGCCACGAGACTTAAAATAATCTTTTGCCTTGTCGCTTGACATTAATCCTTTATGTAATTTATCTAATGTGTCTTTAGAAAACTCTTCAAATACTGGTTTGTCTGCCATCGTCTCTGCTAGCAACTCGTCAAAGTTTTCTAGTGCTTCTGCTTCCTTTGAAGATATAAATCTCATTGCTTCAAACTCTGTCTTGTTCATCACACGCTTGACTAACTCTTGAAGAGTGCCTGCTTCTCCGCATGCTGGATTAAAACAAATGAATGCGCCTTTTTCACGGCTTACGCTAAAGCTTGATGTGTGTCTATTTGAATGAAATGGGCAGTAGCATAGAAAGTCATTGCTAGTCTCACCAGTCACCTCTAACCCTATTGATTTTAGGATTGATTTAATATGTGCTGGCGTGTACTGCGTGGTATCGACTTCCCTTGTGTTATACCCTCTAATTGCCATGCCTTCTTCTTTCCCACATAAATTCCATGAATGCTCATTAAGAACTTCCATGTCTCGCCCGTAAATTCTACCGAAAAGGCAGGGTCTATGTCAAGTACCCTGACGTATCCTTTTCCTCTCATGTCATGTATTAATAAATTTTCATATTGCGGTCTCAAGCTAATTAATTGAGAATTATCTTGAAACTCTACATTAATTTGAAATCTTTTAATTTTTCGATGGGTCATTATTAATGCTTGGTAGATTCTCGTAAATCGGAGTAATTACACCTCGATTAATATCCCAATCAAGATAGAAATCAAAATCTTGACCGTGACGGTTCTTCCTTGAAACAACCTCAATCATATTAGTTCCTGGATATCGGTGAATAGCCATAGCCATGTCAGCATCATACTCAATTGCTTTTGACCAAGCTACTTGACTCATCATTGGAGGATTGTCTTGATCTGAAATATCGTCTGCTGTGGCTGCAGTAATATCTATTACGGGGATGTTATTCGATACCGCTAGAAGTTTAAATTCACGAGAGATATTACGGTTACGTTCTACTTCAGAATTACTTCTTTTATTATCATTAAACAACTGGTGGTAATCAAGAATAACTAAATCTGGTTTGTGTTGATCTATCTTGCCCTGAATAGTTGCAGGGGTCACCTCTGCTGTTCCTTCATTAGATACAAGAACAAAAGAGCTCTTGCCTTCAAATCTTTTTTTACCCCATGATTTAAATGTATCTAGGTCAATATCACCTTTTGATAAATCGCTAGCACGAAATAAACCAGAGCCAAGCATTGTATAAATACGATCACGCATATTTTCGGGAGACATTTCAAGAGAAACAATCATTGGCTTAAACCCTTGTTCCCATGCTTTACAAGCAAGATAGGAAGTAAACCATGTTTTACCACGCCCTGGCCAACCAATAGCGACAATTAAATGTCCTGGCGCCATGCCTGTAGGATATGCAGCATCAATTGCTTCAAATCCTGTTAAAATTCCTGGGCTTCCACCCATTGCCGCAGAACGCTCTTTAACCGAAAGGAAATGATTTTCTGCTGCTTCTAGATCAATTACATCTACGTCACGAACATTGTTTGTAAACTTTGTTAATGAGGCCAACTTCATTTGCATTTCTGCAAGTACACGAGCTGCTGCATCTTCTTTTAATGCGGATCCAGATTGAATAAGAATTGATTTTAGTCTACTAGTAAGATATTCATTCTTAAGTTTATCTAAATAATATCCAGTTTCACCCTTAGTGGTAACTGGTTCAAAATCTTTAAATCTTTCTACTAAGATTCCAACTTCTGGTACGGCTTTAAATTTATAGTAATATGATTTTAAAGAATTCCAAATGTCACGATGTGATGTAAAGATATCGTCTACGTTATCTGCAAGTAGTGTACTAATGTCCTTATTCTTGCATACTGCAGATATTAATTCTGCCTCTGTATTCATTTATCTCCCTCAACCATTCTTTTTGTTTCTTCTCTTAAGATACTCCTGTGTAGTTTATCTTTTTCTGTATCGTGCTGAACTCTATCAATTTTATCAAAATTATAATAAAAAAACTGCAATGGGTGTCCATACTTAGATGTTTTAAAATAATATATCAAAAGTTCTTTAGCTCTTTCAAATCCTACACTATCTATAACATCTTGCATAGCCCACTTTTCTCTAAACTTATTTAGCTTAGGCTTTTTATTATACTTCTCTGAATAAAGAGATTCGTATAGCCCAATTAGAACATAAGGTTGTTTTTCATTTGCCACTGTTTAATTCCTTTTCAACCTCACGAGTCTTTTCAATAAGTTTGTTCTCTACAAAGGCATAGACTCTTTCAGTGGCAGCATCTACATTTTCGCCTTTACGAACATCGTCTTCAACTCCAATGTTGATTCTAATGCTTTCGTAATTTCCTAGGTTACGTGTAAAAGATAGATCTACCTTAACTCTTGTTTCTGCCATTATTCCGCCTTCCATACAGGTACAAATTTGCCGTCATCGGTCTTAGTATACAATATTAAGTTGTGTTTGAGAATAGCCTGCAACTCCAATCTTGAAGGCAAATCCCTAATGTGTCCAGCATCAATAATAAATTGATGAATGTCCAATATGTCCGATTCGCTCAACATATATTTAGACCAAGTACTGTCTGGGTTACTGATTGGATATACTTTCTGAGGTTGTTTAATCTTTCCCTGTAAAATATATTCTTCTATTGTTACCCTGTGCCTGCCCAAAATTTTACCTGCTTCTACTACCGTATATGCTCTTTCCATATGTTTATCTACTTGAGCATATGAATACATAACTCTTTTTTTATCTACATAGGACCAAGCAACGACTTCGTCTTTAGCTCTTGATAGCCTAAGTACTTTATGTACTTTACCATTTAAGAAGAAATAGACGAACTTTTTGCGTAATCTCTGTCTGTTTTCTCTAGCCATTTACCAAACGCACTTGTCTCCTTGTTGACCATCCATCGCTTACCGCAAAGAATGCAAAATAGTTCTGTGTGTAATTTTTGAGAGAATACTCTATCAACAAATACTCGACCACTACACTTTTGGCATTTCATCATAGCGCAAAAACTTTTCCGTCCACAACGCATGAATAATCTGGGGCGACGTGGATCATTTGAATATGAGGATAGTCATTTACAACATGTGCTATTGCAAATCCTTTTTGCCAGTCGTGGTGCTGTGTATATTTCATTCCTGGACCCTTTTCATCACACATATGTCCAATCTCATATCCACGAAGTGTCTCTCCTTCTCCGTTGTTTCTTAGTTCATAAGTCACAAGGTGCGATGCAATTCTGTGTGAGTGCCCACGAATAAGTGATACTTGAAGGTCTTCCATGTCTTTGCGAACAGAACCAGTTGCAGCAATTGAAATTCCATGATGAACATGAACATCTCCAAACCTTCGCTTAGGTAGGGAGTCGTAATAAATGTATTCGTAACCTAATGAATCTAGCCCCCACAATGCTTCTGGAGTAACTTCATTAATGTAGTCTGGAAGTTTTGCATCTACATAATTAAAAATTCTAACATCGTGATTTCCGAGAGCAGAAAATAGTTGAGCTTCTGGAAGCATCTCACGAGTCTTTGTATAAAAATCTCTAGCGCCTTTTGCTTCGTGACGCATCATTGGAACAATAAGGTCTCGACTATCAGTCTTGTGTAAATTTAAAAATTCTGCTGACCGACCTTCAGTATACTTGCTGTAGCATGCTTGGTCGTCGGTATCTCCAAGATAATCGACTACGTCTGGCTTAAACCATTTAAGCACCTTAAACCACAAAGCAATCATCTTATCATCTTGATATGGAAACTGCTGATCCGAAGATAGCATCCACTTTAAATCATTAGCCATTTAATTCCCTACGTAAAAAAAGTCACGAGTCCGTGACTTGGTATTTAACAAATTGTAGCATATCTAACCAGCCTGTCAATAGGCTACGGCTATATAATTAATTCCTATCGATGCCCTTGTTGTTCCAGTATAAGCATTTGATGGTGCTGAAATTACATATTTAAATCCATTTTGTGATACAGAGTTTGTTAAAACTCTTGCGGCCAAGATATACGAAGATTCTCCGCCTCGCATTGAAATAACAACTATTGGTTTTTTATTAAATGTTTTTTTAAATGTAACTTCATAAATTTTTTTAGCGGCTTCAACTTGGATTCCAGTAACTTCTCCAGCCTCTATTTCTGGACCAGTAGATATAATCTGTTGAGTTGTACTGTTGTCTACATTTAGGCTTGTATTACTGCCTCCAAATGTTGGGATTGATGACTGTAGTTGATTTAACTTAGTCTCTAATGCAGTAAGTTTTGCTGCATCAATTGGTTCTCCGTCTACAAATGGCATTATAAATTTTCTCCTAAATCATGTGCAGAGATTTCTTTTTCAGATACCTCTATCATTTTTGACCTATCTAGACCATATCGATTAAACGAATCTGGGTCCACAATGTGTCTTAGTGTATGCTGTGATACTAGATACATTTTACCATCTGCAACATTCTGGATCAAGGCTCCGTCTCTAAACCCTAGCTTTCCTGATAATTTAATTCCTGATAATGCCGCCTCAGTTGCCAATACCGTAGTAAAGCACCAAGACTGGGCGGCTCTATCTGAAATCAATCTATATCTTTTGCCATCTTTAATCCAATATGTATCTTTATCTGTTTTAACAGCGATACCTGAAGGAAAATTAGTCGGCTGTGATATTGTTAAGATGTTGTTCGTACTCTTGAACAGCTTCAATCTTAGCTTCCTTTTCTTCCAATAACTTGGTAATTTCTGCCCGTAAAAATGCAATTTGAGTTTCATAATTAGATACAATCTCTCCAATGCGTTGTTGTAGGGCGGTTATTACCAATTCCGCTTTCTCTGCCATATTATTCCTATTCTTCTAATTCTGCAAGCTCTGCTGCAAGTGCTGCAAGCTTCTTATCACAGTCAGCTATTTGGCTATTTAACGAAGAAATTGTTTCTGCATTTGGAACAGTTACAGAATTCTCTTCAACCAATGCTAGTTGAAGGTTGTATTTATTTAATTCATTATTGCGTTGATGCTGAGCAATTAATGAAATTTTTTCTGAATTACTTAGTGTCATTTTGGCCTCCTTTCATAATTATATCATTTAACCCTGATTAGTCAAGGCCTGTTTTTCTTCTAGTAAAACCGTTTTTTTTCTATTGCATTTTAAAAGTTCATCTTCTAATGAGTATTTATCTTCAAACTCTTCGGCATGAACAATAAATGAATTAATTATAATATCCAAATTTTCTAGTCTATTGTTTATAATATCTATTTTTTCTTGATTAGTAATCATATATTCTCCTATGTATATGTCGTAGATGATGGCACCCAAGAACTGTATGTTGAAACTTGTCCAGCATAGTTCCATGCCCTTACCTGAACTCGTGCCCAGTTATTTGGAGCTGCGTATCCCTGACTAGGACCAAGCTGTAAGCTTGTGCCAAACACAGTGGTGTTATAGGGCCCTAATCGATTATTGGTATTTGTTGGACTTCCAGTTCTATCTGTGTAATTTAATACCTCATAATAGTCTGCGCCAGACACTGCATTCCAACTTACAAGACCGCTTCCAGTTAAAGTAACACCAGTTGGAGTTGTTGGAGCAACAACATTTTGCTGCCAGTAGGCATAGAATGTTATATTGCTAGTAACCGTCCATGATCCGCCAGGATTAATTTGATATACATAGCTAAATACGTTTGGACTATCTCTCCAATATAAAAAGGTATATCCGCTTCTAGTTGGCGTAGGTGCTGAAACTGTAGTTCCATCATTTACTGTATTTGAAGTTGGGGATACTGACCCACCATTTGCATTCCAAGAAATTGTATATTGTGTAATAACAACATTTGCCCTTGTTCCAGAGTCTGGTCCTCCCCATTCAGATTTTGTTCCTGTTGGGTCTCCAGACCTATATGCCTGAACATAGTAATCTCTTGTCACACCATTTGCAAGAGAAGTATCTAAATAAGAAGTTCCTGTAATTAGACTTGTGTTTCTATTTCCACCAAAATCGGCAAGAGCGTCATAACTAGGTGTTGGTCCATACCAAACTCCATAGTATGCTGCTCCAGTAACAGGATTCCATGTAATGTTTACTCCGTCAGTTCTAGTGTCGGTAGCATTAACTCCAGTTGGAGTTGAAAGCTTTGTTAAGGCAGATGGTGTTACAAAAGTGGTTTCATTTTCAAGGCTATATTCATCATCAAAATTTCTATTTCTTATTTTAATATAATAAGTTGTGCTACTTGTTGAAGAAGTTAATCCAGTTAAAGATATAGTTCCAGATCCAGAACTTAATGACTGAGTAGACCATGAACCAGGATAAGATCCAGATGAGGTTCTGTATTGATATTCCATAATTTCATATCTAAAATTTGATCCCTGCGTAGCGCTTGCGGTTACGGGAATTGATGCAGTTGTAGATGTAGTAGTAATTGTTCCAAATGAAGGTTGTCCTGGTGGAGATCCAGTAGCGTATCTGTATGCTCCGCTATCACCAATAACTGTTACAACACTATCTGGATTAGATGCTCTTACTCTAGCTCTCATAAAATAGTAATAACCATAGCCTCCTACTGGCTGTGGACTACCCCATTGTGCGGTTTGAGATGTTGAGGTTGTATAAGGAGAAGCTGCGAATGTTTGTACTGTTGTCCAATTAAAATTGTCATTGCTTCCCTCATATTCTATCTCATAACGAGTTGCATTTGTTGATGCATTCCAAGAAAGTGATGTTGATCTTGCAATTCCTTGAGAGCTAGATGAAGGAAAACCTTTTGTAAAAGATATAGTGCTAAATGGTTCTGGATCTGCACTTCCAGTAGTTACATTTGATAAGTATGCTTCTATTCCAGGATAACCGCTATAGTTTGAGGGAGTTGTTCCAGAAGATCCAGTAGCTGGTAAAACATAAACTGTATAATTTCTTCCAGACACTAAACCAGTGAGAGTTCTTGTTACAATTTGAGTAGTTGCTCCAAATCCACCTCTACCTCCTCCACTATAAATAAATCCACCAGTACCGTCGTATGTATATAAAATATATCTATTTGTTGCAATGAAATCTTCAGAACTTGCTGCAGTAATTGTAATGCTAACTGATGTGGAAGAAATTACAGAAAATGAAAGAGAGGGAGCTTTTGGAGAAACTATTTTTACATCTTCTTGGCTTACAGATGAATACACTGAACCAGAAGCACCTGTTGCACGAACTTCAAAATAATATCTATTTGTTTTACCTAACTCAAAATTGCTGCCTGATGGAGAAATAGTTATGTAAGAAGATGTTCCTGGTAATACAGTAGAAGTTGAAGGATTTGTAGTTGTATCTCCGCTGGAGCCACTTGCTCCAATATAGTAAGTTGATCCTCCTTCAGGAATCCATCTAAAATAATATTTTAATGTTTGTGGAGTAGGAACCCATTTATAGTTTCTGCCTTGTAATCTTAAAGTTGCAAGGTCTGTTCCAGTATAACTTTCAATAAGCTCAACAGTGCTTGTAGGAGACATTAATGCTTCCCAAAATTTAGACCATGTAGATAATCCAGTTTTTACCCATGCATCAGTAATTTGAGCCCAACCACTAATACTTGTTTTAACATAAAAATTTCTTACATCATCAAATAGTTGGCCTACTCCAGTTTTTACCCAAAATCCTTTAGCCATATTACCAGCTTACCCACAAATCTCCAACTAATCCAGTAGAACCACTTGGAGCACTAGATCTAACTCCGTAATAAACGGCAAACCCTCTATATAATTGATCGTCGTAATAATCTTGAACAATTGTTCTTAATCTTGCAGCATTACCCATTCCATATGCAGAGTTGTTTGTATTTGCTTCAACGTTTGTATAAATGTTGCCGCCACCATATTTTGTATAGTTTCCAAGGGATGGTATGCCTTTAATTTGTAATCCTGCGCTTCCAGCATTTAAAGTTATTTGAGAGTTAACGTCTCTTGGATTTACAGAACTTCCTCCTCCATCTGGATTTGAAGTGGTATCATCTCCAACAGAAACAGTTCCAGATTTTAACAAGATAGTAGATCCAGCATAAGATATATAACTTCCAGAAGACCCCATTCTAAAACCAGTTGTTTTCCAATAATTTCCATCTACATCGTTTTGCAAACTAAATGTACCACCGACAATATTTCCTGTAATTGTAGCACTTGTTGAAGTTAAAGTACCATCCATGGCAACACTGAATGCTGGGCTTGATCCTGAACCAATTCTAAGTCCAGTAGTTGTATCCATTTTAATAAAATTACCAACCTCAGATCCACCAGCATTTGCTCTTAAATGAATTTTTGCTTCTACTGGATCTAATTCTATATTTGGAAAAGCTACTGCAGAACTTTTAAAAGCATTTTCATTAATTATCCAATTACCAATTTGTCCAGCTAAAGCAGTTACTACACCACTTCTTACGGTAAAGGTTCCACCGCTTGCTCCTAAATCTCCATCAAATTGACCACTTGCGCCAGATAAAGCTCCTGTGAAAGTTCCACCACCATTTATCGTAAGCCCACCAGTTAATGGAGCTCTTAATAATTGTGTTGTGCCATCAGATGCATATATTGTAAGTCCTGGAAGAACTGACCCTACTGTTGAACTTGCTATTTCAACTCTTGCACTTCCTGCAGTACCTGCACGAATATAAGAGGTAGCATTAATATCTCCAGCCTTTAAATTGCCAACTGTAAGAACGTCCGATGCAAGTTTTGATATGACGACTGCTCCGTCATTAATGTCAGCATCTGTTGCTCTTCCTGGACCAAGCAATTGATTTGTTACATTTGCCTGTATTGTTCCAACTGCTCCGCTTTTATTAACTGCTGCAGCATGAATGTAGACTGGTTGTCCATATACAACATACGTTCCAAGTGGGACAACTATTGTATTTTTTACATTGTTTCCAGTAAGTACACCTACTTGCTCATAGGTACCAGCCGTGGCTGTTGCGGAACTTCCAGCATAAATATTAATTGCTTCAAACCCAGTAAATGTACTATTAGCATAAGTTCCAGCCCAAGAAACTTCTATTCCCGCAAGTATGCGTTTTGAAGAAAACCCATTTGGATTTGTTGGAGACTGTATTGTTTCTCCAACATCTGATATGGTAATAGTGAATGTTGTTCCTACTGTGCTAGTTACATTAGTAGGAGATACTGCTCTTAGTTGAACTTGGTACGTTCCAGCTGGGGCTGCTATAGTTGTTGTTCCTGCTGTTGTAAAAGAATGTGCAATTTTACTTGTTCCAAATATTCCACCAGTTATAATAACATCTACTCTTTTTGCATTTGTTGGAAATGTATTAAGAGATACTGGTATGCTTCCAGTTCCAGTTGATGGAACAGTTACATCTGTAGGAACTGCTGGAGCAGTTTCATTTGAGGTTGTAATAAAATATCCTGGTGACCAATCACTTAGTTGACCGTCAGAATACACCCACTGAAATTTAATTGCATAGGATTTATTAATTTTTAAATTAGTAGCTTTAAAATTAAAATAATTTTTATCAGTGTCTGGTTGAGAAACCACATTTAGGTCGGCTGGATTAGACATTAAAATCCTAACTGTAACTTATATTCTACGTCTACTTGTCTACCAGAGGGTTTGGTAATTATGTTTCCTCCAGTTAAAACAGATCTACTAATCATTCCATACGAAGGGTCAAAAGTATCCTCGTCATTTATTCTAATTCCATCAAAATAAACTGAGGTTGTACCACCACTTGTTGCAGTTACTTCAACTCCAAGATTAGTTATATTTTTAAAATCTGGCGGCGTTGCTGATGTATTTGAAAACAATGTAGCTAAAGTAGCTGACTGTATTTTATCTCCAGTTCCAGATGTTGGTGTAAAATCTATGTAACAATACTGAGTTGTAGAACTATAAAATTTTACACGTATTTTAGATAAATTAGCATCCGCTTTATTATAGGCAATGGCTAAGCTATCATTAATGCTATATCCAGATAGATCTATTGTTCCTGTTGCTGTTTTATATTCAGTTGCTGTAGAAGAAGGAGACTGAACTAATACAGAATTTTCTCCAATTTTTGATGTAAATGTTGGGCTATTTAATTGAATGCTAGGATTAGATCCAATTGAATCTTCCCACAAAACATTATTTTCAAATGAACTAATAAACTTGCTATCAAAATTATTTATTGATGTTCTGCTTGCTGGGTATAATGCAATTTCAGATATTACTCCCGCAACATCTTGAGGAATTGTTGCAACAAATACAGCTTTGTAAACAAAACTTCCACTTACTTCTGCAATGTCTATGCTGGTAAATTTTACTGGAACTCTGTAAAACTCAAAGTCTAGTCTTGTATCATTTCCATTTGTATCTGGTGTAGTATTTCCTATTCCAAAAGCTAACTCTTTTGCAGAAAAAGCAACATTGCCTGCTAAATAATTTGTTAAAAATCGTTTTCCAAATTTAGTTATCATACCAGTTCAACCTTTGCATTCATTCCTTTTAATGTCTCCCCGCTTGAATTTTTTATTTTAAATACTAGTGTTACACTTGGATTTCCAACAGAATCGTATACAACGGTATTTGAAACAATAGATATGTCAGATGTATTTGGAACTCCAGACCTAAAAAAATCTGAAGGTGTTAATGAAGCTTCATTAGATAATTCGCTTGAAGACCCATCTCCTTCAACAAGAGTGCCGTCTAAAAGATCAATGTCTTCGCCAAGTAAATCTGACCCAGCTGAAAGATATAGAGCAGAAAGAGAGTTTCCTGCCACTAGCCTAACTAAAGATGGGTCGGCATCATTAACTTCTGGTGAATTTGAATAAAGCGGAAAACGGCCAGTAGTCGTTACTCCTGACTTAGAAATTCTTGGATTCTTTGTTGCCATATTTTTATTATACCATTTATGCGCTATAAATAGATCTAGCGGTTATGTCGGTAGATACCCCCTCATCAAAAGACGTATTTACATTTGTTACTAGGAATTTTTTAGTTCCATCTAAATCATTCTTGGGATAGTTAATTGTAATTATATCGCCCACCTCTATTGCTGGGTTGCCAAAAATTTCCATATTAACAGACTGTTGTTGTTTAGACCATTGGTTTTTAATCCAGCCGTATAAAGCTTTTGCGTCTGATTCAGACTGAATCCACATTGACTGAAATGTGGCTGGTTCAAGCGCAGTGGAATCATCTACAGGTTCGGTATATTCGTGTTGAGACCCATTATCTACATAGTTTCCTAACACAAAAAATTGTTGTTCATTTCCAACCGATAATGGTATAAATGAGCTTGCATTATTTATTACAAATATTTCAGCAGTATGGTTTGAAAATTTACTTCCTAAAACTGTTGCAAATTTATTTATACCTGTGCTAGCATATAAAGGTATTGCAGCGGATTGTGCAAAATTAGCTTTTACATATCTTATTTCTCTAACCGTTTTTCCAAATTCTTCTAGGAAAGAAATTTTGTTATCTGGAGAATTAAAATTTTGTGCAACCTTTTCCCCAAATGTAAAATCTATTGTTGATGTTGAATACTGACCGTCATATATTTTTCTAGATGAAGCATCTGTAATTTGTGTTGCGCTTACAGGATTTGCATAGACATAATCAAATGCGGTTGTATGCAATTTAGAAAATAAGGCAATATTGGCTGTAGGTGTAATTATTTTTTTCTTTGGATCAGTAGTATTTGGAACACTGGTATCAACTGCGCTTACTTTAAAATTATTTACATATACATCAATTACAACTATACCTGCAGTGCTGTCTACTGTAACATCAACATCTAATTTATATAAGGTTGATGTTAATACTCCTCCAAGGAGTCTGCCTGAATTTTTGTCTTGGGAATCTGTAAGATATATTCTTTTTGTATTTACAATTTTGTATATCTTTAAAGATTTATCTTTATCATTTGCTTGGCTTTGATCTGTTTGAAGCTCAATATAATATCCATTTGTACCAGTAGAATTAGTAAAGAATCCTATTCCGCCGCCAGATCTCAAATTAGACAAAGTACTGGCAAATAATATTCCTGCTCCAAAAGAGTACTTGGTATACGAAGTTGATATTCCTGTATTTTTAATTGCTACGGAATAAGAATTAGAGTCTTTATTTGTACTAGTAACTTTTAAGTAAGACCTTTGCAACTCTCTATTTCCAGAAAAAGCAGTAGATGTTCCCAATTTTTCAGTAGAAAATGTAGAGCTATTTGATAAGTCTAAAGATTCATTTGAGCCAGCAGCAGCGGCTGCAGCAGCAGCTTCTTCTGCAAGTATTTTTGCTAGCGTTGATTTTGTTAATTCATCCGTATATGTTGGAGTGCTTGGAGTAGTTGTGCCACTTGTTGTAGCAGATGGTGCTGCAACCTGAGCAAGTTTTGGCATAGTGAATGATTCATAAATATAATCTCCATATGTTCCAGTAGCATTTGCTCCTGTGTATGCTCTAGCTCTAACTGAATATTTTTGTCCAGGAATTAAATCCTCTCTTACATGTGTTCCGCTTGTTGTTGTAAAAACAAAATCTGGGTCGTTATGAGTATATGTTGTTCCAGATCCACCGTAACTTCCTGGAGTTACAGATGGGGTTCCAAGAGTTATAACAGCTCTTGTTGGAGAAGTTGTTTGAATGCTTATCCATGGAATTTTTAAATCAGCAGGTGTTGTTGCCGTAGGGGATGAATATCCTTCACCAGGCAATGTCCACCATCTATCTCCGTATATTTCTGGACTCATGTCCACACCACCTCATGACCACTCCAAGAATTTACTATGTCTTGTGCATCAATATAATGATTTAATACTGGTGTATTAAATGCCCCTCGTGTTTTAATTCTATATTTTCCGCTTGGCTTTAAAGTTCCTTGTTGGCTTATGCCTAAGTATTTATTGTTGTCTGTTTTGCTTATCAAATCAACAAATTGTTTTGTACCATTTAAATCAACATACTCAAAATTTACAGCATCATACTCTATAATTTCAGCTCCAATTGCAAGATACCCAGTATAGTTGTATGCTGTTGTGCCAAGCTCTTGCTCATTTACAACTGCTGGAGTAAAATGCATGTATTGACCAGCCGTATGTGTTGTTAAAATATTTTGATTTAAAGTAAATGCAGAAAGTATATATGTATCTGATACCCATGGAGCCTGTGCGCTTTGAATATAGTTAGATGTTAAAACACTATTCCAAAATACTTTTACTTGGTTTGCCGATGGTAAATCATTTTTACTAAAAGAAAGTATATTAGACAGATTAGATCCAGATGTTTCACTTCTAAAATCCCAGTTAGAGGCCCTAGTAGAATCAAATATCCACTCTCTGCTATAGAACTGTAATACGTTATTATAAGAAAATACCGCAGTCATTTGAGTGTCTCTACACAATTCTTGTAAACAATCCCATACTGTTTTATTATTTTCAGTCCACCAATATGTGGGGGTTATAATCGAAGTATCTGTATTTTTAATATTAAAATTATAATTAGTAAATCCTACTGAGTCTAATAATCTTCTAATAATAGCGGTGGCTGAAAAGTTTTCGCATAACAATTTAGTTGCTATTGTTTCTTGCAATATTTTAGCTCCATCTAAAGCATTTAAAGATATATCTCCAAATTCTGAGAAAGACCATGTGTCTGCATAGAATATTCCTTGCAGTATGTTGTCATATGCTCCTTGGGAATCAGATAGAGTTCCACCAGAATTATATAATTTAATATATGGTTTAATTTCTGTATTTTTGTATAAATAAATTTTAGTAGCATCAAATGTTAAAGTCTTGTCAAATGATATAATTTTTCTAGGTGACTCATAAGATATCATACTTAGAGATAATGAGTTTGCTGATATCTTTCCAACTGGCATAAGATCTTCTGAGCTTGTAGATGATTCTTTAGATATGTCAAAAGATACCATGTGATCTGTTGCGTCTACATACCATTTAGGTGATAGTTCAATTAATCCAATGTACTTTCCAGAAACCGCCCCAGTTGTTATTCTAGTACTAGTTAAACTTACAGGAGCAGAAATTGTAGCAGGCTCTGTCTTTACCCATGATGTTCCATTATAATATATTGTTACAGTTCCAGCATCATAATTCTTATTTCCGCCTGTAGTAAATGGTACAATATCAGAGTTTGTTCCAGTGGCAAGAACTGAACCGTTTCCATAAATAGTCCATGTTGTAGGTGTAGAATGGGCCAGCTCAAATCTGGCAACTATTTTATTTGTTAATATAGTTTTAGGATATGTTACTGTTACATCAAGGCCTGATCCCTGGGCAGAAACATAATATTTATAAAATGTATCTGAGCCAGGATAATATACTCTAAAATTTGGACTATACGTTAAAGATTTTGGATTCTTCCACCCTGAATCAACGTCTCCAGATATAGCATATTTTAATCCAGCACCTATTGGTCTAAATGGCTTGATAATAGAATCAACGGGAAATAGTTTTTTAAACGGTGTATATGAGGCGCCAGAAGAATCTGTTTTGGTTATTGTGGCTCCAGTTACGGTAATTCCATCAACCATAGAATTCATACTATATTCAAATATTAAAGATGTGCCATAAGTAACAGATGTATTTTGCTCTATAGCGTTCTTAGCAGTTGTTGTTAAGGGAATCATTATACCTCATCCAGCGATAATGAAACGCTCCAGTGTGGTTGTAAACCTCTTTTAACAACCGTAAAATCACATGATGAAAATATTACTGTATAAGATTCGTATCCAGATGTTGATTGGTCTGATCCTGTTTTAGCAAGGTTTATTCTAATATTAAAACTTTGTTTTCCTTCATCTCCTAGATAAAATGATCTTAAGTCTTCTGCTCCCCAGCCGCCGTCAACTGTTAAACTTCTGTATGATGGAAGCATATCCCAAGACACCTGAAATTTCTTTTTATCGGCAATATGGTTTTTTCGTAAAGTTCCATTTGATGTTCTAACTATTTTTTCAATTCTTTCGTTACCTATTTGAAAAGCGCTTCTGTTATGCTCTGAAACTTTATTCCAAGTTTTAACTGTTCCAGCAGGAGTAGCCAAAAGATCCTTAGCCTCAATATATAAAATTGAGCCTCTAGGTAAACTTACATATGGCTGTGGCATTAGTATTCGCCTCCCAAAGTTCTTACTCTTCCTTCTTTAGCACCAATTAGTGCTAGCTCTGATTTGAACTTTCTAAGTATATCATCTGCTGTGACATTTGTGCCATTTAAATCTATATCAATATTATAAACGTTATTATTGTATGAACTATTTACAGATCCTGAAGGAACAGAATTTAAAACATTAGACCCTATATCATATTTAGGACCAATTAAATTATTTGGAATAATCTGTCCGCCAGATGATGGGACAAATAGCTCTGGACCTCTTTCTCCAACTAGATAAGGCTGAGATGAATTCATTGAAGAAATTCCAGTTACTGCACGTTTAATATATCCGCCCATAGACATACGTACTGCACCAGGATTTCCCCATCTAGAATCATATCCAGTTTTTACATTATATGAAATTCCACCAGTATTAAACTTTTCATTTGCCTGTAACTCTTGAGATCTTATTGCTAATTCACGAGCATTATCTTTTAAGCTTCCATCTTTATTAAAGAAACCAGTCTTCTGCATATCGGCAACAGATCCAGTATCTAGATACTTGTTATACTTACCGCTAGCTAAAGCCTTTTCTAACATTTCAACAGTTATTTCTTGTCCCTTTGGAGATCCTTTAGCTAATATGTCATATATTTGTGAAAGAGTTTTTCCACCAGTAATTTTTTCTGCAAAGGTAGTCATTCCTGCAGATAATTGTTTTAACTCTGTTAAAGCAGATCCTTCTGAAGTACTAAATCCTGGAAGCATAGATTTATATGCTTCATTCATTTTTCCAGGAATATAATTTCCTTCTTTATCTTTTTTATATTCAAAAATAGGTTTGTTATTTTTATCTTTTTTACCTGTATCTGTTCTTTCTAAAAATTGTCCATATGATTCTAAAACTTTAGGATCAGATTTAGCTGCTTTGGCAATATCATTAAGAGCATTAGCAAAAGCTTGTTTAAAATCTGTTTTTTGTTGTGCTGTTGCTGAAGGAGAATCTGCAAATATTTGTAACTGTGCTACTCTGCCTAAAGTTGCAGCAAGTGAAGATATTGTTGAGATACTTCCTTGTAAATTTTCTGCTTTCTTTCCTTGTTTTGCAGCACCTTCTTTAAGAGCATCTTTATATGCAGCATCTTTATCAAGTATCGCCTGTTGTTTTTCTTCTGCTTTTTTAGCATTTTCATCAATTTTTGATTCAGCAGCTTTAAGACTTGCTTCTTTTTGAATTTGTTGAATTCTAATTTGTGCAGCAGCCATAGCCTCATTGTCGCCACGAGCAACTGCATTTTGCAAATCTAATTTAGCTTTTTGTAACTCAAGTTCGGCATTTTCTTTATCAAATGTTTCTCTTAAAGCTTTCTTTTTTGCCTCAGCACGTTCTCTAATTGCTTTAATTTCATTTTGAATTTCTTTAATTCTTTGTTTAGATAATCCTGCAGAATCTATTTTATCTGTATTAGATCTCGTTTGTGCATCTTTATATGCCTTTTGTAATGCATCTAAGGCTGCTCTAGCTTCTTCTAGTCCAGCAACTGTTCCTTCTGCTGCAATTGCTTGAGCTGATGCTGTATCTAATCCAGCAGTAAATGCTGCTAAAGATTCAGCTTGAGCAGAACTTATGCTTTGTAAATCAATTTTAACTCCTTGTAAGAATATTCTCCACTTAGCATACATTCCGCCAATTGTGTCTGATTGATTTAATATATTTGCTAATTCAGGTCTTTGAGCTTTAAGAACTTCTAAAGTTTCTTTTCCTAATTGTCTGTCTTTAATTCTTGCATTAGCCATTCTTTCAAATTGCATAGCTATTGCTTCTGCTTCGTCTATTGTTTCTCCGCTAGCATTTTTTGTTCCAACCAATGCTTTTACTGCAGAATCTAGTGATGATATTGTAGAGTCTACATTGGCGGCAAATGCGCTTGGGTCTATTTGAGAAATATCTGTAATATTTTTTACAAGATTTTTTAATACAAAATCTGCAGCAGAACCTTGATCAACAATTCCAGAAAACAGTTGACTTGAAATTGCTCCTACTCCTTGACCAGCTTTATTTGAAGCTTCAATTAATGCATATATTAAATTAGTTGATTCTTCTACAGTTTTACCGCTAGATATCATTTGAGCCTTAAGATTAGCTGCCCAATCATTTACCTTTGAAGAGTCTATATTATTAAGAATTGATAATGTGTCTGGCATGTCTGTTTTAACACGTTCTTTTAACTCTTTTAATTGTTTAATAGTAAGTGTTAATCCGCCACCTGCCATAGAATAAGATTCAAAGTAGGCCTTAGCTTTATCTGCTGCAAGTTTCTGCTCTTCTTTTAATGCCTTCATTTTATCTGTTACAGATGTGTAGCTAATTCCTAGTTCTTTAGCACCCTTTTCAGACATACCATAAAGAGCTGTTTGTTCTTTTCTAGTATCTTCAATTCCCTTTTTCCAAAATTTAAATGCTGCTACTAATCCAGTTACTGCTAGTACTGCTAAGCCAACTGGTCCTGTAAAGAATTTAACAGCTGTTCCAGCAACTCTAAATATAGTTCCAGCTATAGAACCAAATGTTTTTGCCAAGGCCGTTACTTTAGTTATTCCACCAATAACACTCTTAAGACCACTAAGCATAGGAAGAAACTGCATAGCCATACCAGCAGAATTCATTACCATTCCAGCGGTTCCGCCTACTGCAGATCCTGCCATAGACAATCCCATGCCGCCCATAAACATTCCAGTAGAGCCCATAGGACTCATTCCTCCGCCACCTTCAACTCCACTGTTTTTATTTCTAGAAGTTTGGAAACCTTGTTTAAAGTTTGCTCCAACTACTCCCTTTTTAAAACCAATCATTCCATCTACGTTATATCCAGCATTAATTAAATGAAGAGTTCCTTCGTTACCTTGAGTTCCTGTTTTTGTTACAACAGATTCACCTGGCTCAAGCAACGCTGGGATAATGTCTCCGCCGCCATAACCTGGAAGTTTTGTAACACCTTCTTCATATTTTGCTGGAACTAATCCCATGTTTCTAGAATGCATATCTGATCCAAGCGGGTTAATTTGTCTAACCATGCTTGGTCTAAATCCACTAGATATTGCACGTACTGAAGCATTGTTTAAAAGCTTACCAAATGCTGCTTCGTTCATTGGACCAGGATATTCAGCAATTTTTTGATTTAAAACATTTGCTGCTCTGTCTGCAATTTGTTTAGCTGCTGCTGGCTTTACTCCTTGACTCTTTAAGAATAATAGCAAGCTTACCATGTCTGAGCCTTGAACTGGTCTAAAGTCCATGGCTGTTGCTGAACCAGCTCTTAGTTGATCATTAAAACCTTGTCTATTTTTAATAAATTGTGTTGGAAGAATTTGTAAAGATTTATGTTGTGATGTTGCTTTAGTTAAATTTAAAGCATACTTTTCATATTCGCTTTGATGCAGTAAAGGCCCAGAACCCTGTTGATCTAATCCCTTAGTTCTTTTTAGAAAACCTGGAACCATTCCATGAACTAAAAATTCATTATCTGCTCCAGGCAATTTTTGTGTTGGAGTAATTCCATATGCCTGATATTCTGGGTTAGAATATATTGATGATTTTCTCTTATACATCTCTCCATAAGATTCACCAGCCGTAGCTTCTGCACCAGTTCTTGGAGACCGTCTTGATGCTAATTTAACTCCGCCAATTTGGCTTGATCTCTTTGAGAATGCTCTAAGCATTTTTGCAGCTTGTAATGCTGCATTAAGAGAAGTATATCCATTAGCATATCTTTGTATTTGAACTCCACCCATTTCAAATTTTCTAGGCTTTGTTGTTTCAATATTATATCCAGCACCAGAAGTTCTGACTCCAAGTGTGCCTGCAACTTTATTAATAAAATCTCTTGTCTTACCCTTTTTAAATAACTCTCTCATATTAGATTTGCCAGTAGGATCTACAACTGGCTGATTTAATGTAGGAACCATTGTTGGGTTAATCGTTCTACCCATAGCAGTTGCCTGTGCTTGAACAGTAGCAGCAATTAATCTTTCTGTTTCTAAATTCAAAGCAACAATTTTTGCCCTAGCCGCATCTAAATTAATTTTTCCTGCACGAAGTTCTGCAACAATAAGGGCTGATTCTTTTGCAGCATTATTTGTTAAAACATTAACATGTGGAAGTATGTCATCAAACTGCATCATAAATTCTTTACTTACTGTACCAGTAGCAGCAATTGTTCTCTTTAGATTTTCAATTTCTGTTTTTGACTGCATTCCCAATGTTGCCATCATAGTATGCCATCTAGCGGCTTCACCAGAGACAATACCAGTTGATGTTCCCTTAACTGTAGTTAAACCAGGAACATTAGGCAGAGGGTCGTTCATATAAATTTGTGGGTTTTGACCAATTCTTTGATTTACTGGAATTGATCCTGGAACCATACCAAACATTGTTTGCTGTAATCTTTGTGCTTCTGTCATTCCAGATCTTGGAACCATATGAGAGCTTGCTCTTGTTCCCATAGTTCCAGCTAGTGGATGATTAGGATCTACTACTCTTTGTCCTCCTGCCGCCATAACAAGATTTCCAGCCATTGTAGATACTGCTGGATTAACACTCATTGCACCAGATTTTGCTTTTGCTTCTAATATTGAAAATTCATCAATTAAATTACCTAATGCTTGTTTTAATACTGCCGCTGCCTTTGCATCGCTATAAAAAGATTGTTCGACTAACTTACCTGCTTTTTCTGCAGCAAGCATTTCTGGAGTTAAATATTTCCATCCTTCTCCGCCTTTAAAGAATGCTTTCATGTGGAATATTCCCTTTAGAATATATCCAAAGAAGTTAGCAAGTACACCAGTTAACATAATTACTGGACCAATTACTGCTGTAAATCCTCCTGCTAGGGCAAGAACTTGTTTTACTGGACCTGGCAAATTGTTTGCAAATTGAATTACTTTATCAATAACCTGAATTAAGACTGTATTAATTTGTAAAAATTGTTCTCCAACTTCAGCCAAAGATGCTCTTAAGCTTTCTATCGCTCTACGGTATTTACCAGATGCTGATTCTGTTACTGCTGACAACTCTCGACCAGCTACTGCCGCCAAATCTTCTGAAGATGCTTTCATAAGGTCAAGAACCTGCAAGGTCTGGCTACCCTGTCTTCCTAAATTCTCAAATAAAGCATTCAATCTAGCAAATTGGAATTTACCAAATAGCTGTTCAATTGCCTGTTGTTTTTGAAGTGGATCTAAATTATCTAATGCTGCTTGCAATGTCATTAAAGTTCCAGTTAAATTACCAGCATTGTTATTTACAATTCCTAATAAATCTATACCTAAATCTTTAAATTTTCCTACAGCAACATCTGTTGGGTTAATTAAAGAAGCAAGTGCTGACTTTAGAGCATTAGCGCCTTCGGCTGCGTTAATACCACCCTCACGCATAGCTGTTAAATAAAGAGCAAGGTCTTGTACGCTTCCTCCCAATCCTTTAATTACTGGACCAGCTTTTGGAATTGCTTCTACTAAATCGTTAAGAGTTGTTGATGTTTGGTTTTCAACTGCGTTAAGGAAGTTAATAGATTCAGAAAGCTCATCTGTATTTTGTTTAAATGCTGATTGAATTGCAAGAGTAGCTTTCATAGCTTCTTGTCTATCTACTTCACCAAGTACTGCAAGTCTGGTTGTTTCTTTAATTGATCCTAATAACTCATCTCCAGTTTTACCAGTTGCTGCAATATCAGCTGCAAGCCCAATAGTTTCTTTAAACGAAACTCCCATTGCTGCAGATATTTCTTTTGCAGTTTTTGTTACATCGTCTCTAACTTTGCCAAGCTCTGCTGCGGATGTTCCAGCAACGTCACCATAAACCTTAGTTAAACGAACTAATTCTTGATCTGCTTGTCTAAATGCATCGGCTGCCGCTTTGCCAAAAGCAACTAATGGTACTGTAAGTCCTACTGTTAACTGACGACCTGCCCACTGTGTATTTTTACCCCAGTTAATAAGTTGTCCAGCGCCATCCTGGATTACCTTATTCATTATTTGAAGTTCTTGTCTTGCTATGGCGGTTTTATTTTTTACTTCATCAAGTCCTCTTGGAACATGCACATTGAACTGCATAAGTCCTTGTGCGTTTCTGCCTAGCGGTTGTAATATTGAGTTCTGTAGGGCTACTTGTTGTTTTGCTAAATCTCTTATAAGACCGCCAGATGTTCTTGCTTGATCTCTAAAGGTATTAAAGTATTGATTTAATTTAAGTTTTCCACCATCAAGATTTTTACCAAATTTTTCAACATCTGACTGTAGACTTACAAAGTGTGTGGAGTATTGACCAGTACTTCTAAGGGTATCTGAAAATGAACGATTCATTACGGCAATTTGATTTGCCAGCATCTTGTTTGAGCTAGCTAGTTCTTGCTGTAATTTTGATAGGCTGGCAGTAACTCTATGCACATCTGCAATAAGAGCTGAGAAGTCGGCATTAGCGACTATTCGTGTACTGATTGTTTCGTCAGCCATTTATATTCAGGTTACTCCTTAACGTATCCTAGTCCTTCTCCAATTCCGAATCCAGCCTGAGCTGCGAATCTTCCTTGTAGTGAAACAACATCGTTGGGATTAGCATGTATTCCTGCTGCTCTCAACTCTATTTCTTCAAAACTAGAACCTTTGTTACTGCTTTCTTGATACTCTCCTATATCTACTCCCTTTAAAGATGCTTGGAACTTTCTTGCGTCATGTTCCTTTTTCTTCAAAGCCTGGAAAGTATTTATAAGTTCTGGCATTGATAAATTTTCTTCAAGTTCATCGTAATTCTTCCAATGTCCTAAAAGAAAAAGTTCTCCTTCTAAAGCGGCTAAGTCTAGTTCTGCCCAGCCAGAACCGCTGCCGCTAGTAGGTTTGGGTCGTCAAGTTTAATTCCTCCGCAAACTTCAAGGATGCGGTTCATAGTTGGAACATCGATTGCATCTTCAAATGCTTCTCTGTCTGCTACCAATTCTGGTAACTGTTTTTCTAGTGCAATTGCACAAGCGTCAATTAGGATGTTAAGTGTTTCATCCTCTGTCTGGGACTCCCCAGTCTTTTTAATTGCGATCATGAACTTACGAAGTTCTTTAATTGAAAGTGGCTTAAGCTTTACGGTCTGTCCGTTTTGTAGCTGTACCTCTTCTACGTTATATACTGTTGTTGCCAATTTAGGTCCTCCTAGGATCTATTCGTATTCATTATAACAAATAGACATTATTAATACAAGCAGAAAGCCCTCGAAAAATCGAGGGCCCCTGATTGATTTATTAAATTATTATGCTACCAATACACGGTCAATAATCTTACCGTACTCAGAGCCTGCATAGCTGGCGTCTGGTAGAAGACGGAATGTTACTGGGAATGTAGTTGGGGTTGTACGAGCAAGTGAGAATTGTGACTGTTGTACAGACAATACACGACGTGCATAATATACACGCTCAGATGTTGTTGAAGAAGCTGTTGGCGCTTGACCAACTGCAATTAGTTGACGCTCTGTTGGAGCTGCACCTAGTGCACCTGCCTCTAGTCCTAGAGTATCCTTCTTAGATGTTCCAGTTCCTGTTGTTGAAAGAGTTGATGCTGCTTGTCCAAATACTGCTGCGATATTCTCGAGAGTACCTTCTGACATTTCTGTTGCAATCATAACTTCCATCGCAGACTTGAACAGCTTAGCTGTATCAAGCAACTGGTCTACAGTTACTGAATCGTATGTTGGGTTATAGGTGATTTGAAGACCGTTGTTAGTAAAACCAACGTTACGGTATCCAAACTTTCCTGCCTCCTGATCAACAGCGTTTAGTGTTGATGTGTATGATACGCCAGTTGCAAATGCTGGGACGCCGACTGTTCCTGCGCCTGATGCAATTGCTACGCCTGCTTCTGCGTTTGTGATATAATCTGAGTCGTTAACGTCAATAGTTGACAAGAACAACGGAGATGCACCAACGAGAATATTTTTAGCATTACCTACGGATTGTGCCATAGTTTTGTTACCTCCTATATTTTAATATATATATATTTTAAAATCTTAAATAAAAGCTGGCTAGGCTTCTTTCCTCTTAGGACAAGTTTATTCTATAATAGGTAAAAAGGCAAACCCTACAGGAACCTGCCTGTGTTGTCTGTAATTCTGGAGTATTTGATCTCAAGTATGACTTCTGCAGAAAAAAATCCCTGAAGCTCCTCTGAAGGAGCGGTTGGGGATATATCTGCTACCCATATAGTATGGAATTTAAATTTGTTTGACAGACCTGTCCATTTGTTTATATCTCTAGCTGACTCGTCCATTCTCCTGAATTCGTCTGTCATGTAGTTTCTGATCTCATTTATTTCTGATACTGAGGTTGAATAAATTGTAAACATTATCTGCTCACAGCAAATCAACCAGTTATCCTCATATGATAGACCAACCTTGTCGTAGACGATATGCTTCTTCCCGCTCAAGAACTGATTCATTTCGGCTACTTGCTGTACTGGAATAATTGGGACAATATTCTCATTTAGATTATCTGACCAGTAGTCCTCTTCATTAAATATATTACGAGTATATAATTCTTTCCATAAATACTTACGCAGTTCTAACATTGCATCTAATTTATAATCAGCTGTCACATTGCACCTCCAAACGAAGCTACTAATGCTGCATCTGCCTGAGACCTAATTGCATTTGCAGAAAATGAATATTGTACTTTTTTAATATTATTAGGGACTCTAAGCGCTTTTGTTATGCTTGAATTAAATATTCTTTGAAATCCAGAATTCTTGATTGAAGCATTAACTAAGTTACCGCTAAAAAATCTTGAGTGTGCTAAAGTAAACTGATTCGTTGAGGCAGACCCACCAGGTCGTCTAACTGTTACTGATTTCCCTTTAGGCATAAACACTGTTTCTCCATCAATTTCAAATACTAGTCGCTCTGCATTTTTAGGTCTAATAACCAAAGGTTTGCCTGCTTCCATTACCGAAGCTTTATTTACAAACATGTGTCTACGTCTTCCACTTGGAGCAGGAACCATAGATCTAGAAGGCAAAAATTCATAATTAATTCTAAAGGATAGTCCGTCTTCTGATATTTTATTTAACTTAAATAATCTTGCTGTTTTATTACCAGATCTTTTCCATTCATATACATGATGTAAAGACTTAGGTTTTGATCTAGCTAATGCATCTATATAGTTACCAAAATCTGTATTTATTTGATCAAACATTGTTCTTGTGAATAATGCTTTAAATTGAGCATTAGTTGTTAGTTTAGATATGACTGCTGCCTCATAGTACACAAAGGCTGATATCTGAGCTACCGTGCTATCTTTTAAAGGTCCGTTTTGATTTGCGTACATCATTCTTTCTAGTCCGCTTGC
>Ga0129336_10000370_pt1 | contig 26402 bp, 43 predicted proteins | sample CPB6_02_DNA_FD_96878 | JGI IMG/M metagenome (GOLD analysis project Ga0129336, IMG submission 96878) | Freshwater to marine salinity gradient microbial communities from Chesapeake Bay, USA - CPBay_Sum_0.6_0.2_DNA | ecosystem: Environmental > Aquatic > Marine > Coastal | place: USA: Chesapeake... | reverse complement strand
GGATTGGATCCATCGAACGTGCACATCACGTCGGCATCCTGAATGTCCAGCACCACCATGTTCGTGATGTCGTTGAAAGCCGACAACTGAACCACCGAAGAGGAAACGGTGAGGCGCTGGTCGGCGACGGCGGACCCACGGTAAATCGCCGGCTTGGGAAACAGGTTGTTTAGATTGTAGGCTGCCATGATTCGGATGGTTAAAAGTTACCAGCTGCGTGATGTCACGTGAGTTTGCACCCTCAAGGGAAGAACGTCGCCCATCTGGCGCTCCTGCACTTCGATGGAGTCGGCCAGCTTTTGCTCGGCCATGCGCATGGCCCGGTCACCCTTGTCCAACTGGCCGTCGGAAATGAGCCAATCAGCGTAGGTGCGGTAGATGCAGTACTGGAAGAAAACGGTGTAGAGCGGAATCACCTGCCAAAACGAAGTGTTGGTTGGAGCAACATTTGTGCTGTTGGCGATGTTCTTGTAGTAGTTTCCGTTACCGGACGAATCCGTGTAGTAGACCTGATTGCCTACGACGTACGCAGTGGAAGCCGAGTAATCCGCCCCGGTGAAAATCGGCGGATACTTCCGGTAGAACAGGAACACCGGATTGCAGGGCAAAACACCGTAGATGCTGCTTTGGTTGACGCCGTCGATGTACGTCGCCCAAGCACCGTTGATCATCTGGATCCCGCTTTGCGTCAGCAGGTATCCCTGCTTGCGCGGGTAAAATGCGGAGGATGGGGACGCCTGATACACCTCAAACACCGACTCGATGATCTCCTCACCAGTCTGTTCCCACGGAATCAAAAGATCGCTGACTGGAACATTCGTGATCTGCTGCACCAAACATCCCCACACGTACACGCCTTTGTTGGCATCACCGAGATAATTCAGCGTGCTGCCATCCGTGGACAGCTTGAGGGTGTAAGTGCCTGACGACGTGGCCGCGCTCGACGCGGTGAAATTCAACTGGCAAACGTAAAACCCGTTAGGCTGAAGCGTGATGCTGGTCCCGGTCGCATTGACCACCGTGCCAACCGTTCCAGCCAGAACATCGTAGAACGCGCTGTACGTGGTGTTGCCATCGTAAACCACCAGCTGCACGTTGTTGCGTCCATTGGGTCGGACGTAGGCCGTGACGGTGTACTGCTGCGAAGGGAAAAATGAATTGACGTTCTGAACGACCGAATGCTCGGAAACCGAGGCGCCCTCCATCACTTTGCTGGCGGTGATCGATCCATCCAACGGATTGGCCAGTTGATTGCCGGTGATTGTCAGTGAAGTCGGAGTCCAATACGCGGTCTTGGCCAGATCATTGGGGTACGTCAGCGCGTTGCCGACGAACCTCGCCTCACCACGGGGACAGATATCCAGCCACTGCGTGGACAGCCATACATCACGAATGGCGTTATTGAAAAACTGGTTGATCGATTCAGCCAGTTCCGTGGTAACCCGTGACAACGGAATGCCGATCAGCTGGGTGACGCTGCTCAGGAATTCCGAGTAGTTGCGGGTTCTGGCCATCAGATGGGCTTTCCGTCAACGAACGTTTTACCGTGACGCAGCCCGTTTTGTTTCGGGCGGTAACCGGGAGCGCACAACTCCGGGTTGTCGGCGAGGAAGTCCTTGAGCCAGTTCTCCTCGTGGCCGAATGAGTGCATCATCCGGAAATACAGACGGGCGTCGATCTCCGCGATCTTCTGCCCGATGCCGGGAATATGGGTTGATCCGGCCTGACGCATGATCCGGGCGAGCTTGGCCTGTCGCAATCCTACCTCGATTTTTTCCTGCGGCACTCGTCCAAGGACCTCGTCCTCGAATTCCCGCACAAAACTTTCGGGCAGCGATGTGATGACCTCCTGATCGACTGGCGCGTCTTGGATCATAAAAGGGGAAAAGGGGGCTGCCCGTGCAGCCCCCTCTCAGGTGCTGGTGTTACGGAAGCTCCGTGGTGTCCTTCACGCGGAGGTAGATGTCCAACGCGCCCGCCGTCAAGGCGGACGGTGAACCACCCGTCGCGTTGGTGAACGTCGCCTGCAGGCTGACCGCCGACGTGGACGACGAGTTGGTGACGGTCACCGGGGCGAAGCCCGCGGTGCCGATGACACCAGCCGTCAACACGCTCGTCGAAGTGACGAACGCGTCGTTGTCGGAGGTTGAACCCACAAGGATGGTCATCGCGGTCGTACCCGCAAACGCGGTGGACACGTTGACCATAGCGCGGTCAACATACCACTTCGTCGGCGAGTTGCCGAGGGTGATGATCACGATATCGGACGATCCGGTCAGACCGGAAGCGGCGATATCAGAAGCAAGGATCGTGAACTTGCTGTTGAAGCCAGTCGTGGCCTGCTCCTGATTCGACAAAGGCGATACGCGATCGTCGTTAATAGCAATGGTGGAAGTAGCCATGGTAGTGGTCTCCTTGGTTTAGGGTTAGCTGGTCGCGGCGAACTTGCCGAGGCCCTTCGGGTTTTTGCAGACGAGGAGCAGCGCCGTGGAAACGAAGCCACGACGGCCGCCACCCTGATCCTCCAACTCATCAGCCTGCATGCCGAGCATGGTGCCGATACCGACGAGCGCCGGATCGATCACGTAGCCACGGGCCTTCTGCTGGTTGGTGGTGGTCGAGGGATCAGCACCGTCGAGCAGGCCGTTGAACATGTCGGGGATGATGGTGACCGTGTGGAAGTCGCCGTCATAGACCGTCACGTTCAGGGTGACCTTGCCCTCCGTGGCATCCTGCATGACCTGATAGGTCTTGGTGGTGCCGGAGGAACCCTCCACGCGCTGGAACTTCGAGACCGCACGCTTGAGCGAGGGGCCGGCGAAGAGCGTGTAGTTGCGGCGTCCGCCGTTCACTTGGAAGATCGACTGGAACACGTCGTTGAAGATCGACTCCGTGAGGGAGGCGGTCGCCGTGGTGTCGATGCTGGCCGAGGGAGTGAGGAAGGACGAGGGGACCGGGTTGGTGGTCTGGGCCGAAGCCTTGATCCACGAACCGAGACCGCGGGTCTTCCACGGCACAACGCCGTTGTCCGCCTGCATGTCGTTGTCGGAACCGATGGCCGCCTCGATGCTGCGCTTGATTTCGCGCATCGCCTTGACCTTCGAGTTCGCGACTTCGGACGAGACGCCCGCGGGATCGCTGGCCTCCTGCAGACGGGAAACCATCCACGGACGGCGGAACTGCTGAACATAGTTGCCGAAGCGGGCGCGATTCGCCGCCTCGTTGTTGAACGCCTGAACGTCCTGACCTTCCAGCACGCCGGAGAAGTCAACAGCCGCGAGGCTGTCGGCCTGCCAAGACTGGTAGGTATTGGTCACCTTCGTGGTCTTCGCGAAGGTGGACGTTTTCGGGCAATCCTCGGGTTCGAGGATGGTGAGGAAGTTCGTGAGATCTTCACGATCTCCCTGAACATTGTAGGTGGTAGTTGTAGCCATGATGATTAACGGTTAGTACGAAGTTGTTCACTACGCAGCAGAAGCGCCGCGGCCTCACTGGCCGTTACAGCGCCCTTCGTCCTCAACTTCTCCCTTTGCGCATCCAGCGCATTACGTGCCGCCGAGGCGGTCGGGATGCGTGGAGTCGAAGTGCCGGATGACACCGCCGTCTGATCTCCCGAAGGCTTGGCCGACGGGATGGTCTTGGGCTTGGGTTTCGGAGCGGGAGTGTCCCCTGACTTGGTGGATTTCGCCATCATAGCTTCCTGTTTGGCTCGTAGTGCCTTCAGTCCTTCCACCTGCACACCGACGATGAAGTCGGCATTAGGCAGATCCTGAAGCCACGGGTTGAGCCGGTAGGCTTGGACGGCGGCTTGGTAGTCCTCCGAGTTGGGATCCTTCAGAAACGGGAACATCTCAACGGCTTGCTGGGATGCCTGATTCTTTGCCGCGAGGAAGTTCTTCCTCGCTGGAATGTGATCCTCCATCGCGATCTCGGCCTTGCGCAACACCTCGCGAATCTGATCACGGTTGAGGGTTTGGTCCCCAACCTGAACACCTTCGCCAATGTCGTCCTTGGCCAACTGGTCCTTCGCCCATCGTGCGGCTTGCTTGGCTTGCGTCTCGTACTTTTCCAACGACTGGAAGTCGTTGTAGTCAGCCAAAGGCATGGTGCCTTTGGGCATGGGAGGTGGGGGATTCGCCTTCTCGGTCTCCGCCTTTTTCAAGGTGGCTTCCAAGTTGGCCAATCTCTCCTCCAACGCTTTGCGCTTCGCCACTTCCTCACTGACGCGCTTCTGGACCTTCTCGCGGATTCGGGCCTCCTTGTCCGAAGAAGTTTTCTGGGAAGGAACGTCTTCCTTTTCCTTGTCCGCTTCGGGCTCGGGGATTTCTTCCCCTTCCGTCACGGCCTCGGGCTCGGAAGATTCGGGTGCGGTCTCTGCTGTTTCCGCGGATGTCTGTGTCGTTTCAGGAGCCGGTGGCTCTTCCGGGGCATTATCCTCCGCGCTAGGCGCTGGCGCTGGTTTTGGCTGCGCTTTTTGGTCTTTCGCAAAAAGCATCGCCGCCGCCTGCGTCAACGAGACATTGCCCGACCTTTCTCCATCACCAGTATTGGAAGCCGGTGAAGCCGCTTCAGTAGTTATTTCGTTCATCACCAATCATGGCCGGTGAAGCCGCCCGCCCCTAACAGTTCATCACCAATCAAGGCCGGTGAAGCCGCCACCAAACCACTAACATCATCACCATTTATGGCCGGTGAAGCCGCCAAGTCCGAATGGAAATCATCCGGTGAACATGACCTGTGTTTGAATTTGAGTCATGTCAACCGTCAAATGGCTTCCCGGCGTTTGTATTCGTCATACACGCCGATGATATTCTTGAGGGCGCGCAGTTCGCCGATAAGCGCCATGGTGGTGCGGTCATCACGGACGCTGTCATCGCGGCAGATGTCCTCGATCACCACCTCCCGCTGTTCACGCAGCACTCCGATGAACTGCTGGAAATTCGTGTTCGGGATCAACTGCGACATCGCCTCGGCGATGGCGCGTTGGCGGAATGTCTCGTGCTCGGTGTTCGTCATTTAGGCCCCCAATCGTCCGATCTTCGCGTTCTCGCGTTGTTGAATCTGGAATTGCAGCTGCTTGGTCAGCTTCTCGATGCGCTTGCCGAAAGGATCCTGCGGGTTCTGCATGCGCTGCTGCACGACCGGATCGTTCTGCACGTAGCCTTGGATGACTTGCAGGCCAAGCTCGGGCGGCGTGCCCATCTTGATGTCCTGATCCTGACCGGCGTAGATCTTGGCCAGCGTGTCCTGCAGGTCGCCGACCATCTTCTCCTGACCAACATCTTTCGGCTGGATGATGCGTTCGGCGATGGTGGGATCGATGGCCTCGATCATTGCCTGCAGCCATTCGCTGTAATCGACGACTCCCTCGCGATCGGCGGTCGCCACGATTTGGGCGATCTGCTTGATCTTCTCAAAGGTCTTCTCCGTGTCCATCGACTCAACCTGATAGTTGAGTACAAAGTCGTACTCCTCGTCCTGCCCGCCCTTGATGAACTGGATCGGGTCCTGTTGACGCAGGCCAACGACGCGGAAGAACACCTGCTCGGAACCGAATTGCTGGTAGAGTGACCAGATCTGCCGGTACGCCTTGGACCAACTCGTCATGAACTTGTCGGTCTCAAACTGGTTCTTCATCAGCGCGAACTGCTGATCGCCTGTCGCCGACGCGAATCCGAGGTAGCGATTGAAGTCGTTGCGCAGCTGGGTCTCGCTTGCCTCCGTGTTGCCATCCGGCATCGGGCGGTCGAGGAAGTGGTACTCGTTCGGACGCCGCTCGGGTATGCGGGCACCGGCACCCCACCGCGCCGGCGGCCGGCCGACCGGATAACCCATGGGCGGCAGGATCGCCAATGACGCCGCGTCAATGCGGCTGTCCTTGTGTACCTTGATCTGATCCTGCAACGGCTTGCCTACTTCCGGAATGCCGCGGCTGTCGTGCAGACGACGCGACAGAAACTCACGGCGATGAAGCACAAACGGGTACTGGCCATGGGCATAGCCGAGAAGACCATGCTTGGCGTAGCCTTTATGTTCATTGCCGTCCGGCCCCATGAGTGGAGTGAAGATCGTGAGGTAGATGCCGGGAATCCCATCCTCGTCGGACAAACGCTGGTAGGCGTACACCACCCCGATCAGATCAGGCATCTCCTCCTGAATGTAATTGAACGACCGCGAGTGCACACGGATGTACTCGTTGTTCGTGGGAGTGATGTATTTGCCACGGCAACTGGCGATGGCCGCATCGACCCACATTTCATCCCACCCTTCCGTCGCCGCGAACGAGCGCAGCTGCTCGGCCGAGAAGTACTGCACGCGGTAGATCGCGGGTGCGGTCTCCAGATCGGTGGCCGAGGTCGGGATGAACAGGTTTTCGTCGAGATTGAAAGCGCGGATGACCGGACGGGATTTCTCCCTGCCCACGACCGCGACGGTGGTGCGGCCGGACTCCTGCAATTCCTTCAGCATCTTCTTCGCCTTGGATGCCGTGCAGCCGTAGATCTCCTCGAAGAGCGACGCCAGAGTGTCGGACATCGCCGGATCGGTCAGCATCACCGTCACATCCGCTTCGGGGAACTGAGCCTGCAGATCGGAAATCTGCAGCGTCAGTAGGGTCTTCTCCCGCGTCATCTCCCAAAACTGTCCCGTGGCGGCGATGCCTTTTTCCGAGATGTAATTGCACAGCAGTTCCACTTCCCGGTCAATCTCGGGAATCTGCGTGTGCACCAGCCACTTCATGAAATTGCTGACGATCTTGGCGCGCTTGAGATCGTTGCCCTCGACGGGGACCGCCACCAGCTGCGCCTTGTTGAAGGCCATGCACAGCATCGCCACCTTGGCGTTGATGGCCTCGTCGGTCAGGAATACGCGCAGGTCACTCGCGCCGTCCCATGGGGTGGGATCGATCTTCGCACCTTCACGAGCATGCTTGCGTCCGTCGGCCGACTGGCCGTCCCAAAGCGCAAAACGCGTGTCGTAGTTCTCGCGACACTGATCGACGTACGGCTGGAGGTTGGCCGTGCACAACTCGAAGTCGCGTTTCAGCGACGGATAATCCGGTCCGGACTCGCCCTTTGGGGCTTTTTGCAGTCCGGGATCGGTCGGCGTTACATCCGTATTGCTCCCGTCGTAGGAACTCACAAACAGATTGTGGGATTACGAATTGCCCAAGTCAAGGTCCCAATGCGTACGGCTTTCGATTCTTGGTCTTGGCCGCCAGACGCAGCGATTTCATCCAGCTGTGACGCGAGATGTTCTTGGGTTTGGACCCGTGTTTTCCTTTCATCAGTAAACTCCAGTGCGGTTGTCGGGATCGACGAGGTCGGCCTCATCGTAGAACCGCGGATTGGATACAGCGATGTAGCGTAGCGCGTCAATCGGATCCTTTGTCGCCTCGTCTTTGCCGCCCTTGGCCGTGTACTCCTGCATGGCGAAGATGAAGTTCTGGCACTCCTCGCTGATGAAGAGGTGGGGCGCGTTGACGGAACTAATCTCCTTCTCCTCGTCGTACGCCAGCTTGTTGGCGATCAGCTGCAGACCGTTGTCCACGTCCACGCCCGGAGCGGGGATGACCGTCATGTCCTCGTCGTCCAGCTGGCTGATGATGGTCACGGCACCCTCGGCGGATTGCTTTTCGGCCGCACCCAATCGCGGGTCGATGAACCGCTCGAAGATCTCCTCGCTGCCTTCAAGGTCACGGATCAACTCCACGTAGTCCTTGATGCCCTTCTTGCTACCCTTCTGGGCCGGACCCGCCTTGCCTTCCGGTCCGCTGCCGGGCAGAGCCCAGTCATCGTGGTCAGGCCATTCGCGGTACACCCACCACGTGTCGTCCGCATCCACCGCCACCCAAAGCATGAACCAGTTCTTGGATCCCGCGGGATCGATGGCCATGTAGCGGGTGACCTTGTACTCCGGATTACGTACCCATGGCAGATCCTTGGCCGCCACCACGTTGTATTCCTTATTAAACGCAGGGAACGCTCCGCTTACTGACTTGACCGGAATGCCATGGGCACGGGCAAGGATCTCGTCCCGTGGACGACCGCGCACTTTGCGCAGGAAATCACCTGTATCAATAAAGGGATTATCCTCAGTCCAGAAGTAGAAGATTGCCGCACCCGGACGGGACAGCGACTCTTGCATGACCGGCAGGTCCGTCTTGAGGATCGATGACCTGCGCTTCTCCAAGGTGCGCGTACGACCAAGGATGTCCTGAATCAGCGGTGTCCAGCCCGACAAGGTGGTAAAGGTCAGGATCACCCGGCCGTGGTAGTCGGTCGTGCGGTAAATCAGGGTCTCGAACATCTTGGGCGGGATCTCCTCGTCGGCCCAGATCAGATGGGCTTTGAAGCCTTCCGTCACCTGCGCGTCCTGCTGGTACTGGCGGTAATTGCCAAACTTGATCGTGCCGCCGCGCTTGGCCCCCGGCAGCGGTGGCAGGATGCAGACATTATCCGTGAAACCGTTCTTCTGGCTGTATTGCACGCTATGGTACACGCCCTTCTTTGTCGGCAGCGTGCGGATGTTGAGGGGCAGCGCGTCCCAGATGAATCTTTGCTGGTCCTCCACGCTGCGGTCCTCGTTGACATGGTACGCCCGCACCTCCGCCTGCGGGATCGTGGCCGCGGCCCAGACGCACAGCCGCGACGCGAAGCTCGACTTCGTGCTGCGTTGACCGCCAAGGATGACAATGATCGGGTACTTCTTCCATGCGTGCATCACGCTGCGCCAAGAAGGAAGGATCCAGCCCGAGCCCACGGGATTCTGCTCGGCCCGCTGCTCCGCGTACTTGCGGGCGTTGGCGTAGCGCACCAGCTGGTCATGGGGCAGTTTGGCCAGTACCTCCCGTGAATGCGGCTGGATCCATTCAAGTCCGAAGTCCGGTTGATACGAGTCGGCCAGCAGCTGTGGATTTACCATTCTGGTATTGACTATGGGGCTTTGTGCCCCACCGTCAAGGCATGAAGACGCAGGTGCGCATCGACCTCCATCTTGTTCCCGCCCTGAAAAAACTCGCCAAACGGAACCGCCGGTCCATAACCGGCGAGGTCAACGCAATTCTGTTCGCGCAACTCACCAAGAGAAAGTCCTGACCATGCCGTTCGATTCCAAAGCGCAGATGCGCTACCTGTACGCCAAGGAACCCGCCGTCGCCAAACGCTTCACCGAGGAGATGAAGCGTGGTGGCAAATCCTTCAAGGCCCTGCCCGAGAAGGTGTCGGCCAAGAAAAAGAAACGGAGGATGTGACCATGGACAAGGGAGTACGCGATTACATCCTGAAGAACGCCGGAGTGTCGGGCTACAACAGCCCGAAGCGCACCCCGTCGCACCCGACCAAGTCCCACATCGTCGTGGCCAAGGAAGGCTCCAAGGTTAAGACGATCCGCTTCGGGCAGCAGGGCGTGTCCGGCTCGCCGAAGAAGGCGGGCGAGGGTCCGGCCTACCGCAAGCGCCGTGAGTCCTTCAAGGCCCGCCACGCGAAGAATATCGCCAAGGGCAAGATGTCCGCGGCCTACTGGGCGAACAAGGTGAAGTGGTGAGGTGATACTTGTACCCGAGCAACAAAGCCAGCGCCAAGGTCGATGAGATGATCCGCGAGTTCCGCGACGTGAAGGAAATCGTCGCGGAAACCAAACTGGACCGGCTGCAGGTGCTGGGCCGTTTGGCGAGGCAGGGGTACAAGAAACACTACATCACTGACGGAGAACGCCGTTACCTGCTGTGGCGCAGGAAGGCGGGTGAGGCATGACCCGCGAACAGATCGACGAATGGCTGAAGGAGCGCGGGATGTCCACGCTTCTGGCCGACGGGCTGGACGGTGCGTTCCTCGGCGTGGATGAGAACGATGGCGCGGTGCGCGCCGTCTACTCCATCGAGGAGTGCATCCGGATCCTGTCCAAGGACATGACCCCCGAGGAGGCGGAGGAGTATTTTTGGTACAACACCGCGGGTGCCTACGTCGGAGAGCAAACCCCGTTATTCATCCACACGCCGTGAACAGCTTTCTGGGATCACTACCCAAACACCAGTACGTCTGGGTGGACACGACGCTTACCCACAAGGAGCCATGCGGCTTTGCGCCCGCGGTCTGGTTCGGTCTGACCTCGCATCCCGGACGCATGTGGGGTTGCAATGTCCTGTATGAAAACGGAGCCATCTACCGCAACGTACCGCTTCACGCCTTGGCCCACATCCCCCATCCGTGGACGGGTAATCCGTGGACCGAGGACCAAGCCCAACGCTGGGATTGCTATGGCCATGACTGGAGCGCGCACGAATACTCGTACCTCCGCGGCCTGCGGTGCAACGCCCGTTGCGGCGGGGAAACCCTTGCCGGCGAATACCTGTTCACGGTGGCGCCGGTGAATGACGCGTTCTCGGAATCACCCGACCAGTCGAAGGAGTTCACCTTCGTCAAACTGGTGAACGGGCACTTCACCGTGCAACCCACGGACCATCTGCTTTTCGAGGAACGGTCGTTCACCCGCCACAACTGGGAATGGCCGTCCGGTTTCAAACGACAACACGAGGTGTACTCATGCGAATGATAAACAAACTGCTGGCCGGCTTCGGCCTGCAACTGGTCAACAAGGTTGATGCGGATACGGCCTCCGCCATTAACGAGGCGAATCTGGAAGCATACCGCGGGACGATCAACGACCTGCAGCGCGAGGCGACGGAACTCCGCGAGCGTAACCGCGAACTGCTGAAGCGCGTGGCAAGGCAGACGGCCGGCGTGCACTACTACAAAAAGCGTTACCACCTGCTGAAGGGTGACGGGCAATGAGCAAGATGCTCTGCTCCCATGAGCTTTACGGCATGTACCACGAGCGGTGGTCGGCCATCAAGCGGCTGGAGAGCGACGTGGATTTTGTGAACCAGCTGGATCAGCTGATACGCGAGATGCCCGAGGTGGGCTACTGCTCGTGGTTCGACGACACGCAGGAGGTCAACCGCCGCCTGCTGCGACGGTTGGCCAAGATGGAAGAGACCGAGAGGATCAGCTGACGATCGGCTCGTAGTACGCGTCGGAGCCGACCTGATCGACCAGCTTGCCCCTGACCATCGCGTGCACGGGATAGGTCGTGCCGCGCTTCCACAGCGTGGCGCGTCGCTGATCGGGCAGGCGCACCACCAACATGCGGTGGTTGATGGGTTGCCCGACCACGACCAGATCGGTCTCCACCGGCCAGCGCGACTCGATCGGAGCCGGCGGCGTGGCGGGCGATGACGGTAGTGGCGACGCGTGGGGTTTGGGTTCGATCACCTGCTTCATGGCTTCATCGGGTGGCGCGACCACCTCCGGCGGCGCGTCGGCGTCAGCGGGCAGGCGGATGTCGAGGATATCAATGCCCCACTCGGTGGCTCGCTTGCCAGCCTCCTCCACGTCACCACGTACCAATAGCGAGCGCAGGATGGCGCGGCGGTTGATGTTGATGCGGTCTTGGTTGCTCGCCTTGCGGCTCATATCACGTCCTCCGGTTTAAGATTCTCCACGTCGATCTCCTCATTCACGACAACAGGCACGGTGTCCTTGTTCTCCTCAACCGGGATCGGCTCCGGCGTGAACGCTGGTCCTCCCGCGGGCTGCGGCAGCAGGGCGGCGATGATCTCGTCGCGGCTCTTGTCCCCGTAGTTGTTCACCTGAATGTTCACCTGCGCGGAGCCCAGCTGCGCACGGGCGTCGAGCGCACGGCGCTTGTCCTCGGTGACGGAGAAGATGAACCCCAGTTCGCCCGGCTTGAACTCGTCGTTGTCGATCTTCTCCTCGATGCGCCCCGCGATCTTGTCGGAGATCTGCGCCAGCTTGTGCGCCAGCTTCTGGTTGAATTCCTCGATCGTCATGTTGAGGGCGCGGGAAATGCGCTGGCAGTCTTTTTTGCTCGGGGGATCCATCTTGAACTGCGCGGGGGTGATGCGCTTGCCAGTCAATGCACGCTCGACCGCGGCGTCGATGGCCGCGTCGGGATCAATGGGTTTCACGGGATTGCGGACGCCCTTCGGCCGACCGGCCTTGCGTCCATTTGATATTCCGCCGTTCACGGCTGGAGTCCAAAAACCTGTTGAGGATTTGTCAAGGGTCCGGTACATGCGCTGGCATGAACTTTCTACGGACCATGTCTTTGCAGCGAATCGCCGATTTGCTGAAGGTAAAGCTGGATGGCGAAACGCTGAAAACTCAGAGCAACTTGGACATTGTCGCCGGACCCAACATGCGGTTTGTGCAAACGGAAGCCAAGGACCTGACCACGCTCACGGTAACGGCGGGGGGAGCGGATGGCACATGGGGATACTGGGGTGCTTTTTACGATACAACCGACCAGACCATCACATCAACCACGACCGCGTACGTGGTGAGTCTTAACAACTCGAACCCCGGTAACAACGGTGTGTCGGTGGTGGGGGGCACCAAAGTCACGGTGACTCATCCGGGAATCTACAACATTGCCGTATCAGTGCAGGTCACCAACGCAGCGGTGCAAATTTACGATGCTTGGTTCTGGTTCCGGAAGAACGGGGTCGATATTGCCAACAGCTGTTCCCAAGTGTCGGTGCAACAAAGTCACGGCGGCAACCCCGGAGCCCTGATCTTTTACGTCAATATCTTCGAGTCACTGGCCGCCAACGACTACATCGAGCTTGTTTGGAACGCCAACAACACGTCAATCTCGTTGGAAACCATAGCCGCAGCAGTTTCTCCGACCAGACCTGCTATTCCCAGCGTCATTTTAACTGTGAACCAAGTGTAAAAGTGGCTGGGGTGTAGGGGGTTGGGCATAGTTTGCACTGCAAATTTTTAGTTAGGGGTGTGAAACGATAATACGCGCACCACCGCGCCGGCGGCCGACCCCCTCCCCCCCTGTCGCCGCGCCCTGCTAGGCTGTAACACGTCGCCGCGGACCCCGTTTGAGCCGCTGCAGCCCTGCGGCCATGCGCTTTTGCCCCCGTAACTAGCTCACAACCAACGACTTCCGCGAATGGCTGTGCACAATCCTCATTATGTTAAGCCCCGCAACCTGTTGCAGGGATGAGGTTTAGCGGCGGAGCCGGCGCGGCGAGACGCTTCTGCCGTTTTCCGCGTCAACGAGAGAATCGGTTCTCTGGATACTTCGTACCCGTTCCGCCGATACGCCGTACCCGTTCCGCCGATACAGCGTATCCGCTGCGGTGGATACGCTCTGCGGCCTTGCGCCGCTTCAGCCCTGCACCGTTGCGGCGAGTGAGCAAAGGAAGCCCCGAGCAACCCCGAGCAACTCCGAGCAACTCGCAGCAACTCGCAGCAACTCGCAGCAACTCGCAGCAACGGTCAGCCGATCAGCCCTTCCATCCGCTGCTCGTCGGTGGCACGTATCCAATTTTTCCGGACGGCTTTTTCGACGCTCTTCCCCCAGAGGTCTGCACCGCAGCAGCGGCACGCCTCGAAGTGATACCATACCTCCCGCTCGTCGCCGCATCGGCGACACCGCAGGTGCAGCGTGTTCGCCTTCCCTCTCCATCGCCGCAGCGGCGTCGGACCGATGCACAACCGAGCAACCTGTTCCTCTGGTGCTCCATGGCACCAGAGCGTCAGAACCCTCGCCGCGTGCTGATCGACCATGCGCTTGCGGCGGCACCGTTCGCACCGCACCCGAGCGTCGCCGGCCGGCTTCGCTTCGCCGCAGTTCTGACAGCGCCACGTCTGCCGGCAGCGCAGCCGGTAGCGTTGCCGAGCCGGCAGGTCACCCATGCCGTCCTCGACCCGCTGCACCGGATCGCCTCCAGCGGCGAACAGGTGTCTCCATTTTCTGGGGACGCGGCCATTCTGCACGGGGAGCGACGGTTTCCTATTCCCTTGGGTTCTCATGCTCTCTTTTTTTCTTCTTCGCTATCAAAGAAAATTCCGTCGCTACCCGTACAGAGTAGCCAATTTCCTGATACACGTCTCCGCCGCTTGGATACTTTGGTCATTCCCTCACTCTACGCCCCTCGCCCGAAAATTCTACGTGAAATTTTCTAACTGCTTGTCGTCAACGACTTACGCAGATTTGAGTGACAGAAAATGTCACTTCGACGCTGCAATGTTCTTGACCTGCCAACTTGTTTCCCCCTTGGTGGTGGCTCGTTAGTTGTTCTTTCCGGTCCTCGGACCGAGCGGCGAGTTCGCCGCTTCACCAGCCATCACCCGCTCCGGTCTCACGGGGCAGTCACCGACGCAAGGGGATGGCCAAGGGAAAACAAAAGCCAGCCGGCGGCCCCTAGTAAGGCCCCCGTGCTGCACGGGATGCGGTGCTCGCCTTACAAGCGAAGACGCCGCGACCGTCCCGCCAGCCGCGAAACCCGCAAGGGGGGAGTGGCTGATCGACGACCGCCGGCCAACGTGCCTGTGAAGGTCGAGCACACCCCCGCGAGTCGCATCGCGGTGCGGCCCTGACTGTGGCCAGTGGGGTGCTCGGCGATGGATGCCAGCCCATCCATCGCGCCGCCTGACACCAGCGAACCCATGGCGACCGTCGAAAGCTAGGCAACCGCCGCACGGCAAACCAAGCGCACCCGAGAACCCTTTCCGGTGCCGCCGACTGAACCAACCCGCGACGCTGCCTTTGGCCCATGCAATGGCCTCCAGAGTAATGCGACCACCCGCCGCCGTCGCGGCAGGTGCCGGTCCCAAGTCCGGAAAACGCAGAGGGTCTCAACGTCAGCATCCAAAAATCCGATACATCCCATGTCCTCCATCGATACCAACATCCCCGCCACCGCCGCCGTCGAGCGTGGCGCTTACACCGCCGCCAAGTACGACGCCGAATACGACCTGCTCACGCTCGACGTGCCCAACGGCTGGGACGACGTGAAGCATCTCCACGGTCGCGTGGTCCTCTTCGCCGGCCGGCGCTTCGGCTTCACCGGCTGGAACAGCGACCGCAACCACGCGTACTTCGGCGGCGACGCCAAGTTCGCCATCCTCACCCGCTGAACCCCTGTACCCTTTGTCCTGATACGTCCTCAACCATCCAACCTGTTCCAACCATGTCCTCCACCATCGCCCAACTGCACCGCGACCTCGCCGGCCGCGCCTCCCGCAAGGTCGCCACCGCGACCGTCATCCGCACGCTGCCCGACGGCTTCGCGCTGCGCTACCACGCCACCGATGTCGTCACCGCCCGCAACGACGGGACCGTGACGCTCAACTCCGGCGGATGGCGCACCGCGACGACGAAGAAGCGCATCAACGCGTACCTGCCCGCCGGCTGGTCGCTGTTCCAGTCGAATTTCGAGTGGTTCCTCCGCGAACTGCCGAGCGGTCGCACGCTGCCGTTCACCGACGGCATCACCATCGCCGACGAGACCAGCGCGCCGCTCGGCTGGTCCCTCGACGACACGATCCGCATCCCTGACACCACCGCGATCCTCAACGCCATCTGAACCCCTGTACCCTTTGTCCTGATACGTCCTCAACCTCAACCATCGATCCAACATGTCATCCACGTCATCCTACCTCGCCTCGCTCATCAACGCCCGCCAGCGCGTTCTTTTCGTCGGACCTCCTGGGTGCGCGAAGACCGCCCGCGCCATCGCCGCCGCCAAGGCGACCGGCCACGACCTCATCGTCTTCCGCGCCTCGCTCGCCGAGCGCGTGGACCTCGGCGGGTGCTTGGTGCCCGACGCCGCCGCCGGCGTGACCCGCGCCCTGCCGCTGGAGTTGCTCCACCGTCTGCGCACCTCGACCGCGCCGACGATCCTCCTCCTCGACGATCTCGGCCAAGCGCCCATCGACGTGCAGAACGGCGCGATGTCGCTGTTCGACGCCGGTGCGCTGCCCGACAACGTGCTCATCTGGGGCGCGACCAACCGCCCCGCCGACAAGGCCGGCGTCGTCGGTCTCTCCGAACCGCTCCGCTCACGCTTCCACCAAGCGTTCAACATCGCGACGCCCACCAGCGAGGACAAGGCCGACGGCGGCACGTTCCTCGCCCCGTGGAAGGAGGAGGTCGAGTCGTGGTGCGACTGGGCGACCGACGCCGACTTCGCTCCGGAGATCATCGCGTGGCACCGCTCGACCACCGGCCGCACGCTCTACGCTTGGCGTCCCGTATCCGATCCGTCGGTACGCCTCCCCGACTTCCGGTCGTGGGAGACCGTCGGCCGGCTCTGGTCCGCTGGTCTGCGTGACCTGCGCACCATCTCCGCCACGATCGGCAAGGGTGCCGCCGCGGAGTTCCTCGCCTTCGCCGCGTTGGCCGACCAGTTGCCGACGCCGCAGCAGGTGTGGATGGACCCCGACGGCGCGCCGGTGCCGTCCGACCCCGCGGCGCAATACCTGATCGCCGCGATGCTCGGGCGCGCCGCCGAGCCCAAGTACGCCGAGCCACTCGTGCGCTACTTCAGCCGGCTCCCTCGCGTGATGGGAGCCTACTGCGCCCGCGACGCGTACAAGCGTCTCGGTGCCAAGCTCGCCGGCAACGCCGCGTGGCAGAAGTGGTGGCTCGCGAACAACGCGCTGTTCGAGGCCCGCGGCTGATCACTCGGGGCGCTCCTTCACCGGAGCGCCCCTTCCCTTTCCCCCGTATCGATTCAACCAATACATCATCCGATCAACTAGTTCCTCCCATGTCCTCCATCATCGCCCGTAAAGCTGTCATCGCCTCCTTCTCCTCCGGTCAGTGGCGCGTCGTCCGCCGCCATGCCGCCGAAACCAAAGCCGAGAACGCCCGCCACGGTCTCACCGACGAGGCCCGCGTGGACGTGAAAATCTGCAGCCATCCCGCCCTCGAAGAGGCCGGCCGCATCATCACCGCGGCACGCGCCGACCACTACCGCCTGACGGTGCCCGCGGCCGACCGCGGGATGCGGCTCCTCGCGGGTGCTCGTCAACTGGAGCACTCGTCGATCCTGCAGGGTCACGCCGCCGCGTTCCAGCGCGCCGTCGCGACCTTCGTCGCCGAGTACGACCGCGTGCGTGCCGACGCGCCGGCTCGGCTGAATGGCCTCTACGTCGCGAGCCATTGGCCCGACGTGGACGTGGTGCGCGGTGCGTTCAACCTCACGTGCCGCTATCTGCCCGTGCCCTCGCTCGGGCAATGGGACGAGTGGCTCCGCGAGTCCGCCGACACGGCGACCACCGAGTTGCGCGAGCGGATCGGCGAAGCCCTGCGCGCCTACGCCGAGAAGCTCGCCGACCCCGACAAGATCTTCCGCGACTCGCTCATCACCAACCTCGCCGACATCCTGAACCTCGCGGCCGACTTGAACCTCGGCAACGACCCCAAGGTGAGCGAACTGGTGGAGAAAGCCCGCGAGCTTGCCGCGGTCGATCCCGACCAACTCCGCGAGGACAAGACGCTGCGCGCCGACTCCGCGGTGCGCGCCGCTGACCTCTGCTCCCTGTTCTCCCTGTAACCGTGAACCTGATACAACCCATCAACCTGTTCCTCCCATGACCAAACCAACCAAGTCCCTGCCCATCGCCATCGACCGCGCCCGCTGGTGGACGCTGTCCAATCCCGCGACCGTGTTCTACGGTTCGCTCGCCACGCATCTCGTCGATGTCCTCGACGAGTCGATCCCGACCGCCGCCACCGACGGCAAGCGCATCCTCTGGAACCCCGACTTCGTCGCCCGCCTCACCGACGAGGAGGTGCGCTTCGTTTTGCTGCACGAGGCTCTGCATTGCGCGCACGCCCACTTCGACCGGCTCCCGCTCACGACCGAGGGCAACGAGGCCGGCGACTACGCGATCAACCTGATCCTGTCGCGCATCGACGGGCTGAAGATGCCGAAGGACGGACTGCTCGACCAGCGGTACAAGGACATGGCCGAGGAGGAAATCCTCGCCGAGTTGGCCAAGCGCCCGAAGCAGATCGGCCGCAACCCCAAGCCCAACGCCGGCGGCGCTGGTAACCAGCCCGCGGATACGGGCGGGTGCGGCACGTTCATCACGCCCGACCAGTCCCCCAACGCCGGCGGCAAGACGCTGCGCGAGAAGTGGGAAGAGGCTGTGATCCAAGGCGAGATCGCCGCCAAGGCTCTGGGCCGCGGCGACGTGCCCGCCGACATGCAGCGGGTGCTCGACCGCGTGCGCGCCGTCGAGGTGGACTGGAAGCGCGAGATGGCGGACTTCGCCCGCACGGTGATCGCCGACCGCGCCGACTGGTCCCGCTCGACGCGTCGCATGGCCACGCAGCCGGTGATCTACCCGCGTCGGATGCGCGACCGCATCGGCACCATCGTCGTGGTGCGCGACACGTCGGGCTCCATCGACCGCGACCTCTGCTCCGAGTTCAGCGGACAAGTGACCAACTTGTGCGCCGATCTCCGGTGCAGCGCCATCGTGCTCGACTGCGACACCCGCATCCACGCCGAGTATCACCTCGACGCGGGAGACGAGTGCCCGCTCGACGCCCGAGGCGGCGGCGGCACCGACTTCGCCCCCGCGTTCGACCGCGTGCGTGAACTGATCGACGACGGCGAGAACATCGCCGGCATGATCTACCTCACCGACTTGGACGGGTCGTTCCCCGACGAGCCGGCCGACTACCCCGTGCTCTGGGCCGCGTACAACACGACCGGCTCCGCGCCCTTCGGCCGCACGATCCACGTGAAGAAGTAGGATGCCTGACCCTCTGCCCCTGCCGCCCTGCGGCGGGGGCAGCAGTCAGCCATTCGGCTGTATCCAAAAACCAACAACACAACAACATGAGCGCAGAACAAATCCTCATCCGACTGATCAACTCCGCGGCCTTTTCCCAAGGCTTGCACGACGCCCTGCACGTGGGGCGTTACGACCAAGAGCATCACGACCGACTGCGCGAGGACAACCCGAGCGAGGCGTCCTCGTACAAGACCGCATACGACGTGGGCATCACGCTGTACTGCGAAGCCAACAACCTCACCGACTGACGTATCCAAACCAACAACACAACAACGACAATGACCACGACCAACAACCCGAACCTGACCGACGCCGAGTGCGACGCCATTCTGCGCCGCCTTCACGGCGATGTTCGCCTCGACCGCACCGCGATCAACACCGTCGATTGGGCGCTGTATCGCAAGTCTCAATACGCCAACTTCGACGAAGCCGTGCGGCATGGCGCCATCGCCGAGATGTGCGATGTGTTCGGCTACACTTCCGCCGTCGATTCGCTGCTCGCGATGGCGCAAACCGCCAACCTGCTCGATCATCGCTCCGCCACCGACGACGTGCGGATCATCATCACGATCGACAACGTGCACCTGTCCGAATGCGCGCTCGCCGACGCAACCCACGAGATTCACCGGCACATGGTACGCCAAGGCTGGTACACCATCACCCCCAGCAACTGACCAACATGATCACCACGTCCCGCCAGAACTGGAGCATCAACTCCATCGTGCGCGTCGGCTTCCTCCGCCTTCGCGTGATCGCCGTCATCCCAACGCCGGCCAACCATGAGCCCGACCAGTACGCCCTCGAATCCCTCGACGGCACCCGCTGGTACAGGTTCACGCCCCACCTCGGCATCCACCGCGTGGATACACGCGCCATCGCCATCGAACCTACCTTCTGACCAACATGATCAACCATAGCCAAGCGCGCCTCGACAAGGCGCGCCATTACCAAGACGTGACCCGCGGCCTCACCCCCGTCTGCTACGAGTGGGGCCTCCAGAACGTGGACGGTGCGTGGTATCGGCTCCTCCGCGAGCCGCACCACACCGACCAAGACATCGCCCGTGCCAAGTCGTACCTGCGCAACTCGCAGGACGTGGTCTCCCTGACCGTCGAACACCTCAACCCCTGACCTCAACCCCCATGTCCTCCTGTGTCATCACCACACCGTGCGGCACACCCATCATGAGTGAACCAACACCCACCACACCCGAGAACGTGCGTCGTCTCCGCATCGGCGAAGCCGTGCGCATCGGCGACTACATGAAATCCGGAATCGGCCTCACGCAAGTGACACTCCATTCCATCTGGGTGGATAAGATGATCAAATCGAACACCCCGTGGCCGTTCTATCGTCTGCGCACCAAACCCAAGGTCGATCCCATGATCACCGCGACCAAGCGTATCCGCGCCAAGACTACACTCGGACAACTGGAAAAGCTGTTGGCCGAGCGCGCCAAGGCGCAGCGCCGCGTCACCCTTGCCCGTGACCGGCTCGACCTGATCAACCGCAACATCGCGAAGCTCGCGCAGACCATGGCCGAGCAACGCTTCGAGTCCGACCTCAACCAAGTAACGCAACCAACCACCTGACCTGTCCCAGCCATGAAAAAATACGACCTCATCCAGACCGCCCTGTTCATCTTCGCCGCCGCTTGCCTCGGCGTTGTCTCCGCCGCCGCCCTGATCCGATCCATCGCCAACCTCGTCCTCTCCTGACCCATGTCCTCAACCTCACCGACCCGCTGGAATCCCGAACTGATCGACGAACTTGTTTCCCACGGCTTCGACCGCGACGCCCTCGTCGCCGACAACGCCGACGACTTCACGTGCCACAACAACGCACGCTTCCGGTACATCAGCGCGACGCCCGTCCGCTCCACCGAATCGCGTTTCGTTTCCCGCACCGACAACCGCAACGGCACGCGCATCAAGGTGTACGTGCGCGACATCCCGTACCCCTACGACTACATCTCCCGCCGCATCTCTTCGCTGGTCATCTTGACCACCAACCCACGGTGGAAGAAGAGACTCGCCCGCTGGATGATCACCACCACCATGCTCCTCACCGAGGAGGTGTGGCAGAAGGAGGACATCGAGAAGGCGAAGGAGCGGCGCAAGGAGGACCAACGGAACAACAAGTTGTCCTCGTTGCTCGACGAGTTCGACATCACCCCTGCGCAATGGCCCTTCCGCATCAACTGGGACTGGCAGGAGACCGACGAGTCGCCGGTCAACGTGGCGTCGGTGCTGCCCTTCAGCATCAACCCCAAGCGCCACAACTGGGACGGCGACACGCAGGTGAAAAAGATCGGCCGGCTGATGCTCTTCCTCCATCAGGAGAAGTGGATCAACCTCGACGAGATGAAAGCACCCAAAGATCTATGAACCAGTTCCTGATTCTTCTCAGCCACCGCAACGCCGCCAACGGCAAGTATCGGTGTTTCGTCCTGCGCAAACGCCCGAAACGCGTGGCCGCGGGCAACGCCCTTGTGATCGACCTCACGACCACGCCGCCGTGCGTGGTCGCCGCCGATCCCAAGATATCGTACCCGTTCTACTCGAAACATCTGCCCGACCAGTTCGTCGATCACGAGGGATCGCTACGCAACAAGACCGGAGCGGTGGTGTTCCCCGCGCCGAACCTCCCCGACCGGCAGCACGTGGAGGAGCCGACCAACCACCCGTTCACGCGCAACAATCTCGGCGCGTGGATCAAGGGCGGACCCAGCACGGTGCCACCCCCCGCCGTCTACATCCGACCATGAAACTTCGTATCGAGATGCTGGATATGGGCGCGGAGTTCGCAATGAAACGGCGGGGCAAGACCACCAAGATCTTCTCCCGACTACGTCAGAGCATCTCCGTCATCCATGACGACAAGGAACCGCTGGACGCCGCCGCGCTGGAGGACCGCATCAACATGCGGCGCTTCGGCTACAAGGCGCTTGCGTCACGGCACAACCGGCTGCGCGTGTTCCGTATCCTTAACATGGATACTTCAATTCCGATTGAAATTTGGAACGACGAGAACCTCGCGTTCTTAAATCTCCCCAACCTCGATTTCTGGATCGACAAGGATGGCGACATGCGGAATCGATCCGCTGTTGTTGTGTTTCGTGGTCCATCGATGGGTCACGTTGAGGCATAGAGGACATAAGGGAGCCCCCACCGCTTCGGCGGTGGGGGTTTTTGCTTTACAGCAATTCGTTTTGCTGTCTGCTCCGCGACCTCCCATGTCCTTGTCCCCGTCGGCAATCGCGTCGTTGCTCGGCCGCCTCGGCCGCGGCAAACCCAAGACGCTCACCAAAGCGGAACGCGCCCGTCGCGCCCGCAGCCTCGCGGTGGCACGCAAAAAACGCTGGTCCTCATGAGCACTTACTTCGGCGGCAACCCCGCCAACATGGGCGTCGTCCACGCCCTTCCGCACAACACGTTCGCCGATCTTGTGGAGAACCTGTTGCGCGTTCCCGTCATCCTCGCCGTCACCAAGGCGCAACTCCTCGCGATGGACAAGGTTGCCGCGGGCAAGGCCAAGGCAACCGACTACCTCGTGCCGGCCACGTTCGCCGGCAACCCGTCGCCGCGGCGCACCGAGCACGCCCTGACCTGTCCGCTGGTGTTCCTCGACATCGACGATGCCGACGAGGCCAAGCGGGTCCTCGCCGCTGGTCCGGCCAACCTGTTGGGCGATCTCTCCGCGGTCGTGTACCACACAGCCCGATCCACACCGGCCGCGCCCCGCCTGCGCGTGGTGGTGAGCGCGGAGAATGTCCCTGCCGCACGCTATGCCGACGCCGTCAACACGGTCGCCGCGATGATGGGCCTGTCCGCCGTGACCCGCGAGTCGCAGGTTGCCGTGCAGCCGATGTTCCTGCCGACATGTTTCTCGGATGATTCATCCGACCCCATCATCCATTGCCATACCGCCGGCCGGCCCTTGGTCTTCGACAGCGCGGCGATCTCCCCGCTAAAGCCCTCCGGTCAAGGGCAACCAACCGGCTCAATCGATGACGATGGCACGGTGGTGGGTGGGTTGGAGAACCTGCGGGATACCATCGACGGCATCGAACCCAGCGACGTGGTCTCCGCGCTGGAAGCCATTGATCCCGACTGCGCGATGCAGCAATGGGTCGAGATCGGGATGGGGCTGAAGCACCAATTCGGCGAGGACGGCTGGCCCCTCTGGCGCGACTGGTCCGCCAAGGCCAAGAGCAAGTATGCCGGTGAGTCGAAGACCCGCCGGAGATGGGACTCGTTCACGGCTAACCCAACCAACCGGACACCCGTCACCCTTCGCTCGGTCCTGCGTATCGCCGAGGAGGCTGGGTGGGACAACACGCTGGCGGGTGAGAGCGTGTACGGGAAGCTGGCCGATTGGATCGCCAGTTCGTCGCGATCAACGGAGGAACTTCTTGATCACGGGACCAACCGCATCGCCGATGCCGCACCGCTGGTAGGCTCGGTGAAACAGGCGGCGCTGGTGGGCACGCTGGCCCGTGTCATCCGCGCCCGTGGCATCGCGGGAGTGAGCGTGTCCTCGCTCAACAAGGCGGTGAAGGAGCGGATCGAGGAGGTAGCCAAGGCGCAGAACCCGTCCGGTCCTCCGCCATGGTCGAACAACATCGTCTTCGTCACCGCGAGCAACCTGTTCTACCGTCACGTGGACAACCGCAAGATGCGGCCCGACGTGGTGGACCTGATCTACCGTTCGCCCGAACCCGACAAGCCGGCGCGTCAGTACTTGGTGCACGTGGCGAACATCAAGGTGGTGGAGAACCTGCGCTACGGTCCGACCACGACCGACCGCTTCGTCGTCCACGGTGGTGTGCCCTACTGCAACACGTACCGTGTGACGTATCCAAACGCCGACTACAGTCAGCTCGATGAGGTCGCCGAGTTCTTCACCGCTCATGCCGACCGGCTCTTCGGCCCGACGTGGTCGAGGCACATGATCGATTACGGCGCGTACATGGCGCAGCATCCCGGCAAGAAGATCCGCTGGGCTCCGCTGGTGCAGAGCGGGGTGGGTGCGGGCAAAGGGTTGTGGGCCGGCTTCCTCACCGTGGCTTTGGGACAGAGCAACGTGCAGCGACTGGCCGCGGAGCACGTGCTGGAGGCGACGTACAATTCATGGGCGAGCGGCTACCAGCTGACGGTCATGGACGAGGTGTACAACGTGGGGCACAACAGCCATCGCGTGATGAACAAGTTGAAGCCGTCCATCTCGGACGACTTCGTCTCGGTGCGTGCGTTGTACGAGCCGGTGCAGACGGTGCCGAACGTGATGAACTTCATCATGTTCACCAACCACCACAACTCGTTGGCCGTTCACGATGACGACCGACGGTACTTCGTCCTCAAGTCCCCGCTGCAATCCCTCTCCGACATCTCCGCCCTCGGTGGCGACGCGTATTTCCAGAAAGGATACGACCTGTTGCGCACGCATGCCGGCGGGGTCCGAGCCTTCTTTGAATCATGGGGCATCGCCAAGGATTTCCCCGCTGAAGGTCGCGCTCCCGTCACCCCGTTCCTGAAGGAGCTTGCCGCCGCCACCGCTTCGCCCCTTGCCGCGGCCGTGCAGGAGGTCATCGATGACCAGCCGCACGCGCTCGTCCGCCGCGATCTGGTGTCGATGCACGTGCTGCGCGCCATGCTTCCGCCCGACCGGCTGCCGCAGTTCAGCGACCAAGGATTGTCCGCGGTGCTGCGGGAGAAAGGCTTCGTGTCCGTCGGTCGTCACGATCTGGAGGGAGTTCGCCACAACCTCTGGGCGCGTGGCCTCGCCGGCGATCCGGTGCAGGAAGCCGCGACCCGCCTCTCCGTTTTGTGAAACAAATCTCTTGACGCGGTGACAGAAACTGTTTCCGTCACTCGTACATGAGCAAAAAAATTATCCCTTGGGAGGGAGCCCTCCCAAAACTAGCATCTAACATGACCCTGCGCGACTACTTCGCAGCGGCGGCATTGCAATCGGTCCTCAAAGAATGCGGCGACCTCAAGTGCTATTACGAGCACTGCGCCGGATCAAAGGGGGACAACTTCATTCCCCTTCCGTCATCCGTAGCCACATACTGCTTTGAACTTGCCGATGCTATGATGGCCGAGCGCGCCAAGAAACAAGGCCAGACATGAGCAAGCAATGCGTCAGCCATCACTTCGCCTGCGATTGCCGCGAGGAGAAGTTCAAGCAGCTTGAGCAGGAGAACGCCGCGCTGCGGGAAGCGAAGGACGCATACTTCAAGCACAACAACATCTTGGTCGAGATGATGACCGAGGAACAAAAAAAGAAAGCGTTGGAGATTCTTATGTCTCGACCGAAGGAGGCGCAGTCGTGAGCTTCCACTTCACCAACGACTGGTTCGACATCACGGCGAAGCACAACTTCGCGACGCTGCTGCCACGCTTCCAACCCAAGCGCATCGTGGAGATCGGCGCGTACGAGGGAAGGGCCACGACGTGGATGGCCACGAACCTGTTGCCGCAGGAACTCGTGTGCATCGACACGTGGCAGGGCGGCGACGAGCACAAGCAGGATGACATGTCCAAGGTGATGGAGCGGTTCATGCACAACTGTAATGTCGTGCGTGAGAGCCATGCCGTTCACGTGACCCGCATGGTGGGTGAGTCGGCGAAGATGTTGCTGGCTTTGGCGTCGGTACCGACTCGGCAGTACGACTTCATCTACATCGACGGCAGCCACCGCGCCGCCGATGTCATGACCGATGCGGTGCTGTCGTTCCAGTTGCTGCGCCGCGGCGGCGTCATGGCGTTCGATGACTACGCGTGGATTGAAAAGCCCATCGAGATTGCCAACCCGTTGGACAACCCACGCCTCGCCATCGATTCATTCTACAACGTGTTCCGTCGTCAGTTGCAGGTGCTGTGCTGCGACAACGCCCAGTTCTGGGTCGTCAAACGGTGAGCAGCTTTACGATTCATGCGCCCAACAATACCGCCGAACCTCAACTGCGGGTCAAAGGTGACGCTTACATTCACGGCAATCTGACGGTTCAAGGTACAGTTACCATGGGACTAACCATCGAACAAGTGGAAAAGAAATTTCCCGATGACGTGCGCGCCATCATGCAAGAGGCACGGATCAAAGCCAAGTGGCTGGTGCCCGACACGAGCCTTACTTTTCAGGACCAGATGGTCATAGGTCTGGCCGCTTTACTCGCCGAGGAGCGGGCCAAGAACTGTGAAAGATGATTCGCAGAAGGTTGAGGATCTCCAGATGGAGAACCTGAAGCTGAAGATCTTGGTCGCCGCGTTGACCGAGGCGCTGATCGAGGCGACGGGCAAGACCGAGTTCCGTCTGCCTGTGAATAAGTCTCCTGTACCATTCCAATTCTCCGATAACTGATGAGCACATCCGCATTTACTGTAACCACCAAACGCCTTCGCCGCAGGGAGAAGGGCAAGGGCGGCGATGTCCCGCTGCCCCAACTCTACCACGACATCAAGCGTGGGTATGAGTACTTCCTCTCCCGTAAGATGAAAAAGGATACACTTCGCAATGGAAACTAAACTCAAACGTCTGCTGATCGCCACGCCCCTGCGCGAGGGCGCGTCGTCCAATTATGTTCAGCAGTTGATACCACTGATCAAGAATGGTGTCCGCGGTTACGACATCCACACGCTGTTCATTGCCGGCCCGTCGGTGAACTTCGCCCGCAACGAGATCGCGTTCTACGCGATGAACGAGGGCTTCGACGAACTGGTGCAGATCGATGAGGACCTGATGCACTGGGAGCGTTATCTCCCGCGGCTC
>Ga0129336_10000369_pt1 | contig 26417 bp, 25 predicted proteins | sample CPB6_02_DNA_FD_96878 | JGI IMG/M metagenome (GOLD analysis project Ga0129336, IMG submission 96878) | Freshwater to marine salinity gradient microbial communities from Chesapeake Bay, USA - CPBay_Sum_0.6_0.2_DNA | ecosystem: Environmental > Aquatic > Marine > Coastal | place: USA: Chesapeake... | reverse complement strand
CGCCGGGGCCGTGTCATTTCGCTACCGCGATGGAACCCAGCGCAACGGCGTCGCCATCGACGACGCCGTTGAGGAGATCCTCGGGGCGGTCCGCGAGCGCCGGCAGGTGGAGAGCGCGCCGGCATGAGCGAGAGCGAGTTGCCCCTCGACCACGGCGGGATGATCGACCGCTGGCAGCGCATCTGGGCACCTCATCGGGAGGCCTATCTGCGCGGTGAGGGCCGTCCCGCCCACGACGGACCAGGGGAGGAGTGCCCCTTCTGTCGAGCACCCGGTAGGGCTGACGACGATGGTCTCGTCGTCGCGCGCGGTGACAAGGCGTACGTCGTCATGAACCTCTATCCCTACAACTCTGGACACCTTCTCGTGTGTCCCTACCGGCACGTAGCCGACTACACCGAGCTCGAGCCCGATGAGGTTGCCGAGATCGCTGAGCTCACCCAGCGCTCGATGGCCGTGCTGCGCGAGGTTTCTCGCGCGCAGGGCTTCAACATTGGCATGAATCAGGGCAAGGTCGGCGGAGCCGGCATTGCCGGGCACCTCCACCAGCATGTCGTGCCACGCTGGGGAGGAGACACCAACTTCATGCCGGTCGTGGGTCACACCAAGCCGATGCCGCAACTTCTGGCCGAGACGCGCAGGCTGCTCGCCGAGGCCTGGGACAGTTCAGACTGACGGGAGTCGACGATGGCCATCATCAGCGGACCTGGCGGGATCGATCTCGAGAAGGCGTTGGCCGAGGTCGGGGTGAGGTTCGTACACGCGCCGGGAGACGATGCGCCGGCGGAGGTGCTCGCGGAGGTGCTTGGGCCCGACGAGCGTCACGTGCGTGCGGTGGTCGTCGCGGAGCCTCCGGCGCCGGGTGAAGAGCACGCGGGTATGGGTGCGTGGCATGTCAACGCGGTCGACGAGGCGCACTTCGCTCGCAGCGGACGCGGGCTGCTGCAGGTGGTTCTCCCGGTGGGCTTGGCGTCGATCGAGATCCTTCCGGGCGATGTGATGATCATCAGGAGGGCTGAGCACCGGTACCTGCCGATCGAGGCGCAGGAGTGGGTGATTCGCCATACCGGACCCGTAACAGCAGACCTTGCCCCGCGCGTCACGCCGCGTGACGCGGACCCATGGCCGCTCCTCGCTTAGTCTGCGGACAGTCCTTCGGCCACGTACGTCGGCATCGGCTCGTGACCGTGATAGCGACGCGTGAACGTCGCGGTGCCGTGAGCGATGCTCCGTAACTCGATGGCGTACCTGGTGAGTTCGAGCCCGGGGACTTCGGCGGTGACGGCGGTCCGCCCCCCGGGCACGCCCTCCGTGCCGGTCACCCGCCCACGACGCCCTGATAGGTCGGACATCACCGCGCCTACGTGCTCGTCGGGGATGACGATGACCAATTCGTCGATCGGCTCGAGAAGGGTGACGCCCGCGGCGTCGGCCGCGTCCTTGAGCGCGAGCGCTCCCGCGGTCTGGAAGGCCATGTCGGAAGAGTCCACGGAGTGCGCCTTGCCGTCGACGAGGGTGACCTGGATGTCCACCATGGGGTAGCCGGCGCCCACGCCCTTCGTCATCTGAGCGCGAACCCCCTTCTCGACAGAGGCGATGAACTGTCGCGGTACTGCACCACCCACGACCTGGTCGACGAATTCGAATCCGCTCCCGGCGGGGAGCGGCGTGACCTCGATGTCGCAGACGGCGTACTGACCATGACCTCCGGACTGCTTCACCAGGCGGCCGTGGCCCCGGGCAGGTGCGGAGAACGTCTCACGCAGGGACACGCGGACGGGTTCACTGTCGACGGTAACGCCGTAGCGGGTCGACAGGCGGTCGAGGACGACGTCGACGTGTGCCTCGCCCATGCACCACAGCACGATCTGACCGGTGTCGGGATTGCGCTCCAGCCTGAGTGTCGGGTCTTCGGCGACGAGTCTGCCCAAGGCCGAGGTCAACTTGTCCTCATCGGATGCGGCATGAGCGACGATCGCGACGGGCAAGAGTGGATCCGGCATGGACCAGGGCTCGATGAGCAGCGGATGGTCGGGGGAGGAGAGCGTGTCGCCCGTCTCGGCATGCGGAAGCTTCGTCACGAGACCGATGTCTCCAGCGCCGAGCGATTCACGTGGCTTCAGTGTGCGCCCGACGCGCATGCTGATGCCACCCATGCGTTCGTCGACGTCGTGATCCTCATGACCGCGATCAGCGAGGAAGTGGCCGGACACATGCAACGTCGCATCGGATGTCAGAGTGCCGGAGAAGACGCGCACCAGGGAGATGCGGCCGACGTAGGAGTCGGACGTGGTCTGGACCACCTCGGCACACAGGGGCCCTGATGGGTCACAGGCGAGAGGCTCGCAGGGCGATCCGTCGGGTCCTGTCACGATCGGCAGCGGATGCTCCAGGGGCGAGGGGAACGCTCGGGTGAGGACCTCGAGAAGCTCATCCATGCCGAATCCGGTGGGCGCCGATGCCGTGATGAGCACCGGGTAGAAGTGTCCCCGTGCGACGGCCTTCTCGAGGTCGGCGACCACGGATTCGAAGGCCACGTCCGTGCCGCTGAGGAAGCGGTCCATGAGGTCCTCATCCTCGGACTCGGTGATGATCGCCTCCAGGATCCCGCCGCGAGCGTCTGAGATGAGGTCGAGGTGCGCAGGCTCGGGCTCGCGGTCTACGCGCTCCCCGGTCGAGTAGTCGCGGATCGACTGGGACAGCAGGCCGATGAGGCCGGCCACGTGGCCGTCGTCCGCGTGCAAGGGAATGTAGAGCGGATGGATTCCGTCGCCCTCCCCGAACACGTCGCGGCACGCCTCGATCGTCGACTCCACATCGGCCCGGTCGCGATCTGCCTGCGTCACCACGATGGCCCGTGGCATCCCCACGGCGGCGCACTCATCCCACAGCATCGACGTCGCCGCGTCGATCTCATCGACCGCGGACACGACGAAGAGAGCCGCGTCAGCAGCGCGGAGTCCGGCACGCACCTCTCCGACGAAGTCGGCGTAGCCCGGAGTGTCGAGCAGGTTGAGGCGGACGCCCTGCCAGGTGAGCGAGACCAGGCTCAGGCTGACCGAACGCTGCTGGCGCCGCTCGGCATCGTCGATGTCCGAGAGGGTGGTCCCCTCCTGGACCGATCCGACGCGGGAGATCGCTCCTGTCGCGAGTGCGAGCCGCTCAACAAGCGATGTCTTCCCCGCGTGGCTCGGCCCCACTAGGGCGACGTTGCGGATGCTGGCGGGATCGGTCGTCGTCACAGTGCCCTCCCCAAGCCTTGATCTCCCCGATCCCCTCACCCTTGCCCGGCTGGCTCCTGGACGCAAGGGCCTTCGGTCAGCGGAGCTGGCGCCGTACCATGGTGGCGCCGGATCCTCCGGCAGGCGCCGTACGTCGGCGGTGACGCTGTGGGTGCTCCACGGCCGAGGAGTGCTCGTGCTCAACAATCCGGCAGCCCGCAAGCTGTCCACGGCTGTCCTCGAGCCGATCGCCCGACTGCTGCTCAAACTGCGCGTCTCGCCGGATGCCGTCACGGTGACGGGCACTCTCATCACCTGCACCGCCGCGCTCGTCTTCTTCCCACGCGGTGACTTCATCCCGGGTGTCATCATCATCGCTGCCTCGGTGATCGCGGATCTTCTCGACGGGACCATGGCCCGGCTTTCGGGCCGGGCCGGCCCCTGGGGCAACTTCCTCGACGCGACACTCGACCGGGTTGCGGATGGCTGCGTCTTCGGCGCCCTCGTGCTGTGGGCTGCATCAACAGGGAATGCGTGGACCACGGCGGCGGCATTGACCTGCCTCGTCGGCGGCCAGGTGATCTCCTACGCCAAGGCGCGCGCGGAGGCTGTGGGCGCCACGGCGAACGTTGGTATCGCGGAGCGTGCTGAACGGCTCATCGTGGTGCTTCTCGCTGCGCTGCTCGCCGGCCTTGGCGTGCCTTACGTCCTCCCGGTAGCCCTCGGGGCCCTGGCCATCCTCAGTGTGATCACCGTGATCCAGCGCATCGTGGTGGTCCGGCGTCAACTCAAGGCGCCGCGGTGAGCCTGTCGGATTCACTCGTCGATGCAGGGTTTGGGATCGGCTGGAGTGCAACCAAACGCCTGCCTGAACCGGTGGTCGAGCGCGCATTCCGCGCCCTCGCCGATCGGACCTACCGCAAAGATGGCCGAAGTGTGCGCCAGCTCCGGGCCAATCTCGCTCGGGTAGTCAGCGACAGCGGAGGGCCCGACCTCGAGTCGACAACGCATGAGGGGGTGCGCCGCTATCTGCGCTATTGGAGCGAAGCATTTCGCCTTCCAGCCTGGCAGCCCGAGCGCCTGCGCGAGTCATTCGTGCTGGAGTCAGGACTCGAGCATCTCGATGCGGCAGTGTCGTCGGGGGCGGGCGCGGTGATGGTCACGCCGCACAGCGGCAATTGGGACCATGCCGGTGCATGGGCATGCGATCGGTACGGCGGTCTGGTGACGGTCGCGGAACGACTCAAGCCTGAGGGCCTATACGACAAATTCGTGGCGTACCGCGAGTCGCTCGGTATGGAGGTGCTCGCTCACGGCGACGATGACACCTTCCGAGTGCTCTTGCGTCGGCTCAAGGAAGGCAAGTTGGCGTGCCTCGTCGCGGACCGGGATCTCTCCGGGAGCGGGATCGAGGTCGACTTCTTCGGTGACCGGACCTCGATGCCAGGGGGTCCCGCGCTGCTGGCGCTGCTCACCGGCGCACCCATCATGGTTGTGGATCTATGGCATGTCGACGAGGGACTGCGCGGACGCGTCAATGCTCCGCTGCGGCTGCCTGAGGGTCTCGATCGCGCGGAGGCTGTGAGTGTCCTCACGCAAGGCATGGCGGATGGGTTCGCCGCGGCGATTGCGGAGCATCCGGAGGACTGGCACATGATGCAGCCGCTCTGGCACGCCGACGTGCCAAGGCGGACGTCGTCATGAGGATCGGCATCGTCTGCCCCTATGCGTGGGATGTGCCCGGGGGCGTGCAGGCCCATGTCCGGGACCAGGCCGAGACGCTCATCGGCATGGGCCATGAGGTGAGCGTCATCACGCCGGTCGAGGACCCGTCCCAGCTCCCGCCGTATGCCGTCGACGGAGGTCGCCCGCGGGCCGTTCCCTACAACGGCTCCGTGGCGCGATTGACCTTCGGTGTCAAGGCGACGGCTCGAGTGCGTCGATGGATCCGCGAGGGTGACTTCGATGTCCTCCACGTGCATGAGCCCCTCGCGCCGTCGCTTGGAGTCCTGGCCTGCTGGGCCGCTCGCGGACCGATCGTGGCGACGGTTCACTCATCGATCGAACGCTCACGTGTCCTCATCACGGGCTACTACCTCGCGCAAACAGCACTGGAGAAGATCTCCGCACTTGTCGCGGTGAGCGAGCATGCCCGGCGCACGATCGTCGATCACCTCGGAGCCGATGCCGTGCTCATCCCTAACGGCGTGCGTGTCGATGCGTATGCGGCGGCTTTGCCAGCGCGCGACTGGCCCGAGCCCGCGATCGGCTTCCTCGGTCGCATGGACGAGCCGCGTAAGGGCCTGCCGATTCTCCTCGAGGCATTCGAGGGGATGCTGGCCAGCGTTCCCGAGGTGACCCTCGTGCTCATCGGTCCCGGGGACGTCGACGAGATCCTTGCCGACGTGCCACCTCACGTGCGCGATTCGATCGTGTGTCTCGGGCAGGTGGACGAAGCCGACAAGGCCCGGGCCCTCGCGTCACTTGACGTCTACGTCGCACCCAACACCGGCGGTGAGTCCTTCGGCATCGTGCTGCTTGAGGCGATGGCTGCGGGGACGTGCGTGGTGGCGAGCGACCTCGATGCCTTCGCGCGCGTACTTGATGACGGCCGATGCGGCGTGATGTTCAGTGTCGCCGACTCGGCAGCGCTGCAGAGTGCCGTCGTCGCTGTGCTGGAGGACGATGAGCGTCGCGCCCGTCTGGTTGAGGCTGGGCGCCGACGCGCGCTCGCGTACGACTGGCGCTCTGTCGCAGGTGACCTGCTGGATGTCTATGCCAGTGTCACCTCGGGTCACAGTGGAGTGAGGGAAGACCTGCGCGGCCAGATCGTCGGGCGCCTCAGCCGGCGACGCGATCCCGGAGACGTGAACTGATGGGCGGCTGGTGGTGGGTCGCGGCTTTCGTCGTCGCCACTGCGCTCGTCGGCCTCTACCTCAGCATGACCGCAGGCCGACTCGACCGACTCCATCGCCGAATCGATACCTCCCGGCACGCCCTCGACACCCAGCTCCTGCGGCGCTCCGCGCTCTGCCTGGAAATCGCGTCGAGTTCGCTCTTCGACCCGGCGACGGCGGTCGTACTGGCTGACTCGGCCCACGCCGCGCGCGCGGCGGCCGAAGATGATGTCGTGACTCGCGGTCTGGCAGAGAGCGACCTCACACGCGTGCTCGTCGAGGCGATCCCCGATGCCCACGACGCGGACGAACTCCGCAGGGAATCCCCCGACCCGACCATGTTGGAGGATCTGCGAAGCACGTGCGTGCGCGTGCAACTATCGCGACGATTCCATAACGATGCCGTTCGGGCGTGTCGTCAGGTGCGCGGTCAGCGTCTTGTGAGGTGGCTCAGGCTCGCGGGCCGCACTCCGTGGCCGACGACCGTGGAGATGGACGACACGCCGCCGCCGGGCCTCACCGCACGCTGAGCAGGGGCGACGTACCGTGGTGTGATGCGCCGTTCTGTGATCGTTGCCGCCCTTGCAGCGGGCGCCCTGGCACTCGCCGCCTGCGGGGGAGGCGAGGCAGCGCCGGTCTCGTCGAGCGCGAGCCCCTCCCCGAGCCCCTCGTCGACGTCCGCCAGTCCCTCGGCACTTCCCACCCCCAGCTCGAATGGCATTCCCCCGGGAGCATCCCCGTTCTCGGGACTGCCTGGAGGCGAGGGCAAGCCGGTCCTTGCGATCAAGATCGACAACACCCGGGCAGCCCAGCCGCACGCCGGACTCCAGGCGGCCGATCTCGTTTACGTCACCGAAGTCGAGTGGGATCTCACCCGATTGATCGCCGTCTACAACTCGACGATCCCCGATGTGATCGGTCCGGTGCGCTCGGCGCGGATCAGTGACATCGACATCCTCGCCCCCTTCGGCAAGATCGCTTTCTCGAATTCCGGCATGCAGACCAAGTTGCGTTCGGTGCTCGCGGCGGCAAACCTCTACAACGTCTCGGCCGAGGTGATCTTCGAGGGCTTCGTCAATGACCCGGGTCGCCCATCTCCGGTTGATCACATGGCAGATCCTGTCGCGCTCCTGGCTGCTGCCCCCGACGCGGAGGTCGCGCGCGATATCGGCTTCACCTTTTCCGACACACCCCCCTCGGGTGGCACACCCGTGAAGTCGGTCACCATGACGTGGCCGTCGTCGCAGGTCTCCTTCACCTGGGACGAGGGCGCGGGCAACTTCATCGTGGGCCTCAATGGTGAGGAGTCCCGGTCGACCGAGGGCGGCCCGCAGCGGGCAGCCACGGTCGTCATCCAATCGGTCGAGCAATCCGAGTCGGGATACGGCGACCGCTACGGAGGCAAGACGCCCTTTATTCAGACCGTGGGTTCGGGCGCGGCGGTGGTCCTGCGCGATGGCCGCCTCTGGTCGGTCACATGGGAGCGGCCTGCGCTGGGCGATGGGACGCGCTACTTCCTCCCAGACGGCACGCAGATGCCCTTCGCCATCGGGCAGGAGTGGGTCGTGCTTCTCGACAAGGGCACGGAGCCGAAGATCACCTGACGCGGACGGGTCCACGGGGACGGCGGGGTCGCGGGTTGGAGCCTCCCCACTACCATGGGCCAAGGCCGCGGTGCCCGCGGCGCCCAACGTCCTGAGAGGTCATCGTGTCCGATTCCCCCAGTCACGTCACCGGCACTACGCGAGTCAAGCGCGGCATGGCGGAGATGCTTAAGGGCGGCGTGATCATGGATGTCGTCACCCCCGAGCAGGCGAAGATCGCCGAGGACGCTGGCGCCGTTGCGGTCATGGCCCTGGAGCGAGTCCCTGCGGACATTCGCGCTCAGGGCGGTGTCGCTCGGATGTCCGATCCGGACATGATCCAGGGCATCGTCGAGGCCGTCACGATTCCGGTGATGGCCAAGGCGCGTATCGGGCACTTCGCGGAGGCCCAGGTGCTCCAGTCACTCGGGGTCGACTACATCGACGAATCCGAAGTCCTCACTCCTGCGGACTACACCAACCACATCGACAAGTGGCAGTTCACCGTGCCCTTCGTGTGCGGTGCGACCAATCTCGGCGAGGCACTGCGCCGCATCACCGAGGGCGCGGCCATGATCCGATCCAAGGGTGAGGCGGGCACGGGCGATGTCTCCAACGCCGTGACTCACATGCGCCGGATTCTCGGTGAGATTCGCGCGCTGTCCACACGTTCTGACGACGAACTCTTCGTCGCGGCTCAGGAACTCCAGGCACCGTACGACCTCGTGGTGGAGGTGGCCAAGGCCGGAAGACTGCCCGTGGTCCTCTTCACCGCCGGAGGGATCGCGACGCCCGCTGACGCCGCGATGATGATGCAGTTGGGCGCGGATGGCGTCTTCGTAGGCTCGGGCATCTTCAAGTCCGGTGATCCGGCCAAGCGTGCTGAGGCGATCGTGCAGGCGACCCGCCACTTCGACAACCCCGACGTCGTCGCCAAGGTTTCCCGAGGTCTCGGCGAGGCCATGGTCGGCATCAATGTCGCGGATATCCCGGTGCACCATCGCCTCGAAGATCGGGGCTGGTGACTTCCGCGTCACCCACCGTCGGTGTGCTCGCCCTGCAGGGCGACGTCCGTGAACATCTCAGGGCCCTGCAGGAGTGCGGGGTCTCGGCCGTGCCGGTGGGTTCGGCAGAGGAGCTGTCCGACGTCCAGGGGCTGGTCCTCCCCGGCGGAGAGTCGACCACGATGTCGATGCTCGCCGTCCGCGATCACCTCATGGAGCCGCTGAGGCGCGCTCGTGAATCTGGCATGCCGATGTACGGCTCCTGCGCGGGCATGATCCTGCTGGCCGACGATGTCCTCGACGCTCGAGCCGATCAGCAGACCATCGGTGGTATCGCCATGGTGGTGCGGCGCAACGCCTTCGGGCGCCAGGTCGACTCCTTCGAGACGGACATCGACATCGACGGGTTGGACGGACCCTTCCGCGCGGTCTTCATTCGTGCTCCCTGGGTGGAGTCCGTGGACCCCCGGGTCGACATTCTCGCTCGGGTAACCCTGCCCGTGAGGGGCGGCTCCGCCATCCCGCCCAGCGACGCGAGCGGGGCGGATACCATCGTTGCGGTCAGGCAGGGTCCGCTCGTAGCCACGTCGTTCCATCCGGAGCTCACCGGCGACCCTCGCTTCCACGAGATGTTCGTCCGGATTGTGAGGCAGTACGCATGAGCGGCCACTCCAAGTGGGCCACCACCAAACACAAGAAGGCTGTCGTCGATGCTCGACGCGGCAAGCTCTTTGCGCGGCTCATCAAGAACATCGAGGTCGCGGCGCGTCAGGGCGGGGGAGACCCCGCCGGCAATCCGACTCTGTACGACGCGATCCAGAAGGCGCGCAAGAGCTCGGTGCCGCTCGACAACATCGAGCGCGCGGTCAAGCGCGGTTCGGGTGCGGAGGCAGGCGGCGCCGACTATCAGACGATCATGTACGAGGGCTACGGTCCCAACGGGGTCGCTGTCCTTGTGGAATGCCTGACGGACAACCGCAATCGCGCCGCCTCCGAGGTCCGGGTGGCCCTCACGCGCAACGGCGGGAGCATGGCCGATCCCGGTTCGGTCTCGTATCTCTTCAGCCGTAAGGGTGTTGTCATGGTGCCGGCGGGGGACGGCGCCGACGAGGACTCCATCCTGGCCGCCGTCCTCGAGGCCGGCGCCGAGGAGGTCAATGACCTCGGCGACACGTTCGAGGTCGTCAGTGAGGCGGGTGACGTGGTCGCAGTGCGCACTGCCCTGCAGTCGGCCGGCATCGACTACGACTCGGCGGAAGCCACCTTCGTGCCGAGCATGTCGGTCCCGGTCGATGTCGACGTCGCCCGCAAGGTCTTCCGGCTCGTCGAGGCGCTGGAAGACAGCGATGATGTGCAGAACGTCTACACCAACGTGGACGTGAGCGACGAGGTCCTCGCGAGCCTCGACGCCTGACGCGGCCACGGATGAGGGGAGGCTCCATGTCGGGAGCCGGACGCCAGCTCACGGGCTGGGATGCAGCGACGTGGCGCACTTCCGCGGGCAGTCCTCACCTACGCTCCACCGTTGTCGCGCTCGTATTGCTCGACAGTGCACCTGACTGGGAGCGCCTGCGCGCCCGGGTAGAGCGCCTCACCCTCATGGTTCCCGTGCTGCGCCAGCGGCCCCTGCGGGGCGTCTTCGGGGTCGCCTCGCCGCGGCTTGCCGTGGATCCTGACTTCGATCTCGATCTTCACCTGCGACGTATGCGTCTGGCCGGCACTGGCAGTTGGCACGAACTGCTCCAGGAGGCGCGGAGGGTGAGCCTCACGGACTTCGACCGGGATCGTCCCCTCTGGGAACTGGTGCTCGTCGAGGGAGTCGAAGGGGGTCGCGCCGCGATCCTTCTCAAGCTGCATCACGCCATCGCTGATGGTCAGGCGACAGTGCTCATCGGACTCAACCTCGTCGAGTTGGGCGCAGACCCCAATCCGGATGAGCCGGCGGCGCCACCACCTCCTGAGGCCGTGGCAGCAGCGGCTCCTGAGGTGAGCGTGGCTGACATCGTCGACAACGTGCGCCGCAGTGTCGGGGCGGCCGAGCGTGTGGGCGAGGCGATGTTGGCTCTGGCTCGGGGGACGCTGACCGATCCGGTGGCGACCTGGTCCTCGGTCCTCGGCACGTTGGCTTCCGTCGGGCGCTTCACCGCAGTGCCGGACGGTCCGATGTCGCCTCTCATGACGCAGCGCGGGACGACGTATCACTTCGCGGGCTTCGATCTGCCGTTCTCGGAACTGCGCCGTTCGGCAAAGGAGCGCGACTGCAGTGTCAACGACGCCTTCATGGCCGCAGTGGGGCTTGGGCTTGAGCGCTATCACGTGCGCCACGGCACAGTCGCTGACGATCTGCGCTTCAACGTGCCGATCAGCCTCAGGGGTGACGCTGGTGACACATCGGCGCAGGCAGCAAACGCCGTCACGATCGCGCGCATCGCATTGCCCGTGGCCGGACTGACCGTGGGGGAGCGGATGCAGGCCGCCCACGAGGCTGTGGCGCGCTGGCGCGACGAGCCGGCATTGCGCTTTGCTGATCCGCTTGCGGAGGTGAGTTGGCTTGTGCCTGTGCCCGTCCTCGCCCAGGCAGCATTGGCGAGTGATGTGACGACGAGCAACGTGCCTGGCCCTCCCGTGCCGCTCTATGTCGCAGGAGCGCGGATCGTGGGGATGTACCCCCTCGTCGCGACGATCGGCGCGGCGGTCAACGTCACCATGGTGACCTACGACGGGGCCGCCTTCGTCGGTATCTCCGCGGACGATCGCGCGGTTCCCGAACTCAGTGAACTCGTCGAGGATCTGCGCTCGGGCTTCGGCAGCGTTATCGAAGGGCCGGTCGGGCCGGCGGACCCTCTCGTCGAGGGGGAGGCAGGAGACGGCACGCCGAAGGCCCGCGCGGTCCGGGAGAGCTGACCCGCCGACAAGTAGTCTTCGCACAGGTGTTCGCATAGCGATGCTGACAAGGAGGCGCTCGTGCGTGTCATGGGCGTGGACCCGGGACTCACTCGATGCGGTGTGGGCGTCGTCGACGGGGTCGCAGGGCGGACGCTCACTCTCGTCGACGTCGTCGTGGTGCGCACCCCGCCCGAGGCGCCCCTCGCTGAGCGGCTGACCGGGCTCGAGCGGGCGCTCGAGGAATTGGTCGAACTCCATCGGCCCGAGGTGATCGCCGTCGAGCGGGTCTTCAGTCAACACAACCTCCGCACCGTCATGGGCACGGCTCAGGCGGGAGCCGTAGCGGCACTGGCTGCTGGTCGCCGGGGCATCCCGCTGAGCCTGCGGACCCCGAGCGAGGTGAAGGCAGCGGTGACCGGGAGCGGCCGCGCCGACAAGGCGCAGGTGACCACCATGGTCACTCGAGTGCTTCGACTCGATGCACCCGTCCGCCCGCCGGACGCTGCCGATGCCCTGGCGCTGGCGATCACGGAGATCTGGCGGGGTGGTGCTGAGCGCCGCCTCCAGGCAGCTGCAGAGGCTCGTCGATGATCGCGTCACTGTCAGGAGGAGTCGCTGCCGTGCATCCCTCCGCGGTCGTGATCGATGTCAGTGGAGTGGGCATCCTTGTGGCGTGCACCCCGCAGACTGCGGCCAGCGCGCGGGTCGGTGATCCCTTGATGCTTCACACCAGCCTGATCGTCCGCGAGGAATCCCTGACGCTCTACGGATTCGTGGATACAGAGCAGCGTGACGTCTTCGACCTGGTGCAGACGGTGTCGGGCATTGGGCCGCGCACGGCGCTCGCGGTGCTGTCCACGTTGGCCCCGGACGATCTGCGCCGTGCGGTCTCAGCCGATGATGTCGCCAGCCTCACGCGCGTGCCTGGGATCGGCAGCAAGGGAGCCCAGCGCATGATCATCGAGCTCAAGGACAGGCTTCGATCGGTGCAGGGGTCACACGGCGCCCATGCCACCGACGGCCCCGAGACCGTCCGCGAGGCGCTGGTGTCGCTGGGGTGGTCCGCCAAGGACGCCGAGCGGGCCGTGACGGCGGTCTCGGGCGGTGGCGACGCTGACACGTCGTCGCTGCTGCGTGAGGCGCTTCGCTACCTGGATCGCCGATGAGTGACGACGGCGTGGGAGGCGACGGCGAGCGGCTCGTCGATGCCCGTGCTGAGGAAGGCGAGAGCGCGATCGAGGGTGCTCTGCGGCCCCGGCGACTCGACGAATTCGTCGGCCAATCGCGTGTCTGCGCGCAACTCGATGTGGTGCTTCAGGCCGCTCGGCGCCGCGACAGACCCGCGGATCATGTCCTGCTCTCGGGGCCGCCTGGCCTCGGTAAGACGACACTGGCATCGATCATCGCTGAAGAGATGGCGGCGCCGCTTCGCCTGACCAGTGGCCCAGCACTGCAGCACGCGGGTGATCTGGCCGCTGTGCTGTCGAGCCTGCAGCCTGGCGAAGTCCTCTTCATCGACGAGATCCACCGCCTGGCTCGAGCTGCCGAGGAGATGCTCTACGTCGCCATGGAGGACTTCCGCGTCGATGTGATCGTCGGCAAGGGCCCGGGTGCCACGGCCTTGCCGCTCGATCTCGCTCCGTTCACTCTCGTCGGTGCCACGACGCGCGTGGGCCTCCTCCCAGGGCCGTTGCGAGATCGCTTCGGCTTCACGGCTCACCTCGACTTCTATGACGAAGTCGATCTTCGCACCATTGTCGAGCGTTCAGCCGGCCTCCTCCATGTGAACATCGACGAGGCGGGCGTCGTGGAGATCGCCGGACGGTCCCGCGGCACGCCGCGCATCGCCAATCGTCTGTTGCGGCGGGTGCGCGACTGGGCGCAGGTGCACGGCGACGGCACCGTCGATCGCGAGGCTGCCCGCGCCGCGCTCGACCTGTACGAGGTGGATGTCCTGGGACTGGATCGCCTCGACCGCTCAGTTCTCGAGGCGCTGGTCCACCGGTTCAGTGGCGGGCCCGTGGGATTGTCGACCCTGGCTGTTGCGGTGGGGGAAGAGCCGGAGACGGTCGAGACCGTCGCCGAGCCCTTCCTCGTGCGCCACGGACTACTGGCCCGCACTCCCCGGGGCCGGGTGGCGACCCCGTCGGCGTACTCCCACCTGGGGCTGCCTCCTCCGGCTCAGCCGGAAGCTCAGCAGGGCGTGCTGGGCTTCCCGGGGACGACCGGCGGCGAATCCCCGGGTGCCTCCGGCTAGGCTCTAGGTCCTAGTGCGCCCGGTCGGCGCCGATGGCCAACGAGGGGTGTGAGCGTGGAAAGCCTGGGCACTTTTCTCCCGATCATCCTCATTGGCGTGGTGTTCTACCTGCTCATCATGCGCCCGGCCCGCAATCGCCAGCGCAAGCAGGCGGAGCTCATGTCAACGCTCATGCCCGGGACCCAGGTCATGACGACCGCCGGCGTCTACGGCACCATCGTGTCCGTCGATGATGACGACGCCGAGCTCGAGATCGCTCCCGGTGTCGTGATTCGCGTGGTCAAGGCGGCCATCGGCAAGGTCATCCAGCCAGAGCCCGCCCCCGACGATGCACCCCCGGCCGAGGGCACTGCCTGAGCGATCGTTCGGCCCCATCCCGTCCCGTCAGCCCTGAGAAGGAAGCCACGTGCCACCCGCCAATCGCAGTAGCCGGACAGGCTCCACGACCCACCCGGGTCGGCTTCTCCTCATCATGGCGCTGATCACGGCCGCAGTTGCCGCGTGGGCCCTGTGGCCCGGTCAGGACAACGCCGTGCGTCTCGGCCTCGATCTGCGTGGCGGCACCCAGGTCATCCTTCAGCCCAAGGCGGTCCAGGAAGGCGCATCCATCACCGACGACCAACTGGCCCAGACAGTGCAGATCATCCGACAGCGCGTCGACGGCGTCGGCGTTGCCGAGGCCGAGGTCACGGTCCAGGGCTCAGGTGACGGCGCCGCGATCATCGTGTCCGTACCCGATGTCAGCCAGGAGCGACTGGTCGAGCTCGTCGGTCGCACCGCCCTGCTGGACTTCCGTCCTGTCTGGTCCATCTCCGGCCCCGCCCCCGAGACCCTGGATGACACCTCGGTGGCCCCGGCCCCGGCGGGCGACGACACGGCGACGAGCGCCCAGATCGTCCAAGCTGCTGACAACACCCCGGAGTTCCAGGCTGAGGTCGCCGCTCTGGACTGCCTTGACCCGGTCAATCAGGCGGGTGGAAGCCCTGACGACCCCCAGTTGTGGCTGGGCACGTGTGATGCCGATGGCGCGGCGAAGTATTCCCTGCAGCCCGCCTTCATCCAGGGCACGAATGTCACCGACGCCGTCGCGCAGCTTCCCCAGCAGGGCGTGGGCGGATGGGTCGTCAGCCTCACCTTTGACAGTGACGGTGCCCGCGCTCTCGCGGAGTCGTCCCAGGAGCTCTACGCGCTGCCGGACTGCACCCCGGGCGGCGCCGCACCCTGCAACGCCTTCGCGATCGTGCTGGACGGCGTGGTCGTCTCTGCCCCGCGGTTCAACGAGCCGATCATCGGCGGCCAGGCTCAGATCGAGGGCGACTTCACCGCTCAGGAGGCGCAGGACCTCGCGAACGTTCTGAGCTACGGCGCGCTGCCGGTCAACCTCGAGGTCGTCGAAGTCACGAGTGTGTCCCCGACCATCGGCGGTGATCAGCTCCGGGCCGGTCTCATCGCCGGCGCGATCGGCTTCGTCCTCATCGTCGTGTTCCTGCTCGTGTACTACCGCGTGATGGGCATCGTCGCCGTGGCCAGCCTCGTGCTGGCCGGCGGGCTCACCTATCTCGGCTTCATCGCGCTTGGCAAGACGATTGGATTCACCCTGACACTTGCCGGCGTTGCGGGCGCGATCGTGTCCATCGGTCTCACAGCCGACTCGTTCATCATCTACTTTGAGCGCATCAGGGACGCCCTGCGCGACGGGAAGACCATGCGATCGGCGGCCGAAGTCGGCTGGGTCGCGACGCGTCGCACGATCCTCGCGGCGGACTTCGTCACCCTGCTCGCCGCGGTCGTGCTCTACATCGTGTCCGTCGGAAACGTGAGGGGCTTCGCCTTCACCCTCGGCCTCATCACCCTCATCGATCTGCTCGTGGCCTTCCTCTTCACCTATCCGGTCACCGTGCTGCTCTGTCGGGCGTCGTGGATGCAGCGCGGGTCGTGGCTCAGCGGTCTGCGCGCGGTGAAGCGTGGCGAGGGAACTGATGATGCGCCCGCCCGGGATGACCACGAGACCGCGGAGGTGAAGTCCTGATGTCACGCCGACTCTCTCTGGGAGACCGCCTCTATCGAGGTGAGTCCGGCATCGACTTCATCGGTCGTCGACGCACGTGGTTCATCATCTCGGGGGTCCTCATCCTCATTTCGCTGGGTGCCCTCGGGCTGCGAGGCCTCAACCTCGGCATCGAGTTCCAGGGCGGTGCCGTCTTCTCCGTCCCCAATGCGACGTGCTCCGTGCCGGACGCCCGCGATGCGGCCTCGACCGCTACTGGCGCTGACGTCATCGTCACGGAGACGGGTGCCGGGATCATCCGCGTCCAGACCCCGCCGGTCGATCCGGCGCAGAGCCTGGAGATCTCGAAGGTCCTGGCGGACACCTGTGGTGTCGCCGCCACCGACATCACCACCCAGGTCGTGGGACCGACATGGGGAGCGGAGATCACGGCCAAGGGCATCCAGGCGCTGGTCGTCTTCCTGGTGCTGGTGACCATCTTCCTGGCGATTTACTTCGAATGGCGCTTCGCTGTCGCAGCGCTGATCGCTCTCGCGCACGACATCATCCTGACCGTCGGTATCTATGCTGTGTCCGGACTGCAGGTCACGCCGGCGACCCTCATCGGCTTCCTCACGATTCTGGGCTACTCGCTCTACGACACTGTCGTCGTCTTCGACAAGGTCAAGGAGGAGACGAAGGGCATCACGGCCCAGTCGGTGATGAGTTACCCCGAGGCAGCCAACCGCGCGGTCAACCAGGTGCTCGTGCGCTCGATCAACACCTCGATCACCTCGCTGCTGCCTGTCGTCGCCATCATCGTGGTCGGTGCTGGACTGCTCGGCGCGGGCACGCTTCTCGACCTCGCGGTCGCGCTCGCCGTCGGCATGCTCGCCGGCGTCTACTCATCGATCTTCATCGCAACTCCGGTCGCGGTGGTGCTCAAGATGCGCCAGCCCGACATCAAGGCGCTCGACAACCGCGTGGCCGCTCGACGTGGTGGGTCAGGTCGTCGTGCCGCGGAGTCTCAGGAGGCGGCCGCGGCCGCCGTCGGCGTCGCCGACGTACCGGCAGGACCGGAGCGCCAGCAGCCCAAGCGCCAGCCGCGATCCAAGCGCGGCAAGAAGTAGGCACGGCCGCAGCGCCCGCGTCTTGCTCCTGCTCGTACACTCTCCGACAGGGAGGTGCGAGTGACGCAGGAGGCGATGCGCGAGGTCCCGGCCGAGCCCGTCAAGGGCGGCCCGGCCGATACGCCGGGCCAAGCCGGTGCCAGCGGTCTGCGCTCGCGCCTCGCACGCCTGACCGGCTCCCGCGGCGGTCCAGCCGAGCTTGACCCGCTGATCCGGACCCTTCGGCAGTACCACCCCAAGTCCGATGTGCGCCTGCTCCAGAGGGCATACGAGACCGCCGCGTACCTCCATCGTGACCAGAGGCGACGCTCCGGGGATCCCTACATCACCCACCCGCTCGCGGTGGCCACGATCCTGGCCGAGTTGGGCATGACCGCCCCGACGCTCTCCGCGGCGCTGCTCCACGACACGGTTGAGGACACCGGCTACTCCCTTGAGGAACTCCGCGAAGACTTCGGCGACGAGGTTGCGGCACTCGTCGATGGCGTGACCAAGCTCGATCGCGTGAAGTACGGCGAAGCGTCGGCGGCCGAGACGGTCCGGAAGATGGTCGTCGCGATGGCCCGCGACATCCGCGTCCTCGTCATCAAGCTGGCTGACCGACTCCACAACATGCGCACTCTTGGCTTCATGCCGTCGGAGAAGCAGGAGAAAAAGGCGCGCGAGACGCTCGAGATTTACGCACCCCTCGCGCATCGCCTCGGAATGAACACGATGAAGTGGGAACTCGAGGATCTCGCCTTCGCCACGCTGTATCCCAAGGTCTATGACGAGATCGAGCGCCTGGTGGGCCAGCGTGCCCCGTCACGTGATGAATACCTCACGCGCGTCATCGACGAGCTGGAGAGCGATATCCGAGGCGCCCGAATCAAGGCTTCGGTCACTGGGCGTCCCAAGCACCTCTACTCGGTTTACCAGAAGATGGTCGTGAGAGGTCGGGAGTTCGCCGACATCTACGACCTGGTCGGCGTGCGGATCCTCGTCGAGTCCATCCGCGATTGCTACGCCGTGCTGGGCATCGTGCACGCTCGCTGGAGCCCGGTGCCCGGGCGCTTCAAGGACTTCATCGCGATGCCGAAGTTCAACATGTACCAATCCCTCCACACCACGGTGATCGGGCCCGGGGGCAAGCCGGTCGAACTTCAGATCCGCACCTGGGACATGCATCGCGCCGCGGAGTTCGGTGTCGCTGCCCACTGGCGCTATAAGCAGCGCGACGTCGGCGGCAAGCAGGGCCCCGATGACTTCGGCTGGCTCCGCCAGCTCCTCGAATGGCAGCGCGAGACCGCCGATCCGGATGAGTTCCTGGACTCATTGCGGTACGACCTCTCCTCGTCCGAGGTCTTCGTCTTCACTCCCAAGGGCGATGTGGTGGCCCTTCCCCAGGGGAGCACCTCCGTCGACTTCGCCTACAGCGTTCACACGGAAGTCGGTCACCGATGCGTCGGTGCTCGCGTCAACGGCAAACTCGTGCCACTGGAGTCCGAACTCGCCAACGGCGATGTCGTCGAAGTCTTCACCTCCAAGGCTGAGGGCGCCGGTCCCAGTCGCGACTGGCTCACCTTCGTCAAGTCACCGCGCGCGAAGTCCAAGATCAAGGCGTGGTTCAGCAAGGAACGGCGCGAGGAGGCAATCGAGCAGGGCAAGGAGGCGATCGTCCGAGCCATGCGCAAGGAGGGCCTGCCCCTGCAGCGCCTCATGACCAACCAGTCCCTCAGCACGATCGCCGCAGAGTTGCACCAGCAGGATGTGTCGGCGCTCTATGCAGCGGTGGGGGAGGGGCGCATCTCCGCTGCCAGCATCGTGCGCCGGCTCGTTGCGGCCGCGGGCGGAGTCGATGGGGCGGCCGACGACGTGGCAGAGGCATTTACGCCGACCTCGTCCTCGCGTGCGGTCGGCCCCGGCGACGCCGGTGTGCTGGTCAAGGGCGCGACAGACGTGTGGGTCAAGCTCGCGCGCTGCTGCACTCCAGTGCCGGGAGACGACATCGTCGGGTTCGTGACTCGGGGCTCAGGGGTCTCCGTGCATCGTCGCTCGTGCGTCAACGTCCCCGGCCTCGAAGCTCAGCAGGATGCGATGGCGCGCTTCGTCGAGGTGTCCTGGGCCCCCTCGTCGGGCAGCGTCTTCCTCGTTAACATCCAGGTCGAGGCGCTGGACCGGGCGCGCTTGCTCTCCGACGTCACGCGAGCACTGTCGGATCAGCACGTCAACATTCTCAGTGCATCGGTGACGACGACCCGCGAGCGCATCGCGCTCTCGCGCTTCACCTTTGAGATGGCCGATCCCAAGCACCTTGGCGCCGCCCTCAAGGCCGTGCGACAGGTCGACGGGGTCTTCGACGCCTATCGCGTCTAACCGAGTCGAGTCGGCTCAGGAGCCGCCGAACTCCGACATGGTGCCTTCCACCGCGGCGAGCAGAGCCCGAGTGGACTCCACCGTCGCCTCCGCCTTGGCGACCGCGCGTGCGTCGCCCTTGGCCCTGGCCGCCGCCAGGGACTCCTCGGCTTTCTGCAGGGAGGCGCGGAACTTCTCGGCGGTGTCCTCCGCGCGTGCGCGTCGGGCCGGATCCGTGGCCGCCCAGCGCCGGTCATCGGCTTGTCGCACTGCATCCTCGACCGCCTTCAAGCGGCGATCGATGCGCTCCTTATCGGCGCGCGGCACGTGGCCTACCGACTCCCAACGCTCTTGCACGGATCGCAGCGCCCGCTTGGCGGCCGCGATATCGGAGACGGGCAGGATGGCCTCGGCCTCGGCGACCAGCTGCTGCTTGCGCTCGAGGTTGGCGCGGTGCTCGACATCGCGCTCGGCGTTGACGGCGTCGCGTGCGGCGAAGAACGCGTCCTGCGCTGCCCGGAAACGGGCCCATAGGCGGTCCTCGTCCTGGCGACTGCCACGCGGCGCGGCCTTCCAGGAGTCCATGAGCTTGCGGTAGGCGCGTGTGGTCCCGGCCCAGTCGGTGGAGGTCGACAGCGCCTCTGCCTCGCGGATGAGGGACTCCTTGGCTGCCATGGCGTCCTTGCGCTCGGCGTCGCGGGCCGCGAAGTGCTGGCGACGCCGGCGGTCGAACGATGTGCGTGCGGAGCTGAAGCGCTTCCACATGGCCTGCTCGCGCCCGCGATCGATCCGGGGCGCGGCCTTCCAGGCTTCAAGGAGCGCAGTGAAGCGTTCGCCCGTGGCCTTCCACTGTGATGACTCAGCCAGCGACTCGGCCTCGACGACGATCATCTCGCGAGCAGCGAGCGCCTCCTCACGCTGGCGTGCGCGAGCCTCCTCACGCGCAGCACGTGCGGCGACCATGAGGGTGTCCACCTCATCGCACGCGCGTGCGAGCTCGTCGACGTCGCCGAGGAACGATGGTGCGGCGAGGGCCTCGCGTGCGTGGGCCACGGCGGTGGGCGCCGTGTCGAGTCCGCGCCCCTCCCTCAGCCGGTAGGCGGCGAGATCCACCTCGACGAGGAGGTCGTCGTACTTCCGGCCGAAGAACGCCAGGCCCTCCTCTGCCGTGCCTGCAGCCCACTGGCCGACGACGACGTCCCCGGCGGGCGTGCGCAGCCACACGGTGCCCTCGGCATCGATGCGGCCGTACTTGCTCGGATCGGTCCGTCGCACCGGCGGCCCCGACTGGGGGGCGGGGCGCTTCAGGGCCGTGGGCCTCGGGGCCGTGGGCCTGGAGGGCGTGGGAGCGGGGGTCGCCGGCCTAGGTGCAGATGGAGTGGGTGCCGATGGTGTGGGTGGCGCGGGGCTCGCGGGTGCCGCAGCCGCGGGAGGCGCGGGCGCAGGAGTGGACTCCAGGGACGGTGTCGTGGGTGACGAGGTGAGAGCAGGGGAAGGCTCGCGTGACTCGAGCACACCGAAGGGGGCCGGCGATGGCGGGACCTCCTCGACGATCTCCACATCCGACTCCGGCTGAGCCTGCGGGGTGCTCTCGCTCATCGACCCTCCCTAGTTTGCCGGCGACGTGGTCAGCGTCGCCTTCTCGATGACGACAGGCTGGGCCGGAGGCCCGTCCGTGCCGCCGCCTTCGACCCCGGCCGCCGCGATTCCTTCCACGACGTCAAGGCCCTTGGTGACCTTTCCCCAGATGGTGTAGCCCGAGGGAAGGGTCGTATCCGCGTAGACAATGAAGAACTGACTGCCTCCTGTGCCGGGTCCGGCGTTGGCCATTGCCACGGTGCCCGCGGGATAGTTGGCCGCGCCCTCGGCGGGGAGATTCTCATCGGGGATGGCGTAGCCCGGTCCGCCGGTGCCGTTGCCCGCGGGATCACCGCACTGGAGGACGAAGATCCCCTCTGTGGTGAGGCGATGGCAGGCGGTGAGGTCGAAATAGCCCTCCTCGGTGAGGAAGGCCATGGAGGCCACCGTCTTCGGTGCCTCGGCCGGCAGGGTCTCGATGACGATGTCACCGCAGTTGGTCGCGAGATTCATGGTGTACGCCGTATCCGGCTTGACCGGGTCCTTCGGAGCCTCGGGCCAACTCATGTCATCGGGTCGAGTCGCGGGTGCGGAGGAGCAGTTGGGATCGGGCTGCGTGGTCGGCTCATCGGTCGGTGCGGCGGAGTCCGATGGGACCGCGCTCTCCGAAGGAGCAGCATCGTCACTCGGAACGGCCTCGGAGGGCGCCACCGTCTCGGTGGGCGCCGCCACGTCGGTCGTGTCGGAGGATCGATTGAGCAGGACCCAGGCGAGTGCGCCGCCGACGACAACGACGACAGCAAGGACGGCGATGATGCGGTTGCGGCCACTGCGGCGCTCGGCTGCCTCAGCCCTGCGGGCTGCCTGCCGCTCCGCCTTGGCCCGCGCCACCTCGCGCCTGCGCTTGCTCGACGTCACCGCCATCCTCCTCGTCTGGGAACTAGGACCGACGCGTGAGTCTATGGCCTCGCACCGAGCCCGGTAGGCTCACGGGTTGTCCAGCCATCCCGGAGGTCCCGCATGCCCGCCTGCAGGCCATCGTGTTCGTGACGGGCTTCCCCGCGGGCGCCTGGGGCGCGAATTGTTACGCGGTCGCAACCGCCGAGGGCGAGGACTGCCTCATCGTGGACCCCGGGCAGGCCAGCATCGGTCCACTCACCGACATCCTCGAGCGGCACCGCCTGCGTCCGGTGGCCGTGCTCCTCACTCACGGGCATCTGGACCACGTCTGGTCCGTGGCCCCTTTGACGGCGGGCAAGGACATCCCGGCGTACATCCATGCGGATGATCGATACCGACTGGCGGACATCGTCGGCACGACGTTCAGCATGTCGCGTGAGCAGTTGATGTCGATGACCCAAGGAGCGCTGGAGTTGACCGAGCCTGACGACGTGCGCATCCTCAGCGACGGAGAGGTCCTCGAAATTGCAGGCGTGCCGTTGTCCGTTGCTCACGCGCCCGGTCACACGGAGGGCTCTGTCGCGTTTGTCTCGGGTCGGGATGGTGAGCGCCCTCCGGTCATGCTGAGCGGAGACCTCCTCTTCGCCGGCTCGATCGGGCGCACAGACCTCCCCGGTGGGGACCCGCAGGCGATGACGCGCAGCCTGCGCTCGGTGGTGCTGCCCCTCGACGACGACACCGTCGTCCTCCCCGGCCATGGCGAGACCACCACGATCGGCCGGGAGCGCGCGAGCAATCCCTTCCTGCAGGATCTCGGCTCCGCTCCTGCCCCGAGGGGGCTGTGATGGCACGGACCGCAGGCCTGTCCGGTTTCCCCGAGTGGCTCCCCGAGGGGCGGCTGGTCGAGCTGGGAGTCCTCGATGTGGTGCGCCAGGTCTTCGAACTGCACGGCTTCACGCCCATCGAGACGCGCAGCGTCGAGCCGGTGGACGTGCTTCAGAGCAAGGGCGAGATCGACAAGGAGGTCTACGCCGTACGCCGACTCCACGCGGATTCTGACGGTGGGGACGAGCTCGCGCTTCACTTCGACCTCACCGTGCCCTTCGCGCGCTACGTCGTCGAGCATGCGGGCCAACTCGACTTCCCCTTCCGCCGCTATCAGGTGCAGAAGGTCTGGCGCGGAGAGCGGCCTCAGGAGGGCCGGTTCCGTGAGTTCACGCAGGCGGACATCGACATCATCGACGTCAATGAGTTGGCGACGCATCACGATGCCGAGATGGCGATCGTGATGGCGGAGGTCTTCGCCAACCTGCCTGCACTGCCTCGTGCCACCATTCACGTCAACAATCGCAAGGTGCTGGAGGGCTTCTATCTCGGGCTCGGGATCACCGACAGCGCAGTCGTGCTGCGCGCTATCGACAAGCTCGACAAGATCGGCGATGCCAAGGTGCGTGCCCTGCTGGTGGGCGCCGGGCTCTCCGAGGACACGGCCGACCGGGTCCTCGCGCTCGCGGCGATTCGTGGATCAGGGGCGGAGGTGGCCGCGCGCGTCCGGGATCTCGGGGTCGAGCATCCGCTCCTCCAGGAGGGACTGGACGAGTTGGTCGCCGTCGTCGATGCGGCAGACCGTGTCCGACCGGGGGCGGTCGTCGCCGACCTGCACATCGCACGTGGACTGGACTACTACACCGGCACCGTCTACGAGACCACGCTTGAGGGCTATGAGTCCTTCGGCTCGATCTGCTCGGGTGGTCGCTACGACGCGCTCGCGACGGACGGTCGCACGACGTACCCCGGAGTAGGCATATCCCTGGGTGTCACACGTCTCGTGTCCCTGCTGCTCGGCCGCGATCTCGTGCGCTCCACTCGGAAGGTCAACTCGGCCGTGCTCGTGGCCGTGCCCGACGAGGAATCGCGTCAGCGCAGCGACGCGGTTGCCCAGGAGTTGCGTACGCGAGGGATCCCTTGCGAAGTGGCGCCGCGGGCTGAGAAGTTCGGCAAGCAGATCAAATACGCCGACCGCAGGGGGATCCCCTTCGTGTGGTTCCCCTCGGCGGACGGCGACACCGTCAAGGACATCCGCAGCGGTGACCAGGTGGGTGCCGACACCCAAACCTGGAGGCCCCCGGATACTGACCTGTGGCCGATTCTGGTCGCCTCCAACGACGACAAGGGAGCATCGTGATCCGCACGCATCGGGCCGGCACGCTGACCAGCGCCGATGAAGGGCAGGTCGTGACGCTCGCCGGATGGGTCGACCGTCGGCGTGACCATGGCGGCGTTGCTTTCCTGGACCTGCGTGATGCGAGCGGTGTCGTGCAGGTCGTCGTCAACGACCCCGACGTCGCCCACGGCCTGCGCGACGAGTACTGCCTGAGGGTCGTCGGGTCGGTGCGTCAGCGCCCTGAGGGCAACGACAACCCGGATATCCCCACTGGAGCGATAGAAGTGGAGGCGAGCGACGTCGAGGTCCTCAGTGCCGCGGCGCCCCTGCCCTTCCCGGTGGACGACCGCGCGACGGTGGGCGAGGAGGCCCGCCTGCGCTACCGCTACCTCGACCTGCGTCGACCGTCAGTGGGGGCCAACCTGCGGATGCGGTCCACGCTGAATCAGATTGCGCGCGATGTGCTGCTCGATCGTGATTTCGTCGAGATCGAGACGCCAACCCTGACTGCCTCCACACCCGAGGGCGCCCGCGATTTCCTCGTGCCCGCGCGCCTTCAGCCGGGTAACTGGTACGCGTTGCCGCAGTCGCCACAGCTGTTCAAGCAGTTGCTCATGGTCGCCGGCATGGAGCGCTACTTCCAGATCGCGCGCTGCTATCGGGATGAGGACTTCCGTGGCGATCGGCAGCCGGAGTTCACCCAGCTCGACATCGAGATGTCCTTCGTCGAGCAGGAAGACGTCATCGAGGTCGGCGAGGCCGTGATCCGAGCCCTGTGGCAGGGGATCCTCGGCGTCGACATTGGCGAGGTGCCGCGCATGCCCTACTTCGAGGCGATGCGGCGATTCGGCACCGACAAGCCCGATCTGCGCTTCGGTCTCGAACTGGTCGACCTCACCGACTACTTCCGCGACACGCCGTTCCGGGTCTTCCAGGCGCCGTACGTCGGGGCGGTCGTCATGCCGGGAGGTGCGGACCAGCCGCGGCGGCAGTTCGACGCGTGGCAGGAATGGGCCAAGCAGCGCGGAGCCAAGGGCCTGGCCTATGTCATCTTCGGAGCCGATGGCGAGCTCGGCGGCCCGGTCGCCAAGAACCTCTCGGACTCCGAGCGGGAGGGCCTCAAGGCAGCGGTCGGCGCTTCTGACGGTGACTGCGCCTTCTTCGCAGCCGGTCCCGCCTCGGATGCGAGAGCGCTCCTCGGCGCCGCGCGCGTGGAGATCGGCCACCGCCTCGGGCTTATCGATGAATCGGCCTGGTCCTTCCTCTGGGTCGTCGATGCGCCGATGTTCGAGCAGGTGGAGGAAGATGATGGTTCGCTCGGTTGGACCGCGGTGCATCATCCGTTTACCTCACCCAACTCGGAGTGGATCGACACCTTCGAGTCCGCGCCCGATCAGGCGCTCGCGTGGGCCTACGACATGGTGTGCAACGGCAACGAGATCGGTGGCGGATCGGTACGTATCCATCGCAAAGACGTCCAGGAGCGCGTCTTCGCGCTGCTCGGCATGGGCGAGGAGGAGGCGCAGTCGAAGTTCGGCTTCCTGCTCGAGGCCTTCCAGTACGGCCCGCCGCCGCACGGCGGCATCGCCTTCGGCCTCGATCGCGTCGCGATGCTCCTCGCGGGCGCATCGAGCATCCGCGACGTCATCGCGTTCCCCAAGACCGGCGGCGGCCAGGACCCCCTTACGGGCGCGCCCACGCCCATCACCCCCAAACAGCGCAAGGAGGCCGGCATCGATGCAGCACCCGCTGCGCCAAGCCCGGCCGAGTGACCCCTTCCTGCGCCTGCGCGTCGCCGACGATCACGTCCGCCACTTCGCTGTCGACGGGGATCACGTCGCCTTCCTGCGCACGGGCCGCACGTCGGGTGAAACCTGGATCACGGCACTCGGCGAGGAACCGACTCGCGTCACCGCGCTGATCGAGTCGCTACGCCATCACGGCTTCGACGGCGTCACCGTCCATGACCACGTGTTCGATCACCTGCCCGCTGATCTGCGCGGTCCCGCTCCCGGTCATTGGTCGCTGTGGGAGTTCGACGGTCGGATGATGGAAGCCTCAGGCTCGACACGACTAGACCCGCACGACCCGCGCATCGATCCGCTGCTCGCGCACTCGGACTCGGCCTACATCCATGCCGGCGATCCTCGGGTGGTGCAGTGGCATGGCATCGAGGACGGTGATCGGCTCGTCGCCGTCGGCGCGTGGACGACCTCGGTGGGTGGCGCCGCACATCTGGTGAGCATCTGCACCGACCCGGCGTATCGGGGCCGGAGGCTGGGGCGTGGGATCACCGCGGCTCTCACGGCTTCGGCCCTGGCGGCGGGGGCCAACGGCGCCAACCTGGAGATGTACGCCGGCAATGAGGCAGCCGCAGGGGCATACCGGGCGGCCGGCTACATCGAGGTGGGCCGCTACATGTCCGCTCATCGCGATGGGTCGGCATCGCCGGACGCGGAGGAGTAGCCTGCCGGCT
>Ga0129336_10000368_pt1 | contig 26446 bp, 33 predicted proteins | sample CPB6_02_DNA_FD_96878 | JGI IMG/M metagenome (GOLD analysis project Ga0129336, IMG submission 96878) | Freshwater to marine salinity gradient microbial communities from Chesapeake Bay, USA - CPBay_Sum_0.6_0.2_DNA | ecosystem: Environmental > Aquatic > Marine > Coastal | place: USA: Chesapeake... | reverse complement strand
GACAAGCCAAAAACACATGAGCACCCACGTCATCGGCGTGGGCGAATGGATGCATACCCTTGTTAGCCGCATGGCCAATGCGGCGGATGGGGATTTGTTTTGTCTTCCAACGCCTATGCATTTGCATGCTTACAACTTGGTAAAGGACGATCAATATCCCGATCGCAGCTTTAGAATCTCTCTTACCTACCCAACGAAATGACGCCGAGTATGAACCAGCAGGCAGTAAAACCGGGCGAAATTCGGCTCGATCTCATTCCCATTGACTGGCCCTTGACCCCACTGGGTCCCAACAAAGATCCTTACGTCATGGGATGGCAGAACAAACCGTTTACTAAAGAAGAAATTGAAAATGAAATTATCAACGGAGAATGTAAAGCTATCGGATTACTTGGTGGTCCTGCCTACAACCATCCTTATGGTCTCGTTTGGGTTGATGTTGACGGACCATCCGTCTATGAGCTCATCGAACAAATCTCAAACCTCCCCATACTCGATGCGTTGCCTCCCACCCTTGCCATCCTCAGTGGCAAAGCAGGCCGAGAACGTCGCCTCTACAAAGTAAGTAAAGAAAAACAAAAGCATTTCATTCGTAACAAATACACATGGACCTCGCAGGGGTCCATGGAAAAACTTGAGATCTTATGGAAGCGGCACCAAGGCGTATTGATGGGTGCGCATCCAGATACGCAAGGTTACTTCACTGCCGAAGGTTTGGGATTTGAATGGGCAGACAAATTGCCTGAACTTCCGGACTGGGTATTGAATGGCATCATCACCAGGAATGCAAAACAAGGGCGTCCTGCTGAAGAAGTCTCACGCATCATCGGTAACTCGTTCGCAATCACCAGTCGCATTGGATTGGAACGGGATATGCAATTGGCAGTTGCTGCGATGTGGGCACTCCCCATTGAGGCAGTCGATGACTATGACATTTGGATTGCGATCGGACAGTCGCTCCATGAGTTGGATGAATCCCTGCTTGATCAATGGGATGAATGGTCCAAACAAAGTGACAAATACAAAGAGAACGAATGCCATAAGCGTTGGTTATCCTTTACAAAAGGTGGTGGCCGGGGCATTGGTACGCTTTACCATCTGGCTGAGCAGAATGGATGGAAGCGTCCGCAGGAAGACAAAGTTTCTTCCCCTGACGATGCTACGATCAATCTGGCGGCAAGCATTCTTCCCGAAATCGAAAGAAATGTGGAAGAAGAAATGAATCGCCTTCTCAACACTGCAACTCCAACCGACACAACTCTAATGAACACCGAAGATTATGGCGATGATGTACAACCTAAAAGCGCCAAGAAGAATAAAGAGAAGGAACTCAGGCAACCTAAGAATGAAGTTGCGGACAAACTACTTGGAATCTATGCAAACAATCTGCTCTTTAGTCTCCCGCACAATCAATTCTTTATGTATGACCCTAGCCAAGGTCTGTGGAGCAAAGTAAGCAAGATTGAAATGCTTGGTGATATCCGTTCCAAGCTACAAGCTCTTATTACTAGTGGTTGGTTACGCGAAGGGTTTAGCTTTCAAATGCTTGATGATATGTTCAAGCAACTGCAAGCAATGGTCCCGTGTGATAAATGGCACGAGGCAACAGATGTTCTGCTATTCACCAACGGTGTACTTGACGTCACAACAAAGGAACTGCGGCCATTTGACCGTAATTTGCATATGACGCAACAGATGCCATATGCCTATAACCCTCAAGCAACCTGCGAACCAATCATTGATTGGCTTCGCTACACGCAGCATGGTTCTGAAAAACGTACGCAAGTTCTTCGTGCATGGCTACGGGCAACTCTTCTTGGTCGCCACGAGCTTCAAAAGTTTCTTGAGTTGGTTGGTCCTGGTAAATCTGGTAAATCCACTTATGCAAACCTATGTGTTGCACTGGTAGGTAAACGTAACGTCTGCTCCACAGAGCTAGAACAGATTGAGAAGAACCGATTTGAAACTGCAAGTTTCATGGGTAAGAAAATCATTCTGTTCCAAGACTCTGACCGTTATGGTGGCAGTGTTTCAAAACTAAAAGCCATTACTGGTGGTGACTGGATTCGTTCTGAGTTCAAATACCAAGCAGATCAACTGGAGCCTTTCCAGTTCCAGGGTGTTGTCATCATTACTGCTAACGAAGCAATTCAGTCCACCGACTACACCTCAGGTCTTGCCCGTCGCCGCCTTACTATTCCGTTTGACCGTCCTTTTACTGGTGGGCAAGAGCAACAACGTACCTTAATGGGTTTCGATAGTAAGGGTACTCCTGAAGGAGATTTTGCACCTTTGCTTCCAGGGCTTGTCAACTGGATCCTGGCTATGTCTGAGTCGGAAATGCGTGACTACTTGATGGAGACATCAAAGCACGTTGATTTCTTCCAGGCTTATGAGAAGGATCAAGCCATTCGTTCCAATCCGATTTTGGATTGGCTGGATAAACGCGTTATCTTTGTGCCAGGGGCGGAAGTTGCTATGGGTATGTGTAAACCTTCACCAGGGGGTGTCAATTACTATGTCGACTGGACCACGCAGGTGTATCCGTCTTACGCAGAGCATTGTCGTAGTGCCAATGTTGGTGTATCGGGGCGTTCTCGCTTTGAGGTCCTACTTATGGACATCTGTAAAAACCAACTGAAACTAAATGTCTACGCAACCAAAAAAACCAATGGGTTGGTAATTCACAACATCTTGATACGTGATGGTGTCAGGGATGACTACAAGTGTTACCCCTCCATCCTGGAAGTAGCTGCAGACCCCGCCAAATACAAAGAAATGTACGGTGTTAACCCTGCGATAATGGAGGAATACATTGCGACAAACCATTGAGCAACGGTCGTCATCTGATCCTTGACCTTTATGGTTGTGATCAAAACCTTTTAGATAACTATGAGGAGCTCCAGCGTTTGCTGGAAGCTTCTCTTGTTTTGGCGGGAGCAAATATCTTACGTATCTTTGGTGAGAAATTTGAACCGCAAGGCGTTACCTTGTTGGCACTATTGTCTGAATCCCACGCATCTATCCACACGTGGCCAGAAGTAGGGTATGCGGCAGTTGATCTATACACCTGTGGTGATACCACGCTCACACATCGGGCTGCAGAATTTTTGAAATCAAAACTCAAGGCAACAACAGCGGAAGAAAAAGAGCTTGTGCGATCAATTGAACCTCTTGATTGTGTAGAGTAAATCGGAATTATTCCGATCTAATGACTAAGAAAGCAAAACTTTTGTGGTGTGGTGACATCGTTGCCATGACCGGCTTTGCACGTGTAACTGAAAATGTTATCTCTCGTCTGAAAGACGACTTTGAAATTGTTGTTCTTGGTAACAACTGGTGGGGTGATCCAACGCCACTTCAGCAGGAGTACAAGATGTACCCGTCATCTAACCGTCATCAGACCGCACCTTTTGGTGAGCAACGCATTCGTGAGATTGTTGAACGTGAGCAACCCGACGTGGTATTTACGATCAATGATATGTGGATTATTAATGAGCAATACAATCAAATCAAGGATCTGCACAAGGCTGGCAAGTTTAAATTTGTTGGCTATGCACCCATGGATTCGTATGCATGGACAGGTTGCTTAGCAGATACTGCCAATGAATGGGACGCTGTGGTTTCGTACACAGAATTTGGTGCACACGAATTTATGGCTGGTGGTATCACCAGGCCTATCGCTATTATTCCGCATGGTGTAACTCCTGGTCAGTTCTATCCAGTAGATAAGGCAGAGGCACGCCGCAAGCTGGGACTTAAAGAAGATAGCTTCATTGTTTTCAATGGTAACCGCAATCAATTCCGCAAACGGATTGACATCACAATCAAAGCATTTGCTGCGTTTGCGGTAGATAAACCTAATGCAATGCTTTACCTGCACATGGGGCTCAAGGACCAGGGCTGGGACATCATGGAGGTGTTTGCACGTGAGATGACACGTGTGGGTCTTGATCCAAATGGACGCATCATTATGACGTCAAATCAACCCAGTCCTCCGAATGTATCGGTGGAAATGCTGAATGACATCTATAACGCATGTGATGTTGGTGTCAATACGTGTAAAGGTGAGGGCTGGGGTCTTGTCAACTTTGAACACGCTGCCTGTGGTGTGCCGCAGGTAGTGCCCGACCATACGTCATGCAAAGAGATCTTCGAAGGCTACGGCGAACTGATCCGTTGCGACCACATCGATGTGGATACCAACTACGCACGTGAGATGCCATGCCCTTCCTCTGACCACCTTGCTGAGATCTTGACGTACCTGTACCAAGACAAAGGCATTCGTGAATGGGTTGGTACACGCTGCCGAGAACGAGTACTGGATCCGCAGTTCTCATGGGACACAGTTGCGTCTCAATTTGGTGGCATCTTTGAGGAGGTGCTGTCCCAAGAAACTGAACCTGTGGCAAAACCTAAAGAAAAACGAAAGGAACGAAAGGACCGTACAAAGACCCGGAAGCTTGGTAAGTGACGTTTGGTGGTACGTATGTACTGTGGAGAACGTACGGAGAGGGGTAAAACAATGAATACCGTCCTATTCAAGGATGAATACAGCCTTATCTAACCCTCTATAGGGTTTCATACGTTGTTAAAACAGTGTTGCATTTGTGGAAAAAATCATGAAGTCACACAGAGGTGCAACACTTTTTCAACACAGTATGAAACCCTATATCTAAGTAAATAAGGCGGTATTCACCCCTCCACAAGCCGGTATTCACAGTTTCTCTTGCGTACACTTCCCAACAGTGGTACAGTGTCATGGTCCCCACCACCAGGAGGTCATGGCACGCACCTACCTAGAGATGCTTCCGCTTTGGTACCTACAGGACCAGCTAGAGCTCTCCGATCAATACGCGACAGGTCTTGCGTGGAAGACGCAAGCACGTGGTCACAAGCCCGGTGATATGGCCGGACGGGTCAATGGCAAGTACGCGTACGTCTCTCTTTGCGGCGCACGGTACCAAGCGCATCGCATCGTGTACTACTTACGTACTGGTAGCGATCCAGGGAACGCAGACGTCGTTCACAACCCCTCCAACGTCACGTACGACAACCGTCAGGAGCTAGCCCTCAAACAACGCCGCACCCGTCCTGCGCCTTCATACCGACGCCGCACACGTAACGCCGAAGGAGAGCTGGTCTACAACCTGGAGAACGGCATGTCCTTCCACAAGTACCAACGCCTTATCGGCAACCCACTCAGTTCTTAATCATGGCCAACTACACCAAACGCATCAACGAACTGGCTTCTGTACTGTCGCCTTTCCGGTACGTTGCCAACATTGAGTTACTTACGGATGCACAGTTAAGTGCACATGGTTATTACAGGGGATTTATATGCCCCCATGGGCATACCATTCGTGACAAGACATATCACTGGTGTTACGAATGTGTTCGTAAAATTTCCAATAACAACTGTGGTTTTGACATCAACTATATTGATGGCTTGTACAAACATCGCCTGCTATCCATCTGGAGCAAGATACCTGTAAAGGATTTTGAAGAGTGCTGGGAAGCACCTGCGTTAACAAAAGCGCGCATTCGTTTCCCTTCCTATCGTTCTGCTAACAGTAAAAACCTAGCTGAAAACATCAGTGCACATAAAGTCATTTATCAATGTGCATGGGGAGATGTTGGCAAGATGGTTGTAACACGTACGTGCCGCAATAAAGATTGTCTTAATCCTTTGCATATGATTTCAAGTTGGAATCGCACTTTCCCACCCGTTGAGATCCAACCGTTCCATCACACGTTTGACCCCAGCAAATTAATGCACGCTGCAGATAACCAGCTAAAAGAAACACCTGAACCCATTATGAAAGCCAAGTACAAACAAACGATTCAACATCCGTTGGTGAACAAAAACACCCCGGATTATGATGATACACAGGAGCTGTATTACGGTTCATATGCCCAGGAATTCAGTAGTTAGTCAAGAGCAACGAACTAAAAATAATCCATTAGTACTTGGTACTTTTGATCAGCTTTCGCTGCGTTATTTACGTGGCAATCTTGGTGCAAAGTACCAAGTAAAAACCAACGGGTTTGGCGGCGGTACGTACAACAATTGGTTCCAGGTCAATCTTTCGGCACCTGCTTGGATCATTGTTACCAAAGGGCCGCCGCGCCCTACATATATCAACGTCAGTGTCTATGATCTCAACAACATCCCTCAGACAGATCTGCCTGTGTTCCAGGCTGATTCACTGACTGATGGTATCAACAATCTAGGAGATGTGTACATTCCTTACCTCAATACGGTAATGAGTGTTCAATCCGATCTTTACAACACCTTTGATAGGTTGCGGCTTGATCGTGGTGATGACCGATACTTTCCTTTAGGCGTTGGCAGCTATTTAATTTGCATTTCGTCTACACGCAACGAACCCCTTAATTACGAAGTTGGTGTTGTTATCGAGCCTGCTTCTACCACTCAAGAAGGATTTTGGGAACTTGAAGACGTAGATGGCAGCGTTGCACTACAAGAGTACACAATTGATGTTCCAGAGATTGTTAGTCCTGTAGACACTGCAGTTATCATTCCTCCTAATAGCGGCGCATTTACTGAAGCTCTTTGTGTCATTGAATCTCCAGGGGGCAGTGTTACCGTTGGCACTAACTCCACTTGGTTTATTGGTACGCGCATTCCAAGTAGCAATATCAATAATTTCAAGATAGAACTAGAGCCAGGTAATGATGCGTACTACGATACTATTCATGACCACTCCTTGTCTGATTGGCAAAATGCATGGAGTAGGGAGCATCAAGATACTGATCGTTTCCCTGAGGTCTTTATTCCGCTAACAAACAGACCATGATCAAAAAGCTACTTGCTTTGTTCCGTAAAAAACCACGTAAACATTATCCGCATGTTGCTTGGTTGCGCTATTGTATGGAAAATCCATCGGCACCAGGGTGCCGCATGTATGACGTATGACTCTTTTAGATCCTCCTCAAAAACCCAAAGAACCTAAACCAGTGCCTTCCAGGATTACGGAAGCCACTGAAGAAGACTGGCAAGATTTTTTTGCCGAGCAAGAAAACTTGGATTACCTAAGAGAATTTGACCGGTAGAATAAAGAAAAACCAGATCTACCATGAGCGTAAACAACTATATCGAAGCTGCTCTCGCTGTTCATGCGGCGGCTTCTGTTATTACCGCCTTAACACCAACCCCAAAAGATGACGCACTTGCAGTAAAAGCTTACCGCATCATCGAATTGTGCGCTTTGGTTGTAGGCCGTGCCAAAGAACCCGGCACTGAAAAGCGTCGCCGTCGTCGTTGATCTCAATAGTTCCAACGAACGCGTGGCTTGCCTTCTCTGATACCAAGGTGCACGAAACCTTTTGGTGCGCCGTAGCCTAATGAGTAAGGCCAATTTTTATCACACCAGCTTTGCACTGTGTTGATATCCACACCATCAACGTAAAAATCAACGGCTCCTTTTGATGGAGCACTGTAAGTGTGCTCACTGTTCTTGGCACCGCCTACTTGTGTATTGATGGGTTCTGGGCGAGAAGCACTTGTGATGATCAATGGTTTGTTACCAAATTGCTTACGTACTTTCTCAAGGAATAAACAAAGTTCTTTTGCCGTATCACATTGATACTGTTTGGTGAACCGACGAGCTTCTTGATTAAGAGTTAATTCACCATAGGTGATGTTAGGTGTGATCTTATAGGTGAACGGGCTCCAAGGAGTAAAGTTACTGGCGTGCGGGTCAACATCTTTTTTTTCTCCAATGTTTTGGAGTTGTCGATCCATAATTTGAATTAATTTTGTACTGTAGTCTGGATCAGTAGCGTATCCTTCTTTGACCAGTAAACGCGCACATTCATTTCTACTGGTTGCCCTGTTAACACCTTTGTGCCCATCAAAGTCTTTGTACCAACGATCAACAAGGTACGAAACACAGGTTCTTAGGTCAGGGAAATCAATGAATCCAGCCTTGATTGTGATCCACTGACCGTTGATAAATTCCTTTGTTTCAACCGTAGAGCCAGATCCTTTTAATCCAAAGTAATTGTTTTTACCGGAGGTGTGTTGACCCCAGCCAGACTCAAGTGCCCACTGTGCAGCAACGCATTCAGGAAATTTGGCACCTGCTTCTTTTGCTGTTTTAACAACAACATCCCAAGTAATGGTGCTTTCCTTGGCTGGCTTATTGCGATATTTAACAGAAAAAGACTCCAAGACCTCAGGTGTTAACTGAGATTGGAGCCATTCCCATGCGTCAATTTGATGCGGTTCTTTGTTAAAGAACTCAGCAGCGTCTGTAAGTTTAATTGTCACAACACAACTATCAATTGTTTTTATTTTAACTGATAATAGTGTCGTGTATTTTAAACTTCAACGTAACCAAGTGGATGCGGTAATGGCGGCAAAGGATCTGGTACGTCCCAGGGGAGTCCTGATGCTTTGTTTAATTCCGCATCAACGCGTGCTGCCAAAGCGTTTTCAATTTCCTTAACGCGGTCAGACGTAAGGGCATCTTTGCACCAGCCCATGACGGTCTCTTTATTGAGGCTGAGATAGGGCACCCATTTTTTACGGTCAGCGGGGGCAAGTTCAACAATGCCAGAAGTACTGACTGTGTACTTACCCGCCATCTGATACGCAAACCAATGGATTGCTGTGACTTCACTACCTGGATAGGAAGCGCTATCCGGAAGTCTCCGGTCAAGCAATGAAATTCCCCAGGTAGTTTTGTTCATTCTTCAGCTCTCAACAACTTCAGGATCAATGGCAGGTGCTGGCTCTTCCTCTGGAGCAAACTCAATTGTTTCAATCAGTTGACCGATGAGGTTACCGGAAAAAGCAATCAGGTTGCCGTCACCAGTAGCACGTGCAGCACCAAAGGAATTGATGGCGCTGATCAGCTCAGACTTTTTGCAAGCCATAATGAACAAATAACTTCAAAGAGTATAACAAAAATCACCAGGGGACGCCAGCTTCTGAAGTTGGGTTGATCTTTTGTTGGATTTGGTTGTATAGACCTTCTTCGATAGAAACGATTTGGTCAGGACCAAGAACATCAAACACCCAGTTAATGACCTCTTCTTTGGTCAGTTCACTGAAGGGAACAAAGGTTACTGGATCAGGATCACTGAAACCAACGGAGCCATAAGCACTGGCAGATTCACCATTTTCTTCCAGTGATGCAGTCCAGTGTGCAGTGTAGACTGCACCATCAGGACAAGTATCCCCATCAGGGAGATGACGCTCAAGCTGAGCAATATCCCAAGTTGCGTTAGCCATAATACCAATGTTTTTTACTATTTTACAGGAAGTAAGTAGTGAAGGGGACTACGACCGATCAGCACGCCATAAGAACACAAGGGACGCAGTAGCTGCCATCGGCGTAGGTGCAACTCACGTTAGTGCTGGTGACCTTGGCGATGGTCTTGCTGCGGATGATGTCATCGTCCTGGGGTTTGGCAGTGCCATCACCAGCGGACATCAGCAGATCACCACGTTCCACTGTGACGCCTTGAGCAATGCGGATGATGAAGTCACCCGTCATCGCGCAGTAGAAGTCGTTGATGTAGGTGTCGTCATCATCGTCCCAAGCTTGAAACACACCCGACACGTTCTTGTCACCTTCGACATCACTCACCTTCATCCGGTTGAGCTGTTCGTTGTCTTCGTTACCCCACTCGCACATCTCGTCGATGTTGGAAAGGACGGAGCCGCGCAGGATTTCGGTGCGTTCTGCGCCAGAGGGAAGTTGCGACCAACGACTCAGGTGAGCACCGTTGTAGGAGACGGTAGTGCCGGAAACGGAGATCGTACCTTCAGTGGTTTGATCTTGCTTGAACTCAACAAGTGTGCCGTCGTTACCGCCCCTATTAAAAGCTGCAACCGGACTTCCATTGCTACGTACATAAAACAATCCAGTAGAGATTTGATAGTAGAAACCAGTGCCAGATGTAATATCAGCACCTGGGCTAGTTGACGTGCCATAGATTAAAGAACCTGCAGTATCAAATCGAGCCACTTCTGATGCGCCCCTGTAGAACACATGAGCGGCGTTCGATGCCGCTACATAATCCATTTGAGACGCGCTAATTCCAAATCCTTGTGCTGTCGTTCCGTCCCAGTACAGACGGAACTTAAGATTTGCACCTGCCGTATTACTATAGGTGCCGCCCAGATCAATGGTATCTGGAGAAGCTGTAGATGTAAGGGCTGTGCTGCCAAGAGATAGGTTATACCTAGGGCTCGTAGTGCCAATCCCTAATCGCCCTGACGTATCTAGCGTCATTTTAGGATTGGCAAATCCGTTAATGAAGAAATCAAAACCACTGTTGTATGCGGTGCCGAGTGCAACGTTCTGCGTGCTACTGCCGCCGTGAATTTCAAAATGACGAATACCGTCCCCGATTCTAAGTCGCGGGGTTGACGAATTTTGAATTTCCAGAGTTGTGCTAGGCGAACTAGTCCCCACGCCTACGAGCCCTGCCGAGGTGATGCGCAGGCGTTCGCTGCCATTTGTCTTAAAAAGAATCGGGAAAGCTCCCGTATTCTCAAGTGTAGTATCACCTGTGCCACCGTTATAAAGTTCAAGAACTCCAGCCGCAGAGCCTCCATCAACCCCAGATCCTTGCTGAAGAACTGAAGCAGCGCCAAGTCCTACCTTTCCATCGCTAAGAATAACTAATCGACGAGTTCCACCAGTGCTGATGGCTACTTGATCTGCCCCTGGTGAGTACAGTCCAGAATTTGCGTCCCCGGTGAAACTAATTGATGGATTGGAAGCACTACCTAATGCAAATACACCTGAAGTAATTGTGGCGACACCACCGGTAACCGTGGTAAAAGCTGCAGCACCACCAGTGATTGTTGCACCGGATACTGTTTGGCCTTGAATCGTATTACCAGAAACAGTACCAGTTACTGTAATATTGCCGCTAAAAGTTGGGTTCTGAACTAACCCAGAAATTGTAACGCTCTTATCAACACCAGCATCGGTGAAAGTAATCGTATCTACTTTAATAGTGCCGTACGCCATTTTGTTGTCTCTTTTTGTTTATTTTAGCCGAGAAAATTAAGGAAGAATAATCAGTGGTCCTTGGATTACAAAGCCACTTGCACTACCAGAAACAACACCAGAACAAACAATGGCAGGTGTTGCACCAGAAGGTGTGGTTACTCTTAACGTAGATCCTGTAATTGCAGTAAAAGTACCCGTTGTTGCGTTAACCGTTACAGCATTGACAGATGTACCTGTAACCGTTGCACTTGAAATACTAGTTGCAAAGTTAGCTGTATTGCCAGTAACTGTTGTCCCAGAGAGATAGGTAAAGATGCCACTAGGAGAAGTGATCGTGTTTCCACTAATTGTTCCGGAGGAAACAATGCCTCCTGTAGAAAAAATGCCTGTTCCTAATACAGATAAATTACCTGAAACAACGGTGTTAACAAAGACAATGTTTGTAAAAACACCAGATACCGCCGAGAGTAAACCGGCTTGTATGGTATCACCAGTAATAACAAGCCCGCTTACATGCTGGAATCTTCCTGAAGTACTTAAAACAGTGTTGCCAGTAACTGTAGCCCCTGAAACACTCGTTGTAAAAGTACCTACTTGACCGGTTAAGTTTGTTGCAAGTACCGTATTCCCCGTGACAGTTGCACCAGAAATACTGGTGGTGCCTACAACTGTAACGCCAGTGACTGTTGTGAATTGACCTGCATTTCCTGTGACGGTGGCACCGGAAACACTGGTGGTTCCAATGACCGTGGCACCGGTAACTGTTGTAAATTGTCCGGCATTACCTGTGACTGTTGTGCCTGACACACGGCCAAAGTTACCAGTAACCGAAGTAACCGTCCCTGCGTTAACAACAGTACCTGTAACAGTTGCCCCAGACACGTTGGTAAACGTACCAGAAACACCTGTTACCGTTCCGAAGTTACCAACGTCTCCTGTAATTGTTTGACCTGAAAGAACTTGTGTAAATACACCAGAGACTCCGGTGATCGTGCCAAATGCACCTGTGTTGCCAGTTACGGTTGCACCTGAGACCCTAGTCGTAAACGTACCGGAAACACCTGTTACGTTTGAAGCAAGCAACGTATTACCAGTAATCGTGGCACCTGATACTTGCGTAGTAAATACACCAGAAACACCAGAGACTGTCGAAAACTGTGCCGTAGTTCCAGTAACTGTTGTTCCTGATAACGTGCCACTGACTCGTACACCGCTTGCAAATTGTGCAAGTCCCGTGACAGTTAATCCACTTGCAACAGATAAATTCCCGCTGACGTCAAGAATCGGCGTTCCCAGGACCTGGAACGTACCAGTGGTTGCGGCAACGGTTGTCCCTGTGAATGTAGTGCCAGTGACGTTGGTAAACGTGCCGTTTGTAAAGAAAGCACTTACACCACTTGTTGTAGTACCAGTGAGACTTGTGAAGTTACCTGTTGGGAAAGACGCAGTAGCTCCTGTCGCCAGGGTTGTAAAGGTACCTGTTACTGCATTGACTTGACTACCTTGTACAAACGTACCTGTTACCGTGGTTCCACTGATCGTACCGCTGACAGTCGCATTGTTTTGAACAACAATTCCACTAAACGTACTAAGGCCAGACGCAATTATCGTATTAAAACTGGAGCTGCCACCTACTGTTAAGTTGCCAGTGATCGTGACGTTACCGCTAATTAAAGCTCCACTGCCAGGGGCGTAATATAAATCGAGATAATCCCTGAATTGAGAAAAGGTAATTTTTTTGTTGCGCAGTGACGGGTCCACCTCAAAAACGTGGACCAGGGTCATGACATCCTGATCTACAATTTCGTTCGCTGCAATTGCAGGAAATTCGGTAATACGGCGGTTTGCCACCTATCTACTGCGCAATTCTTTCCTTTATTATAGTGCGGCTTATTTAGCGTACCCTAATCTCAAGACGTGGCAATAAATTAGTACCTAAGTACCAAAGCCCTTGGATTCCTGTTACAATTCCACAAGAAAGCAATAGTACCAACAACAGTTCTGCCACGGTTAAATTACGCCGCACATACACAACTTGCGGTGGCATTTCCACAGACGTGCGGTAAGGTGCCGTTTGCTGGATGGCTAACTCCATCGCACGTGCTTTCATTTCTGCCAACGCTTCAGGAGTGATTTGCCCTTCTAAAGTCTGTTGGTTGGGATGTTGGCTGGGTGGAATTTGCTCTTCCATAATCACAAAGCTGTTTACAAAAGACTAGCATTTAATTGATCGGAGTGCAGTATGCCGTACGGACTACGCAAAGGCTTGGAAGACATTGCCTACGAACTGAAAGGAATCAGGAATATCCTTGGTTCCATGTGGCATAGTCGGTACTCAAACGCTGAGACCGACATTGCCAATCCCGAAATGTTTGCAGATGAATACATTTCGACAGAGGAATGTGGTAGGCGTTTAGGAGTCTCCGATCAAACCATCCGCAACTGGATTGCAATCGGTAGAAAAAACGCTGACAAAGGCTGGGTCGAAGGCATTCATTATGTCAACGTCTCTCCTGACGTCCACAAAAAAGCAGTCTTGCGTATTCCATGGAATCGCCTCATTCAATCTTTTGCTAAAAACGAAAACATCAATCTTAAAAACCTACGTGCGCAGTATCACTTGTATCATGCGACCAAAGAGGTTCTTGAGTAATGGCACATCGTTTCAAGGGAATTGATATCGATGCCATCAATATCGATAACCATGAGGAGCTGCTGCCTAAATCCCTGGCAGAGCAAGTGGAAATGTTCTTACCACCCTGGGGCTCCTTCGATGACGGTTGCTTGCGTCGCTACCTAGAAAACTTAAAAAACTATGAAGAAGAAGACGCCAACTCTGGTATGACCTTGGCCAATCGATTACGACTGGCATTCAAAGATCTGAACCCAGACACAATCTGCGGTAAATTCCCACAAGCGGAGTTGCCTCTTAAACGTCGGTTGCGATGTGTTGCCGAGTATTTAATCAGGTCCGGGGAATTTGATAAGGTACGAGATGAGCAAGGAAAACTCTGCAAGAAACGCGGCGTGCTTGGCAAGTTGGTTGTCTTGTACCAGCCAACTCCAAAACTGTTAGAATCTCTGCATCGTCAAGGGTTGTTAAAAAGTGGATCGCCGTGAGAAGTTAATTGCGTCAGTCATTGGTCCTGAACTGGATGAGACCAAAGCAAAAATGCTTGATACCACTGTCAAGCTAATCCTTGGGGACATGGGTGCACAGTACGTTAAGTTTTGGGACGCAGAAGGTCCTGGCGTTTTGGTATTTCAGCCTGACAATAAAGAGCGCTCTATATTCTTTTGGACGTTAAAAGAAATCCACGCAGCAGAAGAAGATTGCGAACATAACAATAACGGTTATCTTGCCGAGACATTGCGACGCATTCTTGCCGCTGCACAAAAGATTGATCCGATGGAGAAGGCAGGGTACATCATCAATGATGACAAGGGTCTTCGCTATTTGGAAATAGCGTATAACGACATCGTTAACAATGACTGAGAAAGGTATTCGCGGCGTATCTGCCAGAGTTGAAGGCGCAGAGCTCATCACCAACGCAGACTTGGTTCATGCTGCCAACGAACTTTTAGGCGGCATTGATTTGGATGTAGCAAGCTCCAAGGTCGCTAATGAGTACGTACAAGCGACTGAATACTACACACCCGTGGATGATGGTTTAAATAACCAACAATGGTACGGAAGCTGTTATTTGTTTCCACCAGCGGGATCATACTTCTGGGACCAAAAGAACCAACGGTGGAAGATGACACGCGCTTCGTCATTGACGTTGACTTCTTCGCATGCCGTATGGTTCCGCCGAATGTACCATGCATGGCTGGCGGACGAAATTGAGCAAGGGCTTTACTTCAGCAACTGCCCTGACATGATTCGATACGAGCCAAAGATCTTTAAATTCCCTATGTGCGTTCTACGTACCGTCCCTTACCTGCTCCGTAATCTTGATGGAAATGTAGAAAAAAAACAAACGTGCACGTCTTTCTTGGTCTACCTGCCTCCCAAAGATCGCTCAGGAGATGCAGTAGAACACTTCTGTAAAATCTACGGCGAACGCGGCCATCTCCTTGTAGACTGAACAAGCTATCGAGGTCTTATGAGCGTCCTGGCCGATTGGGAAATCAAAGAGCGTGCCGAGAAAGAACAGATGATCGAACCCTTTGTTGATCGTCTGATCAGCAAAGAAGATGGTCGGCGTTTGTTGAGTTATGGACTTAGCTCTTACGGATATGACATTCGTTTGTCCCCTAGCCAGTGCCTGATCTTTGGTAAGATTCAAACCGGTGATTGCGACCCAAAGGCCTTTGACGAAAGTATTTTAAAACCTGCGGAACTTCTGGAAGATGAACGCGGTAAATACTTTCTTCTTCCTCCGTATGGGTATTGTTTAGGCGTTGCACAAGAACGTCTGAAGTTGCCTCGTGATGTCACTGTTGTTGCCGTTGGTAAATCTACGTACGCACGCTCAGGAATTCTAGTTAACATCACGCCCGCTGAAAGTGGGTGGGAAGGTTACCTGACGCTCGAGATCAGCAACTGCACTGGTCTATTCAATCGTGTCTATGCAAACGAAGGTATCACTCAACTGCTTTTCTACCGTGGCAATCCTTGTGAAGTCAGCTACCAAGATCGGAAAGGTAAGTATCAAGACCAACCAAATACTGTAGTTTTTCCACAGGTTTAACTACGTCCAAACGATTGTTTGGGTTTGTCTGCATACGCGGTAGATCCTGCACGCCCACCACTGTCACCAGCCGTGGCACTGGTGGGTTCGTTAATCAGTTGGTTCTTTTGATATTTGCCAGCAGCACGTGCACTCTTCATGAAGCGGTCAACGCGTGCCACTGCTCCTTTTGACGCGGAACCAACGACACCTCGTTCTTGCGGTCGCACGTACCGCAAATCCACGTTGTAAGCTCTTCCAGGGTTCAGATCCGTTGGTACCCCAGCAGAAGTGCCGGAGTCCTTGGCTGCGTCGTAAGTCTCTGATCTAAACTTGCTCATACTATCATTATAGAAAGGATATATCGCTAAGAAAACAATGCGGCCCTCAATGTTTTTGCAAGAGTTTGCAGCAAATAATGATCAAGTAAAGTGCCGTTGTATTGGTTTCGAGGATTTTGGTGCACCTCTCGATACTGAAACCAACGACGTACCTCTTCAAGATATGTATAACACGGGCTTAGTTGCTCCCATGGATGGTATGCAACGCAACCCATTGAACATCGAAGGTCAAGGTTTTTACGGTCAACGTCCAGGCTTGACGGGTTACATTCCCTCCATGGAAGAAGGTATGGCTTTATATGGCGCAAACCCCAAATCTCCTGGCGTCCTTGGTGATATTGACGGTGATCCAGATGAGACAGAACTTCTGCTTTCCGCCAAACGCAAAGGCTTAGTGCGTTAAAACTGCTAGGCTGTCTCAGTCGGCATTTTTACAATGGACATGTTTTCCCCTGTTGACGAAACCAATGGGTGCGTAGATGGCGTTTGTCCAGTACCCTGGGTTACTATTAAACCACTTGAAACAACGCCCACAATCAAAGAGGATGTCGTAAATCATCCCTCGCATTACACCGATGGGGGCATCGAATGCATCGAAGCCATTGAGGCGGCTTTAACCAACGAAGAATTCCGTGGTTACTGCAAGGGAAATAACATAAAGTATATTTGGCGTGAGCGCCACAAAGGCGAGACAGAATCACTGAAGAAAGCACAGTGGTACCTAGATCGTCTTATTCAATTGGACGAAAGTCAAAAGGGATGAGCGTAGTGTAAATCGTCGTCATCGTCCGACTCGTCCTGCATACAAGCCAGGGCGAGTTCACTGAGTTCCAACTCACTAGGCAGATCCCACTCAATATCAATTCCTTCAGAACACATGATTTCTTTGACGGCTGCCCATTCCATCATCCGTTGGAAATACAGGTTTAACAGCGCCGCCTGCAGTTCTTCCCAACACATCTCCTCTGTTTGCAGCTCAGCTTTACGCATGGCAAACTGAAGTTCTAAAGGTAATTCAAACTCTTTACGTGTGGATTCGTTCTCCATGGAAAGCCTGAGTACTGCATTTATTCTAGGACGCTAGTCACTTGAAAAGGCAGAGGCGTCGTCAAGCTTGAAACGGTTAGCAAATTCTGCAAGCGCATAGGGATTGATTGTCGCTTCCAAGGTTCGGATTGCTTCCGTCTCATGGGGCTTCGCACCATAGCTTCTGAACGCACGCAGCAGTACGTCTGTGGCAACCCAAGGCTTGGCTTCAACGTCGGCAAGAAATAGGTTGATTTCTTCCCTGCGTCGTTCCAGGAGACCACCGATGACTTGGTGATCTGCATCAAAGACCCACCGTGCAATTTCTTCTGTTACACCAACGTAATCATCGACCTCAAGACAGTCAATAATGGAGCTGTAAAGGAAACTTTCCCAACCAACCGAATGACAGAATGAAAGCAGTGCTTGGTGCATGCACTCATCCAAGCCTAGGTTCAACTTCAGAAGTTCTGTGTTTAGAACGGTGAGTTCATCAACAAGGTACTCCAGGGCTTTGCGTTGTGTGCAGCACTGGGTTTTCTTTACAACACTGCCGTCAGGATAATACTGTGTACCAAATCCAATCGTGTAAGGCTCTGCACCTGTTTGAGGATCTGGGTAAGCAAGTTCATTGAAACCTTCGTAACGACAGATTAAATCAATCGCTTGCCTGTAATTATCCATAGGGGTAACAAGTGTTACCCCCAAGTATACATAATTTTTACTTGCCTTGGCCGCGAGACAATTTACGTCCGTGGCTAGGACGTGAATGCTTGCCGTCGCCTTGACGAGTCTTCTTAGGCTTGGACTCAATTAAGATCGTGGTGGACTTAGGTTTTGCCATGTCTAGAAATGAGTGACCTACGCAGCTTAACGGGTTTTTTGCTGAAGATACAGATCATGGTAAAGCATTCATATCTGCAATTGCCTTTTGAAGCTCACTGACAGCAATCATGGCTTGCACTGCTTCCTGGGAACCAGGTTGAGCATTTCTTAAAATACCAAGATTTCGGTTTAATTCCTGACGAAGAGTTGGATATTGACCACCTGTAGCCTCTGGTGTTTCAGCCCAGGCTCTTAAGTTTTTGTATTTTCCTGCTAGCTCCATCACCATTTCACCTTTTACTTTTGAACAGTACCTTTCTTTCTTCTATTATTACATTGCTCTTTGTGTGTAGCCCACCTTACGTTTCCTGGTTCGTAGTGTCCTAAATTGTCAATTCGATCTAAACTGTAACCTTCGGGCCTTACTCCAATCTCGTCAATCAACTGTTGAAGTGATGTAAAACGAAACTCAACATTTACGTAGTATCCTCTGTGACCCGTTTTACAACGATATTTTGCTTTGTAATAACTAGAACGCGTTCTAAAAAGTGCAGGATTATTTTTTACTCCTGTGCCTTTATTAGCTGGTACTTGCCCTTTCTTATTGCAAGATCTACATTTCCATAACCCCTGTCGGCGAGTGTACTGATCTAGCCGAATGGATCCTTCGCATCCACATGTTTCACAATACACAGAAACAAAACGGCTGTTGGCGTTAGACATTGGGCTCGAGCAACCCAGTTATTCTACCACTTAACGCTATTTACCATTTCGTTTTATGCGACCAGTACCTTGCTGACATCTTGTCAGGGTTGGAATCCTGGGCATTATGTCGTGCGTAATAAGATTTCTTACGTGCTTTATCCTTTGCTGTTGTTGGGTTTTTACCAGCTCCTTCTACGCCTTGTTGACCAAACCTAATGATTTTTTCTTCGCCTCCTTCACATGCTTTGACAACGTGTGACTTAGTTGCATGACCAGGAGTTTTTCTTGGCTTGTTACACTCCATGGAATCCTTGTGGATCTTGGCGGCACTAGCGGCTTTCTTGTGCTTGCTCATGATTAGTACTTAGGTGTCAGGCCTTTAAAGGCACTGGTAAAACTGCCAAGGAAGCCTTGGCCTGACTTTGATTTTGCGGTTACAGTATCTTCTTCATCGTCATCACTATACAGATTGAAGTAAGATCTTTTCTCTATAGGAGTACTTGTTTTTTTCTTGGTCTCCTCAGTCGTTTTTTCATCTGCAAACAAACTTTCAATAGATCCAAGAGACTCAAATGGGTCACTACTGTTTAATTTGCTAAACACACTGCCTTCTTTGAAACCTTTTCCTGCTTGCGTTAAAAGTTCCATGTCTTCTCGCTTTACGTCTGGCATAAACTCTTTGTAAAAGTCATCTTCAGTTCCTGCGAATCCTGCGCTTTTAAACACGTTATATAACTGTGTTTCAGTGGGATCTTTGCGAGGTGCCGTGTCTTCTGGCCGTTCAATATAGTCTACGCCAAGTTTCTCTTGTGTTACCTTTTCTTTCTTTTCGTTCAAGTATTTGATTGCCTCGCGAATCTTGGTTGCTTCTCCTGTTTGAAAAGCTTCTTCAATATATGTTTTTACTTCTTCAATTCCCATATCTTTACCAGAAAGGCCCATAGACTCAAGTACTTTCTCCCACTCAGCTTTATTTTTAGCAGGATCAATACCTTCTAACATCTTGTCTGCGTACTCACGAGGCGTCACAAAATTTAAGAAAGAAACATTTCCTAGATTTACTTTTTCATTGGCAATGGCTGGAAGGATACTGTTATCAATAAATGACTGTGCTTCACTTAACGATAGTTTGTCACGTGCAGGGTCAAATCCTTGATGGATTCCATACACTTGGTAGTGCAGTTTTGCAAACTGCGCTTTATCATTTACGTCATAGCCGTACAAATAAGCTAATTGATTCCATGTAGAAGGTGGATTTGTACCTGGTACAACCTGCTCGCCATTTCTTTTTGCTGCTTCCCAATCTTCGTTTACTTTTGATGCCTGCAAGCTGTGCTTCTCAATGCTCACGTCACCTCCAGAAGGATTAAAGTAGAACTCTGAATCAAATCCTGAAGTCCCTGAAGACTTGACAGTATCCAACCAACGTTGTGCACGTAAGTCTGCCATGCTTTTCAAAGAATTTAATGCGCTTTGTGTTTGAAAAATGTTTTCTTCTCCTTGTTTTACATCCATGTAACTCATGAACTCTGACATAGAACGAGACGTGTTAAAGCGTGGGTTTAAATAACGTTTGATGTAATCGTCCGCAAACTCTTTATCCACTACATACTGTTTGGAAGTATCTTGCCAATCCGAAAAAGTAGCACCTTCTTCGTATCGTTTTGTCAATGTTTCATCAAACCATTTCTGCCAGCTATATACTGAGTTTGATCGAGAAGGAATACCTGTAATTGCAGAGAATTGTTTTTCTAAACGATCTTCTGCTTTTTCTTGATCTTGTCCTCCCAGGGAAAGTAAACCTCCTACACCTGTATCTCCTAAAAGAGAGTTAGATAGTTCTTGGTTCACTTTAAAAATCTCATTAAAACCGGGTAACCCGCTATAAAAATCGTATTGCTGTTCTCTGGCGCGTTGTTTTTTGTATTCCTTTAATGTCTCATTAAATGTATCTACAGTCAATGATCTAAACTTATCGGCAGCTTCTTGCTCTTTAGGGCCAAGAACACTGGACAATTTACCTTCAAGTATTGTGCTTCCACGAGACATCTTTGCTTCTGCGCGAAGTCTTTCTGGTATTTGAGTAATAGTTGGAATTGTTAAGTAACCACTTGCCCTATCTGCCGCATCTTCTGGAGACAAAGAAGAAATCCATTGTTTTAAAAACTCAGGGTTTTGTGCGGCTTCCCACTCCTTTAAATTGTTGTAAGAACCAAGTCCCATTACTTGGTCACGATACATTTGGTATTGTGCATCGGTCATTGGGACTTCTTCAAAATCCTCAGCCTGCTCTGCTTTGGTAACGGCGTTACCCCTTTCAGTTTTGCCGTTTACAACTGCGTAGTTATATTGCAAGAAAGAATCCTGATCGTATTTCCCAACCAATGAAACATCTTCGTATAATTGCCCACCGATATTAATAGTTCCACTGATAGCTTCATTCCATTTGTTAAACGCTTCTTGTCCTTGGCCAGTTGTCATGTAGTAAGTAGGGTCAAAAGCGCCCATTGGTGGTTGATACGCTTTATTGCTTGTAGGATCCCATTTGGAAACCTTCCCGTAATACGTATTGACGAGATTTTGTACTACTCCTGTATTGCTTAAAATCTCTGCTTCTTTAGATCCCAGGTTATTTAACGAATTAGCGATTTGCTTAAAGTTAGTACCATCACTGTTGTTGTACTGATTAGCAAAGTTTTGAAATTTACTATGTGCTTTTGCGCCTATCGTATCTGTGTTGACAACAATAGTTCCATTCGGCTGTACTAAAAACTGCTCTCCTCCAGGGAGAAGGCGCTCCTCGTTTTTTCCGTATGTATCCCAGTGGGTATAACCCCACTCTTCAGGTGTTTGGGAGGGTTCATCCCTTGGTACAACCCTGTCTTTGTAAGTATTTGCGTGCTGTCTACCCCATTCTTCTTTTGTTTGTGCGTATGTCCTAGGTAAACTCCTCCCTTCTTTTTGGCCATTACTTGTCCAGTGTGAAGCGCCCCACTGTTCTTTTGTCTGTGCGTATGTTCTTGGTAGATTTCGTCCTTCTCGTTGACCATTCTCTGCCCAATGCTTTGCTCCCCACTGCGCTGTTGTTAAATTTTTCGGTTTAGCGCTAACTAAATCAGGGTATGCATTAACATATCCAACCCAATCAGGTGCTCCAGAGTTTACATAAGCTGCCTTAAGATCACTATTGTTGTCAACGTATGCTGTCCAATCCGGCGTACCTGAATTTGCGTAAGCACTAGCTAAATCAGAATAGCTGTCTACGTACGCTTCGTAATTTAAAGCTCCACTATTATTGTATGCTTTCTCTAAATCACCATAAGTGAATATGTAATCTTCAAAAACGCCCATTAGCATTCACCAAAAATAAAAACAGATTGTTGCAGGATCCAGGCTTCAATCCTAGCAAGAGACGAGGAAGAGAAAAAAGATTGTTTTTCGTACCACTTTTTCATATCCTCTGATCCTTTGTTTGCGTTACAGCGCCTGCAACAAGGAATTAAATTATGTCGATTAGAAGAACCCGACTTAAACCTTGGAATAATGTGATCAAGACTTGACGCCGAGTCACCACAGTATCCGCATTTGTAATCCCAGGCTTCATATATGCTTTGTCTAAAACGTTTTTTGGCAAGCTTTGGAGTTAGTTCAACTAGCAGGGCGAGGGGCTCGTGCTCGTTGCAAAACATGCTGTCAATGGCCGTTAACTTATTCTAAGCTCACCTCATGGTTGCGAGCGATTGCCATACTGATCAATCATTGTGAAATTTTGTACTTCAATCCGATCTGTTGCAAAGTTGAACAAACGCTGTAACATCGGATACACAGATAATGATTGACAGTTGTAAGGAGGAACATCCATACGTGACAGTGATTCCCTGGCAAGCTTATCTTTTTTAATGGAGTCTATTTCACTATCTGTCTTTGCTACTAGTTGTCTTTCCCATTCAGCCATGCTCTCTATGTCTGTTGGAAAATCAGATGGCTCAGGAGGAAATACTCGATCTGCAAACTTAAGCGAATAAATGTGTTTACAATAACGCAGCTCGTCTAAAACAGGTGACCATCTGTCTTCAAGAGTTGTCAGCGTAATCTGTGGAATGGAACTGCTATCAAGTGTCTCCGTAACAGACGTATAGTCAGCAAAGGTTGGCATGCCTTCTGCAGAAGAGCCTTGAGTACCAAGGTTATCAGTGCTACGTGTGTAGGTGCCTCCAAAGTCTGCGTAAAGTCCTGGGCTGTCCCTCGTCGCATCACGACTAATAACACGATCTGTTGTGACTTGATTTGTCAAATCAAACGAAGGAGGTGCTGTAATTTCTAATGTGAGATTAATGGAAGGATTTACTTGCGCAGGAGTTTTTAAAATACCGTCACGTTTGGTAAGTTCAAAACGACCTGGTTTAACCGTGGCAATATTAGTGCGCGGGAATAACTTCCTTGGATTCTCCGAAGATACATAGAAGTAATCCCGCCGTGTAAAGTCTTGGCATGTGCAACTATATCGCGCACCAGAGTTTAAGTAACGTCCAGGAGTAAACCCAATAGGCGAAGGAGTTACAAAGTTTTCATCTGGGGTTGCTTGTACGGAACCCGACTTTCTGAACTTAAGAATACCGGTGGTTTCATTGATGTCTAGTAACACTGCGGATACGTAGCCGTACCGTGTTTGCGTACTGGGATTGATTGTATCAATTTCAATTAACTCACCACCGGAAGCAACAATGCGATCCTCGAACACTTCCGAGATTAAAGGTTTCTGCCCACCAGGGAAAAAGAATGGTGGTGGCAGTGGGTTTGATGGGCTCCAGGTGCCTGTCAGTTTTACGTACCAATAGTTCTTGTCTTCTGTTACTGATTCAACAGATAGGTTACTGGTACTTACGGGGTCGGTGTATAAGTCAGTTCTAATGGCTCCTGCATAGCGCCACAAGCACCAATGCATGCCAAGCTCTCGGCTCTTTGTTGGAAAGCCAATAAACGCTCCCTGAATAACAATGGGAGGACTGGGAGCAAATACAACGTCTGGAATATTGTATTCAAACTCGTATGTAAAGTATTGTCCGTTTGAATATATTTCGTAACCTCTACGCCAACGTGCCCATGCCGACTCCCTGTCAATCGTCCAGATCGAACCAGGGAGCGATCCTTTGGAAAACTCCCCTTGAATTGGTTTTACTTCCTTGGGATTAATTTTATCCTTTACCTTGCCAAAGTCACCAAAGGAATTTGTTCTTTGTCCGCCGAAAGAGTTGCCTCTCTTTGACATGATCAGAAGAAACCGCCTTCAGCGTAGACGTGTGCGCCAGGTATGTATCCAGATGCGTTGGGACCGTCAGGAAACACGCCTACGTACAGACGGTCGCCACGTTCCAGGTAGATGCCACGGTTGCGTAACGGAGCACCAGCAGAGAGCCCTGAGGCGTTACCAGCGGCTGGGTTGGGCGCCGCAAGTTGTGGCATCACATCAGAACAATCAACTTGCTGCGTATTGGCAGGAACACGCTTGGCAAGTACAACTTTGTAGTCGCCACTCGCTGGGATAGGCTGCGTGGTACCACGGGTCTGATAGACGACAAACGTCACTTCTGGCTGGTACGGACCAACGGTACCGCCGTAAGAAAAACCACTTGCGTCAGGCGTCGCAACACCGGAATATCGAATGGTTCCCATGGTACCGGTAATTGCCGTCGCACCTGTATAGGTGTAGTACCCAAGACCACTCTCTGCTGCTGGAGTGTTAAGTCCAGTAGCTGTAATAAAAACAGTTTGGCCACTTACCAAACGAATGCGTGTGCCAGTGGTTGTGGAATCAAGGGTGTAGTCAGGATTGCGATAGTAGTCATTACGAACAATAGTGATGGAGTCGACAACACCACCACTATTATTGTCTTCTTGAAGTGCAGCATCCATATCGACAAGGATCGAAGGTGCTTGTCCGCCTTGCACAAAGAGTGTGTTAGCGGATGCGCTACCAACGGTCTGAGTCGTGACTCGTACCGAATCAAAAAGAGGCCTGTCAACTAACAGGGGCTGCTTATTTGTATTTGTCGAAGCCAAGGGTCTACAGCACTAATATCCACCATTATACCTGAGTTTCAATAACCAGGTGTAGATAATGGATTGGTTATAACACCTAGATTTTTGCTCATGCCACCTAAGAATTCTGCAAATCGTTGGCCTGCATTTTTAGGTTGTGGTGCACTTTGCATAGCTTGCTGCATCAACTTGATACCCATTGCTTCTTCAAGCGTAGGTCCATACACAGGTGCAGAGCCCGCTACTTGTGGTGCTGGCGCTGCGACAGAAGGTTGTCCGCCAACGTCAAGAGGATCTCCTAACACACGTTGTGCGTTAGCGTATAGATCGCCTCCTTTTCTGAAACGTGGCAGTGCCCCACGGACAGATGTACCGAAAGAATCCTTTGCTTCTAGAGAAACATTTGGATTGCCGCCAAGGACCGTGGCATATGCACGATCAATACCCATACCTGGTTTAAAACCTCTGTCTTCAAAATACTTCAGAACAGCAGGCATTTGACCAGCCCTTGTTTGAGGACCAGTAATTCCGTATAGTTTTTGTTCGTTCTGTCCAAACTGAATTAAACCTTTGTGCCGTCCTCCTGCGCCCCCTACAATGTTAGGATCCATATTCATCCCTGATTCCAGGGATAAAAATGCGCCAAACTCATAAGGATCTAAGCCAAGGCGCTTAGCTCCTTCAAAGATTGCTTGCCTTTCGTTTGCAGGAAGGATTCCAACTCGTGGTGTGGCCATGGCAATTAGGTCCTTATTCTCCTACCCAATTTGAATCTGCTTTGAGTCCAGGAATAAAAACAGTCTGTACAGCGGCAACAAGACTGATCTTCGTGGCTAAACGCTTAACAAAATTAGGACAGAGAATCATTGGTTTAAAAGCAACAACACTGGCCCCCGTAGATCAAAGATCTGTGTCCAGTAGGTTGGGCTTACATGCTGAGCAATGCCAAATATTTATTTGCTTGTTAAGTTAAGAAGGGCTTGAAACTTCTTAAGCATTTCTGGGTCGGTTTGTAGTCCTTGTGCGCCGTACGTTTCCGTTGGAGTAATAGACTGTACCGCAGGAAAACCTTGTGGAGCATTAACACCTGGTGGAGGTGTCAATGTGATTTGTTGTGGCGTTTGATAACCAAAAGCTTGTCTAGCCGCCTGACCTGCATCCTTACCAAGTAAACCTTGTTGGATAGCATCATAACCAACAGCTCCTGGTTTTACTTGTTTTGCAAGAGTGGGATTTGCTGCGGCCCAAATTGCCATGCCTTGGTCACGTACCTTAGCACGCTCATCAGCAATCGCTTGCTTTTGCATGTCGGGGTTGGCTTTCACCATTGCCTCAACCCTGGCACGCTCCCGTTCGTACTCACGGTTTTGTGCAGCATACGGATCAATAGGTGCGAAAGAACCTGGACCAGGGGAACCTCCTCCTCCTCCTCCTCCTCTTACTTGTGGTGGAGCAGGAGAAAAGGATGCAGAAGAACTTGATGAGTATACAGACCCAGGGGGCATATACGTTGGTCGTCCACTATTGATATCGTATTCAATGCCACCAACTGTATATGTTCCGTACGTACTGTATCCATCAGGACGTTTTGAGGTACTTTGAGCTGGCGTTATGCCTTGAGCTCTATTTGAGTAATCTCGCAATCCTTGGCGAAATCTTTTTGCATTCGGGCCTAATTGTTGAAAAAAATTCAACATCCCTTCAGGAATTGCCATAATTACCTCCAGACCTCATGTAAATAAATGCGTGAACCAACAGCAGTGTCGGCAGGACCAGGTAATGCCTGGATGAATTCAGCACCAGAACGTTCGTAACGGTAACGAGCCTGGAACGGATCTTT
>Ga0129336_10000367_pt1 | contig 26448 bp, 14 predicted proteins | sample CPB6_02_DNA_FD_96878 | JGI IMG/M metagenome (GOLD analysis project Ga0129336, IMG submission 96878) | Freshwater to marine salinity gradient microbial communities from Chesapeake Bay, USA - CPBay_Sum_0.6_0.2_DNA | ecosystem: Environmental > Aquatic > Marine > Coastal | place: USA: Chesapeake... | reverse complement strand
TTATGCTCTTGTACATGGTCTATTACGCTGTAAAAGCGGTTGTGGATTGTGGAATAGAGATACAAATGGTGCAAAAAATATTTATAAGATAGCATACAATCATATAAATAATATAGAAAGACCGTTGTATTTAAGTAGAAGCAACAAATCAGGTACATTACACGATGTACCATAACCAAAATTTACACGCTTTGAAATAAGCGAACCTTGTAGTATATGAAATACTTATTTATATTTTTTTATAAATATTTGTCTCATTTTAAATCTTCAAGGGTGTAAACATTATTTTCACTTAATGTACGTTGTCATTTTTTCTTCAAAATGTAGAAAAAGCCCCAATAATACCCCATAAATAATTTAAAAAGTTGCTAGCATTTTAGTTATTGATATATTTTAACCAATTTTTGAAGAATATTTTACCAGTTTTAATATATCTTTCTGGATGAAATTGCACCCCTACATTTTTATTTTTGATATCATAAATCATATATATTATACCATTTCTTTTCACACTTACTTTATATATATTTTGTTTTTTTACGACATAATCTCGATGATAAAAATAGTATTGTGTTTTTGGTACATAAAAAGGTTTTCTAATTATAAAAGATTTCTTATATCTCTTATAGCTATCAAAACTTCTAATATTATTTTTACCAATAATATATTGAAATCCGTAACAAATGCTCAATAAAGGAATACCAGAATTTAATATTAAAGGCTGAATTATAGCTCTTAATTTATCACCTACAAAATAATCTGACCCGGATATTATAATTCCATTTATTTTATTTTTCAGTATTAATTTAATACCATTATAATCATCCCATCTTTTAAAATATAATTTAGTCTTGTTGCTGAAACATTTTTTAAATCTTTTTTTGTTCTTTTTGAAAATATTCTTACTAGAATACATATCTAATATTAATATTTTTGACATGTCTTCTAGTATATTATATAGAATAAACCCTTGAAGATTTAAAATGGCACAAAAATATTATTTTTTATTGTGTAATATTATGAAACATAAAACACAAGACTATAAGATTACTGCAGGAAAAATTGAATCTCATATAGTTGATAGAAATAATATAATTTCAACAGAAACATTGTTTCATAGAAATAAGTTTGCTCTTTATAGGTATCTTCTTGAAAATAAATTTTTTAATTCCAAATTATAGATAAATAATAATATGGAAAAAGTAATTGGTAAAGGGACATATGGTTGTGTTATAAAACCAATGCCTCAACCATATTATTATACCAATTATATTTCATATGATGAAAATGATGTAGTAAAAATCTTCAAACAAAAAACAGAAATGTATAAAGAATGGGATAATAGTAAAGAGATAGAAAAGATTGATCCAGAACATAAAGTTACAGTGAATATGAAAGAAATACAAATATTGAATAATAATATTCATAATAAAAATTATATTAATCCTGTTTATCGTGAACGTATTTGTAAAATGTGTGAATTAATTGATTATTATGATAATAATGATGAAAGTTGTTCATACCCAAAATACAATGTATATCAGATTGTTATGAAAAATGGTGGAACTGATGTAACAAATTTCAAGGAAAAAATGCATTATTTCAATTTCAAAACATGTTTTAGTGATGTGTGCGATTTTTTTATTCAGTATCATAATAAGGCCTTAATTCACAGAGATATTAAACCTGATAATATTTTAATAGGAAAAACAGAAAACAATAAACAATATCCATACAAATTAAATATTATAGATTTTGGTATACAAGTTTCTATTGCTGATACATTTGATGTAAGCAATTTATTATATTTGAATCATAATTATGTATTTTATCCTCCTGAATTTGTATTAGTAGCAAGTATATATAATGTAATACAAGGATATTCTTATCGTATGGTATCTGACTATATATTTTTATTGAACTTATTGCAAGATCCAAATGAAATAAACTTTATTAGAAATAAAATGTTGGAAAGATTTCAAGAAATTAAATTTTCAAATATATTTCAAAAACATTATAATAAAGATGCTTCCTATAAAAATATTGATAATTTCATAAATAAATATATAGAATATTTAATTAATAATAAACAAGATTTGCAATATATGAGTATAAGTAATATTATCGTAACTTCATTTGCTCAATTAAGTGCTGGATGTGATGTATATGGTATGGGAATAGTTTTCTGTAAGTTATATGATAATATTATTTTTGATAATAATGCACAAAGGACTGAATATTTAAATATTATAAATGATATGATAAATCCAAATGTAATTGATAGAAAAACCTTTACAAGTTTGAAAGAAATATATTGTAATTTCAATAATACTATACAAAAAGGAGGTATAATACCTAGAGGCATAAAAAACAATTCTTTATCATCATATAAATCTAGAAAATCAATAATTAAAAAACTTCCAAAATATATGAATTTAAATTTAAAAGATAAATATAAACTAGATTTATCAAAATATTTCAAAAAAATAAAATCAAAAGATACAGAAAGAATAAATGAAATAATTAACAAAAATTCTTTTGGAACTTTGAAAGAATTTAAATTTTTAAAGAAATTTTCAAGCATTACTTCATCGCAATCTAGCATATCTAGTATCAATCTAGCATTAATACCAAAAAGAACATCAAGCAGATTAAATTTGAGTCCTATAAAAGAAGAAAGTTCATCATCAAACAGCATGAAAACATATGGTGGTGATAAAAAGAAAAAAAATAATTATCTTCGAAAAGAGTGATATAGATAAAAAAATGATTATAAAAAAATAAGAATATTGAATAAGAATGTTTGAACATAACAAATATAGGTTAAATTTGAAAGATCATTTCAATAAAATATCAGAAGAAGATTCCAAAAAAATAAATGAAATAATTAATAAAAATTTATTTGGTACTGTTGAAGATTATCAACTTTTGAGTAAATATTCCATGATAAATTCTAGTAATGAATAATAGAATAGGAAAAAATATATTTTTCCTATTTCTTTCAAGTTATTCAGTCATTTGCTTTCTTCAGTAGTCTTTTTATATAAATCCATGTATTTATGGTATAATTCATTATAGTTCATATAGAGATTATAAAGGTCTGTTATATGAAAAATATGTTAAGAACTTTATTATATCACAACTTGGTAAAAATGCTTATCTATGGAATGAATGTCCTGAAAATATTTTGATAGACAATAACTTAATTCACTCTCATAATACTATGAGACTAATAAGAAAAGATATGAAAGAAGGACATTTGCATAATCATAAAGATATTGAAATAGATATTATACAAATTGAAAATGACAAATGTTCAATAGTGCAATGTAAAAATAGACCATTATATCTATGTAGAAGCAAACAATCAGATACATTACACGATGTATCTAACCATAATTTACCTGTCTAAAACAATTTTCAGACAGCCTTGAAGTCACAAAGTAATAAACCTGTAATGATTTTTTTACAGAACTTTGTGCCATTTTAAATCTTCAAGGGTGTAAAGCTTGTTGAATTTACTTAATTCATCCTGATTTTTGGTCCTACTGCGAATAAATGAAATTGCTTGTAAACATGCATCACATAAATCATCTTTCTTTTTATTATGTTGGAAAATATCTAACAATTTACTATCATCTGATATATATTGATTACAAATGGCAATACTAGTTGCTTTATTTATTTTGTATTTTTCTCGCTTAAAACCTTTTGAGTTTTTTTTGACATTATCATCAATACATATATTTATATCTGGTTGATATTCGTGGTGCTTAGATTTTAATGATGCATTTACAAGAACCACTGATTTTACTTCGCTATCCCAGTGTTTGATTAGACTGAAGTAACAATATATTATATGCTGTATCGTTTTCATTATTCCATTCAAATTAGATGGTTGATTTTCTATTAAAACAAAATCTACAAAATTTATCCCATTTTCTTTTAACCCTCCAATTATATTATCCATTTCTACAAAAATCCTTTCTGCAATATCATCAATGCCTTTTAATTCCTTCTTTGTCTCAGCTAATGTAATTATTCTCCAATCTATGACTTGTAATATATCTGTTTGTTTCAATATACACAATGCCAAATTTTTTACACCAATATCAAAACTTATATATATCATATATTTGTATATAGATCTTTTATTTCTTAATACTTTTTTGTAATGCTTGTAAAATATTTTTGTTGAACATTTGAATATTATTTTGATTAATAGTTGTTGCTAAATCTTTCCAAAATGTATCGCTTTCATATATTGCATTGTAATTATTAACCCTTTTATATTTTTTATATAACCATTTATGAATTTTTTCCAATATTTGAGCATTTGAATTATGATGTTTACCGTATATTTTTTTGGAAGAAATAAGTTTAGAAACAAAATGTTTAAGTTCTTCTATCTTATGATAGTTTTGCGGTATATTATCCCATAAATTATGGAATTTTATATAGTTATATGTTGGACATATCAAAAAGTTGTCTTTATAATCTATAAATGTTGGGTTATTATCAATTATAAGAAGATGATTTTTTATATTATAATTTTTTGGCGCTTTGATAGACTTCAAGATTAATGGTAATATTTTATTTATAGATTTCTTTATATTTCCAGATTGATCAATGATGCAATTATCCCTTGTAAATATAGGTCTATTAAATTTTATTTTATAATGTTTTTCAATTATATTAATCTCTTTAATTGCCCACGATTTGTCAGAAGCAGTATAGACAAAGAAATGACTGTTTGGATATATTTTTTTCATTTTATTTATAAAAAAACCAAAAAATGGTCTTATTAATTTGGAACAGCTATTATAACATTCATTTAAAGATTTATCGCATATTGTTTTATGTTTTGCAATAGCACCTAGTTCTATCTTATTCATTTCACTTTTTTTATAAATTAAATTTTTTCGTATGATCTCTTGGATATTGTATATCTCGCATTGATAACTGCAATCACCTATGATAGTGCCATCTAAATCCAATATAAAAACATAAGGTAGATTTATATCTTCATTTTTCCTTATTATATTCATAAATCTATTTTATAAAAATATATTTAATTGTTATAATTAAAATAATATAATTCATGTTGGGAGAAATTAATACTGCAATATTGTTTTGGACATTTTTGTGTTTTTTATGTTGTTTTTTATCTATTATGATGCTTATATTTATATTTAGTGCAATAATAATATATATATATTTCATTATAGTTCAAAATCCTATTTCAGATATATTTCCAACATCTGAAAAACTTTTAGAACTTGAAGATAAAATTATTACATCTTCTTGTAATTCTAAAGTCAAACATATTTGGAAAGATATTTGTATTGATAATATTGTAGTTCACGCTCATGCTTTGATGATAAATTCTAATAATAAAGATGCACAAACATTGCTACTTATACATGGAAATTTTGGAACTGCGATATCTTGGGTAAGCTGTTTCGATCATCTATCACCATATTTCAATATAATTGCATTAGATTTACCTGGATATGGGCGTACATATAGTACTTTCCATTCTTATACAACAACCCAATCGCTTGATTTTTATGCTAAATTCATAGCATCTTTTTTGAACGAAATGAATATAAATAAGGTATATATTTTAGCACATTCATATGGCGGGTTTTTATCTGCACATTTTGCTAATAAATTCCCACATATGATTTCACATTTATTATTATTAAATACAGCCGGTCTCCTACCTACATTAAGTAATACAGGGGCTTTTTGGGCTTTTATATTTAAAATGTCTTTACTATATTCACCTAGATTTTTTGGAGAACTTGGTATATTTGTTTTTTACGCGTTGTTTAAGGCTTTTATTAATAATGATTATTATTTATATTGGTTTTATATATCATCATCGTGTGAAGTATGGGGAGATAGACATATGGCTAATTTCATAACTTTTAGTGGAACGCGTGCATATTGGAACCTTCCTATGTTTGAAGTATTAAATGATATATCGCAAAAGATACCTATTTCAACAATATGGGGGGAATTAGATTCTATAATTCCTTCAAAACAAGGAATTATATTGAATGATATATTCGACATACCTTGTATTATTATAGAAAACACTGGACATTCACCTATACATGGTTGTAATGCAAATAAACTTTGTAAAATAGTAAATACTGAAATAAAAAAATATTGTAATTGCATATTTCAACAAAAAGTTAAATATCATAATAAATTCTTTCTATCTAAAAAAAAATGGGAAGAAAGATATTATTCAACATTTAATATTTTACAAACTGATAATACTATTTATAAACTTTATGATGATATTTATAGTTATTATATAAACCAAAAATAAAATTAAAGCCATAAAGATATTTTTTTAATAGTCTTATATTAGAACTATCTTTGCAAGAATGAGTGATTGTAAATATCCAAAATGCAAATATTCTGAAAATATAGGTAAATGTATCAAACCAAACGGGTATATAGAATTGATGGCATGGTGTAAAAGAAATAATGTACCTAATTTTAAAGAATTATGGCAGAAAAATAAACAATATTACAGAGAAAAAGCATGCGAATATTTTGAAGAGAGAAAACACTATGTTCAACCACCAAAACCGTTAAAAGAATGTCTTCCCGGTAAAGTTAGAAATCCTAGAACAGGAAGATGTATTAACATAAAAATTAAAAAAGAATGTCTTCCTGGTAAAGTTAGAAATCCCAAAACAGGAAGATGTATTAAAATGCGAAAAAAATCACATTATATAAAAGAAACTAGTCCAACAAATACTATTATAAAACAATCGCCAAAATTAATAAAATCTCATTCTGATTTTTCTTCACTAAAAGCGGAGATGGGATCTACGAGAAAATCTACAATATCTTCAAAACACGATACATATCATTATGATAAAGTATTTAAACGACAATATATTGAAAAGAAAAGAGCTAAATATATTAGAAAAAAGGAAAAAAGCAAAGATGCTAAAAATGCTGATGTTATTAAAGATGTATTAAAAAAATCTAACACAAAAATTAAATTAAATATAAAGAAGCCTAAATACTTGAAAAAACATCCATTTATTAAAGATTTCTTTGATAAAGAAGTCAAAGAAGTATTTGAAAAACAAGAGAAACAATCATTGAAAGAAATACTTTCACCAAGTAAATCATATAAATCAAGCACAGATAAAGCTGTTATTGAATTTTTAAAAAAGATTAAAGCAAAAAAGATACAAAAATATTTGAAACAAAATTTACTAAAAAAATATTTTACATTAGAAAAGAGATTACAGTATTTTAAATATGTTAGATCATTTGTTAGAGGTATTGATAAGAATTCTTGTATAAAGGCTAAAGAGTTTAAGGATAAACAAAACAAAGTTGTTAAAGGCTATACAATTAATGATATTATTGATTTGGAAAAAAAAATTGGTACCGAAAGTTCATATGGTGTAATTTACAGAACGTCTATCAAAAATATGTTAGGTAGATCTCCTATTGCTACTAAATTAATGAATATAAGTAAGGATAATTATAAAGAAATTCAAATCAATACAAACATTACAAATAGTATTCTTAAAAATAGTTTATCAAGACATTTCCTATTAACATATAAAGCATTTGAATGCAGCAAACCTGGTTTACATTTACCCAATATAATAGCAAATGCGTCAAAGTATTATATTTGTCTAAATGAATTAGCACACGGCGATCTTGCTAATTTATGTGAAAATATGGATTTTATGAGTAATAATGAATTAATAGTAAATATTGCAACACAATGTATATTGTCAATAGCGACTTTTCATAGATTAGGGTATACGCATAATGATTGTCATTGGGGAAACTTTTTATACCATATAACAGAGGATGTAACTGGATATTACCATTACAAAGTATATGGTAAAGATCTTTATCTTAAAAATTGTGGATATACAATGATGATTTATGATTTTGGATATGCAGAAAAAAGTAAGTATAGTATGATAGAAACTTGTAATGATTACATGAGACCTATGCATGCTTTTATAAATAAAAATAGCAATGGATGGGGTCCTTTCCCAAAATTGCCAGATGATGTTGTAAGTAATCAAATGAAAAATTTTATAAAACAAGTTTCACGGGGAATGTATACATATGATAATGAGAAATCATTATTAATGAATATTATTATACCATCATTAATAAATATGCCTTACAAAGTTCTATTTACTCAATTACCACAAGGACAAAGTGTTATTAATTCAACTCCATATATAATAGATGATACATTATTGAATATCATTTAATATTTGCAAACGTTCAATATTTATTTTTTTTAATATTCCTTTCTTTTTGTTTATATATTTGTGCATTTCATCAAAACCGATATATATCATATGATTTATTTGATCTAATGTAATATCAAAATACATTCCTTTATTATTTATATTTACATTTATGGCATAATCAATACCTGTATTTTCAACTATAAGATAATTATCTTCATCATTTATATATTTAAAAAGAACGATTTCATTTCTAAAATTATTCATCATAATTAGTATTTGTTTAATAATGGCAAAAATAGACATCTTATGTATCTCGTTATTTTTGCGTTTTTGATTTAAAATAATTCCTATGATATTTTCTTTTGGAATATCATGAAATATTTTGATTGGAAAATTATTTGTCAAACCACCGTCGTAATAATATTTATTATCTATGATTACTGGTTTATATATAAATGGTATAGACATAGAAGCTTCGCATGCTTTTAGTACAGAAATATCTGGTGTATCTTCAATAGAAAAAATTTTATTTTCACAATTATTTATATTTGTAGTGGATATATACATGTTAACTCCAAAGGTTTTACTCAGTTCTTGAAATGTAAAATCATCCTTACCATATTTTTTATTTAAAAGATCCTTCAAATCTTCTAAAATATGAATAGATGAACTCAAACCCATTTCTGTAATCAATTTAAAATAATTATTTTTAGGAACATGATTTACTTTTGTATTTTGAGAACATTTATAAACTATATCCTCCATTTCTTCTATATTTAATTTAAAAGCTACCATCAATCCTATAAATGAACCTATTGATGTTCCAGCTATATGTGTTATATTTTTATGCAAATTTTCTAAATACATATATCGTAATGCTCCTATAAATACATAACCTTGCATTCCACCACCTGACATGACTAAATGTGTAATTCTAAGATTATTCATAAATACATAATTAAATATACGATATTATATTAATTTTATATATAATTATTTATTGATTGAAAGTAAATTCTGTAGTATCTATTCCATAATAATTTAATGCTTCTTTAGCCACATTATTTTCTGCATCCTTTTTAGTATTACCAGTAGCAGTTGCTATAACTGTATTATTTCTATCTTTTACGCAATATGTAAACAACCTACTATTATCTTTTGAAATTACATTTATTTCATAAAATCTAGGAATATCTTGCAGATGATGTTGCATATATGATGCCAGCATATCTTTAAAATTATTCTTAATTCTTATTAATTCACAGAAATCTATATAGTTTTCAATAATATATACTATCCAGCTTTCTACAATGAAATAACCTGCACCTGTTAACGGTATTAACTTGACATGTTCGGGAAGCTTTACATCATCAACATCTGTTTGAAAATCTAGAAAAAGTGCACCTATAAAAGCTTCAAATATATCTTCCATAATTTTAAAATTATTTCTTCCTCCGGCATCTTCAACTTGTTTAGATATGATAGCAAATTTTGGAAATCCAATTTTTTCCGATAAATATCCTAACATTTTTCCATTAACAATTTTAGTTCTAATTTTAGATAGAAATCCTTCATTTTGATCAGGAAATCTAGTGTATAAATAATTTGCTACAATCATACCAAGTAATGAATCTCCTAAAAATTCCAATCGTTCATAAGACATATCTTGTAGAGGTAAACAATCTTCTGGGCAATTCTCGTTACTTTTGTCGAAATCTATATTTTTCATCGTACAGTATGATTTGTGTACAAATGCAGTTCTGTACAAATTTATATTCTTAAATACAATATTTTCTAAACCATTATTTTTAAATAAATTTGACAAGTCATCTTCCATTAAAAGAATATTTTTGTTATTGTACGGTAGATTTTCAACCTCAATTTCCTTTGTTTTGTTATGAATACCTTCGATTTTCTTCATAGTATTTAGTATTTAAATATATCTATTAATCATTTTTTTCAAATTATACATAAAGAAAATACTCTTAAATTATATTTAGTATTATTATTTGTTTTATATAGAGTTACATATAAAATGAATTCTGTAGTTGGAAATGGCTTTATTCCCACAACTTTAGAAGTTTCTTCTTTAGGTATTGGATTTGCAAATATTTCTAATCTTTATAAATTGGATATGACAGATGATGAATACTTAGTTGTAGGCGAAAGACATACTCCCACAGACGACCCTTTAGATACTAAATGGAACATGATAGTAAATAATGATGGTGTATGTGTAAATGCAAGCAGACGTGTATATAATACGGTAAATTCTAATTTAGGTAAATCAGCTGGATTATTTGTAGGTAATAATATTGTATGTGCCGGTAATATTCATGCTAGCGGTCTTGTACTAGATAATATTACAATTGCTAATGATATTAATTCAAACGTTTTAGATTCTTTTATACAAAAAATAAACGATAAAATTCAACCTTTTCAAACAGGTTTTACATCTTACATTCCAGACACTACTGGTGCTATTGCAAATGTAGATAATATTTATACTACATCATATATATCATTAGGTGGTTATGCAGATACGTTCAGTAATTCATATCCATTAAATATTGTAGAAACTGCTAATAATACTATTGATAATATTCATATATGTATTAAAAATGATGTAAATAATGAATATGAAGCAACTAAATTGCGTATGGGTATAATTGGCGGAAGTAATATATCTCCTGCTATAATTTCAACAACTGAAGGTATGCCTCTTGAATTTCATGTTAGTATTTCTAGTACAGATGTTAATAAACTATATGGTGGTAATTCTTTACCAAATTATACAAACAGTAATCTAATAAATTTACCCGCCATGTCTATAGATGCTAAGAGAAACGTTGGTATTGGTACAAATAATACTGGAGAATATACGTATAATAAAATATCGTTATATGGTCAAAATATAACTAAATCAATTATTACAGAAAATGCAAAATTGCAAGTTGAAGGCTTATGTACAATGAAAGATATTGTAATGTATGATTATTATACAAAACAATATGCACATTTAGATGATATATATGTGAGGTCAAAAGGGATGACAATATATGCGGGACAAATTGGTGGAGGTATATTTAACGATTTTAACTATACATTTTTTTATGATTTACAAGTTAATCAATTACTAAATGTTAAAAATTCGCTGACAGTTGATAATAATGCCACTGTTAATAATATTTTAAATGCAAATCGTCTAATTGTAAATGGTGTATCATCATTTGTTAAAGATGCAATATTTAATGATAATGTGTTTTTCCAAAAAGATATGACATTGAATAGAAATTTAAATATAGCATCTGGTGATTTATTTTATAATGGAGATAGAGTAAATATATTAAATACTGAACCCATTTATTTAGACCCTTCTATTATCAATACATCAAATATTACAAGTAATAGTGTTCTTGTATTTGCACAAAAAGATATATTTAATGTTAGTGGTAAAAATGTTACATTTCCAGGTAGAGTTGGTATTGGAATAAATAACCATGATACTTATAATGAACAATTAAATATTATAAAAGATATTGGTACTAAATATGAAGTAGTATTGCAAGACAATTCTGACCAGAATGATATAATTGGTACAAGTGCATATATAGGACATTTGACAGAATTAAACCCATTTGACAATAGTCTTATTATAAACACTAATAAACATCCTCTCAAATGGAATAACATATATTTTTATCCTGGAAAAGACATGGAGCGATATGGTTATATTAATAATGGCGAACCAACATTAGCAGTAAATCAGAATAATCGTGTTGGCATTAATACTGCACGACCAAGTTTTGAATTAGATGTTTCTGGACATATTTCAGCTAATGAAATTTTCTTGCGTAGAAATAAATATTCTTACAAATCTGCTAACTTTCTTTATAGCAATGATCAAACACTTCGGTTTTATAATATTTATGATCCTTTAACTGATAAATTTTGTATTAATTATAACTATATTACAACCACTCGTGATATGAAAGGTTTAAATGTTAAAAAAGGTATTAATGCAGATAACTATTATCATAATAATGTTTTGACAGAAACACTCAAATCTAATAATGATATGAGCGGTTTTTATACAAATAAAAAATTATCACTTGGTTGGACAAATGAAAAATCAGTCGCACCATTGCAAATTAGAAACATGACAATAGATGATTACAATTACTCTGTTTTAAGAATATATAGAGGAAAACGCGGAGGAGGTGCTACAAATAACGCAGATTATAGTGGAGTAGATATATGTGAGTATGAAACTGATTTACCATTTTTAGATAGAAATAAATTTAAATGGTTTATGTATAAAAATCATCTTAATAAAACTGGTACAGATAATAAAAAACGCATTGGACCATTACAGTTTGGATATACAAATAATACATATAATCCAACATCTTTTGGTATGTCAATATATTATAATGAAGAATTTAGCAAATATCATATAGATGTTAATAAATCAACAACAGATTTTACATTTAACCCAAATACTGCATTATCAGTTTATGGTGACCTTGAAGTACATGGTAATATAAATATTATTGACAAACAAAATACAGGGTTTACTTATCAAATAAATGGAATTCAATATTCGTCAAATGCTATTCAAAATGTAATTGATAATAATAATATTAGACCGTCATTGGGTGGTGATCCAAATAAAAATGACATTGTCATAAATGCAGAAAAAATAACTCTTATTCCTAATCATACAACTTTAATTGGATATGCTGATAATTGGTTCTTAAATTATGCTAACAACTTAGAAAATTTTTATAATAAAACATCTACTCCATTAATTGTATATCAAAATAATGTTCAAGAAGCAGTTTCTAGATTTGTAACTACAGGTACTGGTTCTGTTAAATCATCTTCTGCTATTGAAATAGGTACTTATAATACAGATTTGAATTATAATGGTGATATAAAAAATATGGTTGAATTTAAAGTTAGTGGATTTAGTGGTAGTTCTACTACATTATTAGAATTGAGTTCATATGACAAAAATTCCAGTTCATATAATTCATTTATCAGTTTCTATAATAATTCAATAGGATGTTATACACACATTGGTAATTATCATGCACATAATCCTAATACTGGTGAAATTTTTGTTAAGAATGTAACACTTCATATTGACGACTTTAATACATATGGTATTCAAGTTACGAACCGTGAAAAAACTCCTGCAATTAATCTACATAGGTTATACGGAGATAGTAATATATATTACATTTTGAGCGGATGTGATGATGATTACAAATTTAAAATATCCGCTGCGAATTCAGAATATAACACGTTTAGTCCTACAAATATATCAAACATATTTGTGATTGATGCAATTAATAACAACGGAATGATACGTAAAGGTGCAAGATTTGGTTTCAATGTTGATCAGCCTTCTGATACTATATGTATTGAAAGTTTATTTGATGAACCATCTGTAAAAATAACTAATAGATATACTGAAAAACAATTATACAATGAAATCAGTAGTATTACAATTATAAATAGTAATTTATTATTGAAACAACATGACGTCTTTGACATTGCTTATAATAATTATAGTAAATATATATTCGCATGGGACAACTCTAATAGCACATACTATACTGGTGTGAAATATATTATTGAACCAAAAAATATACCAGATAGAGATAATAATTGTAACATTATTTTTCACAGTTATAAAAGTAGCAGTAATTTTGTTGTTAATTCCAATATTATATTAAATAATTCAAACACATATGTAACAGTACATAATTTAGATATTGATTTTTATGCATCTAATTTATATATAAAACATGAAATAAATCAATCATGTAATATTGATATCATAGATATTAGTAGATATAATTTTAATAATAAACGTATTTTTCATTCATCAAATTGTTTTATAGATTTATCAAAAAAATTTAATATTACACCAATTATTGATATTGATAATTCAAATATTGATGTTATAATTGATACAAATGATATTTCTTATAATAATATATTTTTCATATCAAATATAATCCCAATTCAAATTACAAATTCTAATAGCATTGATTTTGCTAGCAATTATAATATATATTATAATTATAGCAATTATTATACATTACCAAATTATTTAATTCCATATTATACAACACTTGCATCATCAAAGATTACACTATCCTGTAACATTATTTCTTATACAAATCCAAAATTTAATAGCAATTTCTTTAATATTCATAACAATATTTTTACGTTTTTAAAACAACCAAATAATGATATTGTTAATAATATCTACAATAAATATATCACATATATTGATTACAATACAGAACTAATAGGCGAAAATGGTATTTATGATAATATATATGTAAATACTACAACATCTAATACTATTTGGTATAATGATACTATAAAATATCGCGGTAATTTAATTGCAAATCGTAAAAATACTATAAATGTTGAAGCATCTATTTTAATCCCTGAAACAATTGTAGCATTAGAAGAAGACAGAGTTTTGAATGTGAATGAATTAAACATTAATGTTGAATATAACATAAATTCAAATGCAAATATATCAAATATTTACTTTGATGTATCAAGTAAATTTTTAGCTATTAGACCAAGAGGTTTAATTGAAATTTATGATTATAATGATAGGATAGTTAAAAAGAAAATTCATGAAGAAAAATTTCAAGATAAATTTGATATTCTAGGTGTACCTTTTGTGAATGATATTATAATTAAAGATTATTATTATGTATATGATTTTGATACATGGTATAATTATGAGGATGAATATTACAATAAATTTTATCTATATGTTAATCGTATAAAATACCTTCCTCATTTGACTTTAGTAAACTTTGTCGATTTAGATAACGCATTACCAGATCCCATTGATAAAATTCATAAAATTTACAGTTATGATGGTACATTAGAATTATTTATGGAAAGAAAAGAAGGTTTTGTAGATAGTATTTTTAGAATAACAGAAGATGGAGACGCAGTTATAAAAAAATCAATAACAACAAACGATATTATAATTGATGGTTTTATTTACGATAGAGCAGGTAATAATCTCCTTAAAATGCTTAATAACGATTTTTCTAATCAATTTCGTGAAATATATACTGACAAATTCTATTTAAATTCATGTAATATTATGATACAACCAACAGGTGAGAATGGAATTAAGATATATTCAACACAAAGAGTAAATTATGATCATTTGAATTATAATATTTTTACAATTTATGATGATGATACTTTTAATTCGTATAATATATTTAATGTACAAAAAGGAGGGAAAATAACTATAAATAGAGAAGAAGATGCAAGATATGATGTTGATATATATGGCACTACTTATTCAACAGAATTTATAAGTGAAGTAGTTTATACCAGCAATTTACTTGTTTATGGTTCAAATACAACTATACTAACTCCTATGTATAATTTTAATAGAGTTGCTGTTGATAATTCATGGAATGAAGCTGGTGAACCTGCTGTTAAAATAATTAATCGTAGTCAAGAAAACGCTTTAGAGGTATACCAATATAGTTCTGAAATGAGTAATTTAGCTATAATAGTTTCTAATTCTGGTTTGGTTGGAATTAATATGAAAGATCCACAATATAATTTTGATGTGTTTGGTAATGGCCATATAAGTTCACTTCTTAAGACTAGTAATTTAGAAGTATATGGTGATGAAGCTATTGTATATAGTAGACTTATTACAAGTAACTTCCTAAAAGTTGAAAATTATAGCGAACAATCTGCATTTAAGATTAATAATTTAGGACTTAGTAATGCTATTGAAGTATTGAATTCAAACAATAGTTGTTTAACTATAAATAACATAGGTTATTTAGGTTTAGGTAAAGATAAAAACAATCCTGAATATGATGTTGATATTAGAGGTGATTTTAGGCTTAATAGACCAATTAATGAAACTAATATAGACACATATATGTTTTATGAATTTAGAAATAATCAGTTATTGACATATGATACAAGTAGTCGTGAATATAATATATCAAATATTGGGTGTATTTATGAATTTTTAGATAACAAAAATAGTGTTAATTTACATTCTGGTTCATATTTATATTTTGAAGATGATATTTTTTCATCAGTAAATGATCTTACAATAAGTGGATGGGTACATTGTTCTAATTTATCAGATGATAATTACATTTTAGATTTTAGAAGAGATGTACAATTTATTGATATATTGTTTCCTAGAGAAAATATAACAAGTGAATTATATACCGATAGCCATGGAAATGTTATTAAAACAACTGAAAGTTCTTATAAAGACTATCATAAATCATGGTATTTATTTGATAATCTATATTTTGGCAACGAAGGAACAGTAGGAAAATGGGGATGGGAATCGGCAGATAATACATATGATAGTAATACAGGTATAGCAAATGAAACAACAAATTATTTTCAAGATCATACTGAGTTTTTTGGAGAATGGATGATGATTGATATTGGTGAAAATATCTATATAGACAGATATAGACTATTCTTATTCAATGGAAATCAACAGAGTACACCAAATACATTCCGATTATACGCAAGTGATGATGCAAATGCATACGGTGATACGTCTCATAGTTCTTGGGAAATTATAGATGAAAGAATTGATATTAGTAATTGGGTAAATGAAAATTATTTTGAATATAAAACAAATACATCAACTAAAACATATAGATTATTTGCTTTAGTTATACACAAGATACAAACTTATAATTATGGTTTAGTAAATTTAACCCAAATAGAAATATATGGAAAGATTTCATCTAATACAAATACTAGCATTTTAGCTATTCAAAATAATAACAATAGTTTATCTTTCAAAATTCTAGATAATATTGTATATACATATGATTATAATGATAATATATGGTTTCATTTTGTATGGAATATATTAAATAGCACTAATACTGGCTACGTATGTATTAATAATGGTCCTGAAAATTATTTTGATACATATGAATTAATAAGTGATTATCCTTTGTCTTCAAATATATATTTAAATACAATTGGAAAATCAAATAATTATGGAAATTTAAATATTGCAGAATTTAGAATAATTACAAATCCTATAACATATATTGATAGAAATAATATATACAACCCTCCTGTTCTTGTATCTAAACAAGATAGGATTGGAATAAATATTTTTAATCCTATATACAATTTAGATGTATTTGGTGATGCACATGTAAGTGAATTATTAATAACGTCTAACTTTGAAGTTTATGGTGATGATGCAACTATACATACCAGAATGCTAAATAGCAACTTTGTGAAAATCACTAATTTTACAGAACATCCTTCTCTAAAAATAAACAATTATGGTAATAGTAACGCATTTGAAGTATTTGACGACGAAAGAGTAGGGTTTATTGTAACTAAAGGAGGAAATGTAGGTATCAATACTTATTATCCTGTAAATGATTTTGAAGTTATAGGTGATGTTCATGTTAGCGAGTTAATGAAAACAAGTAATTTACTTGTATATGGCGACGATGTGACTATTATTCCTAGAATGATAAATAGTAATTTTGTTAAAGTAATAAATGAAAGTGATTATCCTTCTATGAAGATACAAAACTATGGCAATAGTAATGCTTGTGAAATATTTACAGATGAAATACCTGCTTTTATTGTAACTAAAGAAGGAAATATAGGTATAAATACATACGAGCCTAATTCAGATTATAAATTAGAAATTTTTGGAAATATACATACGACAGAATTATCTAGAACATGTAATTTATTGGTATATGGTGACTATGTAAATATATTAACACCAACATCTATATATAATACTCAATTAGACAATGCATTAACAATTCAAAATAATGGACCTGCAAATGTTCTTGAAATTTATGACGATAGTATGATCGTAATTTCAATTCCTAAAAAACCTTTATTGGATGATATCACCGCTATATCATATAATAAAATAGGCATAAATATTATAGATCCTAAATATACTATAGATGTATTTGGTGACGCGCATGTTAGTGAAGCATTAATAACTTCAAATCTTATTGTATATGGCGATGATGCCACTATACATACCAGAATGCTAAATAGCAACTTTGTTAAAATCACTAATTTTACAGAACATCCTTCTCTAAAAATAAACAATTATGGTAATAGTAACGCATTTGAAGTATTTGATGATGAAAGAGTAGGGTTTGTTGTGACTAAAGGAGGAAATGTAGGTATTAATACTTATTATCCTGTAAATGATTTTGAAGTTATAGGTGATGTTCATGTTAGCGAGTTAATGAAAACAAGTAATTTACTTGTATATGGTGACAATGTTACATTTTTAACAAAAATGATAAGTAGTAATTATGTAAATATCATTTATGAATACGATGAAACAGCATTCAAAATCATGAATGAAGGTACAGGAAATGCATTTGAAGTTATCAGTACAAATATGTCTAATTTTACTATAGCTAATAATGGCTTAATAGGTATTAATAATAATAATCCTAAATACCAATTAGATCTTATTGGAGATATCAGAGTAAGTCAGACATTATATACGTCAAATATTGTTGTATATGGTGAAAATACTAGATTAGATACTACAACATATCAGAGTGAAAAAATGGAAATTATATCACAAACCGAAGGTCCTGCTTTAACTGTTAAACAATATGGTATTGATGACATGTTCCATGTATATGATGACGATGATATAGTATTTGTTATCAATAATACCAGAAAAGTTGGAATTAATATGATGCTACCAAAATATGATCTTGATATTACTGGTGATACTCATGTTAGTGAAGCATTGATAACTTCAAATCTTATTGTATATGGTGATGATGCAACTATACATACTAGAATGATAAATAGTAACTTTATTAAAGTACAAAATTATAGTGATTATCCATCTGTAAAAATTAGAAATTATGGTAATAGTAATGCTTTTGAAGTATTTGATGATAACAAAGTAGGTCTAGTTGTTACTAAAGGAGGAAATGTTGGAATAAATACATATAGTCCAACTACAAATTTTGAAATAATTGGAAATATGCATGTTAGTTCTCAAATTAGAGCTTATAAATTAGATGTTTATGGCGAGGAAATTGTTTTTACATCAGCATCAATTAATAGTAATTATATAGATGTTATAAATCATACAAGTTATCCTTCAATTAAGGTAAATAATTATGGAAGTAGTAATGCATTTGAAATATTTGATAATGATATTTTAGCATTAAATGTTATAAAAGGTGGTAATGTGGGAATTAATACATATAATCCAACGGAAAAGTTTGAAGTTAATGGTGATATGAATGTGGTAAATAGATTAAAAACTTCAAATTTATTGGTATATGGTGATGACATGACTATACTTACAAAACTTATTAGTAGTAATTTTGTAAAAATAAATAATAAAAGTGAATATCCTGCTTTTAAAGTTATTAATTATGGAATTAGTAATGCATTTGAAGTTTTTGATGATAATAGAGCTTCTATTATAGTTGCAAAGGGAGGTAATGTAGGTATAAATACATATGTTCCTCAATATGATATGCATGTGCACGGAATTGCATATTCTACATATTTCAAAGGTGATGGAAGTAATCTTTATAATGTTAATTTCTTAGATCGCAATACAAGCATGCTTGTAGAAGGAAGTAATTTGTATTATACTGCTTTTAGAACAGGGACAATTGCACAAGCATCAAATATTCACGCATCAAATCTTGTATATAATGTTTCCAATATATTAAAATATGAACTTGATTTATTATCTAGATTTGTTGATAATATATCATTACAGACAGGATTAGGTAATGTTGTTGTCGAATATGATTTTTTACCTAATATATATTATGATTTTACTGATTTGATAAATACAAATAACAATACAATATTAGATAATGATAAATATGACAAATTTTTTACAGACACTACAAACTTACCATTTTGGTATAAATTTGATAATACTAGTTTACTTGTTAATTTTGGTTATACAAACACTGGAGCTACGACCTATAATCTTACAAGTACTGCAGTAAGTTCTGATACAAGTTATTACATTATTGGTACCGCATCTGCTATATCAAATAATTCTACTGCTAAAATGGATATACCATCATATAATTGGAGTACTTGGACTAGGTACTCCGTTAGTTTTTGGATTAAAATTAATGCTGTTAATGGGAACGATATTATAGTAACCGACGCAAATAAAGTGTTCCGTATTACAAGAAATGTCAATAGTATTGATACAATCAGTATAGCAATTGGTGGTGTAGACAAAATATTAGATACTGATGGTTATGTGGGATTTTGGACCGTCTCAGACTGGAAGCATATTGCAGTTACAGCGTATAAAGATACTAATGGCAATTGTAGAGCTACAGTGTTTATTAATGGATCATTAAAATCATTTGATATTGATTTTGGTACGTGGAATTTAAGTTCAGCAACAAATACTAGTATTTCATTATTTGGTAATGGTACTAATTATTTGAATGGTAATATCGATGATTTCCGTATATATGATAAAGCACTTACACACGAAGAAGTTACAATATTATATCAATCTGGATTAGATGGAAAAATTATATATCCTGCCAAAATTGTAATACCTGTTGTAAATACAAATACTATTACTAAAGAAAATGGATATAATAGAAATGCTTTATTATGGACATATAATGCAAATAGTGCATCATCTCCTTACTTAATTTGTGATAATAGCACTAATATTCAAGGATTACTTAATAGTTTTCATATGTGCAATGGGTTTTCCATACATTTTGTATTTAAAAAGAGTATTGAAATAGGACAAACTAGAGTGTGTGAAATTTTTACTATTGCAAATGGTTCATCTTCATATAATACACAGCTTATTAGGGCTGTAATAATTGGTAACTTTTTGCGATTTTATGTAGGTTCTATTGAGTATGCATCTGCTGAAATAGATTCAGATGTCTGGTATATTGTTGATCTTGTATGTAAGATATCATTTGATTATTCTACTATGTCTTTACTGATTTATTTGAATGGATCTTGTGACAAATCTTTGAATGATATAAATATTCCTTATTTACCTTATTCCATTACAAATGTTAGTAAGACTAATTTAGTATTGCTAATAGGGTATAATCAAAATCTTGGCACAAATGATTATGAAAGAAATGGTACAAAACTGTATTTAGAAAATCTAAAAATATTTAGCAAAGCTTTGTCATTAGAGGAAATAGATGGTTTGATATACAATTATGATTCTTGGAAAGGAAGTTCAGGGTTTGCTCCTAATGGTTCAAATATATATTTTCCTTATGGCAATGTTGGTATTGGTACACATAATCCTAGAGCAGATTTTCATGTTGTAGGAAATACTCTTGTAGAATTAGGAGACATTTATAAGAAGACACAGGTATATATAGAAAATAGTATTACTCCTGATATATCTTATAATTTCACAACTTTGCCTACAACATTTACTACTAGTTATTTATTATCAGATAATAATTTTGGATTAAATTTAACATTTTTTGGAATACCAAATAATACTAGTTATACTGGGATAATTTCTTCTGGAACTGGGTTTAGCACATCAGCACAAATTACATATAATAGTTCATTTATAAATGCATTTACATGGAATAGTAGTGCTTCGAGTGTTTATTTATATCACAATGATCCATCAAATATTACTAGATTTTTGGATAAGATAGATAATAATGGATTTACAATGCATTTCTTGTTTAATGCAGGTACTATGATTAATAGAAAAATTCCTATATTCTTTACAGGTTTTAATAATGGAGTAAATTTGATTTATATTAGCGTTGGAAGCGATAATAAGGTTTATTTTAAATCTATGAGTAAAAGCAAAGATACAAATGGTGTATATATAGAAGATACTTTAGCAAGTACAAATACAATTATTGCAAATAGGTGGTATATTATAGATATTCTTTTTGAAATATACGGTGGCACAGTATCTCTTATTATGCATATTACTGATACTACATCAGGTATTACAAACACAGTAAACAAAATAATTGATTTCTTTGAAAAGTTTGATATCAATAAGATATTAAAGATAGGCTATGTATACAGATGGGAAACTGAGAGTGGTGCTTACGATGATAGATTTGAAAATGTTTTACCGAATAATTTGGTTTATAGAATAGGATCTCATCCATTGACAGATGAAGGTAATATTGCAGGGTGTAGTATTCAGGATTTTAGAATTTATAATGCTGCTTTGACAACTAGAGAAATTAACAAACTAAAAACAGGAAGCATAAATATTAATCAAGTACAAACAGCTCTTAATGAAAAATATGGTATAGAAAGATGGAAATCATCTGACGGATATTATACAAATGATCCGACCAAGTTTTTAACTTATAATGGATCATATATTGGTATTGGTACTACAAATCCACTAGGAAAGTTTCATATTGTTCATGAAGAAGTTAATGGTATTAAGAATTATCCTGCATTAATAATTAATAATAATCATACAAGCAATACAGTAGAATTTTTTGCAGGAAGCACACCAGGTCTTATTATGGATAGATATGGACATGTAGGTATGGGTACAACTATTATATCTAGTAGAATGCATATTGTTCATAATAGTACAAATAGTTTAACTACTGAAACGCAAAGTTCTAGCATATATGGTATTGGTTTGCTCGTAGAAAACAATAATACCACAGCAAGTACAGCAAATAACTCTGTTATTGTGAATAGAATAACTTCCGCATCTACCGGTAAAGTAATATATGGATTAGATACAGGAGATTTTGCATGGTCCATTTGGTCTAGCGGTAACAATGATACTAATAAATTATTAAGAATTAATAGTACTATCAATGGTGATATTAGCAACTCTGCAAATGATAAATTTGTTATAAATGGTACAAATGGAAATGTTGGTATAGGATCTACAATACCAGCATCAAAACTAGATGTTAATGGAACTGCTGCTATTTCAGCCAATACATCTATAGGAGGTGATTTAGAAGTAAAAGGAGGAGATATAACTACCAATCAAACAACATTTAACTTATTAAATACAACAGCTACTACTGTTAACTTTGCTGGAGCTGGAACAGCTATCAATATAGGAGCTACTTCTGGTACAACAGCTATTAAAAATAATATGTCTATTACAGGTACATTAGGTGTTACTGGTGCAACTACTTTAAGTTCTACTTTAGGTGTTGCAGGTAATGTTGCTATAAATGGAACCAAATTTTCTGTTACTGCTACTAGCGGCAATACCTCTGTCGCTGGCACTTTAGGTGTAACCGGTGCTACTACTTTAAGTTCTACTTTAGGTGTTAGTGGTGCAACTACTTTAAGTTCTACTTTAGGTGTTAGTGGAGCTACTACTTTAAGTTCTTCTTTAGGTGTAACCGGCGCTACTACTTTAAGTTCTACTTTAGGTGTTGCAGGTGATGTTGCTATTAATACAAACAAATTTTATGTTACTGCTGCTAGCGGCAATACCTCTGTTGCTGGCACTTTAGGTGTAACAGGTGCAACTACTATAGGTAGTACATTAAGCGTTACTGGTGAAGTTCAAGCTTCAGGAGACATAGTTGCTTATTATTCCGATAGTAGACTTAAAACTATTACATCAAATATAGACAATGCTTTAAATATTGTAAATAACTTAAATGGGTTTTATTATACTGCTAATGATTTAGCACATAAATATGGATATTCTTCTAATACTATTCAAATTGGTTTAAGTGCACAAGATGTACAAAAAGTACTACCAGAAATTGTGAAATTGGCACCTTTTGATAGCAGCAATATATATAATTCTACCAGCAACTATCGAGTTTCAATATCTGGAGAAAATTATTTAACTATATCATATGATAGGTTAGCACCAGTTTTTGTTGAAGCAATAAAACAATTAAATACAAAAATAGAAGATCAGAATAATACTATATCAGAGTTAAAACAAGATATATATCGTCTTGAAAGTTTAATTAACAATTTATCACAGAAAATCATATAAAAATAATACATAATATATATGTAAATTAATACCAACACGATGGAGACAACTCTACTAGATACGTCAGTAAAAACACAGAAAACAGTTTCAGGAAAAAAAATTATTGATATTTTTAACTCATCAATTGATGTAAGTATTGATTATTCGCTCGACGAACTTAAAAAATATTTATCAAATGCTTTTAAAACTGCTACCAAAAAGTCTAAACGAGAAAATACTGAAAAACGCGAACCAAGTCAATATAATATTTTTGTAAAAAATGAAATGCATAAACTAAAAGAACAATATCCTGATAAACCTAACAAGGAAATTATGTCTATGGCTGCAGCACTTTGGAAAGAAAACAAGAACAGTGAAGTAACTGAATAAATTACAACATAAACTCTAAAAATGTTATTACTTGTTTGCAACTAAATCTTTTGAAAGGATCAAAACATTTTACATTATTTATCAAGTTATTGTATAATTGTTTTTGTTCATCGTTTTCAAATTTGATTAATTTTTTTATTTTTATCAAAATGTAATATGACGAATATATATCACATTTATATATGAATTCTTCGTTGTTAAAAACATCATTAATGTCTACATATTCCAAGTTTTTGATTGAATTATATATACTTTTAAAGCCTTCTATGTATTGATCTATGTTATATTCGTCTTGATTTTTGTTATATTCATGAAAGTGTTTATTATAATATTCGTGTAATTTTATTGAGGGATTTAAAAATACATTTTTATATTCTTTATCAAATTGATGATTAAATTGTTTAATATTTTTAGATTTTAAATAATAGTATAAGTAAAACTCTGGAGGATGATACATATACATATCTTTCAACAAATAATCACTTATTTCTAAATTATACACTTCATCTGTAAAACAATATAAACCAAAATCGATGATATTTAATTTTTTTTGTATTGGATCATATAATACATTGGTAGGCTTTATATCGCGATGTATTATATTATTATCATGTAATGTTTTAATACCTTTGTAAAATTTAATTAACATATTTATACTGTCTATAAATGACATACTATTTGTTATTTTATTGATGGATTTTCCACCATAATCGAATGAAATTTGATAAACTACTATATCCTTATTGATTTCTTTATCATAATTAAGTTTTTCTAATATATATTCATCTTTAATATAATCTATTAATTTAAAACAACATACAGAATTCATAGATACTGTAAATGTGTTGTAATTCTCTATTTGCATAATATATTTCAGAATATTATATTCATATAATACTTCTTCAATATAACTTTTGCCATTACATATTTTATATATTTTTCCAATTTCATTAGAAGTATTTTTAAATACTTGTTCCCAAAACGAAGATATATTAACAGCCGGTGATATCACTAATCCATAATTGCCATTACCTAAAGTTTTATATTTTTGTGTCAAAATATTAGACAAAAACATTTGAGATTTATTACTTTAAGGGTACTCTATGTTTATATCACAAATATATAGAAGGAATATTATATATGCATTTATTTTAACTTCAAAAAATTACACCATTATTGTTAAATAAATCTTTTTATGAATAAAAACTGTCAGTATTTTTTTTCAAAAGTTTGAAAAGCAAACGGCAAGAATTTTCAAATTTCTCGTCTTGCGAAATGCTATCGTTCAATGAGGAACTTGAATTCGTTCGCGGGCAAATCAATCTTCTCCGCATAAGAGAGCGAGAACTTGGTGGACGCAACTCTGTACATGCTCCTTCGGGAAATTATTCGTGTCACATCTGTCGATCATCGTTGACTTCTCCACTTGGACACCTCGCATATCCTCCGCATCCAATCGATTGTCCCATTTGCTTTGAGAGCGCAGATCCCATAATGGTTCTCTCATGTGGTCATTTCATTTGTCGCGATTGCTTCAAGGGATTCTTTGGATTGTGCGAAAACAATCGCCAAGTAAGACGCGAAGCACAAGTAAGGCACGTTGTGCGGATACTCCCATCACAAATCAGAGGAGAACTCGTTGAAAATAGCGAGCAAAACGAGACTTACAACATCACCAGGTTCTCAAGTTCATCGATCTCTTTAATATATGTCGATCCTCACACAGAAACGATCTCGATCAAGTTTGTGTCGACTGGAGATATGACATAC
>Ga0129336_10000366_pt1 | contig 26449 bp, 42 predicted proteins | sample CPB6_02_DNA_FD_96878 | JGI IMG/M metagenome (GOLD analysis project Ga0129336, IMG submission 96878) | Freshwater to marine salinity gradient microbial communities from Chesapeake Bay, USA - CPBay_Sum_0.6_0.2_DNA | ecosystem: Environmental > Aquatic > Marine > Coastal | place: USA: Chesapeake... | reverse complement strand
GTCCGAATTACCCGCGTTGACGCTTTGTCTGGAAGGACCCGTAAGTTGCGTGGAAGCAACATCCAGCGCACAACTATGGTGCGTCACTGGTACGTCGCGGCCACTGCCGCTGCCCGCGCTGCTTGCCACTCCGCCCCCTTCAAGCCCTTGGTGCGTAGGGCCACGTTAAACCCTTCAGTTAGGTACTGCTTAAACTTCCGGTCGTACGTGCGCTTGACAACCCCTGCGAAGTCGAAGATGGGTTTGTATCGTGGCGCACGCTGCGTGTAGATAAATATGGGTCGTATCTGCCCGTTAAATCGTTCGTATATGCCCGGTGCTAGGTGGCGGTTACGCTCCCTGCCCGGTATCACAGCGAAGTAACGATAGTTAGTCAGCCGTTGCTTTGCTAACCGTCGTTCGCGTGTCGCTCGACTCTTGGCTGTTTCGTTGCCGTACTGAAGCGACTTTAGTTGCGCCAGCATTTGCACGATCACGCCGCTCGGCACGTTGCCGTGGCTATCCATTGGCGCTGCCCGTGTCGGCACGGCATACCATCCTGTAGGCAGTAGCCCTGCACGATCCAACGCATTCTCAAACCCTTTGCGTCGACGTGGACCGCCGACGACATTCGGACCAATGAAGTTATCTGCTGGCACGGATCGCTTGCCGCCTTCGTCCTTCATCTTGATAACGGCATACTGTCTGTTGACAGTTGAAGGAACGATGAAGGTTCCGCGCAATGTGTAGCGTGTCGGGTTATTGAATACCCGCACCATTTCACGCGACAACTCTATCTGCGCGTCTTGTGCCGTCTTATTGATAGCGTATGACTGTGCAAATGGGATTTGGTCGCGGAATAGCACGCCCATGTCCCGCTCGAATGCTGCAACGTCGACGCGAATATCAATTTCCATAGATACCCCGGTGGTCGGCCTTAACGTAAAAAATACCGTGTGGAGTGTGCCGGTCGGGGTTGATTCGTGGGTTACGCATACACGTTACCCCATTTTGCCCGCTTTTAACTGTTTTTCGGGGCATCGTCAATACTCAACAAGGTGCGCCATACCTTCTGCTCGGCGTTACCTACGCGTCGACTATATGTTCTGCGAGACAGATTTAACCGAATGGCCTTCATCCATAGCGGACCATTCGACGCATATTGCATGGTTAGCAGTTGCTTATCGTGATGCGGAATCTTGCATATCACGCGTTCGACTAACTGTACTTCTTCGGGCGGTTCGTCGTTGTTGTCGCCTCGTCTGCTGCCCATGTTGGCGAAGTAAAACGCCGACGCTGTAGGGTATCCCGTACGCGGCTTACCTCTGCACCATCGCCCCCATTGCGTGAGTAATACGCGTGTCCATTCCAGCGTCATCGTGCGTACTCGGGTTTAATCTTGGCGTTGTACCGTTCCCACAAGTCACGCACGGTTTGTTCCGGTGTACGTGCTTCGATCCACTCGCCGCGTGGCTCCCATACTGCGCGTGCCGCTTGCTGGCCTTCGGACAGTTTGCCGTGCTTGCTCTTAATCTCCAGCCAACAGATAAAGAAATGCGTTCCTTCTATGCCTGTCGGATGCGGTAGCGGCTTTATGGCGAGTTTGTCCGGTATGCCGATTCCGGCTTTCGTATAGTCGATCACGCTAAATCCAGCCTGTTTAACGGCTTCCGTTATCTCGGCATCGTTTAAGTCTCGACGCATTGCGTGACGCATTAGCCGTAGCCACTTTTTCGCGGATCGTTTCCAGTTAGCCACGTTAGCCACCATATCGCTTTGGCTGCGTCCTGCTCTATCGGGTTGCCTTCCTTGCGTCCTGCGCGTGCTATGTAGCCTAACGCGGTAAGTCGGCAAAACTCGACAAAGTGTTCGTCGCTTTTGGCATTCGCCCGCATGAAGTCGACGGTTTCGATGTCCTGTTTGTAGTGCTGTGGGTTGATGTGGTCCATGTATCACCAATGCGCTGTTAGTCGTCCTATGTCGACGGCCTTGTTAAGTTCGTCGACCAATGGTCTTACCGCTTTTCGCGCTTTGCTGCGCCAATAAACTTTTTTCTGCCTTTCGTACCGTAACGGTCCTTTGTCTTTCGTCCAGTTGGTACATTGTCGAGCGTTAACGTGTCCTTTTTTGGCGGCTCGTTTACAACTTCGGCAGACGTACCCGCCGGTAGTTTCAATACCGCACGAAGGACAGCATTTAATAGGTTTTTCACATAACCCCCAGTTAGCGCGAAACACGGTGCGGCTTCGCTTTGGTGACGCTTACGGGTCGGCATTCCTGCAAATCCGTAATGCAACTGGCGACGGCGTAGGCATCCTGCCTAGTCTCGAAGATACGTGCGCGTTCGATGCTGCGGGTCCACATTGGCCCGTGACCGACCCCGACGTTAAGTTCCCCGGTCCAGTACAACCCGCCCGATGCACTCTTAACCAGTGCAAATCCGTCAAATGCGGGTTTCGAGCGTAAACGCTCTGTACGGCGTTCCCCGTCGTCCCCTATGCCTAACCCTACCCCAGGCGCTTCCAGTGTCATATATCGCCTCTGCTTTCGTTTAATCGCATTCCGTATACCCGTTCGAACAACTGTGCGTACGTTTCGGGTTTCCGGTCCTTTGGGTTCCGTCCCACCACAACCGCCGATAGTCCGTTGTCGACGATACCCTGCCTGATCCGTTCCCGACGCATTTTGGCATCCGTTAGCCCTGCGGTTATGTGCGGTACGCCATGCTCGACCAACCTTTTGCTGATCCACAACTCGACCGCCAATAATTCCGTGTCACGGATCATGCGTCGAGCAATCGCCCTAGCAGTCGATCCGTCGATGCTGGCCCTGCCAACTTCGGCGCATTAACGATACCCGGCAACGCCGCAATCGTATCGCGCTTGTCGGACAGTTCCGCGTAATGCTCGGCAAACCGCTTTTCGAGAAAATGCGTTTTGTCTTCATCGCAGAATGCCAGCGCACGCCATCCGCCTAGACCCTGCACGGCCAGTTCGATTGCGCGGTCAGGATGCGGAACCTGTCGCCACTGCCCGCTGGCGCAATGCGCTAACGCTTGCGCGAATGCTTCGGCGTTGGTCGTCGTCCCTGCCTTGCGTACTTGCTCGAAGTCGTACGGGGTCGGCATAAAGCGACACGTTTTCGCCAGATGGCTTGCCGCTGCACGGAAGTCTGCAATGTCCCAATCGCGCATCGCACCGAACCATACTTCGAGTGCCTCCGGGGTTACCTTCGCGTTCGGCATGATCGCGGCTAGTCCCAACAGCACGCGTGACATTTCCACTTTGTCGGAGATTTCCACGATTACCTCACGTAGTGGCGAGTAAACCCGCCGTTTTCGTTGATTGATTCGACCAGTTGTTTTGCGTCGTTCTCGAAATCGAAGTCGTTTACCTGTACGAAGTTTTGCCAGTCATCGCTTTGGCCCTGCGGCAACGCGTACACGTACCACGCATACGCACGACCGTCTTTTGACTTCCAGAATCGCACGCGTGGCTTTGTGGCCGGTATGAATTCCTCGCGGGTCATTGCGCTAACCACTGCTGCACGGCCAGCACGTTTGCGTCCTGCTGCGTCTCGGCTTTCGTCTTCGGTAACAACCAGGGCAGTGCAAAAGACTTGTCAGGCCCAAGGAACGATGCCGCCTGTTTGACGTACTCGGTCCCTAGTTTGCCGGTCGCCTCGCAAAACGCTCGGTATCGCATCGCGCCTTCGATGAATTCGTCCGGCGTGTGTCCCTCGGCCATCCGTGCGTTGGCGGCTTTCAACGCCCGCTGCCAGCCCTGATCCCCTGCCCGCTCCGGATATAGGTCGCGGAATTGAGCGAACCAGTCCGGTATGGCTGGTTTTGCCTTTTTCGGTTTAAGGGGGGTAAGGGGGGATATATCTGTATCTGTATCTATATCTGTATCTGTATCTGGAGTAGCAAGTTGCTTGCACGTTGCTAGCGTGTTGCTAGCATCATCAAAAAACCCCTTTTCAATCAATGGTACTAGCGCCGAAATGAATTCCTTTTCCGTAAGTCGCACGCGAAACGCAATTCGGCTTGCTGGCCCGTGAATTTCGCCCCCTTCTTCCTCGGCTGCTAGCAACCATAGGAAGGGCGCTAGCGCCTTGCTAGCAACAGGCAAGCAAGCAAATTCGTAGTCGTCGAGTAAGTCGCGGTGCAACTTAATCCACGGCGGACGACGGCCCTTGTAATGCTGAAAACGACGCCAGTTCTTCGGTTTGATGACCATAAACACTCCAAATCGCTGTAGCGATACCCCAAAACGACCGCGAAAGCGGAAAGACTGCCGAACCGGGCTAGCAGGAGTAACCAGCCTAGCGCGGGGTAGCGCCAACGGACGGCCCGACAGTCCTTCCTAGAATCTCGCGGAATTCATATACCCGGCGTGCGGGTAATCGGTTCGTGCGGACCCAATAGGCTACGGCAAAACGCGTTACCCCGAACGCCCTTGCTGCTGCTGCTTGTGATCCGCCGAAGTGGTCGATTACGTCTTTTACGCTAGGCATGGCGCAAATAGTAACCGGTCGCATCCGGCCAATGTGACCGCAGAATGGTCGATGTTTAAATATGTTGAGTTTCCTACACGGGTTCGTTTATGATTCCTACATGGGCGGCGCGGTGCTGCCCGTAACTAGGGAAGCAAACAACATGAAGACGACGAAAGTAATTACACCGGTTGGCGAATTTACGCGTAAGACGCACAGTAGATATACGCACGTCGTAGTGCGTGAATCCAAAAGAGCGCGAGCGGTATACGAAAACTTTTTAGCGACTGGAAAAAGAAGCGTGTTAAGTACCGAAAATCTTTGGATTAAAAATCGCGGATTTGCGCTTACGTACCACTCGTCGCATCACACTGCTTCTCATGCAGCGAAACAAAAATACGATTGGGATAGCAGCGCAAGCGTAATTGGTATTTATGAGGTGGCCGCGTAAGCGGCCCCTTTTTTCGGAGCAATAGCCATGCAGCGCAAATACACGAAACGTGATTGGTTGCCGCAAGCAATCGGTTTACTGATTCTGTTAATCGTCGCCGGGGTGATGGTTCCGTGCGACGGGAAGTCGTGCGACAACCCGAACACGCACTACACGGAGTAGCAGCAATGCACGAAGACGAATTCTTTTTGAACCTGTCGGAATTCGTTTCGGTGATTGATCCAGACGGGTCGACTAGGGTGGTATCAAAGTATGCGTTATATCGTGAGTATCTTAATCGTCGGTACAGTGCTGTTAATCGCACTGTGGGCGGCGAGACGGGAAAAGAAAATGCTTCGGGATTACGACTGGTCGTCGGTCCCGCCTCCGAATTGGAAGTGCCGCCGCGGACGGATGGGCGGTGACTATGAATAGGCTTATTGACGTTCAACAGGGTTCGGGAGACTGGTTGTCTGCCCGCGTGGGTCGCGTTACGTCGTCGCGGCTTAAAGACGTATGCGATTTTTTGAAGTCCGGTAAGTCGTCGGCTGCGCGTGATGGTTATCTAATCGAAATCGTCACGGAGCGATTGACCGGCCAACCTGTCCCGCACTTTACCAACTCGGCAATGCAACACGGCACAGATAACGAACCGGCTGCACGCGTCGAGTACGCATGGTCGCGGCAAATCGAAGTCGAGGAAACCGGCTTGTGGATTCTGGAACAACGGATGTTCGGCGGATCGCCCGACGGCTTGGTTGGTAAAGATGGACTAATCGAAATCAAATGCCCGTGGTCAAGTGGCATACACGTTCGCACCATCCTTAACGGGATGCCGGACGAACACGCGTACCAAATCCAAGGTAACTTATATGTGACCAATCGAAGTTACGCGGACTTCATATCCTACGACCCAAGAATGCCGGAAGGTTTGAAGTTATACGTTCAACGCATCGAACGCGACGACAAACTGATCGCCAGCATCGAAGAAAACGTCGACCACTTCCTAACCGAAGTCGACTTAATGGTTACAAAACTACGGGAAATTCAAAATGTCTAATGCAATCGTATCGGTAAACGATATACAAACCATGGCCGTTGCCGTGGCGAAGTCGGGAATGTTTGGCGTGCGAACGCCGGAACAGGCCATGTCGCTAATGCTTATCGCGCAAGCGGAAGGTTTACACCCTGCTATCGCGGCGCGTGATTACCATGTGATAAACGGAAAGCCCGCATTAAAGTCCGACGCAATGCTGGCCCGCTTCCAGACTGCGGGCGGTCGCGTTGAATGGCTCGACTTCACGGACGAAAAGGTATCTGCACGCTTCACGCACCCGCAGGGTGGTTCGGTCGTTGTCGATTGGACCATCGAACGCGCCAAACGTGCCGGTGTCGCCAATAATCCGACGTGGGCAAAGTTCCCACGCGCCATGCTGAAAGCCCGCGTGATTAGCGAAGGGGTCCGCACGGTATATCCCGGCGTCACGGTCGGAACCTATACGGTCGAGGAAGTGCGCGACATGGCCGGTACGCCAGTGGCGTATACGGAAATGGAAACGGCAGTCGATCCGGTCGACGCAATCATGGCTGCGGCAGATTTGGACGCGTTAAAGAATGCGTACATTGCCTCGATTAAAGCCGCCAAAAAAGCGAAAGACGGCGATTTAGAACGCCGCTTGAACGAAGCAAAGGACCGGCGCAAGTCGGAGTTAGAAGCAATCACGGTGGAAGTTGAATAATGGAAAAGAAAGACAATAGCGGTGCGCTGTTTAAGAATGACCGCAAACGCGAAGGTAAAAAAGACGCCGACTATCGCGGCAAAGCGGTTATCGCTGGCGTCGAATACTACGTCGATGCGTGGGTTAACGAATCCAAGGACGGACGAAAATATTTCGGCGTGAAGTACAAACCCGTTGGCGAGTCTAACGCGGCTCCGGCTCCGAAAGCGGCCCCGGCTGTCGATCCAGAATTCGACGACGAAATTCCGTTTTGATTAACGCGTGATCGCGCCACGCCCCCCTAGCGGTACGCCGACGCCGTGCGCGTAGTCGGCAACTCTTATGAATACAGATTCGAAAGACAAGGTAACAACCGTGATCGTTGGGATAGGCGGAACCGTCCTGCTTGCAATCGTCACGGGTATTTTTGTTGGCGTAACGTGGAAGGTCGCGCAATGGATAGTAAATTGATTTGGGGCGACGCTGTGATCAAGCGTCAGCGCGAAGAAATCCAGTTTCTTAATGGCCGCGTGGCTGCGCTGGATGAAGAAAACCAAATGCTTCGGAAGTTGCTGAAAGACTGGCAAACGGGACAGCGCCAGTATCACGGCAAGGAAATACAAACCCGCTAATGCTGGTCCAACTGTCAGCGCAAGAAATTATGCTGGCGGCTAATGCCGGGGTAGTACGTCGCGTGCGTGCTATCTCGGCAAATGCACAACGGACGCACGGGCAACCCGATAACAACCGTTGGGAACAGGATATAGAAGGTTGCTGCGCCGAAGTTGCAGTCTGCAAAGCGTTGGGCATTTACTGGACCGGTGCGGAACGCATCCGGGCAAATGACGCTGGATCATTCGACGTGCGATACACTCCGCACCCGAACGGCTGTCTTATCCTGCACGACGAAGACCCGGACCGGCGTTTTGTGCTGGTTATTGGCAAGTACGGCGTCTATAGGCTGGCCGGTTGGATTGATGCGGTCGAAGGTAAGGTCGAGCGTTTTTGGGGCGACAAGGGCCACAATCGACCGTGCTATTGGATACCGCAAGATGAATTGCACCCGATGGACACACTAGATAGGTGACAAATGGAAACGATTAAAGCGAAGTTCGTTGCGTTTTGGGCCTACTTAAAAACGCTGGTTACGGGAATTGAACCGCAAAAGCCGCAACCGCCCAAGTCGGCTAGTCGGCGCAATGCTGCCGTGCGTAAGGTCGTGAAGAAATAAACAGCAACCCGTCGCATAAACAGTCGCCGTCGAGCGGCTGATTGACTGCTGGATGCGTGCAACAAAACGCCGCGTTGCGGTACTTGAAGAAATGGCAATTCTGGCAACGGTCGTGTTCGCAATACGACAGTTCGTCTAATTGCTCTTGGGTAAGGACACCCATTCTGTTTTTTCCGTAGTCGTTTTGCGTTGTACGAATATCGGCATACGAAACGTGATGCCGTGCTGTGGATGCGTAATCCACATGGCTTGCTGTGCTTGCTCAACGTCGAAGTTGTTAGCGTCGGCGTATTCGTCGTAGCCCTTCAGCGATCCATTCACCACGAATCGCGTTAGGTGGATGTATTGATGCCAGTGGCCTAGCATCATTACGTCGAATGATCGGTCGGTTTGTCCGTTGCGTGCGCGTTTCTTTTTATCGCCACGGCTAATCGGTCCTAGTGCGCCAATCATGCCATCGCCACCTCGGAATTGGTCGCCGTGGGTTAGCAAGTAGCGCGTGCTGTGAATCATAAAGTACGCGTCCGGCCCCTCTGGAATCAGGAAGGTCACGCGTTTGTCGTTCTCGAAGTATCGCTGCAACAGTTGGTATAGCAACCAATCGAAGTTAGTGTGATTGCGCCGCTTGGCGCGTGGCTTGCGGCTGGTCCGACCATGGTTTCCGGTCACGCACGGCACGAATACGTTTCCGAATTCGTCCGCCAGCGTGCGAATGCACCACGCCAGCACGCCGACCAACTCCAGCAATGCGGGCATGGTCGGAACCTCGTTAGTCTCCGACAGTTCTTCGTGAATATCGCCGGACAGCATATCGCCCCCCAACGCGAAAACGACGCCCGGATATTTGCCACGCAAGTGGTTACGCAATAGGTCGATGGCGACGTTAATAAAGGTTCGCGCTCTTTCCTTTGCTATCGTCATGCTGTATTCGTTCACGCCGCCGATTTCGGCTGGCCGTACAACCTCGCCAAAGTGCCAGTCTGACGCAAACAGCGTCGGCACACCCATAAAGTCGGTTGCGGGTTTGCTCGGCTTGGTTAACCAGTCCGGCGTTTTCGGCGTGGCTGCGGCTACCTTCAGCAGTTCGGCGCGTACCGCTTCGTCAGTTAGTTTCTGCTTTTCTAATTGCTTAACCTGTTGGCGAAGGTAGATTAGTTCGTTGTCGCCTTTAATCTTGCGCGTGTCGCCGTTTTCCACTCGGTCAACGTGAGAAATTACGGTTTGGCGGTGAAGTCCTAATTCGCGGGCGGTTGCCGATACGTTTCTGTCGTTTCGGCAAAACGCTTCGTATACGTCTTGCGATATTAGGTTTTTAGGTCTTCGGTCTGTCATAAGTAGATGGCTCGAATGTAACTAATGCTTGCGCGAGTAGATGCGCGGTCGAGTCGATAAAGACTTCATCGCTGCACAGTTCGTGATAACCAGCAATGTCAGTGATGCAATGCAGCAATTCGTGAACAAATGTCTGCTGCCTGTTCGACCCCTTTAACGATCCAATGATTTCGATGCGATATTCATTCGGCAAATACATTCCCACACAGTTTTTCCCGTGCTTCCACTTCTTAACGGGAACCGTGACAACCTCGATTTTGTGCGCTGCGACCATAAAACTTGAAGGAATGCCGTCGTTACGTCGCGCCATGTAACCCCCGCATATATAGCCGTTGTTCGTCCAGTCGACGCTTAACCAGCCCCGGCAGTACACGACCGCCGCCCTTGGTCCACTTCATAAATTCTTCGGCTGCGCCTTCGTAGTCGCCGCGATTGTGTTTCATTCGCAGACTAGACCGCTGCAAGTTTCCCAACCCGACGTTAAACGCGAAACTCACCAGTGCGTCAAATTGGCCTTGATGATTAGTAGCAGCAGGGCAATATCGGGCCACGCCGCGCTCAAATCGCGCAAGGTCCGCAACAAGTAAAGCGTTAACTTCGTCATCGCTCCAAATCCGGTTATGTTCGGGACGTAACGGAAACTGTAGCCTATCGGATACAGTCAAGTTTGCTTGCTCCGGGTACAACACATGGCCTATGCCAATAGTGAAAAGTTTGGCCGGACACAAATACGGCCTGTTCCTTACGCCTTCATGGTGGCGGATCATTGCGATTGCCGCCGCACTAACTTTCATTTTTTCTGGAAACTTTGACTACCGAACCAAAATGCAATGATGGACGACAGGATAATCATTTCGTCGTCGCCGAAGACGTTATCCATCGCCTCAACGAACGGAATGCCCGTCGAGTAGGCATACCACACGCCAGCAATGTTCAACGCCACTAATTCCAAAACGAAAATATACGTAACGACCGGTCGAACGCTGGCGCGAAGGTTAATAATCCACCTCGACGCGCCTTTGCCAATTTCCATGTCGTGCTGATACAGCGCGACCCGTTCCTCGGCGGCTGTTTCCATAGCGACTTGCTCGGTTTTGATTTCCTCGACGCGGGCCTGTGCGATAAAGCCGCGTTCCGCTAACGCTAGTTCGCGTTCCTTTTGCGCCGAAACTAACGCTAGTTCGTGCTTTTTATCTTGTCGGTCTTGGAAAATTTGCAGAATTTTCGGCAAGCCGCCAGCGAGAAACGAAAGCAAGGTCGAAATCATGGTCATCATTTGTTTCGTTCCTCAATCAATTTTACACGTACTTGTAAATCGTGAATGTCGGTATAGATTTCTTCTTTCATCCTGTGCCGTTTTTCTGCCGACAATGGACTATCTGTCGGCACGCCCTCGGCGGTAATCAGCGCGGGCATTTTGCTTTCGACAGACAGCAAGCGGTTGTTAAAAGATGCAATTTCCGTTAGCAACCAACCAACTGCGGCAAGTAATACCGGGAACAACATATCAACAATTTTTTGCATATTCATGGCGACTATTTGTTCCGTTGATTCAACATATCGAATAGCGTTTTTACCTTGTCTTCCAACACTGCGGTTCGTAAGTCGAGTTTAGACAACACGATAATTAGCGTAATCAGTGCGAGAATAACCGGCCATGCACGCGTGAAGATTTCGAATAGTTCCATAGCCGACCCCCTTGTTTAGCGTCGCTCTAATACTCTGTCTAATTTCATTTCTATGCTTTTAAGTCGTTCGGTTTGACTTGCCATTTGCGCTTCAATCACGGCAATACGCCGGTCGGCTTCTGGCTGAATCTTGACCGCCTCGACAACTTCCAGACGTTTCGAAATTCCTTCTAACCGCTCCGTAATCTGGCCCATGGCATAGACCAAACCAAATACCAACGCTACGTCAAGGACTAGCGATCCGGGCGGAACCTTGAATTTCGATACGTCCATAAGTTATCCCTCAATCAAAACGGCAAAGGTCTTTTTCAGATACGGCCACGGGTCAATTTGGAACACATACCCACCTGGTCCCGGCAACGAAATACTAAATTCTGTTGACGCTTGATAGACTTCGTAGCGATCCGGCAACGTGATGTTAATAATCGTGTTGTCGGGTAGTCCTGTAATCGTGACCGTATTTCCGGCGACCGTATGCGTTACGCTCGACGGCTGCTTGTCGACAAACTCGCTGCCGTTCCAGTAGGAATTAGCCGCGTTTGCCGACTCGCATTCGATAAATTCCGCGCCATCCGGCTTCGGACGTAGCGGCAGTAGTTCGGGTTCGCACGTAAAAATGCCGACAATGCGACCGTTCGATGCAACCGTGGCGTATCTCATCGTTTGAATTCCGTAACGACGCTAATAATGTCTTCGTAAATGTATGTCGTGCTGCCGCCTAGGGTCGGCTCGACTTTGATGTAATAGGTCGTGCTACCCGCCGACGGCGTGTCCATGTATTGCAGTGGCACGCGATACGTACCACCCGACGCAAGACTGGTAATCGGAATGTCGACCAGCAGTGTCGACCCGCGATAAATCTTGTAAATGTTGATTAGACTTCCGGTCGCCAGCGTGAATTTAAACGTCAGATCGCACCGAATCAGCATATTTGTGCTGCCGGTCGCAGTAATCGTAATGGTCGACAGTGTGTTGTCGACGCCGCTGTTGGCGCTGGTTAGCGTTACGTCGGCTGGAAGGTCCGTGGCGCTGGCGGTAATGGCGTTGCTGGCGACGCTGCCGGTAAGAATGATGCCGCCGTTAACCGTTAAATCCGAACCGTCCCAACGGATATTTTTTCCGCTCGGGTTGCCGAATGAGAATCTCGGCGTACCACTATCGTTGCCAAGATAAAACCCGGTTCCGGTGTTGTAGGCGGTTTGACCGGATCGAATGAACCCGCCCGACGGCAATACGATAGTACCGGCGGTGATGCTGCCCAAGTCCGCGTTGATCGCAGCAAGATTGGTAACGCTGATTTTCGCGGCTGTGACAGCACCCGCGCTAATTTTGTCGGCGGTGATGGCGTTTGCGGCTACCTTTGCGGCGATAACCGCGCCGTCTTCGATCAATACAGAGTTTGACGCACGAATCATTCGCACGTCGTCGGCATAGGTGGTCCCGCCGCTAATATCAGATACAACTTCGACATTTACCGCGACAACGCTTGCCGGAACAGTAAATGTGCCGCTAGATTTTACGTAACTAGTATTGCCAGTGGCAACAGTGTTACCCGCTTGCGTGCTAATTTCTGATCCGCCGGAATCCAAGCCTCGCAAACGGACGTATGATCCGTTGCCACTAGCACCACTGTATTTAATCCATGCCTCAACATAGAACACTTCACCCGGCGTTGTTTGCACTACTTGTGAATTACGCAATGCCGATGGCGAAGTAGACGTACACGCTGCGGACCACGACCCTGTGCGGGCATTATTGGCGTTGATAGACCAGCCGCCACCTTTGTTCCAGTCCGTGTCGCCTTCTTCAAAACCAAAGTTTTTAGCCTGTACGGTAAAATCGCCAACGGCAATTTTTGTCGACGTAACCGCGTTTGCGGACAACTCGGAAGTGCTAATTGCTCCGGCTGCAATCTGCCCGGCAGTAATACTGTCTGCCACAATTTTTGACGCGTCCAAAGTTCCGGCAGATATACGGTCGCCGTTGATACTGTTCGCCGTCATCTTGGCGGTTGTGATCGCGCCGTCGGTTATCTGCGTGCCGGTAATCTGTCCCGACAAGTCGGTTGTAGCGACCGAAGCAACATAAGACGAACCATTCCAACGGTACAACTTGCCGTCGGACGTGTTGAAAATGGAATTCGTCGACTTTGTGCCGGGAACCGACGACACAATCGTGACGGGTTCGATGCTCGACGCGAATGCTGCCGTTTGCAACGTGCCAGCCGTAATATCTGCGCCGCTAACCGCTGCCGTCCATGCGGACCCGGTGTAGCGGTACAACTTGTCGTCGGTTGTCAGGAAAACAATTCGGCCTTCGAATAGATTCGTCGACGGTAACGACGAAACGATTTCGTATCCGACTTTGCTTTTCGATGCGCTGAACGTCGCTGTATATGTAACGGCGTTATATAGAACGGTAAAGGTCAGTGATCCAACGTCGCCCGACATGGCGGTAATGCGGTAATAGCCTTTCGGCTCTCCGCTAACCGGCGTGTTTGTCGATGTATTGATTGTTCCGGTAACGCCGCTACTGGCCGAAGCGGACAATGTGGCCGATGCGGTAACGTCTGTCGCGCCGCTATACACGGTCAACTGGCCGGATGCGTCCGCATAACTCGGCACACTACCGTCGGCGTATGCAGTTAACTGAACCGCCGTGCGGCTTAATATGATAGATACGGCGCTAGTGCCTGTGCCATCTTGACCGGCTTTTGCCTTGCCAACCGTAAATACCTTTGTGATCGTTACGCCACCATAAGTCGCCGACATGGTGAATTGTCCACTGTCGGCGGTAAGTGACGTGACGCGATAGTAACCAATCGGTTGACCACTAACCGGCGTGTTGGCGGCAGTGTTTAAATCGCCATCGCAATTTACTTCGGAAACGATGGCAAAGGTCGTGCTGGCCGTAACATCAGTTGGGCCGCTAAACAACTTAAACAATCCGACCGCATCCGCATAACTGCTAACCGTGCCGGACGAATCCGCCGGTACTAGCGTTGCTTCGTTGGTCAGGTAGCCGTTAAGCGTGGCAATCTTGCCGGACGACGACAGGCCCGCGCCGGATGGCGTCGGGTCGGATGTACCGCCAGTAACGCCATAGTACGACTGCACCCAAAAATACCGCGTTGCGGTATCGGTGCGTGGCACGCGTAACTGTGTGTCTGCGCCTTCGTAAATCTGCGTGGCCGACGAAAACGGCGTCGACGCTGTGTACTGAAAGACGCGATACAGAATGCCGGGAACGCTGTTAGACGGTGCGGCCCACGACAGCAAGATGGATTCGATTTCTTGCGTCGCCGTAAACGATTGTGGCGAACCGGGCGAGTAAGTCGCCGGATCGCTTACCACAACGGATGCCGGGGTTACATACGTGCCAGTCGACGGGTCGCTGTAATCGCTCGACGCTGCTTCAATCAACGTAAGTTCGATGGCCGGTTCCGGTCGGAATTTCCAACCGATGCAACGCACGGTTTGATTTGTCCAGCCGACTTCGGCAATCGTGACTGTGCCAGTCTCAAACGGACGGATTTTGTACGCGTTCAAACTGCAAACAACTTGCACGGTCTTTTGCCGACGTGATTGGCGCGACAAAATGATGGCGTTGCGCTGCGCTTCGTACTGGTTATTGCACGCCGGGAACGCAACTTCGGTATAGATGCGTTCGCCGTCTTCGGCTTCATATGTCGAGTTTAGAATCGGCTCGAATTCGACCGGCTGATAATTGCGGTCCTTGTCTACAAACTGCCCACGAACGGCATTGTAATAACCTTCGCGCTTACGGCTCTGCGCCGTCTGGACTGTCACCTGTCCAATAATGTCGTCTTCGGTAATGCTAAACGCCGACGATGACCACGCGCCCGCTGCCATGCGCCACTTACCACCGGAGTAGTAGCACGCGCCCATCATGGCCTGTGTCAACGCTTGAATGTTGTTTTCGAATTCGGCGGTCGCTTCCAGCACCAAATTACAGGTGTACCGCTTTTGCGTCGTCGACCCCGGAATGGCTACGTTTTCGTCGCAGATATTCGCGGCTGTTACAACGGATGCCCAATCGACGCGGGTTCCGTCCTCGCTCAACCCATACGACGCCATGAGATAGTCGGCAAGACACAATGCCGGGTTAGTCGTGTATGCGGCATACGTCGCGTTCGTCGGGTTTGCACCCGGTGACGTATCCAATCGCGGGTCATAACACTTCTTGCCCTGCACGATACAGGTAACGTCGGGTTTGCCGTTGCGGTATACCTCTTGGTCGAAAGTATATTGCAACGCCAAATACGCGATACCGCGTCCACGATGGTCGGAATCCCATTCCGTAATCGCGGCGTTTAGGATGCTGTCGACCGTTTGCGTCGATGTTCCGGTGTATTTACGGACAGATGCTTTACCCGCAAAACTGCTAGATGTGACGTTACCGCTTCCGTCGAGCGTTAACGCTTCGTCGTTAAAGTAAACAGTGTTTATCGCGTTGACTTCGTGTCCGACCAGCGCCAACACTTGATGCAGATATTCGCCCTTTGATCCGGTCACAATCGCCGGAATGACGTTCATTCCAGAAATTTTGTTTTCGCCGTAGACAATGCGACGCGGTGCAACCGTATCGGAATATTCCACGTCAGGCGGTCGTGACGTAGCGCGTGGAACCTTCGGCCCTAACGCTTGCGAAACCTTCATCAAAAGCAAATTGCCGCCAATGTAGACAATGGCGTTAGCGGCCACCATTGCGGCAACCGTGGCTGCGGCAGAAGTGCCGCCGAAAACCACTAACAAAAAGTTTGTTACCGCACTTACAACTGGAGCCATTAGTTAACCTTCCAACTGCAAACAGCCTGTGCCATGGGTACGTGAGCAATGCCGGTTTCGCCAACCGTCACGATCCGATCACCTACGCAAATGCCTAGGGTTTCGCGTCCTTCGTTGTTGAACAGCACAACGTCGCCGCGCTGTGTATACGCTAGGGATACACACGATTCGCCTAGCCAATCCTTCACGGCTTCCTGTATGGAACCGTGCGAATTGATATAAGCAAGCGCGGTTTTTTCGTCGTGGTACATTTCTGCAAGACGTTTTGCGTAGTCGCTACCGGTCATTGCATCGACGACACGCGCCGAAAACAGGCAACAGTCATTTTTGCCGTATGCAAATGTTTCGGTACTAACTTGCTCAATCGCCGCAAACAAGCGGTCGACCCAATCTTCGTGTCGCATTAGAACGGGTCCAAGCGGAAGTTAGGATCGTACGGACGACCGCCACCACCACTAAAGTTTGTCGGTTTGTCGCCCCATGTCGCTTTATAGCGTGGGATAAATTGCGTTAGGTTAAAGAATGTATCGCCAGCAAACGCTAGGCGCTGGTCCTCATCCGTGAACCTTGCTAATACCGGCTCTTTTCTCAAACGGTATTCACAAGATAACGAAATGACCGCACTGTTTTGGTCCATGCTAATTGACATGGTGTCCATGCGGCCCGACCAGATTTCCTCGGGGTCGGCGACAAAGTTTAGGTTTTGATCCAAAAAGCCGACGTAAAAGGTTGCCGGTCGGCCCTGATAAACTTCGTCCATCACGATAGGGACCAGCGACGTATCGACGCCGGACAACGTGACTTTGATTCCACGGGCGACGGTATCAATGTTTTCGTCGATAATGTCGAACGAACCGTATTTGCCAACGCCCAAGTACGTATTACCGTCGAAGGTTACGCTTCCAACGCCGTCGTGGACGTAGACCGTACCGGAATCGAATTCCAGTTTCGCCATCGTGATAATAAAAAGCGACGCCTTCGCCGCTTCCGTTTGGTTCGTGTTGCTAACCCAACGCGTCATTAGGCTATGTCCTCGACTAGATCAATCGTCATTTCGGAAAGCGTGCCGGGTCTTGTTGACCAACTGCCCGCATCCTCGGCCAATAGGAAACGTCCCATTGGATTACGGAACACGACTGGCGTGTTATCCGCTGGCGACGTGCGTAATGTCGGCTCGAACATGATGTAACCCGCGCCGCTGCTGTCGGAATTAAGGTCGGCGGTGAGTCGCTTTAGTTCGCCGTTAATCTCGACCCAATCGCCCGCACGGGCCAACCCGTTTGTCGAAGTCGGCAAGCCGTCGATGTTCAACGCGCCGCCAGTTTGCGATCCGCCCGCCACTAGCGCACAACGTGTCAGTGATGCCCACGAAAGAAACTGAAACGCTCCGGCTGCACGTCCGCTGTAGTAATCGTAAAAACTAACGTGCGTGGATGTACCGGACGCGGTGAACGAATCGGTATAACGTCCGGCTACTGTACGTACAGTGCCGTTTAACAGCGTCGTGCCGCCCTGCGACGTACCAGCCGCTGCGCCAATACGGACGTTGCCTTTTCCGGCCCCATAAACGGCCCGTATTGCGTATGGCGCACTGGCAACCGTGGTGGCTGCGCTTTGGTAAGCGTAGGCATCTGCTGTCGCCGCTGTGCGGGCAAGACGCAAGCCAAAATGAGAGTCTGCCGACAACGCGACTTCGGCGCTCGACGATGACCACCCTGTAGTCGCCACGACTGCGGCGTTATTGGTAATCAACTCGGGACAGGCAAAGGAACCCGCAAACGAATAGCCGGGTTCGGTGAACCATAGCCGATTGGAGCGACCGCGCAATGCGGCCAGCAATGACAGCAAGCGTCGGCGTTTCTGATCCGATATTGCACGGAAGGACAGCGTAGCGGCCCACCGATTACCGGGCCGGGAGTAAGTCTTAACCGCTCCCGAAAGCGGCGACGAATACGACGCGGTGTTGTCTAGGATGCGCCACTGTATAGCGTTGGCGATCAAATCCGGCGGTAGTATGTAATCGGTCATCGCCCTATCCCATAGCGTCGGTCTAGTTCATCGAATATGCGCCGATTGTTTTCGGCCATGATTCCCGGCAATGCCTTTTGCAAATCTGCCGTGGCCCCGCGTGCGTCGATGTTGTAAACCGGCGACACGGTTACGCCACCCATGGCGTGATTGGGAACAATGCTGCCAGATGTATTCGGCACGAACAATTCCGGCCCGCGTTCGCCGACCATGTACGGCGTGTTTCCTGTGACCGGACCACCCATGGCGCGACCCGATAGACTGCTAACGGCAGTTGCGCCAATGCTTCCCCAAAATCCGCCAAGTCCGCTCATCCATGAGAAAAACTGTTTTAGCAAATATGACGCTGCAATTTCGGCGATCATGCGTCGAATGGTGTCAATAAAGCCGCGCAACATTCCGCGCAAGCCATCTTGGAACGGATCAAATAGGAAGTCCGCGAAAGCCGTTTGCATATTCTGTGCTGCCGCTTCCGCAAACGCGGTCATTTCGTCAGTTTGCTTTTTCAGTTCTTTAACCGGATCAGCGCGTTGCGATTCGACTTCGTATTCTGGTAATACCTTATCCAGATACTCCATCATGCGCGTTGATGCTTGGTTGCTATCCAACATACCAACGGCCATTAGTCGATTTAATGCCTTGCTGAATACGTCGAAATCGTAAGCGGCCTTTTCGAAAGCCGTCATTGTGCTTACGTTTAAATCGTTTAACTCTTTCGCAAGTTTCTTTGCTTCTTCCGCCGCTTTTTCCTGCGCTTCCTTTTCCTTTTTTAAACGCTCCATCGACGCCTTATGGTAATTCTCCATGCGCGTCATTTCGTCGACTTGCGGCACGACCGACACGCGCCCTCGACGCGGACCACGACCAGCACCGACGCCGCTTTCGATTGCCGTTGCTTGCGCTTCTGCTGCCGCCAGCATTTGCCCGATTGCGATTCCACCAACGCCGCCGGAGAATGCGGCAAATAACTTTGCTAGATTTTCCGGGTTTTTAAATATGTCGGTTTTCCCGATGTTATTTAAATTCCGAACCATTCCGGCGGTTAGTTCCACAACTTTGGTAAATCCATTAACCAAAGTATCGGTAATGCTCGACGCCGCTTCTTTTAAGACAGGATCATTAACGGCGGCCTTCAGTTTTTTAATTGCCTCCGCGCCTTCCTCGGTTTGTTTCGATGCGTCCGCGAGTTTCTTAAAACCAGCGACAGCATCCATTGTGATAAAGCCCAAACCGAAGAATGCCAGCCGCGTTGCCTTGGCTGTAATCTTGGCGGTTCGCTCCAAACTTTTCATACCGGCGATTGCAGAAGTGATCGCCGCCTTTGTGCGATCAACGCCGGTAACTATGACTTGTGCTTGCGCCATTTGTCTTCCTGCTCTTGTGCTTCTAACTTACAGGTCGCTAATAGATAGGAAAAATCCGATTCCGTCATTTCGAAAATTTGTTCCGGTAGGACGTGCAAGCGTAACGCCATCGCGTAAATCGCCCTTAAATGCACGTCCTCGGTTATTTTTTTTCGGCGTCCTCCACCGATACGGTTCCGTTACTCATGGCCGCAACAATGCCAGCCATTACTTCCGGGTCGTATTCGTTGAGTAATTCGCGCCGTTCCGCATTGACGAAAATTCGTTTGCCGTTTTTATCCCGCGCTCGAACCAACAGCGTTACCGCCATTGCCTCTAGGTCCAACACGGTAGAATCGCCGTCCTGTTTCGCCAGCAAAAAGATTTCGCGTCTTTCCGCTAGCGTCATATCCGGCCAGTAATAAACCGTTGTTTCCCACTCGGGAACCGGAATCGCAACCAGGGTTTCCGGCTTGCGCCGTTCCGAAAATTGCGACTTGGCTTTATTTTTCCAATCCATAAACCCTCAAATGTTATGACGCTGTACCTGTGGTCAATGCGCCATTGCCAACAAAGTTAAAAGTAATTTCGGTGATAGCGCCACGCTGCACATTGCGCGTAACTTCTGTAACCAAAACATCGCCATAGTAATAAGCGTCGCCAGTCGTCGCGCCCTCTGGGTACAACTTCAACGCCACATTTGCGCCGGTCACAAAAGCCAACTGGCCGTTAGTGTCCGTTTCATCCCAAAACGCGGTAACGCTACCGTTCCACGCGGTAATCGCGGTAACGTTATACGTCTTCGCAGTGTCCGACAGCGTGGTGTCCTCGGCGTACTCTGCCGTAAGCGTGAACGAAAACCCGGTGACTTCGCCGACCGTGTTTGCGCCAATCTTTACCAATCCTTCCGAACCGTGATGTGTTGCCATGTTTTTTGCCTCTCAACTAAACTGAAATTTCCGCATTGTTTTCTGCGGTCCTATACATAACTCGAAATTGCATCCTAGCCGACCCAATCGGCGCATCGCCTGTGAAGTCATGCGTAATTGCTGTATCCGCCATGATGCAATCTTTAACCAGCCCGCTTAACGTGTTGTTAGCGCCAACGGCGTTTTCTACGTTCTTGCAAAGCGTGTCTAACTGGTCGTCTAAATCTGTCAGTTTTCGCGCAACGCACTCGACCACGATAATTAGTTCGCGGGTCAGATTGCGCGGCGCGTGCAATGTCGTATCAATGACGCTATCGGCGTTCGTATAAATTAACGCCGCTGTCGTCGTGTCTGCCGGTAACGGATAAACACGCGACGATGAAATGGTCGACGCCACGTTTGCCGTGGTCAGGACGGTTGCGAACGCTTCGCGGATTTGCTGTCTTACGTGCGCCATTATTCGGTCGCCTCCAGCCGCAAGCGAGTGATGCCCGTTCCGTCGTTTTCGATGTTACGAATCGTATATACGTCGTCGTCGATATAAAGCGTATCGCCAACATAGGCACGGCACGGTAACGATGCGGTCGGGAAATGGAACGCCGGAAGCGTGCTCGCAAACTCCACGTCGGACACATTCACGCCGATATACTCGCGGTCGAAAATGCCCTGCACCGGGTAACGCTTGCCGCCGCTTTTGTAGATAGCGGCCACGCCCCAATCGGACGCGGCGCACATGGATGCGCGATCCGCTGCGGTTTCAACTGCCATAAGTAATACCCCACATAACCGACGTGGACGTTGGCCCGATTTCGTGAACCGTGCCGGTTAATTCCTGTCTAAAAAGTTGATCCCATGCCGGATACGGTCGAGCGGACGGATGCAAATTGACCCCGTCCCAATACGTCGGGTAGTCGGCTGCGGCAATCAACAGATACTTACGCGTTACGCGTTGTAGTTCATGCAACGCCGGGATCACGTCTTGCGGTAGCAAATGTTCGATTACGTCAATACACGTAACCACGTCGAATGCGTTATCGTCGAACGGTAACGCGTGTATCTGCGCCTCGGTTATCCCGTAGCCGCACAATTCCGGTACGGCTTCCGTTCCCGTGATAGGCGCAAAACCCATGTCGGCGGCTGCTTGCAGCAACTCGCCACGACCGCACGATACGTCGAGAAATGAACCCGACCGCCCTTTTAAAGCGGCGACAACCGGCTGTAGCCGGTCGGGAAACATCCGGTAATCAGGATATTTCGCGTAAACCTGTCGGTATTTAAGAATTTCCTTTTGCCGGTCGTCCACGTTTCTTAACCTGTGTTTCGATCAAGTTAGAAACAGTGTCCAGCATCGACGGTTCCGCGACTGGTTCCGCGCCGTGATACGGGACCGCCATTCCTTTTGACGTTAGCCATAAGCCAAATTTGTTGTCGACTTCGACAACCCGTCCGGCTTCCAAGGTTCGGCCCGCATACATACGGGACCGTCGCATTTCAACCTTCATACGCGGAAAATACCTTAATTAGTGTGCCACTTACAACTTTTACCCTTGTCGGGTCTTGCATTCGGTCGCGGACGTGCTGCCACGCACCAATCGCCGAAATGCCTAATTCCAGCCCTCGGTCGCCAACCTTGGAATGCCAGTAACGACGATTCTCCATGTAATTATCGCAACCGCACACGATAATTTCTTCGCACCCTAAATATTCGGCAATCCAGACGGCAGTGCCGCCGGAAAAGCCAAAGTCGGGAACAATTCCCGACCATATATCCGCTTGGTCCTTATGGTGCGTGACCAACGGGAACCCGTGGCCGGTCAGTATTGGGAATAATTCCCGGTCCTGATACACCACGTAATCTAATGCCAGCAATAACGAATGCTGGTTAACGCCAATCCACACGCCGTCCCGCTGGACGCGTGGCCGGACCCGGCGCAAGTCCGATAACAAGGTGGGGCCGCCACCCAAGACAACAGCACGTTGTCCCGAATGACGGCCCCGGATTGATGCTAGATCAATCAAGACTGCGCCGTTATTAGGCGGTCACAATCTCGTTACACTCGGCGAACGACTCGACATGGCGCACGGCGAAGTCGCAGTCGTGGAACGCCACGATGCGGACCGTACCGGCGTTGCTGCCAGTGTACGGGTCGGCCATAAGGTCGATGCCCGACCACTGACCAACCAGCAAGTCGCTCCACACGCCGAAGATCATGGCCGACAGCGTGCCGGACGCCGAACCCTTCGACAAGTTGCCCGGAATCTGCTGCGACACCACCAACGGATAACCGTAGATGCTGTTCACGTCCGGTCCCAACAGGAAGTTACCCTCGACGCCCGAAGTCTGCTTCGGAGTGTTGGACAACTTGGCTTTGACTTGTCCGTTAGTCAGGAACGCCGCCGCACCCGTCAACGCGTTGTCAATCTCGACTTCCTTAACAAGGTTCGTGACCATGGCCCAAGTCGGCGCACCGCCGTTCGTGCCAAGCGTCACCGAACCAATGCCGGACGTGTTGAGAATGCCGGTCGGACGGTTAGAACCCGAACCAGAGATAGCGGCTCCGTCCATTGCCACGGCGATTGACGCGGCAAGGTCGTTACGCACCATCGTCTCGACATCCATTGACGACTGCAACATCAAGCGACGGCTGTAGTCGACATACGCGGCAAGCGTCTTCGGCGACAACGTAACCTGATCAAAGGTCATGTTGCCCTCGGTCGGAGCGCTGTTCTCACCGACCCAGTACGAAGTCGCACCGGCAGTTTTACGCGGGATCGCCACGTTGCCCTGCAAGCCCGTGAGGAATTGCGCGCCCAAGGTGTTAAGGACCATCTTGTTACGCAACACGTCGATAAACGAACCGGCCAGAAGGTCGGTCGCAACCGTGTAACCGGCTTTCGACGTACCGGACGCAATCGAGGTGGTCAGGTCACGCTTCAGCACGTCCACCGGAACGGTAATACCACGGCTGTCTCGGCCTTCCTTCTTGGCGGCTGCTTCGGAAACTTCAAACTCGAAGCGGGCATCGTCCTGTGCGCGCCGATCCTGCGGGTTCGAAAGGGCGCGAATGGCCTTCACGAATGAGAACGAACGCGCCTCGCGGTCCGACAGGCCAACTTCCACGTCGACGTTAAGCGGCTTGGACGCCACCTTGTCGAGCAACGCACCACGGAATTGCTCAATGGTCGCACCCTCACGCACGGCAGACTCGCCAAGGTCGCGCTGGTTGTGACGTGAAGCAAGGTCCATAATCGCCGAAACGCGGCTGCGCTCGGCCTTCATGCCGTCTTCGCGGACGGCTTCGCTGTTAATTTCGCTCATAATTTGTACCTTCGGTGAATGTGAAATAACTTCCGGTTTCGGCGTTTCCGCCATGCTTCGGCCTACGCCGACGCTAGTATCTGCCGGAATGGACACGATACTAATTTCGAGTGGCGACCAACTGGTTGCGCGGTAAACCTCCCGGCCATCACGCTTCCCGTCAGAAACCATCTCGTTAATGACGTATCCGACGGACACGTTCCCACGTATTCCATCCTTCACGTCCTGCCAAATTTCCTCGGCTCGTTTGCTTTTCCCAAAGCGAACGACGGCGCGTGCTACACGATCCGAACCCAAGGAAACCATTTCGACCACGCCGATTTGGTCGGCGGGGTCATGGTCGACCAGTAGCGGCGCACGGCCACTACCAATAAACGATGAATCTATCGCACCGGGCGAATGGTCCAGCACTTCCATACCCCAACCGCGCTCGACGGCGGCTTCGCTGGAGAATGCCAAACTAACCCGGCGGTCGGCGTCCTGCACCGACTCGCGTTCAAATACCGCGCTTCGAAATACGCGTTTCTCCGGGCCTTTGCGTTTGGCCGGTCCAGCGTAATCTTCTTCCCACGGCTCATTGCCGAACATATCTTTCGGACGTTCGCCGACTAACTCGGCTTCATCCTCGGCGGCTTCCTCGACCGCTTCGATTGCGGCTTCGGCTTCCTCGGATTCGTCCATGTCCATTACGGATTTTTCGAACGTAATGGTTACGGTCGCTTCGTCCTCGACGACGGCGACAATGTGTCTTTGTTGGTCCATATTCCGACCCTCGCTTTCCTCGGCATCTAATAGCCGGTCTTTTTCATTCGCCCATGCGCGGCCCGGATCACCGCCCCATAGCGCCCATGCAATCCGTCCAGCGGATGGGTAGCCATCTTCGCCCGGCGACCACCCTTCGCCCTGCTTGTCGACTTCATGTCTTGCAAAATACGAAACCATCCGTCGGACAGTTTCCGGTGATAATGTAACACGGTTTTTTATATCACGCGCCCTAGCGACGCCGACGGCGGTTCCGCCCCGTCCGAATTCCTCGCGCCACGCTAACCCGCGTTCGGCTTCCTCGGCCATCGTCGCCGTTGGTTTTAGTTCAATCGCCATTGTGCGCCCCCGTATACCACTTCAAGTTTTCCGCCAGTCTCGCGTCATCTGGCGACGCTTCTGCGGCTAGTTTGCCCTGCTCGACCGCTACGGCTTGCAGTCCTAAATGCCACGCTGATACGGCGGCTAGGTCATGCGGCCAGTGGCCCCATACCGCCGGGTCGCACGTATAAACCAGCGCACGATCCTTAATCGACAGCGCCCGCATCGACGCCGCGTAGCATTCTGCCCACCGGTTTTGCCGGTAGTACAGCATCGCCAATTCGCACCACGGTTCGCGGGTATTCGGCGCTTCCGCTCCCGCTTTTAATAAGTACCCTTCGGCCTGTGCGTAATCCTTTAACTCGGCGTGCGACTTGCCAAGTAAGCGGTACGCGTAACAGCGTTCGTTCGGCCACGTCGCTTGCGGCATGGCTAGATACTTATTCAAAGCGGCTATTGCTTCGTGCCACTTCTGATAGAAGGTCAGTTCGCGTGCGTAGTAAAACGCATTGCGCGGACAATGCGGGTCCTCTTTAACCGATACCGCCAACAAATCTAGATACTGTCCACGGCTTTTCGTCGGGTCGGGATGGTGACTAACCAATAGTTTGTCAGTTTGCGCCCACACTTCCGTTATACGGCCATCCGGCACGGGGTATTCGTGACATGGGTGATGCCACAAGTAACCGTGCCGTGCGTGGATTTTTTCGTACAGAAATTTAATCCCGCAACCCCAATCGAAGTAATACCGCAGTCGAGTCGTTCCTTTCGTCCAAACGCATTCAATTTCTTCTCGCCAGCCCGGTTCCAAAACTTCGTCAAGGTCGAGCGAAATACAAACGTCTATGTCACGCGGCAATAGTGCCAGCGCCGCATTTCTCGCCGTATCGAACCGCCACGGCGTAATGCAAATGTCCTGGACTATAGCGCCACATTCGGCGGCAACAATCGCGGTATCGTCCGTGCTGCCGGTGTCGGCTATCAGTATTAAATCAGCGTCTTTTGCAGATTCGCAAAATCGCTTAACAAAATGCGCTTCGTTCTTGCTGATCGCATACACGGCAATTCGCACGAAATACCTCTATTAGATTGGTTTACCGTCTACTGTAATCGAAAATTCGTCGGATGCGACGGCAGATGCTGTTACAGGCGTAGTCTCCAAAATCATTTCCGGTACGTCGTCTACCGGCGCAGTCACCGAATACTCGCACTCAATCCACGCCATCTCGCTGTGGTTCCAGTTCCATTGGTAGCCGGGACGATCTTCGGGCTTGGGATCGCGTACGACCCACTCGCCGTTTAGCCACGCAACCTGCTTACCCTCCGGTGCCTCGGGTTTGGCGGGAACTTCGTACCAACCCTTGTTGTTGTCGATGACTTCAACCGGGTAATGGCCTTTAAAACTATAAAGAGTCATGTGTCACCTTACAGGGTCAGGAACGCCGTAGTCGGCGGGGTGAAGTTGTATTCGCGTTTTGCCGCACTAGCATATGCTTTATGCGCCTCTTCTGGCGTAGCATAGGTTCCGATGTATTTACCCTTAAGCCTTGCCTGAAACCTATAGCCATTTGGTTGAACTCCGCGAGGTAGTCTACCCACAGGCAAAACCTTGTTGTAAGCAGACAACGACTCATTTGCAGGCCGCAAGTTACGCAATGAATTATTTAGTGGGTTGCAGTCAATGTGATCAACAACAAGTGGTTCTTCATTGTTTACCATCTTCCAAATAATTCTGTGTGCTAAATATTTTTTGCGGTTAATTTTAATACATATGTAGCCAGAGGAATTTTTTACTCCAGCCGGTTTTCCCGCATATCTAGTATTCCAATACCCGCAATGAATCGACTTGAAAGATCTTTTTTTCCAAGTCAAAACACCGGTTTCTTGATCATACGCAAACAAAGATTGCAACTCTTCTTGCGTTGGTAGCGGGTTGTTCTTTCTGCTCATTTATAAAACCGGGAATGCTGCTGTTGGAACACTAAAGTTGCTGGTGTAACGGGCGATGCCTTTGGTGATGCGAAGGTCGTCAATGTAACCAGCCCAATCCGCGTCACCTGAAATGCC
>Ga0129336_10000363_pt1 | contig 26504 bp, 28 predicted proteins | sample CPB6_02_DNA_FD_96878 | JGI IMG/M metagenome (GOLD analysis project Ga0129336, IMG submission 96878) | Freshwater to marine salinity gradient microbial communities from Chesapeake Bay, USA - CPBay_Sum_0.6_0.2_DNA | ecosystem: Environmental > Aquatic > Marine > Coastal | place: USA: Chesapeake... | reverse complement strand
GTCCGAACGGCCAGGACGACCCCGGATGCAATGGTGGAGCTGGGGGGAATCGAACCCCCGTCCATCAGGCGATGAGCGCTCGTGCTACGACCATTCCCGATTTCGAGACTGACGCAATCTCACCGACGGGTCGGCCGTCCGTCATCGCTGGCGGACCACGACACGTCTTTCCGTGCGGTCAGCGGTCTTTCTCGCCGTCAGCCGTCTTCCCGGCTGCCATCCCCCGCTTCTGTTGCCGGGCTGCGGTGGATCGGCCCCGTGCGCCATTTCTGGTCACGATGTCTCTTCACAACCTGAGTGATCAGGCGGCGAGAGCGAACTGCTTGTTGGCAATTCTTTGTGTTTGCCCCGTTTAGCGAGTCTGAGCAACTCGGGTCGCACGCTCGGCCACCGGAACTGCTGTCGAAACCGATCAGCCCCATTGACTTTCGTGTGTGGTCCCACGCTACCGCGGTCCCGAACACATGAACGTTCGCGGTCGGGCGAAGTGTGCGCTCAGTCCTTGCCCTTGCGCTGGCGACCCAGCTCGCGGTCGATCTCGCGTTGGGCGTCCTTTTTGGCGATGGCTTGGCGCTTGTCACCCTTGGTGCGACCCTGGGCCAGCGCCAGTTCCACCTTGGCGCGACCGTCCTTGAAATACAGGCTCAACGGCACCAGGGCCAAACGTTCCTGTCCCACCCGCGCCGCCAGTCGTTCGATCTCGCCACGGTTCAACAGCAGTTTGCGCGGTCGCGCCGGGTCGTGGGCCCCCACGCCATGGGCGAACTGATACGGCGCGATGTGCACGCCCTCCAGCCACACCTCGGCGTTCACGATGCGCGCGTAGGCGTCCACCAACTGCACGTGCCCCTCGCGCAGGCTCTTCACCTCGCTGCCCTGCAGCATGATCCCGGCCTCGAAGACGTCGAGGATGGAATAGTCGTGGCGCGCCTTGCGGTTGCTGGCGATGAGCTTCGTGCCGGGGCCGGACATGTCCCCGAGGTTACGGCGCAACCGTCGCCCCGTTACCCTGACGCCCGTGAACGGTGTGGCGAACGAGGCGAGCGGGGGAGCGACCGAATCGCTCTTCATCACCGCCGACGTGCGCGCCGCGATGGCCGAGTTGGCCGTGCGCGAGTACCCGTTGGAAGCCTGTGGGTTGATGGCCGGCGCGCCGGGCTCGAACGAGATCGTGCGGTTCTTCCCCTGTCGCAACGTGGATCAGTCGGCCCGCATCTACACCATCGACCCACGCGACCATCTGCGTGCCGAGCGCACGGCCGAGGACGAGGGGCTCGAGATCCGGGGGGTCATGCACAGTCATACCCACACCGAGGCCTACCCCAGCCCCACCGACGTGGCCGCGGCCCCGGACCCCGACTGGCACTACCTGATCGTCACGCTGAAGCGCGAGACCCCGGAGATGCGGACCTTCCGAATCCGGCAGGGTGCGATCGCCGAAATCGACCTCTGTGCCCTCTGACCGGCGGTTTTCCGCGCACGTGTTCCCATTCGAACGGGGAATCATTACAATTCCGAGCGTATTGGTAGGGAATTAGTCCCCACGTCGGCCGGTTGGAGGTGAGCATGATCCCGCACGAAAGCGTCCTCGACCTGATCGGGAACACGCCCTTGGTCGACGTCAGTCGTCTGTCGCCGAACCCGCGCGTGCGTCTGCTCGCCAAACTCGAGAGTCAGAACCCTTTCGGTTCGGTGAAGGATCGCATCGCCAAGGCCATGATCGAGGACGCCGAGAAGAACGGTCGTCTGGTCCCGGGTCAGACCATCATCGAACCCTCGTCGGGCAACACCGGCATCGCGCTCGCCGCCATCGCGCAGATCAAGGGTTACCCCATCAAGATCCTCATGCCCACCAGCGTTTCCATCGAGCGTCGTCAGATGCTCGAGATCTTCGGCGCCGAGATCATCCTCACGCCGGGCGAAGAGGGCAGCAACGGTGCCGTGGCGCGGGCCATCGAGATGGCCAAAGCCAATCCGGAATGGTGCTTCCTCTACCAATACGCGAACGACGCCAACCCGCGGGCGCACTACGAGAACACCGGTCCCGAGATCCTGCGCGACTGCCCCGAGGTCACCCACTTCGTGGCGGGCTTGGGCACCAGCGGCACCCTCATGGGCACGGGTCGCTTCCTGAAAGAGCACAAGCCCGACGTGAAGATCATCGCGGTCGAGCCTCCCTTGGGCGAGCGCGTGGAGGGTCTGCGCAACCTGGACGAGGGGTACATCCCACCGTTGTTCGACAACTGGCACGGCTTCGACATCCTCGACCGCAAGCGCGTGGTGCGCCCGCGCGAGTCCATCGAATGGACCCGTCGTATCGTGCGCGAATGCGGCATCTTCGCCGGCATCAGCACGGGCGCGGCGCTGGCCGGAGCGGCCAAGGTGGCCTCGGAGATCGAGGAAGGCACCATCGTGTTCATCGTGTGCGACGGTGGCTGGAAGTACCTCTCCACCGGGGCCTACACCGACGATCTCGACGAGGCCGAGGCCCGCGCCGAGAAGATCATCTATTTCTGATCTTCCCTCACCGCGGAGATTTTCTCCGCACGACTCCGCACGTTTCGGGGGCGGTCTACCGTTCAGGTTGATATGAATCCCGTTCCGGTGCCCCTTCCCGCCAACCGGCGTGACACCCGTCGCCGTTTCGAGCAATGGGTCAAACATCCCGGCTGCGGTGCCAACCTCGTGTCGGCGGTGCACAACGTCAAGATGGGTGCGGTCGCGCGCCGCGAGAATCCCTCGGCTCCGAAAGAGGGTCAGTCCTCGTTCGCTCTGGCGCGTGGTCGCCGTTTCGAGGCGGGCTTGGTCGCCGACAACGGCGAGCGACTGCTGCGCGCCATGTCCGCACGGCAGATGTTCGACCGGCCAGATCCGCATTTCCTCGACTTTCGCATCTCCATCAACGGCGGTCCGTTGGCCGACATCGACGACGCCATCGCCCACACCGAGAAGTTCCTGCAGGTGTTGGCGAGGGATCGCTCGTTCGAAGGCGTCGTCTCCAGCGCCACGTTGCGTATTCCCAAGGGCGTCATGTTGCCCGAGGCCACCCTCATCATCGATGCGTTGGCCGTCACCATGGTCGACGGACGTCCGACCATTTCGGTGGGGGAGATCAAGACCTACGCCGATCGAGGTGGACACACGTCGAAATCCGATCTGGCCCACGCCCGCGCGCAGATGGGTCTGTACGTCCACGCACTGGCCTTGGTCCTCGAGCAATTGGACCTGGCCGATGACATCGTGTTGTCGTTGCAGGGATTCCTCGTTCTCACGCACCCCGGTTCCAACAGTCCCGCGGTGCGAGTGGGTGAGGATCTGCGCTACCAGGCCGAGCGCGCTCGCAAGGGCTTCGAACTGATGGAGGCCGCGGCCAGCGAGATGTCGGACTTGGTGGGCGATGACGACGGCGAAGGGTCCACGAGCCTCTTCGACATGGTGTTGGCGGCGCCCACCTCGTTCGCTGACGCGTGTCTGTCGTTCTGCGAACGTGCACCGACCTGTTACGCCAAGGCCGTGGCGAATGGTGATGGTGCTGTATTGGGTGACGACGTCGATCGTTTCCTCAATGGTCTCTCCTTGCGCCGGGCCGACGAACTCTTGAAAGGCGCGAGGCCGCGCAACGACGTCGAGCGTGATTTTCTACGGCGCATGAAGAATCCGCTGGATGGTGCCTCATGACGAACGAGATTCGCACCACCCGCCGTCTGAGGGCGTGGCACGAGGGGCGCCCGCTCCCTCGTGGCGAGAAGGTGAACGTTCACGTGGGCGACGACGACGAAGTTCTGTGTCTGTCGTTCGTTCGTATGGGAGGTGAATCGTTGCCGTGGGGGGTGGCCGTCGGACATCCGCACCAGGAGCCGCGCATCTTCACCGTCCCCGACCCGCGTGACCGCGACATGGTGGCCGACATGATGGTCGAGGTTGGCAAGGTGCTACTGGAGCACTTCGGACATCCGTCGTTCGCCTCCGACGAGGACGAGGCGATGACCATGTACGAGTTCCGGCAGATCTGGGTGCCCGGAGTGTCGCACCTCGAGTTGCTGCACTCGATCGCTTTCGCGTACGCCCGCACCGCGTGGGAGCGACCGGAGGTCGAAGTTCTGCGCGCTCTCGGCAATCTGGCCAATTGTCTGTTCGTGGAGGCTCAACGTCCGGGCCAGCAGACCGTCGTCGTGGCGCCTCACGCCCTGACGACGGCGTTCGATTTCCCCAGTTCGCCCGTGCGACAGGCCCATCTCGGGCACCTGCTGGCGTGGATGGGCCGGGAGAAGTCACGCGAGTCGCGCCTGCGCGCCGCCACCGAGGCCGAGAATTTGTCGGTCGCCACGACCCTCGACCCCGAGTTCGAACGCACTCGACTGGAATCCCTCGTCGAGCGTTGGAACGCACCCCCGCGCGATCAGCGCACCGCCAAGGGCAAGCGGGTGGCGCGCGACATCGACAACGTCGTCGCTGAACAGTTGCGACATCGCCATGCACTGGTCGTTCGAACGATCGACGTCCTGCGTCGGGACACGCGCGGAGCGAACCCCGGACTCGCGGAGTTGGTGCGCATCGGCACCACGAAGTTCGCTCGACTGTGGTGGGACCAGGTGGTGCGCGAACGCTCGGCGAATCCCGACGAGCGCCCGTATTGGCCCGGTCTGCGCGGCGACAACAACGCTCGGCAAGCGGCTTTCGCCTACCAGCAGCGGGTGGCGTCGTCTCGCCAGGCGTTGCACTCACTGGTGCACGGTGACCGCACGCTGCAGGAAGAGGAACTGCAACGTGGGCATGGTGTGCGCGCCAAAGTCGTCGCGGTCGAGGCGGGAGGCGCCCGATGGACACTCGTGTACGACTTTCCGAGTCTGCCCGACATCAAGGTGGGCGGGTCGATGGCGATTGCGGGTGCCCCCAAGATGCAGGTGAGGGTGATGGCGGTGTCGAACTCGGACCGCACCATCGTCGTGGCCCCGAACTGGTCGGCTCCCAAGAACTCGTCCGGCCCTTTGGCCAAGCGCGCGGGTGATCCCACGTGGCGCGGTCGCCAACTGATCCTGATCGAGGATTTTCCCGTCCATTTCACCGAGAGCTCGAGTTATCGGATTCTCGACAAGACCGAGAGTGGATTCGACATACTCGACCACTTCCGTCACTCCATCGCCACCGAGATCGTCGAGCCGATCGACGGGGGTGACGAATGAGTTCCGTCGTCAAGGCATTGCGCACCTTCGTCGCGGGTTCGGGTGCCATCGCGGTCGTCAAGGCTCCGCCGGGTTCGGGCAAGACGTTCACGTTGGTCGAATCGCTGGAGGCCGGCATGAAGTCCCACCGGCGCATCGTCATCGCGGCGCAGACCAACAACCAGGTCGACGAAATCTGTCAGCGCATCGCCGATCGTTACCCGGAGCGATCGGTCGTGCGGTTCTCCGGCTCCGGCTACCAGCGGCCAGCGGACATCGACGAGCGAGTGGTCTTCATCGACAAGAAGAACGCCATTCCCGACGGACCGGTCGTCATGGTCGCCACGGTGGCGAAGTTGGCCTTGTCGAAGTTCGACGGCGACTTCGACATCCTCTTCGTCGACGAGGCATGGCAGATGGCGTGGGCCGATTTCCTGCCCGTGCGCCATGTGGCTGATCGATACGTTTTCATCGGTGATCCGGGCCAGATTCCGCCGACGGTGGCGATCGACGTCGACCGCTGGGAGTCCTCCGAACATCCACCCCATCAGGCGACCCCCACGTTGATCCTGGAGAATCCCTCCCTCGTTGGTTTGCGCACCGAGTTGCAATTGCCCACCTGTCGCCGCCTTCCCTACGACTCGGTTCGCTTGGTGAACGGCTTCTACGACTTCGAGTTCGACAGCGACGCCAAACCGGGGGAGCGATTCGTTCGCCCGACGAAGAAAGCCACGGCCGAGACTCCGGCCGCCGAGGGCGTGGACCGTGCCCTGGCGGCCATGTGGTCGACCTCGCGTCCGACGACCACCTCCATCATCCAGATGCCCACGCCCACGGGTGGACTCCCGGTGGGCACCGACATCGAGTTGGCCCGATTCACGGCCGCCGTCGTGGCGCGCCTGCTCGAACGTCGTTGTGAGGTATCGACGAAGGTCGACGAGAAGAACGCGCCTCGCCCCCTGCGGCCCGTCGACATCGGTGTGGTCTCCACGCACAATCTCATGAACACCGCGATTCAGAACGAGTTGCGCGCTCTCTCGCCCAAGTTCGCGTCCATTCGGGTCACCACGCCCGAGCGCTGGCAGGGTCTGGAGAAGCCGGTCATGGTGGCCGTGCATCCTTTGTCGGGCGTGATGTCACCGTCGGCATTCGATCTGGAGACCGGGCGTCTGTGCGTCATGGCGTCGCGTCACCAGTCGGCGTGTTTCTTCGTCACCCGGGATCACGTGAGTGCCACGCTCGACGATCACTTGCCGCTCGCCGACCAGGCCCTCGGCTGCCACGACGCGGTGGGCAAGGGTCACGCACTTCACCGTGCATTTCTCGAGTATCACCGTGAAAGGAACCTCATTGTCTGACGTCAAGATCCGAATTCCCGTCGGAGCCACCGGCGACGGTCGCTTCACCACCGACTGCGCGCATCGCGAGGTGAACAATCGCAACCGGGCGTACGACGATCTGCCCCGCACCGAACCGAGCGCGTTCGTGCAGTTACTGATGGAGAAGGGCTTCGAACACGAAGCCGAGGTCTTCGCGCGCTTGGAGAGCGCCCACGGAGTGACGCGCTTGCCCGCCATGAACGCGGACGATCTCGTGCGCGAGACCGCGTTGCTGATGCGTAAGGGCGCTCGTTTGATTCTTGCTGGTGGCTTGCCCACGTTGTCGGGACGTTCCGGCAAGCCCGACATCTTGATACGGGTCGAGCAACCCAGTCGCCACGCGGCGTGGGGTTACGTGCCCGTCGATGTGAAGAGCCACCGTGGTTTCGACGGAAAGGCCAAAGCAAAGTCGTGGTCGATCGGTTCGGTCGACGATCCGTTCCTCGAAGTGGCCGATGCCGTCGAGCAACCGGGTACTCCGGTGTTGAACGACTCGCTGCAGTTGGCGCACTACTGGGAAATGTTGGCCGAGCTCGGTTGGTCTCCGAGCGTCGATCCGGTCGGTGGCATCTTCGACGTCGATCTGAACCTGCTGTGGCGCCGACTCGATGAGCCGATGTGGCGACACGAGCACCCCGGAACCGGCGCCACCGAGTCGCGCAGTGCTCTCGACATCCTCGGCCTCGAATGGGAGTTTCGCTGGGAGGCCATCGCGCGCATGCTCGACGGCGACAATCCGATCACCGAGCCGATTCTTCACGGCAACTGTGCGACGTGCGTGTGGAAGGACGTGTGTTACGACGAACTGGACACGGCCGAGCACATCTCGTTGATCGCCGGCGTCACGAAGGCCCACGTGAAGAAGCTCGCGTCCATCGGCGTTCGCACGCAGTCACAACTGGCGGCCCTCGACGTGAGCACGGCCTCGTTGATCGATCGCGCCTATTCGGTCAACGTGGACGTCGCAAAATACTGGTCGGCGGCCAGGGCCCACCCGAATCCGGACGACTCGGTGGCCAAGATCACGGGGAAAAGCAAGAAAGCCCGCGAGTTCTTCGAATCGGAGGGCCTGATCTCGGTCGCCGACGTGTCGACGCTCGATCCGCACTTGGCTTCGATGCCGTGGTTCGCCAACGTCACACGTCGTATCGACTCGGCGCGCGTACGTCTGCACCCCGACGGACTGCCGCACCTTCCTCGCACCGAGTCGGTGCCCGTGGTCCCGCGGGCCGACGTCGAAATCGATGTCGACATGGAGAACTCCGACATCGTGTATTTGTGGGGGACCAACGCGACCGTTCGCGATGGTGTGCGCCCGCCGTCGACGGTGACGGTCGGATACCGCCCCTTCCACACGTTGGTCGGAGGGCACACCGACGAAGCCGAGGCGTTCATCGCGTTCTGGACGTGGATGCACGCGGTCATCGACGAGTGCACCCGACTCGGATCGACCGTTCGGTTCTATTGCTACACCGACGCCGAGAACTCGCGCATGCACGAGATCGCCCGTCGCTGGCCCGACTTTCCGGGCATGCCCGACCATGAAGCCATCGACGCGTTCTGCGCCTCCGACACGTGGGTGGACTTGAAGAAGAACGTCGATGCGCTCATCTGGCCCGCGGATTCCTTGGGTCTGAAGAAGGTGGCTCCGCTGGCCGGTTTCTCGTGGCGCGACGAGGACGCCGGCGGTGACAACTCGATTCTGTGGTACGAGTTGGCGGTCACCTCGCACGACGAAGCGGAGCGTCGCGCGATGAGCGAGAAACTGCTGCGGTACAACGAGGACGACGTGTTGGCCACCAAGGTGTTGCGCGAGTGGCTGGACGACGGCCTCAACGGGCGCGGCCCGGTGTTCCGTAGCGTCGTGGATCTGGACCCGTTGTACGAATGATCGCGGGGCCGTTCAGCGCCCAACCACCAGCGTCACGAGGCCGACCACCATGGTCGACGACGCCACGACGCGGCGCACGCCGCTGCTCTCCTTCAGCACCTTCCAGCCGATGAAGGTGGCGAACACCACGCTGGATTCCCGCAGGGCGGTGACGTATCCCACCGGCGCGCGCCGAACCGCCAGGAGCACCATCCAATAAGTGACCAGAGATGCCAGACCCGTGAGGGCGTACTGGCGCCACATGGACGGAACGCTCGCCCTCATCTCGTTCCAACGTCGGCGCAGCATCCCGTGGGCGGTGGTGAAGAGGCCGCCGGTGACGAAAATGGACATCGCGTAGGCGCTACCCACGGTCGATCGCGAACCCTTGCTGTCGATCACCGTGTACGCCCCGATCAACAGGCCGACCACCAACGCGGGCCACACGTGATCCCGATCCACGTGTCCGGCCAGCAACACCAGGCCGCCCACCACGATGAGGATGCCGATCATCGAGACCGTGGTCAGATGGTCCGAGAGGAACAGCACACCCCCGATGGCGGCGAACAAGGCACCTCCACCACGGGCGATGGGATAGGTCACACTGAAGTCGGCGATGTCGTAGGTGCGCGCGAGGCGCCCGATGTAGAACGCGTGGACGATGCCACTCGCGGTGGCCCAACCCCACGCGCTCCATCCGAGGTCACCCGACGCCGTTGCCACCACGGCGTACGGAAGGCCGATCAACCCGCCGGCGGTGAAGAGGCCCCACAACGCCAGCCACCGATCTCCGGACTGTTTGATGCGCAGATTCCAGCCGGCATGTAGCACGGCGGCGCCGAGCGCCAGAGCGGTGGCGACGAGCACGTCGGCTCAGGACCCGGCGGGAATCGGGAACTGGATGGAGGCGCGAGTGTCGATGTACGGCGCGGTGTATTTCTCGATGAAGATCTTGTGATCCGGATGGTCGCGATAGACGAGGTAGTCCTCGACGCTGTCGAACTCGGCCGTCACCGCGAAGTCGTACGTGCCCGGGTTGACGCCGAGGTTCGCGCCGTAGTGATACGACCGGATCTGGGGAATCTTGGGTCGAAGTTCGGCCAAGGCCGCCGTCGTGCGCTCGGCATGACCGGCGGGGGTGTCGGATTTCCAGTTGAAGAGCACGATGTGGCGGATGCGATGTGCGGACATGCCGCAAATCTAAACCGCGGTCACGAATCACCGTGCATTTACAGTGCATTCACCGTGGATGGTGACATGCGAGGAACAATCGGGTGATTTCTCGTAACCTCTGCGACGTGAACTCCACCGCCGACATCGCCGGACCGATCGGTCTGTTCGATTCCGGGTTCGGCGGCCTCACCGTGGCGCGCGCGGTCATCGACCTGCTTCCCCACGAGGACGTCATCTACATCGGCGACACCGCCCGTTATCCCTACGGAGACAAGGATCCCGGCGACGTGCGCTCCTACGCCCGCGAGTTGGCGTGGAGTCTGGTGCGTGATTTCGGAGCCAAGGCCATCGTGGTGGCCTGCAACACCGCCGCGGCCGCGTTGCCGGTGCACGAACTGGAGGCCGAGTTCGCCGCCGAGGGTTTGAGCGTGCCCATCCTCGGTGTCATCGAACCGGGTGCACGCGCGTTGGTGCACTCCACCCGTTCGGGCGACATCGGAGTCATCGGCACCATCGGCACCATCGGGTCGGGTGCCTACGACCGCGCGGTGGCCCGAGCCGGAATCGGCGCCACCATCCGCCTCACCAGCGCCGCCTGTCCGGGCTTCGTGGAGTTCGTCGAACGCGGTCGTACGTCGGGACCCGAGGTCGTCCTGCTCGCCGAGCGTTTGTTGGCGCCCATCAGAGACGCCAAGGTGGACGCACTGTTGCTGGGTTGCACGCACTACCCCTACCTCGCGCGCGTCATCACCGAGGTTCTCGGAAGCGACGTGATCCTGGTGTCCTCGGCCGACGAGACGGCGTTCGCACTGCGCGAGCAACTCGGTGACACGGGACTGTTGCGTTCGGACGACCACGAGCCTCGGCATCGATTCATGTCCAGTGGCGACGTCTCGTGGTTCCAGACTCTCGGTCAGAAACTGTTGGGGCCCGAGTTGGCCAACGCCGAAACCTGGACCCCTCGCTGAGAACGAACGATCGAACCCGATCACGACCGACATCACCAAGAGCAACGGAGAAGACATGAGCAACACCGGACACCGCGCCGACGGACGCCACCACGACGAACTTCGACCCCTGTCGTTCGAGCGCGACTTCACCGAGATGGCCGCCGGCAGTGTGCTGGTGTCCTTCGGTCGCACGCGCGTGCTGTGCACCGCCAGCATCGACGAGGACGTGCCCCGTTGGATGAAGAACAGCGGCAAGGGCTGGGTGACCGCGGAATACTCGATGCTCCCGGGCTCGTCGCCCGAGCGCGTCGACCGCGAGGCCGCCAAGGGCAAGCAGAGCGGTCGCACCGTCGAGATCCAGAGGCTCATCGGGCGCAGTCTTCGCGCCGCCTGCGACATGCGCCTGTTGGGCGAGCGACAGGTGGTGGTGGACTGTGACGTGCTGCAGGCCGACGGTGGAACGCGAACGGCATCCATCTGCGGTGGTTACCTCGCTCTGCACGATGCCCTCACCCGATTGGTGCAGGCGGGCACCATCCCGGTTCATCCGCTCACCTCCTTGTGCGCCGCCATCAGCGTGGGCATCGTCGGCGGAACGCCCGTGATCGACCTTCCCTACGTCGAGGACAGCGGAGCGGAAGTGGACATGAACGTGGTGATGTTGCGCGACACCTCGACCGGCGTCGCTCGTTTCGTCGAGGTGCAAGGCACCGCCGAGGGCATGGCCTTCACCCGTGGTGAACTGGACTCCCTGCTCGGCCTGGCCGAGAACGGACTCGCGGAGATCTTCGATCTGCAATCGCGTCTGATCGCCAGCGAGCCCCCGCGTCGCCCGTGACGTCGTCGGCGTCGGGCAACCGGCCGGTGTTGGTGTGCGCCTCGGCGAACCCCGACAAGGTGCGTGAGATCGAACAGATTCTCGTCGGCCTCGTCGACCTGCGACCGCGACCCGCCCACGTGCCCGACGTCGACGAGTCCGCCGACACGTTGGTGGGCAACGCGCGTCTTAAGGCCGAAGCCATTCGCGACGCCACTTCCATGGCCGCGGTGGCCGACGACACCGGGTTGTTCGTGGCGGCGTTGCCCGGAGAGTTGGGTGTTCGCACCGCTCGTTACGCGGCGGATCAGCCGTCGCATGCGACCGACCCCTACGGAGCGAATCGTGCGAAGTTGCTACGGGCGCTCGCGAACGTCGACGACGACCGTGGTCGACGTGCCCGATTCGTCACCGTCGTCCTGGTGGCGTACCCCGATGGCACGGAGCTGTTCGTGGAGGGGGAGTGCACGGGAACCATCGCTGCCGGGGAACGCGGCGAACGCGGCTTCGGATTCGATCCGTTGTTCGTTCCCGACGACGGAGACGGACGCACCTTCGCGGAAATGAGCGACGACGAGAAGAATTCCTTGTCGCACCGAGCGCGCGCGTTCGCGGCGTTGGCCGAGGCGTTACGAGATTGACCGGTCACCAATGACGTAGGTCGACCGGCCACACCTCGGTCACCGCTTCGCCCCAACGAGGGACCACGTGAATGTCGGCGTGCAGGGCGATGGTGGGGTCGATGTGCGCGGGCTGCACCGCCACACGGTCGCCGATGGACGGTAGCGAGCCATCGTTCATCGAGAACGTGGTGTGCTCGTCGCTGCAGAACCACACCACCGCATCGTCGATGTGCGGGTTGCCGTGGTCCATACCCAACGATTTCAGGCCCACGTCGATGACGGCCCACGATCCGGAATCGCGTGACGCGGTGGAGATCACGGTGCCCACGACGTACAGGGCCTGTTCGAAGGGGAGTGGTTGCGCTCCGTAACTGGAGTCCATCAACGCGTAGCTTCCGGCCTGCACCTCGTTGACTCGACCCAACACGGGATCGTCGGGGTCGAACGCGTGGTAGGTGCCGGTGCCTCCGGCCGAGATGATGCGGCACTCTTCTCCGGCCACGTCGATCAGCGAGTCGAACGCCTCCACCAACGAGCTCATGCTCGCCCTGACCTTGCGTGGTTTGTCGTTCTCGGGAACGGTCATCAGATGACCCTCGTAGCCCATCACCCCGCGCACGGTCAGTCCAGCCGCCAGAGCGCGCTGGGCCAGCGAGCGAGCATCCTCGGGAGCGCATCCGCAGCGGGGCAAACCCACGTTCACGTCGATCAACACGTGACGTAGTCCGGCGGCCGCCGCCAGGTCGACGGTCATGGTCGAGTCCACCGCCACCGTCACCATGATCCCGGTCTCGCGTTCGGCCGCCGCCATCGCCGCCAACCGGTGCGGATCGACGGATTCGTTCGCCAGCAGCAGATCCTTACCGACACCGGCCCGGGCCATGCCGACCACCTCGCGGGGTGTGGCGCAGGTGAAGGATCGATGTCCGACCTCCACTTGACGACGCGCGATTCCGGTGCACTTGTGGGCCTTGACGTGCGGACGCAAGGTGGCGCCGGGTCGGGTCGTCGCCATGGTGGCGAGATTTCGTTCCAGAACCTCGAGGCTCAGCACGAGGGCGGGGGTGGGCAAATCGGGGAGCCGTGCCATCCCTCTTGTCTAGTGCGGGCGGAGGGACTTGAACCCACACTCCTTACGGAACAGGAACCTAAATCCTGCGCGTCTGCCAGTTTCGCCACGCCCGCGCGTGCCGTGCGTGCCACAGGCTACGGTCTGCCCATGATCAAAGTGAGCGTCTACTACCCGTCCTCCGAGGGCTCCACCTTCGACCACGACTACTACCGCACCACGCACGTTCCGTTGGCCGCCAAAGCCTGGAATCCCACGTCGACCGTCATCGACAAGGGCGTCAACGGCCCCTACGTCGCCGCGGTGCACATGACGTTTGATTCGATGGAGGCGATGGGTGCGGCGTTGGGCTCACCGTTGACCGCCGAGGTTCAGGCTGACGTGCCGAACTACACCAACATCGTTCCGGTGATGCAGATCTCCGAGATCGTCGACGGCTGATTCGGCGGCATTCGAATCAGTCGACGGGGGCGATGCGATAGCTGCATCGTCCGTCGCCTGACATGGCGTGTCGGGTGCGCTCGATCGAGACACCCACACCCAACGCGGACCGGAACACCACCAATTCCGATTCGCACAACGACGTGCACGAACGGGCCGCGTCGCTGATCGCACAGTGGTGTTCGGTGAGAATCACGGAACCGTCGTCGCAGGACGACGCCTCCGCGCGGTATCCCTCGAGGTCGCGCTGCCGCGCGAGGTTCGTGACGCGTTCGATCAACGGCCCGCCCCCGATCGTTTCCCGGTAGTTCGTCGCTTGTTGTTCGCCGCGGCGAGCGAGCACGCGCTCCAGTGCCTCCGAGCCCAGTTCGGTGCGGATCGCCAGCAACAGATCCACGGCCAGGTCGTCGTGGCGATCGGGAAAGGCGGTGGGGAAGACGTCGACGATCGACGGCGAGCCGTCACGGTCGAGGGTCCAACGCATGGCCGGCCGACCTCGGTGGCGCGCGTCAGGGGAATGGTCCCCGGTGTCGCGGCGAACCACACCGTCGGCTTCCAGCTGTTCGAGATGCTGGCGCATGGCGGCATCGCTGACGCCCATCAGACGAGCCAGGTCGGGGGCGGTGGCCGAAGAGACGGTCTGGAGGTGTTCGACGACGCGCCGCTTCGTTCCACCGCTGACATTGGTCACGTCGGCAGGCTAACCGAATATCGCAAGTCGTCACTTGGTAAATGTTCGGACCAGCACGGCTTTCGGGCGATCCTTTGACAAACTGTAAAGGTGACCGTCGTCGACCGATCCTCATCTCCCGCCACCCGAGCCGCACTCGAGAACCAATTCGGATTGGCCGACCGCGTGGTGGATTCGGACGCGTTGTCCAACAGCGTGAAGCGGTTCCGCGAGCAGGGCATCGTGTTGCCCACCTTCGCTCAGCTCGCCGATCCCTCGTCGGTCGACCCGTCGATCGTGGGCGACGCCGATCCGCAAGGACCCGATGCCCGCAACCTGTGGCGCGTCCATTGGTACAACGACCTCCGGGGCCGTCGCACGTCGGTTCCCGACCACGTGGTGTTGCCGACCGAACTGACGGGCGTTCCCAATCCGATCATCGTGGTGTTCGGTGATCGCTTCCCGATGATCACCGCCCACAAGGTGTTGGCCGCGTACTCGTGTCTCGCCCCCCGCGTGGTGACCGGTCAATTCGATCCCACGCGTCACCGCGCCATCTGGCCGTCGACGGGCAACTACGCCCGTGGTGGTGTGGCCATCAGCCGCATCATGGGATGTCGTGGCGTGGCGATTCTTCCGGCGGGCATGAGCCAGGAACGTTTCGATTGGCTCGACAGGTGGTGCGCGAATCCGGCCGAGGACGTCATCAAGACCGTGGGTACCGAGAGCAACGTCAAGGAGATCTACGACGCCTGCAACGAGTTGGCCAAGGACCCCGGCAACTTCATCTTCAATCAGTTCTGCGAGTTCGCGAACCATCTGGGCCATTACGAAGTCACCGGACGGGCTCTGGGTCACGTCTTCGACACCGTCCACGCGGCGATGAAGAAGTCGGGTCGCGAGATCTCGTTGGCGGCGTTCACGTCGGCCACCGGATCGGCCGGCACCATCGCGGCCGGTGATCGGTTGAAGGACGATTACGGTGCGCGCATCGTGGCGGTCGAGGCCCTCGAGTGCCCCACCATGCTCGAGAACGGATACGGCGAGCACAACATCCAGGGCATCGGTGACAAGCACATTCCTCTCATCCACAACATCACGAACACCGACGTGGTGTGCGGCATCAGCGACCATGCCACCGACGAACTCGACGTGTTGTTCAATTCGGCGGCCGGACGCGCCTACATGGCCGACAAGAAGGGTCTCTCGGCCGATCTCATCGCCGCACTCGAGCACTTCGGCTTCTCGGCCATCTGCAACACGTTGGCGGCCATCAAGACGTCGAAACTGTTGAACCTCGGACCCGACGAAGCGGTCATCACCATCGCCACCGATGGTGCCGCGTTGTACCCGAGTTCACGGGTGGCCACGTTGAACAGCCGATTCGGCGGTGAGATGAGTTCGGTGGACGCCGCCGAGGTGTGGGGTCGTCATCTGGGACACATCACCACCGAGGACATGATCGACTGCACCGAACGGGATCGCAACCGCATCTTCAACCTCGGCTATTACACCTGGGTCGAGCAACAAGGAACCCCGTTCGAATTGTTCGAAGCCCGACGCGATCAGTCCTTCTGGCGTGGACTCCGCCGGTACACGCCGGTGTGGGACGAGATGATCACCGAGTTCAACGCCCGCGTGGCATCCGCTTGATCCGGTCGCGGCGATGATCGACGGGTTCCGGTGCGCGTCCTGTGGGGCGTTCGTCGGCCTCGACACGTTCGCTCCGTGGCGTTGTCCGAACGAGAGCGGCGATCGTCGTCACGTCCTGTTGCGCATGGAGCGCGCCGACGTGGGGGATTCCTCGGTCGTGGCCGATGACGACGACCCGAACCCCTTCGTCCGTTTTCGCCGACACATGGCGTGGCATGCTTTCGCTCTCGTCCACGGCATGTCCGACGCGACGACGGTGCAACTGGTGCGCGACACCAACGACGGATTCCGTACGACACCCGTCGGTCGTTCGTCGCCGTTGAGTGACGAGCTCGGATTCCGTCCCACCGGGGGAGTGTGGGTGAAGGACGAGACCGGCAACGTGGGTGGAAGTCAAAAGGCGCGCCACCTGATGTCGATCCTGCTTCATTTGCGAGTGGCCGAGTCGTTGGGTTTGGCGCCGTGGACGCGATCCACCCGTCCGTCGTTGGCCATTTCATCGTGCGGCAACGCCGCCATCGCGGCCGCCACCTTGGCCCACGCCGCCACGTGGCCAATCGAAGTCTTCATTCCCGAATGGGCCGGCGGCACGGTGGTGGCCACGCTCGAATCGCTGGGGGCCAACATCAATCGTTGTCCGCGCCGGGCCGACGATCCGCCCGGTGACCCGACGGTGTTGCGCTTTCGTGAGGCGGTGGGCCGCGGCGCGATCCCCTTCAGTGTTCAGGGCCCGGAGAACGCCCTGTGCCTCGACGGCGGTCGCACGTTCGGTTGGGAATTGGGGGAGTCGTTGGTGGCCTCGGGGGTCGACGAGGTCGACGGTCTGTTCGTGCAAGTCGGGGGCGGAGCCTTCGCGGCCAGCGTCTCACGAGGTGCCCGTGAGATCGGTCTGCGGGCCCCGTTGTTCGCCGTGCAGACCGAAGGATGCGCGCCTTTGGCGCGCGCCTGGAAGAGTGCTCGCGACGACGACGCGATGGCCCGACGCTGGAGTGATCACATGTGGGCCTGGGAGACCGAACCGTGTTCGCTCGCCGACGGCATCCTCGACGACGAGACCTACGACTGGGTCGCCGACGTCATCGAACTTCGGGCCACGGGTGGCCGCGTGGTGGTGGCGGGCGAGCAGAACGTCATCCGCTCGTCGTTGATCGCGCCGTCGATCGCGGGAGTGAACGTCAGCCCCACCGGCGCGGCCGGACTGGCCGGGCTGTTGCAGTGCCGCGACGACTTCGCCGACGACGCCCACGTGGTGTTGGCGTTCTCGGGCGTCAGGCGCGATTAGGACGCGGCGTCGACCTCGCGCAGGTTTCCGTCGTCGACGTCGTAGACGAACCCCCGGATGTGCAGTTTGTGGGCGATGAACGGGCTCAGTCGCAGACGATTCATGTTCTGGCGGACGCTCTGCACCGGATCGCGGAACGACTCGAGGGCCCACCAGGGCCGGATGCCGCACTCTTTTTCGATCTCGTGCTTGAAGTCGTCCTCGTTCACCTTTTGGAGCCCGCAGTTGGTGTGATGGACGAGGATCACCTCGCGCGTGCCCAGCAAGCGTTGCGACAACACCAGCGAACGAATGACGTCGTCGGTGACCACACCGCCGGCGTTGCGAATGATGTGCGCGTCACCGTGGGCCATGCCGAGCATCTGGAAGATGTCCATTCGACTGTCCATGCAGGCCACCACGGCCAGGTGGCGCCGAGGCGAGAGGGCCAGTCCGTGGTCGGCGAATTCGGCGGCGAAACGGCGGTTGTTGGCGACGAGTTCGTCGGCATTCGGTGTGAATTGTTCGGGGCTCGCCACTCCGACATTCTGCCTCGTCCAGGGCTAGTCTCGATGCATGACCTCCGACATGATTCCCGGACGCCCGATGAACCTCGACGCCGGTGATCCCGGTCGCGCCGACATCTTCACCCGGCTCCTCAAGAATCGCGTGGTCATGCTGGGTACCGACGTGAACGACGACATCGCCAATCAGATCTGCGCCCAATTGCTCTACCTCGAGGGCGAGGATGCCGACGCCGACATCTGGTTGTACATCAACAGCCCCGGTGGTTCGGTCACCGCCGGTATGGCCATCTACGACACCATGCAGTTCGTCAGTTGTGACGTGGCCACCGTGTGCATGGGCTTGGCGGCGTCGATGGGTCAGTTCCTGCTCACCGCGGGCGCCACGGGCAAGCGTTACACACTCCCCAACGCCCGCATCATGATGCACCAGCCTCTCGCGGGTTTGCGCGGTCAGGCCACCGACATCTCCATTCAGGTCGAGCAACTCGGGTACACCAAGAAGCGCATGGCCGAATTGACCGCTTTCCACAGTGGCCAAACCCTCGAGCGCATTCAGGCCGACGCCGAGCGCGACCGGTGGTTCACCGCCGAGCAGGCCAAGGAATACGGTCTGGTCGACAAGGTCATCTTGAAGCGCGGCGAGATCCTCTGATTCGTCAGGGCGCCACGGTGGTGGTGTCCGTCACGGGAACCGTCGTGTCCGGTCCCTCGATGCCGATCACGTCCGGCATGTCGACGCCACAGGTCGACTCCACCCATGTTGCCACCGCGCGGGCACTTCGTTCGGCCGTGTAGGCCGCATCGGCCAGGTCCTGTCGGCTGCGCGGATCCTCGAAGTCGACGTCCTCGGCGGAGCGCAGGAGTTCGGTGATGACGTGCCAATCGTCGCGAATGGCCAACGGCGTGATCTCGTCCAACTTCTCGTAGCGATCGACGAGGTCACCGATCTCCTCGGAGGTCGAGAGTGGTCCACCAAGGCCGGCCACCGACTCGGACAGTTCCCCGCAGAACCGGGCTCCGCTGCGGTCGGTGTCGCTGCACGCCACCAACGTCGACGCGACAGCGACGACGAGACAGACGGTCGTGGTGAAGCGATCGCGAGCACGCATGAGTCGTCATTCTCTCAGGTCGTCCATCGGGAATCCGGTCACATCGTTCGACGCGTCCTCGCCGGTCGTCGTACCGAGTCGCACACACGACGTCATGCCGGACATCCGGCCAGAACGCGAGGTACGCATGCTCTCCACGATTCGCTCGGCCAGTGTCATGGGCTCCCAGGGGGCATCGGTCCACGTCGAGGTGCACATCGGGGTCGGACTGCCGACGTTCACCATTCTCGGGCGTCCCGACGACACGTGTCGCGAGTCGCGCGACCGCATTCGTACCGCCGTCCTGTCGAGCGGGTTCCACTGGCCCTCTCATCGCATCACGGTGAACCTGGCGCCGTCCACGCATCGCAAGACCGGTACGGCGCTCGACGCGGCCATGGCCGTGGCCATCCTCGTCGCCGACGGGCAGATTCCGCCCGAGGTGGTGGACGGACTCGCGCTGATCGGCGAACTCGGTCTCGACGGTCGTCTGCGACCGGTCTCGGGCGTGGCGCCGATGGTGATGTCGTTGGTGCACGACACCGACGGTGACCTCGACGACGATCGACCGTTCATGTCCCCGTTGCGTGGTGTGGTGGTCCCGGTCGGCAACGTGGACGAGGCCCGCATCGCCAAACCCCCGTCGTTGCGCTCCGTGCGCACGTTGCGGGAATTGGTCGAGTGTTTGGTCGGTTGCGAGCCATGGCCCGATCTCCCGCCACCGGCCACCCCTCGGGCCCTCGCACCGCTGCCGGATCTGGCCGACGTTCGTGGTCAGGATGCCGCACGTTTGGGTCTGGAACTGTCCGCCGTCGGCGGGCACCACGTGCTCCTCGTGGGTCCGCCCGGATCCGGCAAGACGATGCTGGCTCGACGATTGCCGGGATTGCTTCCGCCCCTCGACGACGCGACGTCCTTGGATGCCACGCTCGTGCGATCGGCGGCCGGCGAGAAGCTGTCGGGTGACGGCTTGGTCACTGCGCCTCCTTTTCGCATGCCGCATCATTCGGCGAGCACCATCTCCATCATCGGCGGTGGTTCCTCGTCGTTGCGACCCGGCGAGGTCAGTCTGGCCCACGGTGGCGTGTTGTTTCTCGACGAGTTGGGCGAGTTCGCACCCTCCACTCTCGACGCCCTGCGTCAACCGCTCGAGAGCGGTCGCATCCGCATCGACCGTGCGAACACCCGTCTGGAACTTCCCGCGCGGTTCACGTTGGTGGCCGCCACGAATCCGTGTCCGTGTGGGGGTGGAGCACCGGGTTCCTGCGAATGCGACGAGACCGCGTTGTCCAAGTATCGCCGACGATTCAGCGGACCCTTCATGGACCGCTTCGACGTTCGGGTTCTGGTCCATCGTCCCCGGGTGGACGATCTGCTCGGCGAGAAAGCCGGTGAGAGCACGGCGGTGGTGCGCGAGCGGGTGATGCGAGCACGCGCCATCGCGCTCGAGCGGCAGGGATCGTTGAACGCGTTCCTCACCGGCGACGAACTGGATCGCTTCGCACCGGTGAACGAGCGGGGCATGGCGCTGTTGCGCGCCGAACTGGAGGCCGGTCGACTCACCGGTCGCGGGTTGCATCGCATCCGGCGGGTGGCGCGCACCATCGCCGACCGCGAGAGCGAATCCGAGCGCATCGACGAATTCCACGTTGCCGCGGCATTGGCTCTGCGGGCTCGTATCGCTCCTCGGCGCGGTGACGACGTGCGACGAGTGACATGACGATCGCACCCGACGACACCGAACGAGTCGCCGCCTGTCGTCTCGCCAATCTGCCCCACGTCACCGCCCGACGACTGCGACTACTGCTCGCCCGGGGCCTCCCGTCGGTGATCGTCGATCGATTGCGTGACGGGGACTGGGACTCCGATCCGGTCATCGCCAAGATGTTGTCCTTCCCCCCGTCGAGGTCGGCGGGTCGTTCGCTCGCGGACCTGTGGCGCGAGACGCTCGTCTCCTCGTCCACCGTGAACCCTCTCCCACCCGACGTCGATGTGCGCGTGTGGGGGATGGCCGACTACCCGGAGTGTCTGGTCGGGGATCCGTCGGCTCCGGCGGTTTTGTTCTCGCGGGGCGACGTCTCGGTGTTGGGAGGGCGACGAATCGCCATCGTGGGCACCCGAAACGCCACCGAACACGGACGCGGAGTGGCCCGTCGCTTCGGTTCCGAGCTCTCCGAGGCCGGAGTCCAGGTGGTGTCGGGTTTGGCGCGCGGTATCGATGCCGCCGCCCATCGCGGAGTGTTGGATGCGGGCGGGTCGGGACGTCCGGTGGCGGTGGTGGCCAGTGGACTCGACGTCGTGTACCCGCCCGAACACGACCGGTTGTGGTCGATGGTCGGTGAGCGCGGGTTCCTGTGCACCGAGTCGCCGTTGGGCACGGTCCCCGAACCGTTTCGCTTTCCCTTGCGCAATCGGATCATCGCCGGTCTGTCCGAGATCGTGTTGGTGGTGGAGTCGCGATTGGAAGGTGGGTCGTTGATCACCGTGCGCGAGGCCCTGCAGCGCGGGATCACGGTGATGGCGGTGCCGGGCGCCACCAGCACGCGCGCCTCGCAGGGCACCAACATGCTCATTCGCGACGGCGCGTTGGTGGCCATCGACACCGACGACGTGTTGGCGGTGTTGGGCCTCGACCATCGACGGGCGACCGGACGGTTCGATCCGCGGGTGCCCGCGGTGGGGATCGACGCACGCATCCTCGAGCTGTTCGATGCCGAACCCTTGTCGTTGGACAACGTGGCCACCCGTGCCCGTGACACTCTGGACATCTCGTTCGGGGCCACCGCGGTCAGCCTGGGGCGATTGGAAGCCGCAGGCTGGTTGATCTGCACCAGTGGATGGTTCGAACGGGCCCGGGTCCGGGATTCGGGCGTGACCTGACCCGTCATCGAGCGACGGTGCCATCGGCCACCCTGTCGGTACTCTGCCCCCATGGCTCGGTCCGCGACCTCGACGTCTCCGGCGGTCGATCCGTCGTGGCGGACGACCGACTTCGTCGGGTCGCTCACGGCCGCCTCGGAGAACACCAAGTCCGCCTACGCGTCCGACCTGGCGGCGTTCATCGGCTGGTGCGCATCGGTCGATGCGATCGTTCCCTCCGACGTCGACCGATTGTTGTTGCGTCGCTACCTCGCGCATCTGGCCGCGAATCGATTCGCCAAGCGCAGCATCGCGCGCAAGGCCGCGGCCATTCGTCGGTATTTCGGATGGGCTCGTCGCACCGGTGTGGTCGACGCCGATCCGTCGCTCGGTCTGCGGGCTCCCGCGGGGGAGGGTCGCCTGCCACGCGTGCTCGACGGAGCCGAACTACGAACGTTGCTCGAACCCGAGACCGCCACCGACGACTCCGAACCGCAATGGCGCCGACGACGCGACGACGCGTTGATGGAGATGCTCTACGGAAGCGGTCTGCGCGTGAGTGAACTGTGCTCGCTCGACCTCGACGGTGTCGACTCCCGGCGGGGGGTCGTCACGGTGTGGGGCAAGGGTGGCAAGGAACGACGGGTCCCGATGTCGCAAGCGGCCGTCGAGGCGGTGAAGACGTGGATCACCAGTCGACGCGAGGTGCGGACCGACGAGTCCGGTGCGGCCCTGTTCCTCAACGCTCGGGGCGGGCGCGTCGGAGCCCGAGACGTGCGTCGGGTGATGGACCGTCGCAGCTCCCGTCCCACGCATCCGCACGCCCTGCGACACACGTTCGCCACCCACCTGATCGATGGCGGGGCCGATCTGCGGGCCGTTCAGGAACTGCTCGGTCACAGCGACGTGGCCACCACGCAGAGATACACGCACGTGAGCAAAGAGCGTCTACGGTCTGTGTACACGAACACTCATCCCCGGGCCTGATTCCCGAGGGTGACCGACCCTCACGAATCCGGACCGAGAGCGATGACCGAACCCGACGAGAAGCCGAGTCGCACGACGCCGGCGATCGAACGCGCCTGGGTGCGTTGGGTCGAGCAGCGCGACGAAGTTGCCCGTGATCAGCTGATCGTTCATTATTCGCCGCTCGTGAAGTTCGTGGCCGGTCGTGTGGCCGCCGGATTGCCCGCCGGAGTGGACACCGGAGAGTTGGTGGGCACCGGCGTGTTCGGATTGATGGATGCCGTGGATCGGTTCGATCCCTCGCTCGGCTGGAAGTTCGAGACGTTCGCGGTGCCGCGCATCAAGGGGGCGATCCTCGACGGATTGCGCGCTCAGGACTGGGTGCCACGATCCATCCGCAACAAGGGACGACAGATCGAGCAGGCCGTCGCCAAGTTGGGTAACGAGCTCAAACGCGCTCCCACCGACGAGGAGATCGCCGTCGAGTTGGGAATCTCCGACGAGGAGCTCGCCAAGTGGTTGAGCAGTCTGTCGGTGGCCAACGTGGGACCACTTGATCACGTGGTGTCGGGCGGTGAAGCTGAACCTCGTCAACTTCCCGCATCGCGCGACGACGGTCCCGATGCGGTGGTCGAGGATCGCGAGTTACGTCAGATCATGCGCGCCGAGATCCGCAATCTTCCCGAGCGCGAACGCACCGTCGTGGCGCTGTACTACGACGAAGGAATGACCCTGGCCGAGATCGGCGACGTCCTCGGCGTGACCGAGAGCCGGGTGTCGCAGATTCATTCCAAGGCGGTCATCATGCTGCGAGCTCGCCTAGCTGCCGCCGGCATGTAACGGTTGCCGCCGGGCGACGTGGTTCGCCCACCCCGTGGCATGTGGGGAATCGCTTGCCTTCTGTCCGCGTCGATGTTCGTCCCGTCGGCACTCGGGGGCGCCGCCTCCGGTTGCCTGCAGCCACCGGTGTCGGGTCGGGTGGTGGCGCCCTACGTGGCGCCATCGTGTCCGTACTGCGCGGGTCATCGCACCGTCGACTTCGCCAGCGTGCTCGGCGAGGCGGTGCTGGCACCGGTGGCGGGCACCGTGGCGTTCTACGGCTTCGTCGGCGGTCGCTTGTACGTCACGATCGATCCGACGGATTCGCCGGTGTTCGCGCCGGGCATGGTGGTCACCGTGGGCGGGCTCCTGCTCGATGACGTGTCGGCCGAAGGCCCCAACCCCCGTAGGGGCGATCCGGTGCGACAGGGGGAGCGGGTGGGCGATGCCGGTGGCTGGCCCGTCACCCTCAGCGTGCGACGGATCGGCACCGATGGCTCCTACGTCGATCCCGGTCCGCTTCTCGGGCGGTGGCGGACGCCGCCCCGGTTGGTGCCCCGGACCGGCCCGGGCCGGGCGCAACCGCCCCGGCTGGTCTGTCCGGCCTCCCCGAACTCCCGCTAGCCTGCTCCACGGCCCGGAATACCGGTTCGCATCAGCACACACCGATCGCGTCCTGCGGTCGGCACCTTCGGGTGCCGCGTCGGCCGGTGTCCCCAACCGCAGTCACGAGAGGAAACGTCATGGCCATCGTCACGATGCGTCAACTTCTGGAAGCGCGAGTTCACTTCGGCCACCAGACCCGTCGTTGGAACCCCAAGATGAAGCGATTCATCTTCGGCGAGCGCAACGACATCTACATCATCGACCTGCAGCAGACCCTCGAGCGCATCGAGACCGCCTACGCGTTCATTCGCGATCTGTCGGCCAAGGGTGGCAACGTGCTGTTCATCGGCACGAAGCAGCAGGCCCAAGACCCCATCGCCGGGTTCGCCGACAAGTGCGGTATGCCCTACATCAACGAGCGCTGGCTCGGTGGCATGCTCACCAACTTCGAGACCATCCACAAGCGCGTTCAGAAGATGCTCGAACTCGAGCGTCTGAAGGAGACCGGCGAGTTCGATCTCATGCCGAAGAAGGAAGCCCTTCTCAAGAGCCGCGAGTTGGCCAAGTTGCAGAAGAACCTCAGCGGTATCCGCCACATGACCCGTCGTCCCGACGCCGTGTTCATCATCGACACCAAGAAGGAGCACATCGGAGTCACCGAGGCCAACAAACTCGGTATCCCGGTGGTGGCCATCGTCGACACCAACGTCGATCCCGACCTGATCACCTATCCGATCCCGGGCAACGACGACGCCATCCGCGCCAACGAGCTCATGTCGAAGGTCATCGCCGAGGCGGTCATCGAAGGTCGCTACATCGCGTCCAAGCGGAACCCGGGCCTCGTGGCCCCCGAGCGCTCCGATGCCGAGAAGGCCGAGTTTGCCGCCGATCAGGCCAAGGCGCGCGCCGCGGCCGCGGCCGCCCAAGCCGAGCGCGAGGCCAAGTTGTCCGCCGCCAAGACCGCTGCCGCGGCCGAGACCACCCCGGAGGCCTGACCCATGTCGTTCACCGCCAAGGATGTTCAGACCCTGCGCCAATCCACCGGCGCGGGAATGATGGATTGCAAGAAGGCCCTCGAAGCCAACAACGGCGACATGGAAGAGGCCAAGCAGTGGTTGCGTGAGAAGGGCTTGGCCGCCTCGGCCAAGCGCGACGATCGCGAGAACACCCAAGGCGTGGTGGCTCTCGTGGTGTCGGGCAACGTCGGCGCCATCGTGAAGCTGAAGTGCGAGACCGACTTCGTCGCGGGAAGCGATCAGTTCAAGGCCGAGGCTCAGGCGCTGGCCGAGCTGGTGGCCGCCAAGGGTGAGGCCGCCGTGTCGGAGCGCGCCGCCATCCTGGACGACCTGAAGATCACGCTGAAGGAGAAGATCGAACTCGGTGAGGTCGCCCGCGTCGAGGCTGCTCCCGGCAACGTCATCGACAGTTACCAGCACATCCAAGGTGGCCGTGGCGTGAACGCGGTCCTCGTCGAGATCGCCAATGGTTCGGTCGATCTGGCGCACGACATCGCCGTGCACATCGCCTTCGCTCGTCCGAAGTACCTGACGCGCGACGAGGTTCCCGCCGACGTCGTCGACAAGGAGCGAGCGACCCTGGAGACGATCAGTCGTAACGAGGGCAAGCCCGAAGCGGCCCTGCCCAAGATCGTCGAGGGTCGCATCAACGGCTTCTTCAAAGACGTGTGCCTGGTCGAGCAGCCCTACGCCAAGGACGACAAGCAGTCCGTCACCCAGGTTCTGGGCGGCGCGAGCATCGTGCGTTTCGCCCAGATCGAGATCGGCTGATCCGAGATGGACGCGACCGAGGATCGTCCCCGGTGGAAGCGCGTCATTCTCAAATTGTCGGGTGAGGCTCTGGCCGAGCCGACCGGCTTCGGGCTCGACACCAACGTGCTGCATCAGGTGGCCACCGAGATCAAGGACGTGCGCGAGAACCTCAAGGTCGACATCGCGGTCGTCGTCGGCGGCGGCAACTTCTGGCGTGGGCTCAAGGGCGCCGGTCAAGGCATGGACCAGGCGCAAGCCGATTTCATGGGAATGATCGCCACCGTCATGAACGGTCTGGCGCTACAGGACGCCCTCGAGCGGGTCGGACAACACAGTCGGGTCATGACCGCGGTCGAAATGCCCAAGGTCGCCGAGCCGTACATCCGTCGTCGCGCCGAGCGGCACATGGAGAAGGGTCGCGTCGTGATCTTCGCCGGTGGAACGGGCAACCCGTTCTTCACCACCGACACCGCGGCCGCCCTGCGCGCCGCCGAGATCGACGCCGAGGCCATCTTGAAGGGCACCCACTCCGGCGTCGACGGCGTGTACACCGCGGACCCCAAACTCGATCCCGGCGCCACCCGCTACGACAGGGTCTCGCACAAAGAGGTCATCGAGAAGGAACTACGGGTCATGGACGCCACGGCGATCGCTTTTTGCCGCGACAACAAGATCCCGATCGTGGTGTTCGACGTGAGCACGCCCGGCAACATCAGATCCGTTCTGGAGGGTCAGCGCATAGGTACGCTGGTTGGGTGACCGACGACATCCTTCTCGAGGCCATCGACAAGATGGACAAGGC
>Ga0129336_10000360_pt1 | contig 26542 bp, 31 predicted proteins | sample CPB6_02_DNA_FD_96878 | JGI IMG/M metagenome (GOLD analysis project Ga0129336, IMG submission 96878) | Freshwater to marine salinity gradient microbial communities from Chesapeake Bay, USA - CPBay_Sum_0.6_0.2_DNA | ecosystem: Environmental > Aquatic > Marine > Coastal | place: USA: Chesapeake... | reverse complement strand
TGGTTCGGTAACACCATATACAAATGGAATTGTATCCAAAGTAATTCCTCCCTGGGATAAACTTACAATTTCAAGAGTGCCGGTATTACCTAAAGTCCAACCGCCGCTCACTCCCAAAGCAGTTGCACGTATTCTGATATGATCACCGGCTGAGGCAGTAACACCTTCTGGTGCAAGAAGATTTTGATTTACAAGTAGACCCCCGGTACCGCCTATAATTTTGCTAATTTGAATTAAATCAAACTGTTTCCCACCAGTAATTGTATAAGTTGCAACTCCTCCAAAAGTAATGTTACCATTAGGTATTATTACCTTACCTTGTGATATGGTTTCCGTTGCCGAGCTAGGTCTCGCATAAAGTGTTGTTGAAACGGTTGTGTCCCCAAAAGTAAAATTTAATACACCCCAGTCATATACTACTTCTATAATATTATTAATAGTATCACCCCCAATGGTATCATAATTCATCATAAACATGTCTTGAAATGAAACGTTATTCATTACCATGCCGTTATTCACATTTTCCCACAATTGTGTGAGATCATTCCATTTGAACGGCCCCATCGGGGTACTTTTAATTTTACTACCATAACCACCCATGCCCGTCTGTTCGGTCATAGCTGATATAAAGGTTTTCATTGATTTTCCTACAGCCATAATATTCCTTTTAATTATTTATCTATTTTTTGCTTAGGAAATTTTATAGACTTAAATTCCTTCCAGGCAAACCATAAAACTAATACAACAATTATTCCATACCAAAAACTCCACTCCGAAGCTTGGTTTGGTGACCCAAAAAATGGTTCTTTTAAAACGCTGTGTATTGCGTTTCCTTGTTTGTCAAGAGGAGAAATTATTTGTGGGCTTGTGCAGGAAGCTAAAAATAAAATTGTTGATATCAAATATTTCATGATTTATTTCCTCCAGCAGCAGTACCAAAATAGAATCCGACAACAGCCAAAAGAACTTGACGGTTTTCTTCAGCAAACAAGTAACCTGGTATTTCTACAAAATATTTGCGGGTAGTTTCTGGGACTAACCCAAAAAATCCTTCTGGTTGGGTTTGGGTAAACTCTGCAAAAGTTGAAATTCCAAAAAATGGAAGAACAAATGGTGCAGCAACCACGGCAAACAAACAAGACAAGACTATAAGTTGTCTTACTCCTTTTCCAAAATCAAGCGGAACTCTTTGAACAGCCTTATCTTGGTTGTCTGTTGTCTGTTTGTTGGCTTCTATCGCCATTTTAAACATGTCTTTTTGGTCTTGCGCTCTTTGGGCCCAGTAACGGAATAAAAATCCAGTTACTCCTCCTCCAAGCAAAGATATTAATTCTGTCGGCATATATTCCTCAATTCTTTTGATATGAAAGTTGAATTTCTATTGAATCTCTAGTCGTCTCGGCATAATCCATTATTGCTTGTTGATTTTCCATTACAGGCGGGAAATCGAAATGCCATTGTATTAAAATAAAACCTACGTTTAAATTTTTAGATCTTAAAGGTAAACAAGCATAATGAGAAATATTTTCATCTTCAAAAAAGTGTTTAGCATAAGAACCAGACATGGCTTCTACATGATGAATCGTTGGTCTGTTTTCAAGAACTTTATTTAACAATGGTATAAACAAAGAGCATAAAACATTTTTAAATTTTAAAGACTGAGAAATATATCCACGATGAGAAGATTCATGTGTTATGGAGAACTTTCTCATTGATATGCCATCCATAAAATATTCACCATTATGAAATTGCAGAATGCTAACCCTCATTGCTTTACTATTAACACGAAGTTCTGTTAATAATTCATGAATTTCGGTATGAATAGCAATAAAATTATCAGTTTTCTTTTCAGAACTCCAAAACTTTTTTATTCCGTAGCCTAAACCTAAAATTCCTGCTGCGGAATATGCTGCTATTTCAAATATTTTGGGTAAATCCATTAAAAACTCCGTGTCTTAATATTTAGACTTGACGGGCCCTATAACCGGTGTATATTTGTTTACCATGACTACAAGAGAAGATTTATTTAAATTACACCAAGATATTTGCAAAGAAGCCCTAGAATTAATGAAAAAGAAGAATAATGACTATGCTTCTGGCGTGGATCCATTTATGAATTTTCGTAGAGCGGAATATCTGGGATTTGCAACCGCTGAACTGGGAGTTCTCATAAGAATGACTGATAAGATGTCCAGAATTTCTACTTTTTTAAAGAATGGTGATCTTTCGTTGACCAACGAAAGCGTTTATGATGCCATCATAGATATGGTAAACTACAGCATCCTTCTTGCTGGGTTGTTGAAGGACAAAGATCAAAAGAAAATGGGATGAAGTTTTATACTGCATGTGCCTTAAAAGGCAATAAAATTCTTGTTCGCGGTTACAAAAACGGAGAAAGGTTTACGGATTCAGTTTCCTTTAAACCTTCTATGTTTATTCGTTCAGACAAAGATACAAAGTATAAAACTCTGGGCAATATTAAGGTCAAAAAAATGATTTTTGACACTTTATATGATTGCAGAGAGTTTCTTGACCAGTACAGAGAACTGGAGGATTGCCCAATCTATGGAAACACTGATTTTATCACTCAATATCTCATGGAGACTTATCCGGCTGAGGTGGAATACGATCTTTCCAAAATCAAAATAGCATATTTGGATTTGGAATGTGAATCAGAAAACGGATTCCCAGATCTTGAAAGTCCGAATGAAAAAGTAAATCTTATGAGCATCAGAATTTCTGGTGTAACACATGTTATAAGCTTTACTCCAATTAATTTGCCTGATTGCAAAGTTCATATGGTTTCAAATGAAAAAGAACTTTTGCAAAAAACATTTAAAATATTGGCTAATGAGGATATTGATGTAATAACTGGATGGAATGTAAAGCTATTCGATATTCCCTATATAATTGGTAGGGCTTTGCTTTATTTTGATGAAAAAGAAATACAGGGGTGGTTGCCTTTTAATTTGATGAAATGCCGGGAAACCGACATTGGCGGTAAAAATTACAAGATTTATGAATTTCCAGGTTACACAATTCTGGATTACATGGATCTTTACAAAAAGTTTTCTGGAACCAGTCAAGAAAGTTACGCTCTGCAAAACATAGCAAAGGTGGAACTAGATGCTCAAAAACTGGATTATAGCGAGTATGGTTCACTTAGGGAGTTCTATAAGAAGAATTTCCAAAAGTTTGCAGAGTATAACGTCCAAGACGCTATCCTGGTTGAACGACTTGACGATAAATTAAAACTTATTGGCTTGGCTGTTTCTATTGCATATGAAGCAAAGATTACGTATGATACTGTTTTCTTCGCAACACGCATCTGGGAAACCATTTGCTGCGATTATTTGATGCAACGTAATATTGTTCCACCTCTCAAGCGTAGCTATGATAAAGATGAACAATTTGTCGGTGCATATGTTAAAGATGTAATCCCCGGTTTGTATAAAAATGTTGTAAGCTTTGACGCAACCAGCCTGTATCCATCAATTATTATTCAGTGGAACATTTCTCCGGAAACCTGCACCAAAGCTGATTCGTCTATGAATGCAAATCATTTTATGGGCAGTGATAGAAAAGATATTCCAGATCTGTTGGAAGAAGCAGAAAATATAAATTCTTGCCTTGCTTGTAATGGGTCTACATTTACTAGAGATATACAGGGATTTATTCCGATATTAATAGAGCGTACATTTAATCAACGAAAAGAAGCAAAATCAAGGATGATTGAACTTGAAAAAGAATACGAACAAACAAAAAACAAAGATCTTCTACCCAGAATTGCCGCCCTCAAGATTCGCCAATCTGTTAAGAAGATTCTTGCAAACAGCCTTTATGGTTGTCTTGGCAATCCCGCTTTTGTGTATTCATCTCCTGAACTCGCTACGGCAGTCACGGTAACAGGTCAGGTTATTATTCGTAAAGCAGAAATGGCCATGAATGACTACATTCAAGGTCTTACAAAAGATAAAAAAGATTATGTTCTTGCAGTAGACACGGATTCGGTATATTTGAATCTTGATTCTATAGTGCAAAAAATTTCTGAAAAAACTAAAATTGCGGATGTTACTGAATTTATCAATCAAATTTGTGAACAAAAAATACAACCAGAATTGACTAAAGAAATGGAATTGCTAGCCCATTGTCTTGGTTGCAGGGAAAACAAGATTGTATTCAAGCGTGAGGCGATTGCATCTGCCGGGATGTTTATAGCCAAAAAAAGATATGCTCTTCTGGTGCAAGATCTTGAAGGAGTAAGATTTTCAGAACCAAAGCTTAAGATTATGGGTCTTGAAACCGCAAGAAGCAGCACACCATTTGTGGTAAGAAATAAGTTAAAAGACTGCATCAAAATCATCTTGACCAAAACCCCGGGAGAGTTGCGAAATTATGTGAATGAATTTTATGATGAATTTGTTCATTTATCTTTGGAAGACATCGCATCTCCCCGGGGAGTCAAGGGTGTTGCAAAATATGCAGACACTACAAAAATTTATAAAACTGGTACGCCAATTGCAACTAAGGCCGCTCTATTGCATAATGCTCATGTCAAAAAATTAAATTTGACAAAGGATGTACCACCTATAAAGGAAAATGACAAAATTAAATTTGTATTTGTAAAAGTTCCAAATCCATATGGTATGGGCGGAAGGGATGCGGTGATGGGTTTTGTTGGAAAACCACCGCAAGAATTTGAACTTGAAAAATACATCGATAGAAAAAAGCAGTTTGAAAAAACATTTAATGAGCCACTTGAAAATATTTTACAGGCAATTGGTTGGTCTGTAAACAATAAAGTTACTCTTGAATCTTTTTTTGATTAAATGGAGTGTTAAGAAATGGTAAAGAAAGTTAAATCTAGATATGGTGATGAACGAATTATCTCAATTACTGAAGACGGACGTTACAAAATCAAAGGTAGGTCTCTGTATACTCGGCACGGGGATGGTCTATTTGATTTTGAAGGCGGTCCATGCTATATCGTTGGCGATAGATTACTTGATGTTGACGATAACTTAATAATTGAAAAAATAGAAATTGACCAAAACATAGTTGAAAAAGGCTATGCAGGTTGTATACTTACTGCGAGTAAACATGGAAGAAAAAAATAAAATTGACTGTCATGCAATAAACCAATATTGCACACACGAAATAGGCAAATTAGCCAAAATGAAGTATGAAGATATTCCAATTCAAGAAAGATTGGATGCAGTATCCATGTCTCCAATGTTTTCATTTTGGCGAGAAGTGCAAGACACCATGATAAAAGCATCTGAAGAAATAAAAAGATTGAAAGAGGAATTGAACAATGTCAAAATATCTGAAAAACTTAATAAGCAAAATTGATAATCCAGACGCAACCCTAGTTTCTGAAGGCATTGATGGTGCAGATGTATCCGGCTTCATTGACACTGGTTCGTATGCATTGAATGCACTATTGTCTGGATCTATTTTTGGGGGATTACCAAACAACAAGATCTCTTGCTTGGCAGGAGATCCAGCAACGGGAAAGACTTTCTATGCCATTGGCATCGCAGGCCAGTTCCTAAAGGATCACAAAGACGGTGTTGTGATTTATTTTGATACCGAACAGGCAGTAACATCTGATATGTTTACTGCGCGAGGAGTTGATCCTGAGCGTGTAGCAGTCATTCCCGTTGCCACAATCGAAGAGTTCAAGACACAAGCATTGAAGATTGTCAATGACATTCTTGAGCAGCCTGAAGAAGATCGAAAGCCAGTCTTTATGATTCTTGACTCACTTGGGATGTTGTCTACACGCAAGGAGATGACTGACTCCGCTGAAGGCAAAGATGTTCGTGACATGACAAAGGCTCAGCAGACAAAAGCAACGTTCCGTGTACTTACTTTGAAGCTTGGCAAGGCCAAGATTCCCATGCTTCTCACTAACCACACATATCAGGTTATTGGTGCATATGTTCCTACCAAGGAACTTGGTGGTGGCATTGGTCTCAAGTACGCAGCCAGCAATATTCTCACTCTCTCAAAGAGCAAAGATAAAACAGAAGATGGGGTAGTTGGCAATTTTATCAAATGCACCAATTACAAAAATAGATTTGTAAAAGAAAACATGCAGGTAGAGACAAGATTGAACTACACTTCTGGTCTAAGCCGTTATTATGGCCTTACAGATCTTGCGATTAAGTATAATATTTTTAAGAAAGTGTCTACACGAATTGAACTTCCAGATGGTTCGAAGGTATTTGAAAAAAATATTGATGATGAACCTGAAAAGTATTATACTAAAGATATACTAGATAAGCTAGATATTGAAGTACAAAAGGATTTTAAATATGGCCAAGGTTCCTGAATACAAATTTAGAGACGAGATGTTTGATGGAAATGAGAATTGTCCAATTGAAATATTGAATGGACAATTTAGTGGAGTTATTTTTAGATACGGAAAAATCTCTTTAAATGAAACTGCGGATGGCAACATGGAAGTTAATATGAACATAACAATTGTTTCTGCACCAGAAAACTTTAAACAAGAAGAAACAGAGTTTACTCAAACAGTTGGTGAAATTTTTAGTGATATTGTTGAAAAAAATCTAGCAGAAACCATGGAATCAGTAGATCTTGAGGATGATGTACACCAGGATTAATTCTGGACTCAGTTGAAAGTGAAACTATAATAAAATCATGGAAACAGTAATTCTAAAGAACTTGGTACTCAATGAAGAGTACGCAAGAAAAGTTGTACCTTTTTTGCAAGGCGAATACTTTCAAGATAAATGTGAAAGAACCGTCTTCGGTATAGTAAGCCAGTTTATTCTTAAGTATAATAACATCCCAACAAAGGATGCCATTTTAATATCTCTTGAGAATGAAAAAGGTCTTGGGGAAACCGAGTTCAAGAAGTGTGTTTCAATCAGCGAGGAAATGTACAAAGAAGGTGAAAAATCCGACACAATATGGCTGGTAGAAAATACTGAAAAGTTTTGTAAAGAAAAAGCCATATACAACGGTATTATGGAATCTATTGGTATTATAGAGGGCAAGGACAAAGAAAAAACACAAAATGCCATTCCAGAAATCATGTCAAAGGCTCTTTCGGTTTCGTTTGACACAAGAGTTGGTCATGATTTCCTTGAGGACGTAGACGAGCGGTATGAATATTATCATCGCGTGGAGGAAAAGGTTCCCTTTGATCTTGAGATGTTTAATGTCATTACCAGAGGTGGAACACGTAAAAAGACACTAAATGTAGTCATGGCGGCATCTGGCGTGGGAAAGAGTGCATTTTTATGTCACCATGCAGCTTCTTGTCTATCTCAAAATTTGAATGTTCTGTACATTACTTTGGAGATGGCTGAGGAGGAAATCGCAAAACGAATTGATGCAAACCTTCTTGATGCTGATATGCATGTCCTTGAGCAAATGCCTTTGACACAATATGAAAGCAAGGTAGAGTCTCTTAAAAGAACTTGCAAGGGACGTTTGATAATTAAAGAATATCCAACAGCAGCAGCCAACGTAACACATTTTAGAAATCTTCTTGAAGAACTTAAAATTAAAAAGAAGTTTATTCCTGATGTAATTTTTGTTGATTATTTGAATATTTGCTCCTGTGCAAGATTTAAACTTGGCAATGGTATGAATAGCTATACATATGTCAAAGGTATTGCTGAAGAGTTGCGTGGTTTGGCCAAGCAATTCAACATTCCACTATGGACTGCAACACAGGTAAACCGTGAGGGGGCCAAGAGCAGTGATATGGAGATGACAGATACTTCAGAAAGTTTTGGTCTACCTCAAACTGCAGATTTTTTCTTTGCTCTCATAGAAAATGAAGAGTTGGCCCAGACTGGACAACTAATGGTTAAGCAGTTAAAAAATCGTGGAAACGATACAACAAAGAATAGAAAGTTTTTGGTTGGTGTCAATAAGTCTAAGATGAAGTTTTACGATGTTGACAATACCAATAATAATTTGGTTGAAGCAAACAACACAGATGAAGAAGGCTTTGGTTCAGGTGCTGATGGAAAAGCATTTGATCCAAAATTCGGAAAGAAGAAAAATAAGATAGTCAACTGGACGTTTGAGGACGCTAAGTAATGCTATATATTGACAAGAAGTACGTGAATCTTGTTTCGGGGTCACTTGAAAGATTTAAGTGGAAAAAAGATTCATTAGCCACATGTAGATGTTTTAAGTGTGGCGACTCAAAGAAAAATAAGGCCAAGACAAGGGGCTATTTTTTTGAGCATAAAGGAAGCTATGTTTATAAATGCCACAATTGCGGGATTTCTTGCAATTTATATTCTGTACTTGAAAGCATTAGCCCATCTCTCTGCAAAGAATATGCATTCGAAGTATTCAAAGAAAAAAACCCAGAACCAATATTTAAACCAAAACCAGAACCAAGAAAAGCAATTTTTACTGATCTTGGAACCAGGCTTGACATACTCAATGAAAACCATAAGGCAGTAAAATATGTTCAATCTAGAAAAATACCAAAAGAAAAGTATAGCAACTTTTATTACTGCAGCGATTTTAGTCGGGTCATGCAATCTTTTGACAAAACTGGATCTAAGGAAGCCAGGCTGGTCATACCATTCTATGACGAGATGGGCTCGCTTATTGGAGTCCAGGGAAGAGTTTTCGAAGAAAAAGAGATCAATAGAAAAAGTAAACAAGAAAATGAAAAAATTCGGTACATTACTCTCAAAAAAGAAGGGCAAGAAAGACTCTGGTACGGACTGGAGCGCGTAAATCCCCACGATACGGTTTATGTTACAGAAGGCCCGATTGACTCTATGTTTATTCCAAACGCAGTAGCCATGCAGGGAGCTGGCTGGCTTGAAGAGCTCCCACAAAAGATATCAAAATCTAAAGTTGTTTTTATTTTTGACAACGAACCTAGAAATGAAGAAATTGTTTTATTGATTGGAAAGTACATTGATGCAGGAAGAAACGTTGTAGTGTGGCCAGAAGAGATAAATAAGAAAGACATCAATGATATGGTTCTTGCATACGGCGAACCAACCACGATTAAACTTATAATCAATAATGTTTATTCTGGACTGAAAGCAAAAATGAAGTACACTTATTGGAAGAAGGTTTAAAATGGACAATAATGATGATATGTCTGAAGAAGACATTTTAAAAGCAAGCGAAGCATATCTTACTTTTGTGCATCGTTTTGGTGAATATATAAAAGAAATGGATCCAGATTTGTGGTCTAGAGCCAGAGAATACGCAGCAGATTTTACACAAATACCTGGTGTTAGAGTTGAACTTGTAGATAATGATGAGGATGTGAATGATGATACAAACAATGATAAGCGCGGAGCAGACTAAAGTTTCGGTTTTAGATTATGGTCATGTTCAACTTATTGAACACATGGGTTCTGATCTCAGCGTTGTCAACGCTGCAAGGGTCTCCTTTAAAAAAGAGAGCTCTTTTGGTGAAGATGGCAATGTTCAAGAAAAAGACAAAAAACTAATTTCTTATCTCGCAAAACACAATCACTTTACTCCGTTTTGTCACCCACAAATCAGTTTGAGAATCAAGTGCCCTATATTTGTTCGTGCACAATTGGGGAAACACCAAATTGGTTTGACAATGAATGAGGTAAGTCGCAGGTATGTGACTTTTGATCCAGAGATATATGTTCCTCTTTGGAGGTCGGCCCCAACAGATGGAGCAAAGCAGGGAAGCAGTGGTCCAATTGAAGATCTGGATCTCTGTATTAAAATGCGTCAAGAGTATGACGGAATTGCAAAAGAATGTGTTGATCTTTATAACCGTTTGTTGGCAGATGGCGTTGCTCCAGAGCAAGCACGTTCAATTTTGCCACAAGGAACTTATACGGAATTTGTATGGACTGGTTCTCTCTATGCATTTGCCCGTGTTTATAAGCTGAGAATCGATGCACACGCGCAGTGGGAAATACAGCAATACGCAAAAGCAATTGATAAAATAATTGCTCCACTTTTTCCAGTTTCGTGGCACACTTTAACAACTAAATAAAGACACCAACTAGGAGTCTAACATATGGCAGAAATTTTATCACCATTTCAATCGTTTATTTTTATCTCTCGCTACTCCCGCTGGCTTCCAGATTACAATCGCAGAGAAAGCTGGGAGGAATGTGTAGAGCGTTGGTGGAATTACTTTACGAACAAGGTTCCCCAACTTGCAGAACGCCCTGATGTAAAGGATGCGATTTTGAACCTTGAGGTTCTTCCATCTATGCGTAGTCTGATGACTGCTGGACCAGCATTGGATCACGACAATACTTGTTTGTATAATTGCTCTTATTTGCCAATCGATTCTCTTGAATCGTTTGCTGAGTTGTTTGTTGTTCTTATGAACGGCACTGGCGTTGGTTATTCTGTAGAGCGTCAGTACACAGATAAACTCCCAATGGTTGCAAACAAGATTGAAAAACATTTCAACGTAACTTACGTGGTTGAAGATTCTAAGGAAGGCTGGGGCAACGCGATCAAGTTTTTGATGGATCATTTGTATGCAGGTCGCCACGTCAAGTGGGACTTGAGTAAGATTCGTCCTGCTGGTGCAAGACTCAAGACATTTGGTGGTCGTGCCAGTGGTCCAGCCCCTCTTGACAATTTATTTAAATTCCTTGTCAAGGTTTTCTACAATGCACAAGGACGCAAGTTGACTGCTCTTGAATGCCATGATATTTGCTGTGCCATTGCTAATGCAGTAATAGTAGGTGGCGTTCGCCGTTCTGCTATGATTTCTCTCAGCGATCTGTCTGATCGTGAAATGGCTCACTGCAAGAGTGGTGCGTGGTGGGAGCAGGCTGGTTTCCGTTCATATGCAAACAACTCTGCTGTATACCGTGGTCGTCCACCAATGGGCCAGTTCCTTGAAGAGTGGACATCATTGTACAACAGCCACAGCGGTGAGCGTGGAATGATCAATCGCAGAGCCTTACAGGAGCAAGCAGCCAAGTGGGGCCGCGATGAAAACTGTGAGTACGGAACAAACCCATGCTCGGAGATTATTCTAAAGCCATTTGAGTTCTGCAATCTTTCAACTGTAGTTGTTCGCCCTGATGATACAGCAGCAACTTTGAAGAAGAAGATTGAGATCGCTACGATCATAGGAACTGTTCAATCTACCTTCACTAACTTTCCATATCTTCGTCCAGAGTGGAAAAAGAATTGCGAAGATGAAAGATTGCTCGGTGTTAGCATGACAGGCATTTATGATAATAAACTTACCAGTGGTCTTGAAGGTAAGCCAAAGTTGATCCGTCTACTTGAAACCCTGCGCGATCACGCAACAGCAACAAATCTCAAGTGGGCAGAAAAGCTTGGTATCAATCCAAGCAAGTCAATTACTTGCGTCAAGCCAGAGGGAACAACTTCTTGCTTGGTGGATTCTGCATCAGGGCTGCACCCAAGATATGCAGATTATTATTATCGTCGTATTCGTATTGACAAGAAAGATCCAATCTACAATCTCATGAAGGATCAAGGCGTTCCTTGTGAAGATGATGTTATCAACCCCGGAAACACAGCGGTCTTCACCTTTGCTATGAAGGCTCCCAAGGGAACAACCACGACAGAAGATCTGCGTGCATTGGACCACTTGGATCTGTGGAAAACATATCAGGAGCATTACTGCCACCACAAACCATCTATTACCGTAAACTACAAGGACTCGGAGTTTCTTGAAGTTGGGCAGTGGTTGTGGGAAAACTTTGATGTTGCAACTGGCATATCGTTCCTTCCTGGTGGTGATAGCCATACATACGCTCAGGCTCCATTTGAGCAAATTGATTCTGCTACCTATTCGGCACATCCAAAGGTTAAGGTTAACTTCAAGGATCTGTCTAAATACGAAGCCGAAGACAATACTGAGGCAGCAAAGGAATATGCCTGCAGCGCTGGTGGTTGCCAGATAGTCTGATCCTCAATCCTCTGTAGCTCAGCTGGTAGAGCAGAGAGCTGTTAACTCTCGGGTCACTGGTTCAAATCCAGTCGGAGGAGTATAAATAAAAAATTTCACCCAAAAGGTGAAATTTTTTTCATAAATATTTTTGTCAGGGATGGTGGGTAGTTCCACGTAATCCTTTTGGAGTTCTTCGAAGTAGTCTCCATCGTATTACTGAGGAACCACCATCTCTGGCAACGGTATAAATAATTATGTTCACCATGTTAGTCGGCATTGATTATTCTATAACCAGCCCAGCAATTTGTCTTTTCGATGAGAAACGAGAATTTTCTTTCTCCAATTGCTCTTTTTACTTTTTAACTAATACTAAAAAATATGCCACAAAAATTGCTCCAAATATTAATGGAGAAGGATTTGAGGAATATGGCTACGATACTGAAAGATTTGACACAATTTCAGAATGGGCTGTAAATTTGTGTGTTGGGGCTGCAGATGTAGCCATAGAGGGGTATGCTTATGGTGCCCATGGCAAAATTTTTAATTTAGCTGAAAACTGCGGAATCTTGAAATACAAGCTCCATAAGCTTGCCGTTCCTGTGACGGTCGTAGAGCCATCCCGCGTCAAGAAACTCGCTACGGGCAAAGGTAACGCAGATAAACAGGCAATGTATGAAGCCTTCACCAAAGAGACAGGAATTGATCTTGTCAAAATTTTTGAACAAAAATCTTTAAATAATCCTGTTACGGATGTTATCGACAGCTATTATATTTTAAAACATTTGGTACAAAACAAAAATTAACGCACAATTCTTCCGGCATTCATTTTTGCACTGTTATCCAATTTTTCATGGAATCTTTTTGGAACTTGGCCACTGCTTTTAATTTTGTCGATAACTTCTTTAAATTGGCTACCAACAACCTTTTGCGGGGTCAAAGTTGCATCCATAGCTAGAGATGGTGTACTAGCCGCCCAATCTCTTATAATTTTCTTTTTATTGCATTTTGGGCAAGGCTTTTTTGTAGGCTGATCTCTATTTGAAAGACTTAACATTTCATCAAATGAATAATCACATTTTTCACACTTAAAAGCATAGTTAGGCATTTTTATTTCTCTTAAAAGTAATTAGCATGTGATCAAACAAGAATCCATAAGAAGGTTCTTTTGGCTTGTTTTTAATTTCCATTTTAGCTTCTTTGGGTGTTCTATTTCCTTTAGAAAGATTACATGGTTTACATGCTGCAACCATATTAGTCCAGGTAGAACCACCACCCCTACACCTAGGCACAATATGATCTATTGTGGCAGTCTTGTCGCATAGATCTTTACCACAATATTGACAAACATATTGGTCACGGTGAAACACATTTCTACGTGTTGCGGGAACCTTTTTAAATGGTAACTTAACGTAGTATTTTAAAATTAAAATTTTAGGAATTTTAACAATTTTTGATACTGATATTAATTCATAAAATTCTGGACTTGTTTCGTCAACCCAAACTTTATCATTTGACATGAGCTTAAAAGCTTTGCCGACAGTGATAATATTGAGGGGGGTATTGTCTTGATTTAACAGGAGAACCTGTTTCTTCATACCTTTTAAGTATTTATGAAAATCTAAATATTTTACAGCCATGGATAATAAACAAAATAGAGAATTTTATTGGGAAGTCAAAGACTTTTTGGGCAAAAAACCTCAATTGAACGAATCGGTTAATAAGAAACCCGATTCCCTAAAGGATAGCATAAAAAAGATGCTTGTCCAGGGAAATGTTTTACATCAACCAATTTTACCAAATAAGCAAATTGTTAATGAATTGTTGTCTCTATCCGAAAATACAATTAGAAATGTATCTAATTTTATCGAAGACTCTGAGGTAGAAGTAAATAAAGGAAGAACAGACTCTAAAGCTTTTACTTCAAATATAACAGAGAATTTATTTTCATTACAAAAAAAAAATTTACTAGCTGAACAATACGGTGGCTTGGGTGGTGGAGGTGGCGGTAGCCCAAATTCACCTAGCCAAGATGATGAACGCAAATTGATGCGTCAAGAGAGAGTTAAAAGAAGACAAGACGCACTTGATCAGCGCATAAGAAAGAACCAAGAGGAAGCAGAAGCAAGAAGGCTAAGAGTTGCTGAATTGGCTCGTCAAAGACAAGTAGACAGAGAAGCAGAGGCCGAAAAAGAATTGGGTTCCCTCTCATCTGACCCAGATGAACGCAGAAGACAAATGAAAGCTTGGGGAACTGAAAAAGCAAATCAAAGACAAGCAGAAGCTATTTCATCAGAAGTCGATAGACTTTCTGGTATGTCTCCAGAAAGCATGACTGATAGCGATAAAGCAAAACTCAGAATGTTGCAAATTCAAATGCAAGATGCAAAAACAAAAGAAAGAGTTTCTGGGTCTTTAGCAACAAAAGCAGAAACAGGTGGCCAGTATGGTCCATCACCAACAGGTGGAAATATATCATCTGAGCCAGGAAGAAGCAAAATTTCTTCTGTTATGGGAGTAGACCCAAGTAGTCTTAATGTAGTAAAGAGCAATATACCAGATACAAAAATTTCTGGTACATCGATGACTCGTTCGCAGTTTAAAACTATGACTGGAAGAGAATACAATGCTTTTGATAAACAAGATCAAAACTTAGTACGTGGAATTGCCAGCAGATTTAAAGAAGGAAGATTTGTTGGTCAACCATATGGCGCTTCACAACCATTAAGTGACACTGCAAGATCTTTTATGAGCTCAAGGCCAATTGAACCGTTAGCAACACCAAGCATAGAAAATACCGCTAGAGAACTTGGAATAGGTATGTCTGATCTTCTTCGACGTTCTCCATATGCAAGAAAGATTTATGGGACAACTCCAAAACCAAGACCTACATATTAAAGAATAAGCAGTTTATGGCTAGAAGCTTACATCCATTAGTAGAAAGTATTCTTGAAGAAAGATATCAACAAATTCTTTTGAATGAGAATATTGCTTCTGATGCATGGGAAGGCGTAAAAAGTGGATGGGGAAAGTTTAGAGGTTCGTGGGAAAAAAAACGGGAAGAATTGGGTCAAAAATTACAAGATATTGCTGTTGATACGGGGTTTGCAGATTTTGCCTCAGAATATATTCCCGGTGTTGCTGGAATGTCTGTAGTTGAAGTACCCCTATCCAAACAAGATCCAAAAGCCTACGATAAAGCTCGCTCAGAATTAGCCACCGAATTAGTTAAAGCAAGAAAACAAGCATTTGATAATAAAGAAGCTGATGTCTCCGAAACTGATATTTTAAGCCGAGCAATTGGCAACAAGCCAGAATTGGCAAAAATATTAACTAAAGATGAATATGAAAGTTTATCTGGAGGCAGTATAACAAATCCTTTACAGATTAATGTAAAAAAGACAGACAAAGAAGGTAGAGAATCGGAAAGCCCCGCCATTGTAATGCAAAAATGGTCTGGAATGGATCAGGGTGCAGAAATTTTGTACAGAACTTTAAGGGGTGCTGAAGAAGGTCTTTTGACTCCAGAAGGAATTGCAACGGGAGCCGCCTTTGGTGCTGGATTTAAAGCCGCTGGTGCCGCTGCTGGTGCCGCAGGCAGAGCATTGGTTCCCAAAGTGTTGCCACAGGCAACAAAAGTAGCACAATTTATTCCGGGTGCAGCTAGAGCAAGAGGTGCTGAAGAACTGGGTACGGCTTTAGGACAAAAGGCTGTTGGAGCAGCTGGTCTTGGTTTGGTTGGTGTCGGTGCGTACCAAGCAAAGCAGGCGGATAAATTACCAGAATTTAGTGGATCGCTTCTTGGGGGAATATTACCTTTCGGTGTTGGTGCCAAAGGAGCAGAAATAACTGGGAAAGGCATAAAAGCGGTTAGAGCTCCAGAGTTAAATGTATTGGGTGAACCACTACAAAAAGTTTCTGGACAGGAACCAATTAAAATGCCCGAGCCAGAGTGGGTTGGGAAAAAGTATCCAGAATTTAAATTACCAGAAAAAATCGAATCACCAAAAATAAAAAATCCAAAGCTAGAAACACCAAAAGAACAAGAGCCAAAAATAACACAAGAACCAAAACAAGAAATTGGTTATGGTGAATTTAAAGCGGTTCCAGAAACTTTACGTGATTTGGCAACAGCGAGACAAGAGGGGCGCGGAACATGGACTCCCGGTTCCAAACCTGAAAATTATTATAAATTGCAACCAGAAATTTGGAAATTTGGACAACAACCAGGTGGAAGATTAATTGGAGAACCTTTAAAAGTAGAAGTTCCATCAGAAACAAAAAAATCAATCTATGATGTTGGAAAACCACAACAATCTCCATTTGATCGTGTTTTCTTTCCATATGGTAAACCAGCTGGTCCCGGCAAGGTTATCTCCGAACCTGTAGGTTTACCAAGAATTCAACCAGATTCTCCTGCAACAACAAAGGCTCCAACAACTGGTCAAAAGATCTCCGCAACAGGAAGAGCGATTGGTGGCGCATTAACATTAATTGGCCCAGAAGCACTAACAAGAACTCCAGAAGTAAAAACACCAGCATCAGAAGTTGCAAGAACTGTTGCACCCAAAGAAAACCAACCAAAAATTGTTTTGAGAGAACCTGCAAAACAATCTGAAACAAAAACACAAAAAATAGAAATTCAAACTAAAGAAAAAATCGGTGGTACTAAAGAGAATGCACCGATAGGTTTTGTTTCACAAGATAAAGATAAAGAAACAACTATAAGAACAACCAAAGAAACAGAACAATCTGTAGATAAACAAAAAGAAGATACAACCAATAAAGTTGAAAAAATTGAACCCAGTGTTTTTCAAATTGGAATACAAGATTTAATTCCTCATAGAGTAAAAGATGCAATTAGAGTTACCGATACTATTACTAATACAAAATTACCTCCACCACCTCCACCATCTCCACCTCGACAACTAGAAAATCGCGGAAAATCACCAAAACCAACAGAAAAAATTCCACCTATAGTGCCAGGAGGAACAAATACCGCAGGTAGTGCCGGAATGCGGTTTGAAAAAATGCGTGGAGCCATGGTTAATAATGACATCAATGCATTGTTGAGGAACATATACTCCATTTCTCAAACATTGTCAATTGCTTAATCATTTAAAAGTGTTATAATTATTATGTGGTATTGTATACATGAAGAATTTCATACATAAACATATTTTATTGGAAAATCAGTTAAAAGAAGTTACTGTAGATGGGAAAAGATTTTATGAAACTCCCGGTGGTATATTTCCCAGTGTAACAACTGTAACTGGTTGGGAAAAACAAAATTTTTTTGCTGAGTGGAGAAGAAAAAACCCAGAAGAAAGCAAAAGAGTCACAGTCCGTGGCACAAAATTTCACGGAATAATAGAAGACTATTTGAATAATAAGGAACTTGATTTTGAAAATATGATTCCAAATTATAAAGTTCTTTTTAATTTATTAAAACCAGAATTAGATAAAATTGACAATATTACTGCAATCGAAACACCACTGTGGTCTAAAATATTGGGTTTGGCTGGAAGAACGGATTGTATTGCAGAGTATGACGGCAAACTTTCCATTATAGACTTCAAAGCAAGCACAAAAGAAAAAAGAAAAGAAGATATTGAAAATTACTTTTTGCAAGCCACTGCTTATGCTCTGATGTATCAAGAGCGAACAAATATAATAGTTGAAAATTTTGCAATATTAATTTCTTGTGAGGATGGATTAAAGCAAGTATTCCAGGGAAACCCATTACAATACGTAAAAAAATTAAAAGAAACAATAAAAAATTATAGGAAAAACCATGAAATACCAAGAGCTGAGAACGCTTGAAGATGCTGTAAATAAACGTGGAACAAAACTCTGGACTATGATGAACGATAGTTCCAAAGCAGCAAAACAGCGTGATATATTTGTAGCTGAACATGGAGGTTTTTTTAAACGAGAAGGAAGATACTGGAAATGGATTTGTCCAGAGGATGAACAGAATGGCTATTGGTTAATAAACATCCAAACAAATCAAAAAGAGTTTTTCAGCAACATGAGCGAGTGGGCAATTGCTCACGGAATGACTGCTGTTAAAGTCTGTGAACTTTTGAATGGCAAAAGAAAGACATATAAAGGTTGGACTGCAATAGAATTGAGAGACGTAAAAGAAACAACAGGCTCTCATGTTAAAGTAAAGAAAGCAAAAAGAAAAAAAGTAGCAATTACCAAGGATATCACATTTCAACACATTGAAACTAAACAAATTTATAATACTCAAAACATAGCAAATTTTGCCAAAGAGCATGGTTTAGACAGAAAATCCTTGTATAAAGTTGCAAACGGAAAAGCCAAAAGCCATAAAAATTTTGTATTATACAATCCATTTGCCCAAGACCAGAATTTTAATAGTGATAAATAATTTGAGATGAATTTCAAGCAACTTTTACAGCTCGCAGAGGCTTCCCGCACCGCTTCGGATTCGTTCAGAACGACTGGGGAGGCTATGGCTAAAGATAAGGCCAAATCCGGTGCGCCAGACGCAAAAGCCAAGGATGCAGCAAGAAAACGTGCAGAAAGAGCCAAACAAGTTCCAAGAGAAAGAAAATCTAAGGGAGAACTTGTAAAAGAAGTTATTGCGGTAAAAACCGCCTCTGGCAGAGTACAATTAATTTTTAAAGATTCTTTTAATAAAGACGCCCACACAAAGCTGAACAAGGGCGATGTGATGACAGAGGACGAAGCTAAGCAATTCACAAGTGATCCAAACTTTGAACAGACTCGCGCTTCAACTTTGTTGTTTGGAAATTTAAAAATGAAAGAAGAGCCCAAAGAAAAGAAAAAGGGCGAAAAAGAAGAAGAACCATCTAAAAAATCTCCAAAGAAAGAACAAGGAGATGCAGAAGAAAAGGAGGAAACTCCAAAAGCTAAAAGGCTGTCAAAAGAAGAAATAATGCAGGCCATGCTCAACATGACACCAGAGCAACTTGCATCGATGCCACCGGAGGTTCAGCAAGACTTCTTTGAGCGACTTCGTTCGCCAATGGCTGCTAAAGATTTTGATAATCTTACTTTTGAAAATCTCACTACAAAATTTGGTATCAATACACTTTCAAGCGTTCCCTACAACCAACAGGTGTTAAATGCTTTGTTGTTTGTTGCAAAAATAAAAGCTGGAGCAAGCGATCAAGAAATGCAAACATTGGTTGCACAAGCCGCTGCCTCTTTAGATTTTACGAAGGGGGCCTTCTTGCAAGCATCCAAAATTCTTTCTCAAATTGGTGACCAGTGCATTCAAAACTTGGTTTCAAGCATTGAATCTGGACAAACAACCATGTATGCAGAGGGAGCGCCAGAACTTGAATGCGGTGATTATAGATTTAAAGTTTCTGCTGGTGGAGAATTCACAATTTCCACAAACTCTTTGAATCAAAGTGGTAAGATTGTAAAAGGAATAATTGGAAACGCCATCTCAAAAGCATTTATGGATCCCGAAGTAATGAAGACAGATCCAAATGTGCAGGCTTTTATAAAGGGTGTGGATCAACAATCTAAAAATTTTGGAACAAGATTACTTCCAGATGATGTTTTGATTGCTATAACGAAAGATCCAAATTTAGCGCAACAATTCCAGCAGTACCCAGTTATTTCTCCGGACGGAAAAAATCTTGGAATGGTGTTGGACAAAAATGGAAATATTAATCCAGCAGTTTCGGTAACAGCATTCGAAAACCAAGTTCAAGAGGCTGGAAAAGGATTATTTAAGAAAAATAAGTCAAGCCTTTTTATGAAAAAGGTTGTATCAAATGTTTTAAAATCTTCTCTGAGAGGAGATGACTTAGCTGATCCTAAAAAAGCACCAAACCACGTTATTACTGTTAACGGTATTTTCCCAATTACAGATGATTACATTGAGGAACTTTCTAAAACAGCAAAATTGGATGTTAAAAAATCAGAAGAATCCATTAACAACGAGAACATTTCTTATTACAAAAAATCAGCTCTTCAAAACATGCAAAGATGGAGAACTGTAGTTGAGCAAGCAGAAGAATTTGATATTGAAAAATTATTTGTTGACCGTCAAGGAATTGACCCACTGGGAATTTTGGTAAATAATTTGATGAATTCTTACACGATTGACATAAATGCTAGCCTGTTGCCTGGATTTAAACCAGAAGAAATAAATGCTATAGAATACAACTATGTCAGAATAGGTGGAAAGACCACAAAAATTCCTGTGGTTAGAAACGAAAAGATAACCAGTAAACTTATTGGCGAAGATTATGATGTTGTTAATGAAATGATAATAGAGTCATTAACAAATAATTTCTTGTTGTCTCATTTGTGTAAAGCAAACATTTTAACTGACGAAGAAACAACAGCCATAACAAAATATGGTGTTGCTCTTCTTCAAGAAGAGGATTTGCGTCAAGGATGCCTAGTTCCAATATTAAATAAAGTTTATTATAGATTTGAAACAAATTTGCAACCAATTTTAAATGAAGTTTTGAATAATATAGAAGAAGAGTATAAGAGAAATTATAAAAAAGAATATAGGAATTATCACGGAAAGCCAAAGCAAAGAAAACAAAGAGCTGCTAGAACAAAGGCCCGTGAAATGATGATTAAAAAAGGAATGGTCAAAAAGGGTGATGGAATTGATATTGATCATAAAAAACCATTGAGATCCGGTGGTTCAAACGGTATAAATAATTTACGTAAAAGAAAAAAATCTGATAACAGGGCCGACAATGGACACAAAAAAGGTGAAAAACAGGACAAGGACTGGAAATGATATCTAAAACCACCGAAATTTTATTAGAAAAAGTATTCGCCAAATCAGGTTTGGGCAAGTGGTTTAATAGAGAATCTGCTGGTGGTGGCCCGGGGTGGGACAGATACAATACAAAGGGCGAAAGAGTTGGTAAATGTGGTGATGCGGACGAGGGGGATCCTTATTCAGCTTGCCTCAGCAAGCAAAAAGCTCAAAAACTAGGTAAAGAAAATATTGCATCTTTTGTTAGAAGAAAAAGAGTTGCCCAAAAGAAAGCTGGAAGAGGTAAAAAGGGCACAGGATCAGCAAAAGGAAAAAGACCGGTGTACGTTAAAACTGGTGTTACCGAAGTAAAAGAATGTTTTGACTTGTTTTTGGTTGAAGGAGAAAGTTCAGTGTTTACTATGAGTTTTGATACAATACAAGCTCATGAACTTCTTCCATGTGATATTATAATCAATGAATCTGGGGAAATGCTTGAAGTTGATTTTGTAGAGTTAACTGAAAATGGAATAAACGTTGTATTTTCTAATGAAAATTCTGAAGAGATTTATGAAATGTTTGATGGTTCAACCGTAATGGGATTTGTTGATAATCTTGAAGAAACCTCATTTAATGAATTTGGCGACAAAATTTCAGTTCATGAAAGTGAAGGTAAAAAGGTCAAATTAAACAAAATAATGCGTGGAGATGTAAAGAAATATAAAGTTTTTGTTAGAAATGACCGTGGTAATGTAGTGAAAGTCAATTTTGGCGATCCGAACATGGAAATTAAACGAGATGACCCGGACAGAAGAAGAAATTTTAGAGCACGACACAATTGTGATAATCCTGGCCCAAGATGGAAGGCTCGGTATTGGGCATGCAAAACGTGGAGTGCAAAACCAGTTTCAGCGATGTTGAGTGAGGAAGAAAATTTAACAGAAGAAAAGAAAAACAAAGCCAAAAATTCCAAACAATGGAGTTCTTGCATTCAACAAGCTAAAGCAAAATTTGACGTTTATCCATCGGCTTATGCTAATGCATGGGCAGCTAAATGCTACAAAGCAAAAGGCGGTAAGTGGAAAAAGGTAACAGAAGAAATTGCAAGAAAGACCGTAGACTCCATTGAGGGTATTGATTACAACCCGGACCTTTATGGCCTCATAAAGAACAGAAATAATCACTTCTAAATATTAAAGAATACCATGAAATTTAAACAATTACTAAACAAAATTAGCGTATTGCAAGAAAATGCCCCCGAACACACAGAGGGCGGTGGTCTTTATATTGGTGATCCACAACATGCAAATAAAGGCAGCGCATTGACCGACAAAGGAACTTTTAATATTAAGCTTCCTTATTCTATAGATGGAATAAATGCCATGTTGTATGGAATGAGCACCCGAGAATATATTGATCCAGATGGTGTTTTGGCCGTAGTAAAACAAAAATTAAATCATTTTGGTTTTGATTTTGATTATAAAAATTCACTTAAAGACGGCCCAAATGTATTTCAATTAGTTCAATATGGAAGTCCACAGCTTGGAATCTATGGTCAAAATCCATATGATGATGTAAACGAAAAGGGCTTTAAACAAGGTGATGGTATAAAGGAAAAACTTGGTTATTGCCTTGCTTTGGTTGTTACCGTAGAAAAACAACCAAATCATTTGCGTAAAGTAAACATGGTCATTGCACCTAGTGAAGATCTTGGAATGAACGGTGGTAATGACTGTGGATGCAACAATTAATTTGAAAGAACATACATTTAAAATTTTAACAGATGAAAATTTTATTTCTTTCTGTCAAAACTATTATTTTAATGCAGAGTGTTCTGGAAAAAATGAGTTTGTTGATGATTTAAAAAGAATAAAATATGTGAAAAGATTATTACAAAAAATACATAAGCACAAAACTTTAAAATCAATACGTGAACGCTTAATAATAAATCATATAATAATATTAAAAAATGTATTCGGTGAAGAAAATTGTTGCCGAATATTATTTTTTAAGCTTGAACCAAAATTGCATTCATATTTAAAATCTTTTTTGGTTTTTTTGGAATTTAATATTAAAAAAATACCAGAAGTTGAATACCATAAAATTAATACCGATCCCAGAGTTGATCGAAAGTTGTTGATGGCTGAAAACTAAATATTTTTATATGCCAGCATCCTCAAGCTTTGTATCATCATTCTCAATAGCTTCGCTGGCGCAGGCGATTGCAGCTCCATTCACCGCGCTTACAGCATATAGTGCTGGGGCAATTGACGAGCAAGGAAATCTGTTAAAACCCGAGAGCAGCATAGATCCTTTTGAATATTTTGTCATAAAATTAAAAAAAATCTTTTCTGAGTTGCCCATGTCTTACACTAAGGCTAGGTTAGCAAACTACTCATCGGCATTTCAATATTTTACAGAACAAGCCAAATCTTTTGGTATTTCTGAAATAGAATTCATTATGTTTATGGAAGGCTACATCCAAGGTGGAAAATTGTTAAATGAAGACATGGGTGTTGGTGCCATGGGTGGAGCTGGGGCTCCTGGATCTTTGAGCACTCCATCAGAATATGAAAGTAAAGGTGGCGTTGCCGGATATGATGTTAGAATGGCTGCTCCACTTTTTAGAAGAACCCCAGTAGAAATATTTGATGTTGATCCAGATGAATTTGATCAATTTAAGAATGCCAAAGCGTGGAAACATATCCAAGACAGTGCTACTAAAAGATATTTGCAAAGATTTCAAAGAAGAAATCCAAATGGTAAGATGGCTCTAAAAACAAAAAGACCAGATACCGATGAACATGAACTTTATTGGATAACTTATGCTCCAAAAAGTTTTATGGAAGAATATAATTTAAACAATATTGATTTTTTAATTGAAACTAAAGAATCAAATAAAGAAAGAGAAAAATTGGTTTATGATTCTTTTGGTAGCCTATTGGATGCCAAAGGTTTTAAAAAAAATTCAGACGCAAGAAAAAAAGAAGACCTACAAGTAGGTGAATATGGGGTTTTTCACCCATCAAATGAAAAAACGGACATAGTTGTTCACCACGATTTATCTGGTGATGCGAACTATTCACACATTGAAACTAAGTATCAACGCCATGTTCCCGGACGAAACTCAACGACTTATGATATTGTAGTTCCACACAGTGAACTTGAAATCGATTCTGCCACTGGAAAATCTCACACATTAAATCCATCAAAAATTATTCAACACTTTGGCGAATATGGTAAAAGTCAAGCGAGAAAATTTTTAAGACGCGGTGCAGATGTTGTGAAACAAAGCATATCATCAATATTAAAATCAAAAGGTGGGATGATGATTGTTGGTAATAACAAAAATGTTCACATAACACATAATACTGAAGAGGGTTCGGACAGAGTTCACGACGAAGCGTTATTAAAACATCTTGGATTAGAAGCCACTCATATGTCTGCAGATTTATCTAAATCTGGAAATCCATACTTAGGCAACATAGGTAGAGAGGGTGGAGGAGAACACGTAAAACTTCGCGTTTCTGCTCCTAGACATGTAAAAAGAAACGGTAAATTGGTTGATACAATAGAGTCTCAGCAAAAAAATGCCGAGACTCTAAAAATACCACATTTAGGTAATATCAATCTTGAATAAAATTTTTCTTTCGGCAGCAATTTGGTTTGCTGCATGTGTTTGCTCTTCTCGCTTCTTCAATAATTTTTGAATGTGCGTCATCCCAACCAGCATACCACTCTTCAATGAAGACAGGATTTTCACTGGTAAAGCTGGTTCTGGATACGCCTTTCATTCTAGCTTGAAATCCCTCACTATAAGCCGAGCCTGGTTTGTATTCACTCATTTTTCATCCTTTGGTACAATTTTAATTTGTGAAAGAAGTTTATCTAAAGCCTTTACGTGTGCCATTTGTTCGGTAATTGCGAGATAGCCACGAATTTCAATAAGTTTCATGTAATCTTCTTGAGAAAAAATCGTAGTCTTTGGCAAATTATTTTTTGATTTATTTCTTCGTTGATTGTTTTTTGGTGGCAACTGTTTGGCCCATTGATTTAAAATATCATCCATGTTTAAATATTCTTTCATGTTATCCAAAAACTCTTCATTGTTTTGATTGTTTCCAAACATCTTTTTAAAGTTTTCGCTAGGCCCATAATAAAAGAACCCACCTGGAATCCAGTTATTTGGATTGTTGGGTTCATCGTCGCTATTTTGCCAATTGGTAAAATCATTGTGGTCAGAATTATTCATGTTACTCCTTAGTTAGTGTCAAAAATTTGCTCGTAAACAGATTTGCCACGATTGTCGGTGACAGAAATGTATCGAACATGACGCTCCATTGCGTCAGTAATATTTAGAGGATCGTTTGGACCAAAAGCCATGTGCTTGATCCAAGCAGGACAGCCCCCAAGAGAAATTCTGACTTCATTACCAGAAACATCTGTTCCATAAAAATCAAAAGTGCATTTTTCTCCGTCATAGTAAGTAAAAAAACAATCAACATGATCGTATTTTTTACGGAGATCCGAGAGTGACATTTGTGATTCGGTTTTAGCCATTTGGTAACCTTGCTTGCTTGACAGAAGTGGGAAGTTGGCCAATTTCGTCAAGCTTTCGAAGAGTGGCAACTTTTGCATTCATTAAAGCTTCTGCGCGTTGGCGCTTTCTGCGTTCATGGCTGCGCTTGTGTTTACGACTAGTAATGCGTTGCTTTGAGTTAGGCATGTTAATAGTATATACTTATAATGTTATTAGTCAAATAAAAATCCCGGTTTTCAGATGCGGGAAACCGGGGAACCCCACTGCTTTAAGCAGCCATTGCCAATTCGTTGGCAATTAAATTTGCAACTGTTGTTTCACGTTCCTCGTTGCCAGTAACGGGTATCTCCTTCTTCATTACTTTGCGCCAATCGAAGCCAGTTCAGCCCCTGATTCCCGAAGCCTAGGACTTCGGGGATTGCCCCGCTGCTACGAGGACTTTACTCGCCATCTCTAAGGAATTGCAGAATCCTTCGGTTAGGCTAATGGAGCCGAGGGGAATCGAACCCCTGTGTTGTCGCATTTCAATCCGTTATCAACAATACCATTTTTATTTAGTTGACTTTATATCGTAATAATAATTGTCATCGTGGCCGTCAATAATCCACCTGTCACTCTCTCCTTCGCATTTCCAGGCTTTGTTGTCCACCTTAAAATCTGGTTTCTCTGGGAATGGTTTGGTTACAAATGACATGTTCTTCCAAAAAATTCTATTATTTGGTTGGAGTGTATAGTTTCCATTGTCTAGTGCAATCATGTGGAGACACTTGTATTGGGTAGGTTCCTCAGAATAGGCATTTCTGTACCAATCAAAAGTCATAACATAATCACCCCAATGTTCAGAATGATCTTTCAAAATAACCTTCGCCCTGCAATCAAAAAGAGCATCATACTCTATCATGGATACATTTTCATGAAAACAATCCCACAATTGAAGATGGTCTAATGGCATCAATGGGGCATCCGGTTTCCAGCAGAGCATATGCACAGGAACGCGGCTGCGGACGATGCCATAGTCAGTCATAACATGGAAGGTCATGGCATATCCGGCACAAGATTGGGCACCAAATACCAAAATTTTGTCAAATTCTCCCACATGATCCTGGTGCTGATACATGTGCTCTTTTCGCAAATAGCAGTAAAAATGAGGGATGTTAATGTTATGCATAAAAGGTGATATGGGATTTAAACCCATTTGTCCAACTTTGTCGGTCGATTAACCGTAGACCGTTTTACGCTGGCAAGACTCTTCTCAAGACTGCGTGTTCTCACCACGCCGATCACCTAATGCGAGCTGAAGGATTCGAACCTTCGTAGGCAGAAGCCAGCAGATTTACAGTCTGCCCTCGTTGACCACTTGAGTAAACTCGCTACT
>Ga0129336_10000359_pt1 | contig 26545 bp, 28 predicted proteins | sample CPB6_02_DNA_FD_96878 | JGI IMG/M metagenome (GOLD analysis project Ga0129336, IMG submission 96878) | Freshwater to marine salinity gradient microbial communities from Chesapeake Bay, USA - CPBay_Sum_0.6_0.2_DNA | ecosystem: Environmental > Aquatic > Marine > Coastal | place: USA: Chesapeake... | reverse complement strand
TTTTGGTCAGGAAATTTTATTGTTGGAAAATTTGCAACACTTTATGAGGTTCCACCTTTAACATTAAATTTTTTTAGATGGTTAATTGTATGGATTATTTTAATTCCTTTTACATTAAAAGATATATTGAAGAATATTGAGGTTATAAAAAAAAATTTTTATCCAATATTATTAATGTCAATTACAAGCATTAGTGTATTTAACTCTGTTGTTTATTATTCTTTAAATTTTACACAAGTGCTTAACGGTGCTTTAATGATTTCAACAATTCCAGCATTAATCGTTTTTATCTCTTTTTTATTTAAAACTGAAAAAATAAATCTTAGTCAAATTTTGGGGCTTATTTTATCTGTAACTGGAGTTTTGACAATTATTACAAGACTAGATTTTACTAAGCTAATTCATCTTGATCTTAATAAAGGTGATCTTTGGTTATTGGTTGCAATGCTATCATGGGCAATCTATTCAACAATGCTTCGAACTCATAAAACAAATTTAAAATATTTGAGCTTTGTTTCAGTGATTGTTTCTATTGGTTTAATTTTTTTATTCCCACAATTTTTATTCGAAATTTATAATCATCATATAATTAAATTTAATTTTCCAGTTTTTTTAATTACAGGTTATGTTGTTTTGTTTGCAGGATTGGGTGCTTATATATTGTGGAATAAAGCTGTAGTTATTGTTGGCCCTAATAAAGCTGGGATTTTTTTACATCTAATGCCAGTATTTAGTTCTTTTATGGCAATATTTTTATTAAATGAAAAATTAATGAATTTTCATATTATTGGTGCGGTTATAATTATTATAGGCATTTATCTTTCTTCAAAAGAATCATTATCAAGATGAAGGTTGCAATTTTAGATGACTATCAGAATGTTTCATTAATTCTTGGAAACTTTGAAAAATTAAATAAGAGTTTTGATTTTCACGTATTTAATCAGCCATTTGATAATGAAGACAGTGCAATAGAACAATTAATAGATTTTGAAGTTTTGTTAGTAATGAGAGAACGCACTCCAATTACTAAAAAAATTATTTCAAATTTAAAGAATTTAAAGCTTATTATTACAAGTGGGATGCGAAATAAATCTATAGATTTTGTAACAGCCAAAGAAAAAAAGATTTTAGTTTGCGGAACAGATTCAAGTTCTAACTCTACGGCAGAGATAACGTGGGCATTAATTTTAGGGCTTGCAAGAAATTTAAGGGAAGAGTCAGAAAATATGTATCAAGGTTATTGGCAAACAACATTGGGTCATGAATTAAAAGGAAAGATTTTAGGAATTATAGGTCTTGGAAAAATCGGAACTCAAGTGTCAAAAGTAGCTTTGGCATTTGGAATGAATGTTATTGCCTGGAGTGAAAATCTCAAACTTTCTGTAGCAAAAGATAATCAAGTATTAGCTGTAACTAAAGAAGAACTTTTAGAAAAGTCTGACTTCATTACAATTCATACAGTTTTAAGTGATAGAACAAAAAATTTGATAACAAAAAAAGATTTTCAATTAATGAAACAAACAGCTTTTTTGGTTAATACTTCAAGAGGCCCCATTGTAAATGAATTTGATTTAGTTGAGGCTTTAGAGAAAAATACTATAGCAGGAGCTGGTCTCGATGTTTATGATATTGAGCCCTTACCCGAAAACCATAAATTAAGATTTTTGCCCAATGCATTTTTGTTGCCACATTTAGGGTATGTAACAAAAGAAAATTACGAAATTTTTTATTTGCAAATGTTTGAAAATTTGCAAGCATTTAATGAAGGAAAGCCTATTAGAGTTATTAAAATGTTAAATTAGAGCTAACCTAATTTTTGTAAAAATGGAAAAAATTCAATTAAATAAAAGCCAATTATTTGAAGTTTTCCAATAACAATTAAAATACCAGTTATTAATAAAATAATTCCAGAAATTTTTTTTATTTTATTTAAATAAGATTTGCTTTTTTTTGAGAATATTAAAAATTTTTTTATAATTAAACTTGAAATCACAAAAGGTATTGCAAGGCCTAGAGAGTAAAGACTTAATAGTAATATTCCTTTATAAATAGAATTTTCCATTGACGCGTATGCTAGGATCGACCCAAGAATAGGACCTATGCAAGGCGTCCATCCAAATCCAAAACCTATTCCAACTATAAAAGGGAATAAAAGATTGTTAGAGAACTTTATATTATAATTACCAAAATTTTTATTTAAAAAATTAATTTTTATTAAATCTAATAAATAAATACCAAAAAAAATAATTACCAGACCTGAAATAATTGATAATATTTGAGAATTATGAAGTAAAAAACTGCCAACAAAACTGGCAGTAGCTCCAAGAGAAATAAAAACTAGTGAGAAGCCAAAAGAAAAAAATAAAGATTTTTTTAAAATAAAATTTTTAGATTTTAAATCTAGTTCATTAAGTGTGGTTCCACATATAAATGAAACATATCCTGGGATTAAGGGAAGCACACAGGGAGATATAAAACTTATTAAACCTGCAAAGAAAGCTATAGAAAGCGAAACTATCATTAAGCTTCTTACTCAATACCTAACAGTTTATCTAACTTTTTTTCATGGTCTAATTTATGAATTTTATCACAATCACCAATGTGAATATTGTCAATAAATATTTGAGGAACAGACCTTGCGCCATTTGCCATTGCAGACATTTTTTCTCTTAAAACTTCATCATTAGAAACATCAATTTCGGAGAATTTTATTTTTTTTTTATTTAGTAATGATTTTGCTTTTACGCAAAATGGACAATAATTAGTTGTATAAATTTCAATTTTTTTCATAAAAAATATAAGTTTTTTTTATTTTTAAATCACTTAGTCAATTTAAATTAATAGCAGATGGCAATAATAAATGAAAGATTGTATGTTTGTTTATTATGTTTTATTTTTTTTTTAACTATTTATGTTGCTTTATTAAAATATGTTTATTGGTTTAACTTTGATTATGCATTGGTGTTATTAATGATATCATTAAACTTATTAAATAAATGAAAGTAGATACAAAAATCAAATCTTTATCAAAATAACATTAATGAAATTTGATAAAATATCAAAGTTGTTGCACGGAATTCCTTATACAAGTTTATCTAAGGGAAAGAATCTTTATGAAATAATAATAAAAAATAAAGCCCAAAATATACTTGAGTTAGGGTTTGCACATGGTGTTGCTAGCTGTTACATGGCGGCAGCTTTGGATGAGCTTAATTCGGGAAAAATTACAGTTGTGGATTTAGAAAAAAGTAAAAATGAAAAGCCCAATATAGAAGATTTATTAAACATCAGTGGATTGTCAAAGTATGTAGATATTTTTAGAGAAAAAAATTCCTATAATTGGTTTTTAAATAAAGAAATAGGAAATAACACGGATAATAACAATAACTGTATCCCTAAATATGATTTTGTATTCATAGATGGTCCTAAAAATTGGACTATTGATGGGTTTGCTTTTTTTTTAGTAGATAAATTATTAAAAAAAAATGGCTGGATATGTTTTGATGATTATTTTTGGAGTTATAGAGATTTTATATCATTAAATATGAATATTCCAAATTTAGAAATAAACCAATTATCAGAAGATCAAATAAATAAACCTAATATAAAAGAGGTATTTCATAAACTGGTTATGCAACACGAATTTTATTCTAATTTTAGAATTGAAGATAATATTTTAGCATTCGCCCAAAAAGTCAAATCTCAAGTAAAAAATTTAAATTATTCATCAAGTGCAAGTTTTAAATATAAGATTATAGATGTAATTAAAAAAGTTATAAGAAGAAAATACTAGTTAATATATAGTTAATGAAAAAAGTTTTTCTAACCGTTTACTGCCAAGGGGGTTTAGGAAATCAATTATTTCAGTTTGTAATTGGGTATATCCTGGCAAAAAAAAATAAAATTAATTTAAGAATAAATACTGAAAGGTTTAATTCTTATGACAGGCAATTTGAATTAGATAGATTTCCAGAAATACGTAAATTAAATATTCCGAAAATTAAAAATGATAATTTTTTTTCTAAAATTTATTTATATTTATATCATAAGTTTTATAAAATATTAAAGATATCAGGAATTTATAAGTTCATAAATTATTTTTTTTTTTTAGACAAACAAGAATTTGAAAAGTCTCCTTTTATCTTTAATGGAGATCTTCTTAAAAAAAAAATTCTAAAAAATGTTTCAATAATAGGATTCTTTCAGAGTGAAAAATATTTTATTCGTTATAAGAAAATTGTTTTGAAATTATTTAGTTTTCCTAAAATAAAAGATAAATTAGTTAAAAAGCATTTAAATTTAATTAAGAATAATAATTCAGTTGCCATACATATAAGAAGAGGGGATTATTTTAACAATCCTAAAGTTAGATATGTTCACGGTATTTTAGGAAAAAATTATTATCAAAAATCTATTAGTTATATAAAAAAAAGAGTAAAAAATTCTATTTTTTTTATATTTTCTGACGATATTGAACTAGTTAAGAAAACTCTCCCTTTTTTTAATAATAAAAAATATATTTTCACTGACACGAAGTCATCAATTAATGATTTGTATTTAATGAGTAATTGTAAACATTTTATTATAGCCAATAGTACCTTTAGTTGGTGGGGTGCTTGGTTGAGTAAAAATAAGAATAAAATTGTATGTGCGCCTAAAAAATGGGTGAGAGCAAAAATTTCTACACTCGATATAATACCGGAGAGTTGGATAAAAATTTAAGTTTACAATTTATTAATTTTTTTTAATTCTATAGTTAATTAGTTTTGATCTTCCTTAGATATTTAGGAAAGTTGATTAAAATTTTATTTTATTTTTAATGCTAAAAATATTCTCACCAGAGTATAAAAAATCTCTATCTCTTTTTGATATTGCACGTAAAAAGTTTCGAGAATTAGATGTTGCAGGTAGCATCCAATCATGAAGTTCTATGATTATTATTGGAAAAACATCAATCCAATTAACATTTTTTGAGAATAATTCATTTTCAGATCCTTCTATATCAATTTTTATTATAAAGGGTATTTCATTCTTTTTTTTTAATTTATTTAAAAAATGATTTACAGAAAAAATATTACCATCACCTTTATTATTTTTTTTAACTCTATAACCCCAATTGCTAATTCCAGGATCAAATACTTTGTACTTTGCATTTTCTGAACCAATTCCTCCATTTAAAAATTCTATATTACTATTATTTAAATTATTTTTTTTTTGACTGATTAAAGTTTCCTATTTCTGGTTCTATTAAGATAATCTTCGAGTGAGGATATATTATTGAAAAATATTTAGACGCTAACCCAATATGACCTCCACAATCTAATATTAATGGTTTTAATTTTTTTTTTACTAAATTGTCGTAATTTTTTTTTATTTCTTCATATCTTCTAAATTTTTTTAAAGAGTAATCTTCCTCATTAAAAATTTGGTTTACTGCTCTATAGTCAATATGGTTCCGAATTTTAAATTTTACAAATTTTTTAGTGCATTTGTTATAAAATATTTGATTTTAAAAAATGGCAATGAAATAGGTATAAATGTTTTTTTTCTTAATAATTGAATAAATATTTTTATTATATGAGTAAATAAGTAATAGATTTTGTATTGAAAAGTGAAGCTGATTCCTTGGTTCATTTTAATTTTATTCTATTTTTTTCAATTGTATTTTTCTAAGAAATTTCTGAGTTTTAATAAAATTTTGATTTCAGATTTTGTAATTATTCTAGATCTATTTCCAATCATAAATCCGTTTTTATCAACATATTGAGTAGATTTAAGTTTAAAAGGAATTTTATATTCAGCATAATTAATCATGGGATTTGTTGTAATGTTTCCAGAAACAATAGGTCTGCATTCAATTTTATTATTCTTCATATATCTTACGACCAAATCTCTTTTATTTTCTAATTTGTTTTTAAGAATAAAAGCAAAACCAAAAAATGAACTTTGTTTATTATATTCTTGTAAGTAAGCTGACTTTAAATTTTTAAAAATTTTATATACTTTTTTTGCATTTTTTTTTCGATTGATTATAAATTTTTTTAACTTTTTTAATTGAATTATTCCTAGTTTTGCATTGATTTCAGTTGGCCTTAAATTGAAGCCAGGAAGTATAAATTTAAATAACTTTTCAAAATTTGAATATTTTTTGCTAATTAAGTGGCTATTTGTTGGTTGTTCTCTTGTCCAGCCATGAGATCTTAGAGAAAGTGCATTGCAATATAATCTAAAATTATCAGTTAGCAGAAAACCACCCTCTATTGTACAAAAATGGTGGCTATAAAAAGATGACATTGTTGAAAATATGCCGTTAGTACCAGACAAAATATTTTTATTTTTAGATAACAGAGATTCACAATTATCTTCCATTAGTAAAAGTTTATATCTTTTGCATATTTTTTTAATTTTTCTATAGTCACAGGACATGCCCAAAATATTTACTGCAAATAGTGCCTTAGTTTTTTTAGTAATAGATTTTTCTAATAAATCTAAATCAATATTTAGTGTTAATTTGTCAATGTCCACAAATACCAATTTAAGTCCAAGTTGAATAAGTGGAGTATAGGTGGTGCTCCAGGAAAGAGCCGGAACAATAACCTCATTTCCAGGGAATAAATCAAATTTTTTGTCATATATAAGAGACGAGACCCCGAGTAAGTCTGCAGAAGATCCTGAATTTACCATTACGCAATATTTTCTTCCGCTGACTTTAGCAAATGCTTTTTCCAATAACTTAACATTTTTTCCATATGAGAGTTTGTTACCAGATTTAACCAAATTAATAATTGAGGTGGTTTCCTTCGAATCAAAAGTATTTTCTGACAAACTATAGTTCGTTGTTTTCATAATATTTTATTGTTTTGATTAATCCTCTATCCAAACTTGTTTTAGGTGACCATTTGTATAATTTTTTTGCTAACGATGAATCAATTAGTTTTCTTTTCATTCCAGAGGGATATTTCTTATTAAAAATAATTTTAATTTTAGGGTTAACTAAATTTATTATTTTTTTATAGTATTGTTTAATTGTAAAATCGGTTCCATAGCCAACATTTAAAAAATCAGGAAATTTTAAATTAGATTTTATTAAATTTACAACAAATTCAGCGAAATCATCAATATACAAAAATTCTCTTTTTGATGATCCGTCGCCCCAAACTTCAATAGATTGTTCCTTGTTTTTTATAGCAGTGAATATTTTTTGAATGATTGCGGCAATCAAGTGTGACGACTTTGGATCAAAATTATCTCTAGGACCGTACAAATTACAGGGAATAATAGTCGTATAATTTAAATTATTATTTTCTTTTAATATTTTTAAATAAAAAGAAGATACTAATTTTGCTAACCCATAACCAAAGTTTGTATCCTCCAAATAACCAGACATTAAATAATTTTCTTTCATTTTATTTTTATATATTTTGGGGTACATACAAGAACTCCCAATATTAATTATATTAGCGATATTATGTTTGCTTGCTGTTTTAAGAAGGTTGTAATTTATCTCCATATTGTCTTCAAAAAATTTCTTTTGATTTTTGATATTGCTTAAAATCCCTCCCACTTTCCCGGCAGAATTTATTATATGTGATATTTTTTTATTTATTAAAAAATTTTCAATTTGATTTATTTCTTTAAGGTTAAGTTTTTTAGAAGATGGAGCATAAAAATTAATTTTTTTTTTTGTTAAAAACTTTTTTATTGATCCACCAACAAAGCCATTACCTCCCAAAAGCAAAACTCTCATGTTATTCTAGGTCGGAATCTATCATTTCTTTTATGAGAGTATTGAAGTTTGTTATTGGTTTCCAGTTAATAGTTTTTTTTGCCAATAAAGAACTTCCTTTAAGGTAGGGTACTTCGTTCGGTCTGAGATATTTATTATTCGTTTTACAAATTGTTTTGTTATTTTTTATATCGATAAAATATATTTGTTTATTAATAATTTTTTTTTTAAATTTTATCTTTAGATATTTTAAACAACTTCTTAAAAAATATTCGACGCTATATGTTTTTCCAGTAGAAAGAACCAAGTCAATGGGTTTTTTTAATTGAAGAATTTTCCACATCCCTTCAACATAATCTCGTGCATGCCCCCAATCTCTTTTTGCACTTAGATTTCCAAGCTCAAAATATTTTCCATATTTTATATAGTTAGAAAGTCCTAATGTTATTTTTTTTGTAACAAACGTTTCTCCTCTTCTGGGACTTTCGTGATTAAATAATATTCCGTTAGACGCAAAAATATTGTACGCTTTTCTGTAGGATCTAACCATTTCAAAAGCATAGAGCTTTGCTATTCCGTAAGGGCTTACGGGTGAAAATTTGGTTTTTTCGTTCATTATTTTAGCCTTGCTGTCGCCATAAAGCTCAGAAGTTGAAGCGTTATATATTTTTGTTTTCAATTTTAGATTCTTAACTGTCTCAAGAATTCTTAAAGTACCAAGTGCATCGAGATCAGCCGTATACATCGGAATCTCAAAACTAACTTTTACATGGCTTTGAGCAGCTAAATTGTATATCTCGTCTGGCCTTACTTTTGAAATAATAGTTGATGTTGATATGCTGTCAGTTAAATCTCCATAGTGTAAAAATAATTTTTTATTTCTAATATTTTTATTATTAAATAGATGATCAAGTCTTTTAGTATTAATACTTGAGCTTCTTCTAATTATACCATGGACTACATAATTCTTTTTGATCAGCAACTCTGCCAAATAGGATCCATCTTGTCCTGTAATTCCAGTTATTAGAGCAACTTTTTTCATAATGTTTTTTTTATACATTAATTATGATATTACAAGGTATCTAAGACCCGTGGTATTTTTAGCAATATAAATTAAGATATAATAATTAAAATCAAAAATGCTTAATGTATATTTTAATACTAGCGATAAAGATGATTGGAAGAGATTATTACCAACCGGGACAAATGTAGTAAACAATTGTAAATTTTTTTTCGATATTAAAGATATAGACGTCGATCTAATTGACTATTTCGTTGTTTTTAACAAAATCAACAATGACATTAAATTTTTAAAAGAAATAAATAAAAAAAATAGTTTGCTTATAGCTTGTGAGCCACCTTCAATTCATTTTTATCCGCAAAGATATGCAAGCCAGTTCGAGCATTTGATATGTCCAGATGGTAATATTAAACATAAAAACAAAATAAAAATTACACCTTTTTTTCCGTGGCATATTGGTCACAATAGAGACGACAGTCTAATTGATAAAAATATTAATTTTAAATCTTTATTTCATAGGAAATTTAATAAAAAAAAAAAATTTCTGTTATTCAGTCAGATAAGATTTCTTGCAAAGAACATGAAATTAGAAAAAAAATTATAGATACAATTGTAAAAAAATTTCAATCAGAAATTGATGTTTATGGAGCAGGTTTTAAAAAAGAAGTTATTTCAGACAAAATAAATGTTTTAGCTGATTATCATTATCATATTTGTATTGAAAATTTTTTTAATAATGATTTTTGGACTGAAAAACTATCCGACCCTTTAATTGCAAGAACTAACCCAATTTATTTAGGGTGTCAAAATTTAAACCAGTATTTTCCAGATAATTTTATTCTTTTAAAAGATACTGATATGAATCATAATTTAAAAATTATAGATGAAATATTAAAAAAAAATAATCACGAATTTTATTTTGAGAAATCTCGAGTACTTCTGTTTGAAAAATATAATATGCTAACTTTTTTAAGCAATTTTATAGAGAAGAATTTTTTCCAGGAAACTACACAAATAAAATTCTATCAAGAAAGAAAATTTAAAAATTATAAACATAGAATTTTAATTTTATATTATAAATTTATGAGATTTATTAGAAATTTTAAAATTTAATTAAAAAATTTTCTAAAAGAAAATACTAAAAAAAATTTATTTTTTATAAAATTTTATTTCAATTTTTTTATAGGTAAAATTTGAAGATATTATTACTAAGATGTAAATTATTAATGTATAAAAATTTGCCTCAAAGGTATCTAAATCTAAAATTATTTTTCCTTGATCAAGTTTAGTTTGGTATTTTAGTATATGTATTAATACGTTATTAAATATAGAAAAAATTAATAAATGACTCATATAAATGCTATAACTTATTTTCCCAAGAAAAATAAAAAAACTATTAAAGAAAATTTTAAATAAAAAAAATTTTTTATCTAAAAAACAAGAAAATAAAAATATTAAGCCAAATATTAAAGAGTATAAATATTTTGATTTAATTAAATGTAAATAAAAAATTTCATATAAAAATATTAATATTAATGTGTAAAATATTAGATCGATATAAATTCTTGATCTAAAAAAAAAATTGATATTCTTAAATATCAAGTAAAATAGGAAACCAACAGCGAATGAATACAAACCGGAATAAAAAGCGAAAATTGATAAAGAATCCCCATAATGTGTACTTAAAAAAAGTATAAAGAATATTATGTAGGCAAGATAAAAACATATTAATAAAAATTTATTTTTAAATATTAACAATGTTATACCAAATGTTATGTATAGCATCATTTCAACAGAAATTGACCAAGAAGCATTATTAAAAGATAGTTCAGTCGCAAAGTGCTGAAGAAGAAATAGATTCAAGATAAAATTCTTTAAATTATTATATTCAAAAGGAATAGAAGAAGAATTGTTTGGTAGAATATTAACTTTTGAATATAAAATGTACTTTACTATCTCAACAATTAAAAAAACTAATAAAAAAAAAAAATGCAGAGGATATAATCTTTTAAATCTTTTAATCGTAAATTTTAAAAAAACATTAAAATTTTTTAAATTACTATAATAATTATAGGCAATTACGAAACCGCTAAGTGTAAAAAACAATTGAACGAATAAAACGTTCCCAAAATAGTTATAAAAAAAACTATTATATCCAAAATGACTTGCGCAAACACTTAATGCCGCTAAACCTCTGAATACATCTAATTGATTAATATGTTTATTTTTCAATTTTAAATATTCTTGTAAGTCTTACATAGTCTTTTGTTGTATGATCTAAATTAATCTAAAAATCTTATTTTAAAAACTATAATTTTTTAATTTAGATTAAAAAGTGTATTATATACAATATAGAAATGAGATTTTATAATAATAACGTTCTTATTACTGGTGGATCTGGATTTATAGGAACAAATTTAGTCAATTACTTATGCAAAAAAAACTATAAAGTATTTAACGTTGACAAAATATCATATTGCTCCACTAATGAAAAATTCAAAATAGTTAATAAAAAAAAATATTTTTTTTATAATTTTAACATTAAAAATAAAAATAAACTTTTATATTTATTAAAAAAAAAAATATAAGTACTATTGTACACCTTGCCTCAGAAAGTCATGTTGATAGATCTATAGATCGACCATTTAGTTTTATTAAGGAAAATATTCTTTCAACAACAGCGTTTTATGAAAATTTAAGATGCTTTATAAATAAGAATTCAAAATCTGTTCGTATTATACATGTATCATCAGACGAAGTTTTTGGAAGTATAAAAAAAAAACTGCTAGTGAACAAAATTTTTTTTTACCCAATTCACCTTACGCTGCTTCCAAGGCCTCAGCAGAGCATATAGCTAGATCTTTTACTAAAACCTATGGATTGCACATTTCGATTATAAGACTGTGCAATAATTATGGTCCTTATCAATTTACAGAAAAATTTGTACCAGTATGCATTTTAAACTTAATTAATAATAAGCCAATTCCAGTTTATGGAAATGGAAAAAATATCAGAGAGTGGATGTATGTAGAAGATTCTTGCAGAGCTATAGAACTGATAATTAAAAATTTTTATCCTGGAGAAACTTTTAATGTTGGTAGCGGTATAAGAGTTGAAAATATAAAAATTATTAAAATTTTGAGTAAAATTATGAAAAAAGAATTTAAGATAAATTATGTAAAAGATAGACCTGCTCATGATTTTAAATACTCATTAAACTCTAAAAAATTTAAAAAAAAATATAATTGGCAACCTAAATACGATTTAGAATACGGTTTAAAAAATACATTAAAATGGTACTTTTTAAACAAACATTGGGTAATTGATTCATATAAAAAATATAAAGGTGAAAGATTGGGAAAATTATGACCTATAAAGGTATAGTTTTAGCTGGCGGTCTAGGCACTAGACTATCACCATTAACAAAAATAATAAACAAACACCTAATCCCCGTGTATGACAAGCCATTGATATTTTATTCATTATCAGTTTTGTTTTTAACTATTTTTGCAATCTTTTTCTCTCGTCTTATTGAATCTAAATTTAGATTAAAATTTTTATTTTTTAACTTTAATTCTTTATCTTCTCTTTCTTTATCGTAATGGGGATCACTTCCATCCTCATATATTTCAATATATTGTCCAGTTTTGGGGTCTTTTTTAATCGTTGTCGTTTTAGAAAACGCCCGTTTATAAACAAAGAGAACAATAACCACAAATAATATGATAATAAATATATTTTCAAACATAGTAATCTCATCTTAAATCTTCCGGCGGTTAAAGTTTTTTTTATTTTTGTTATTGGATGTAAAAAACTTATAAAAAGTAAATTATTGTAGATCCAATCGCCACCATTAAAAAGCGCATATTTAAATATAATATATCTTTTAGGAAAATACGAATAGTAGAGTTAATAATATCTTCTTCATCCTAGATACCATTTTACCAGAAGCTAGACCGATGAATATGCAAAAAAAACTAGATAGATTTTACATAAGAAACGCTATTTATTTTATCAATCAATTGTTCAGGTTTTATGCGGGTATATCGACTAAGTTGAGACCAGGTTTTATGTCCGCTGATAAGAGCAACTTCAGGCACAGCCATTCCAGATAAGAACAAATTTGTGATGCTACAAGCTCTTAAATCATGGAACCTAAATCCTTTAATACCAGCTCTTTTACAAGCTTGTTCAAAGTAGTGTCTGAATTTATCTCTGTGAACAATAAAGAAAGTTCTTCCAAAAGGATATTTTTTTAATATATCAACAGCAACTGTTGAAATTGGAATTGTGCGATCCTCATTATTTTTTGTATCTCTCAATGTGATTATTCTTTGATCAAACTTAACATCTTCTCTTTGTAGTTTTAGTATTTCACTAAATCTCATTGCAGTTTGGTAAGCAAAGATAATCATATCTTTAAGGGTATTTAGATTTGATTTTTCAGCAGCTGTAGAAGTTTTTGATACTCATCAGCAGATAATATTCTATCTCTATTATCTTTAACTTTATCGAGTATCACAAGTTTAACAGGATTTTTAGCTGGAAGATTAATACCCCAAACACGTTCCGCCGCATTCCATGCTACGTTAATGAAATGAAAATACTGTCTTACCGTTCCAGGTTTTCTGGTTTTTGATAATTCATTCTTTAATTCGTAAAGATCTTTGCTGTTAAGCTGTGTTAATGTTTTAAGGGATATTTTGTGCCTAATAAGCCAGTTTATTTTATAACTTTCCCACTGTGCACCTTTCTTATTTGGAGTTATCTCATTCACATATCTCTTTAATATATCTCCAAGCGTTGTATTTGCTGCCGCAGATAGATCTTGAAATTGTTCTCGGTCCATCATCACTTCAATCTCTCTTACATATTTATCTGCAGAAGATTTCTCTGTGAATGTTTTAATAATGTTTGGATAATTTTTTCTTCTTATTTGTACTTGCCATTTACCAAGTCGTTTTCTAATTGTTGCCATAACTTTCCTCCTCGTTGTGTCACAGTTGTGTTGAAGGAAAATATTTTAAGAAAACGTATTTGATTCTGCGGTTTATTAGAATCTTTAGCGGGGCGTTCTGTTACCCGGTGCCCCGGACCGTGCTTATCTAATTAATAAATTAATTAGGCAGCGAGAGCAAATTGTTCATTTGCGTTTATATTTTAGTCCTTTGCGGTGGTACTATACCAGACGAAAGAAAAGCCTTTAGACATTAGTCGATTCTATTTCACCCCCGTAAGTTGAAATTGGTGGAGGTGCAGGGTACCGCCCCCTGGTCCTCAATGTTTATTACGAATTTCATTTATCGTCATAGTTGGAAAACCAACTCTAATAATATAAGACTTTGAATCGTTTAATTAAAGATATATTTAAAATCTCTGCATTTCTAAGAAAATGGAACTAACTATTGAACAAAAAAAAGAAATCCAAGAACAACAATCACAAAGCAACACTACTAAAAGAGTGACTTCACCTGAACTCGAAAAGGTTCTTTATGAAGCAATTCCAGTTTTAGATCATGGATTCATAAGAGTCGTAGATTATATGGGGGATGATAGCTCTATTGTTCAATCAGCTAGAGTTTCCTATGGAAAAGGGACAAAGAAAGTTTCAACTGATGATGGATTAATTAGGTATTTAATGCGTTATCGTCATAGCACTCCATTTGAGATGTGCGAGATTAAATACCATGTAAAGCTTCCTATTTTTATAGCAAGGCAATGGATTAGACACAGAACAGCTAATGTAAATGAGTATTCAGCAAGATATTCTATTTTAGATAAAGAGTTTTATTTGCCAGCAAAAGAACAATTAGCGGCTCAATCGCAAAGTAATCGCCAAGGAAGAGGAGATATCCTTCAAGGAAAGCAAGCGGAAGAAGTTCTTAATATTTTAAAAGATGATGCAACTAGAACTTATGATAATTATGAAAAACTTCTTAATGAAAGATTTGACGGAACTAAAATTGATGAAAATAAAATTGGCCTTGCAAGAGAGCTTGCAAGAATGAATCTTACTCTAAATACTTATACTCAGTGGTATTGGAAAACAGATTTATTAAATTTACTTAATTTTTTATTTTTAAGAGCAGATGATCATGCTCAGTACGAAATTAGAGTTTACGCTCAAGCAATGTTAGACACAGTCAAAAAGTGGGTTCCAATTACTTATCAAGCCTTTATGGATTACAGAGTAGGAGCTGCAGAAATATCTTCTAAAGGATTAAAAGTTATTAAGATCATGATTTCAGGAAAAGAAATTTCACAAGAAGAATCTGGTTTAAGCAAAAGAGAATGGAATGAATTGATGGAAAAATTAGATAAAAAGAATTTAATTATTAAATAATTTTTTTAACTATTTTATTTTTTCTAATAAATAATTTTCTATTATAAGATAATTTAAATCAGATTTAATAACAGTATTAATAGCATCATTATAATCAGAAACGTTAGGTTCTCCATGAAGATTAAAAGAGGTATTTAACAAAGCTCCAACTCCTGTTTTTTTTTTAAATTGATAAATTAAATCATAATAAGAAGGATTATCAGATTCAGAAAGTAATTGCGGTCTCAGAGTATTGTCCATAGGATGAATTGTAGCAGTTAATTTTTTATGTGCTAAAACAGTGCTTTCAGCAAGTATAGTCATATATTTTAAATTGCAATTTTTTAGGTGTTTAAAAAATAAATTTTTATCTTCCATTATTATTGTTGGACTAAATGGCATCCAAAAATCTCTAGATTTTATTGTTTTGTTTATTTTTTTTATATTTTCAATATTTGAAGGATTGCATAAAATTGATCTGTTTCCCAAAGATCTTGCGCCCCATTCTTCCCTGCCACAACATCTTGCTATTATGTTGTCTTTTTGCAGAAGTTCTGCTGCAATTTTATTCAAGCTTTTGTAATCAGAAAATTTACTAATTCTAAATCTTTTTGTGACATATTTTTTTTTAACAAAATCTTTAATTGTATTTTCATAAGCATTACCAAGATAAATATTGGATAGAGGCTTTGTTGGCATCAAAGAATCATTATTAGCTTTCCATAATGCGCCTATTGGTAGTGATTCATCGGATGCGCTAGGTACAACAAATAAACTTTTAACAGATTTAGATTTTAATATTAATAGATTAGCTTTAACATTCATAAATACACCGCCAGATAAAATTAAGTTATTTATTCCAGTTTTTTTTACCCAAAATTCTATCCATTCATTAAGGAATTCTTCTGTAAATTTCTGAATGCCAGCGCAAATATTGTCAAATCTTTCGTATTTAAATATTTCCGAAATTTTATATTTTAACAAACTCGAGACAATATTGCTTTTAATGTTTCCATTTTTATCTAGAGTAAATATCTCTCTTAGTTTTTCACCTAATCTTTGAGCATGAATATTTTTACCATAAGACGCCATTCCCATTATTTTGAATTCATGTTCATTACCTCTTAAACCTAAATGTTCGGTGATAAACATATACAAATACCCTAAAGAGTGATCTTTAGAATTTGAGCTAATTTTATGAATATTTTTTTTAAATGTGTAGACGCAACTGCTCTCATTATCTCCCTCGCCATCAGCAGTGAATATTAAATATTTTTTTGAAAAATCTTTAATAAAATAGGCAAAACTTAGAGCATGACATTCATGATGATTGTAAAAATGAGTTTTGTTTAAATCAAATGCTATATCTGGAAATAATGAAAAAATTTTTTTTAAATTTTTTTTTCTAAAAAAAAAAAGATTAAATATAAAAAAATTAATTTTTCTTTTGATTCTAACAAAGAAACTTAGCAACTTTAGATTAACTAAATTCAATACTAAGTTTATAAAATATCTTTCTTTATTTATTAACCAAGGATCTTTTGAATATTGTTTGGGTATTAATTTATCTTTTAAAATGGTACTTAAAGCAAGACCACTCTCGTCAACAATAGCAATTTTATCTAAATTAGATAAATTATTTTTTAAAAATTCTTTTTTAATAAATCTTATAGTTTCTACTGGAAATCCAATACAATTTTTTATCCTATTAAATCTTTCCTCACTCTTGAGATATTTTAATTCGCCGTTAATCGATATTCCGGCAGTACAGTTATGACCAAGATATAAAGATAATATTTTCATACAATAAACTTCCGTTAATACAAAGCCTTAGTTTTTTTGAAGATATATCTTTAACATTAATTAAATTTTGTTATTCTTAAATTTCTTTCTGAATTTATCAACGGGTACTTGTAAAAATTTATTAAGAAATATCGATAAAACCAATACACTTATGAAAACTAATAATCCAGATATGTAACTGTGGTTTCTTTCTATTTTTAGAATCACAATACAAAACCCTATGCCTATAAAGTGACAACAGTAAATTGGATAGCTTAAATTCCCAAAAAATTTATCTAAAGGATTATCTTTTGTTAAATTAAAAATAAAAGGTAATGAAAGAATTATAAATAAGTAAAAAAATATAAAAATATAATCACCTGTGTAAAATTTTATTTTTTCATAAAAAATTAAAATAAATATTGTTAAAAAAAAGAAAAAAAAACTTATAGTTTTATTAAAAGTTTTTTTTTTTAGAAAAATTAAATAGCTTATTGAACCAAATAAAAAAAAACAAATTTCATTTGGAAAAAATCTATAATTCCAAGGATCAAAAATAAAACCATTGTAAACTAACAAAATTCTAAAAATTAAACTAATGCAAATAATTATTAGAATCTTTTTTATATCAATATTTTTTAATAAAAAAGGCGCCACTAAATAAAATGTTAATTCTAGACCTAATGTCCAACCTTGAGGAATATATAAATATTTGTAAAGTGGTTTAGGATATGAGTTTTCAAAATTAGTAACAAAGGTTAAGGATTCATTCTTTATACCAAGAAACATCACCCAATCTTGCATGAGCATTGTTAAATTTGTAAAAATTAATAAAATAGATGGAATAAAATTTAATTCATCTTTAATAATATTTGTTCCGTAGATTGTATTACCTTTATTAGCCACAAAGGTAATGATCACGCACACGAAATAAATTGGAAAAAGACGCAAGTATCTTGATAGGATAAATTTTTTGTAAGAGTTGTAATAGTTATTTTTTAGTATCAGAGTAATATAAAATCCTGAAAATATATAAAAAGTTTGAACTGCAAATGTCGCATTTAAGAAATATGTGCCATTGATAGGAAAGTGAGTAAAAACAACTAAAAATGCTAGCAAAAATCTAATAAGACCCATTCTTACATTTATAAAATAATTGATTAATAAACATAGTTTTTACTATCTATTTTTAAATATAGCAAAAAATATGCAATTAAATTAACGCTTAATTAATAAAGTTATTAAAATATATTTAATAATATTTAGAATTGATGGAGGATGTGCATAAATTTTTCCACATATTGGTGAAGTAATTATATTTAATTTTTTCAACAGAAGTTTTTGTATGCTTTCTTGAAAAATCAGTGAAGTTTTACTTAGTAAATTTAAATGATTAATTGCGAAATATTTTAAAGTTTTATAATGCTTCATATTTATTATTCCTCCTCCATCGACAGACTCATTGTACCGTTGGAGTGTCACACCTGAAAAATTTTTTTTTTCAACAATTTCATAAAACCCACCAAGTCCGCCTCTTTCAAAATTAGTATCCGAATAATGAAATCCCCACATTCCATATTTTGCTGTGTTTAAAATTTTGCCCTTAATGATTCTATCGGTAAAATTTAATATAACGTCCGGATCTAGTTTTTTGATCATTTTAGTATCAGCGTAATTGAAGCGATCAACATATTTGGTACGAATAGGAAAAATTTTTTTATATGCATATTTTTTTAGAGTATAATTAACTAATTTAAATTTATTTAATTTTTCTTTTAAAAATTTTTTTTCAATATAAAAAACTATTTTTAATAAAATTTTATTTAATATTTTTAGATTTAGTAATGAACGTTTTTTTTGTTTAATCTCGAATATTTTTATAATTTTTATTTCTTTCAATATCAATTATAAGCAACTTTTCGTGATAGGATAATTTTTTTATATTTAAAATAAAAATAATTATTTTTAACCTAGGATCCATTTTTATACATTAGGTTGTTTTAAAATAATCATATTTTTATTTTTTTTATCCAATTCAAATTTAGGATCGTATTTTTTATATTTGTTATCCCAAATTTTAGGTGAAAATATTTTAACATCAGTGTTGTGACTCATGTAACTTGCTGTCCAGCTGAATGTGCTATTAGCTATTATTAAATTTTTAAAATGTCTCATTAACTCAAATTCTTCAAAGTCTTGAAGGTTAAAGCTGGATATATATTTAATTTTAATGTTTTTTTTAATATTTTTTAACAATATTTCAGAGTGAACTTTCTCATTAGTAAATACGTAAAAAATAGGCTTTCTAATTTTTTTAATAAAATAATTAATACCTTTAGAATAATAATTATTATCTAGTATTGTTGCGTGAATATTATTTAAAAAATCTCCACCTCTTATGTGTATACCTACACATGATTTTGTTATTTTGAGTTTTACATTTTTAAAATTTTTACTTTCTTTTTTTAAAAGAAATTCTTTTTTTATTTTTGATAATTTTCTTTTAAAAAAAGGTAATGAATGCCAATATCCAAAATAGTAACTATCTTTTTTAAATTTATAATTATTTTTTAAAAATGGGTAATGCCAATAGTCATAAAAAAAATTTTTTATTTTTTTTTTAAATAAAAAATTTCCAATTAAATTATTAAAAATAAATCTAGGCCAAAATCTATTGTATTGAATAATTCTAAAGGGCAGTCTAAATAATCCAGTTTCAAATTTTGCTGAACTATTTATTTTAAATTTCGTTATTTGCATTCTAAAATAAATTTTTTTTTTTTTATAATAGCTAGTATCAAAAATTAATTTACAATTTAACTTCTCTGAAAGTACTCGTCCAAAAATATATTGATTTATTTGATCTCCCAATCCACCCATAAGGGATACTATAATAAAATTGTTCATTATTTTTTTGGAAATAAATTTAGATTATTTTATAAATTTTAGCTTTTTTATTTAAATGAATGCTTCTATTTCCAATTAAGCCTGTGATATTCATTGTTACTTTTGGAGAAATGCCACTATTTGAGCCAGTGTGAAACATGATAGGATTCCAGGTTATTATGTCACCCTTCTTCCATTTATTTACAATTGTTGAACCGACAGAAAAAAAATGTCCCCAGTCCCAATCTGTTAAAAAAATCATATATCTGATTGGTTTTCTTTTATTTTTTAGGCTTTTAATTCGTTTATGGAACTCAATATGAGTGTCGTAATGCCAAGGTATTGTTTGTCCAGGATACTGTTTTATTATGCTTGAAGTTGCCATTTCTAATCCTGTCACATTAATAAATTTTTTAAATATTTTTTCATGCTCTCTAGCAAAAACACGAAAATATTTAGTATTATCTTTTGTATAACCCCAGTCTTTATACGCCTGTATTCTTTGTAAAACTTCTTTATTTGCTAGTTTTGGTGCTTTCTCGATTGCATGTTCTGGTTTTGTAATTAAATGCATTTTATTTACTAATTTATCTATGTCTTTCCAATTAGTTTTTATATTCCCAATATACTGGTAATCTTTTTTTTTAGACTTTGTATCAAAGTGATAATTATTCTTATATTTTTTTTTAATATTTTCCCAATATAAATTTTTCATAATTTTTTTCTATTATTTTAGAAATACAGAGTCTATTAAATTCTCCTCCTCGATTGTATCTCAAATATGATTTATTTCCCAAAGCTAGATTTACAACAGAGCTTGGTTTTAATTTCATTTTTTTACAGATTCTTTTTTGTAAATCATAATATTTATTATGAATATAATCAAAATTAAATTTTTTAATTAATTTATTTCCAATATAACACGAAAGTACATTAATATATTTTTCTTTCTGATATACATACATCGGATCATCATCGTCTTTTTTTTGCACTCTCATACCAATCCTAAATCTAAAAACCGGAAAGCATTTGCTTAAGCTGAATCCAATAGAATCTATACAGGGTTGATTAAAATTAAAATCTATATCTTTGCATGAGTTGAGATAGCAGCAATCAAGAAGTACTGGTATTTTTTTTTTATTACATTCATTTATTAAGATTGAAAGTTTTTCGTGCTTATTTCCACTATCAGAAAATGGCAGTGAAATTATAAGCGCATCATTTTTTTTTAATTTAGTTCCATTTATATATTTCCATTTTAAGCCATGATTCCTAAACGATAAAAAATGATAAGAATATTCGCCATGTAGTATTCTAAATCTTTTGTTTCGATATTTTAGATAAAACATATCAAATATTTGCGACGTACCGTTTGAGAAAACTTTATACTTAAATTTATCTAAATTTTTAAATTTGTTTAATTTTGAGCTTTTAATCCAATTAATAAAATTTTTTAGGAACTCATTAATAATTTTTTCGTTATTATGAATAGAGTATAGATTAATTTTTTTAGATATTTTTTTTATAAATGCAATTACATCTTGGTCTTTTATATATCTAATAGATCTATAAGGCAGTGATTTTTTAACAAAATTTATTAATTTTTTTTTCATTTAAAATTTTTCCAGAACCAATTGCAAAATAGTTATCTTCATTCTCGTTAAAGCTTGACCAATAGTCAAAAATATAATTTTTGTCTTTGACTTTTAAGTAATTTTTTAATTTTTTTAATCCAATTTTTTTCCAGTAAGGATTATTATTTAGTAAAATAATAATATCATATTCTTTTTTAATTTTTTCAAAATTAGAATAAAAATTTATAAACTTAATATTAGCGCGTGAATCTTTTTCAGAAACTAGGTTGTCTAGGCAGTCAATCCTTGCTTTTTCAAACTTTTTTGAAAAGTACTTAATTATTGGGATTGCCATTGATCCCCTCAAATCATCAGTCTTTGGTATTCCTTTAAACGATAGGCCGCAAAATAAAACATTCTTTATAGGTTGCTGAATTTTACTTTTTATCAAGTCAATTGCAATTTTCGGAAAATTCTCATTTGTATTTCTGGCGGAAGAAATAATTGGTAAATTAATTTTTTTTACGCTTTGTATTAATATGTGGGAGTCTTTAGTTAGGCAAGGCCCGCCAACAGTACCAGGTAAAGGAATAGTACTTCTAGGATATTTAATTTTAATTTTTTTTATAATATCGATAACATTTATGTTATAAAATTCCCCGATTTTCGCCAGTTCATTTGCATAACCAAATGTTGTATCTCTCCATGAATTATCTATTAGTTTTAAAAATTCTCCTTGGTTTGCATGATCAAAATATATTACGGTTTTAGTTATTTTTTTGAATACATTTCCTAGTCTTTTTTTAACTACTTTAGAATTTGAGGCAATTATCTGTGGCAAATGATGTATTTCTTTGAGCGCACTACCCTCTACTGTTCTTTCAGGGCAACTAGCTACATAAATTAATTTATTTTTTTTATTTAAAATTTTTTGAATTTTTAAACATGTATTCAGCATTACAGTTGATCTAAGAGCGACAATAGATTTGTCCCTTAAAATTTTATTCAGTTTTTTACAAATTTGGAATAGATTTTTCTGTTCAACTTTACGATTTTTATTAATAGGTGTGCCTATCGTAATAAAAATTATTTGGTAATCTTTTACATACTTTAGAGAACTGTTGATTTTTAATTTACCTGTATTCAAAATTTTTTTAAGATCTTTATCTAGATTTTCTTCGTAAAAATGAGCCTTTCCATTTAATAATGATTTAACGTTATTTTTATTTTTTTCTATCCCAAGTACTCTAAAACCCGCTTTTGCCAATGAAATTGCAAGAGTCAACCCAACATAACCAAGCCCAACAATTGCTATATTATTCTTCATTTATTAATTTTTTAATGCCTTCTTCTAAATTAATTTTAGGAGACCAATTTGTAATTTTTTTAATTTTTTTTATACAGGGTATTCTTCTTTTGGCGCTACCTTCCGGAGAGGAACATTTTTTTATTATTATTTTTTTGTTTGGAAATTTATTTTTTATTATTAATTTTGCCACATCTAAGATTGTTCTTTCATAGTTACTGCCGATATTTATAATTTCACCTATAGCTTTTTTGCTAGATAAAATTTTTTCTAAGGCTGAACAAAAATCGTCTACATACAACCAGGATCTTGTATTTTTCCAACCATACAATGGAATAATTTTCTTATTACATCTATTAATAAATTCAGGAACAAAATGATTTTTTTGATTTGGCCCGTATACATTGTGGGGTCTAATTATAATAAATTTCAATCCGCTAAAAATGACCATTTGCTCACAAACTGATTTACTGCCCGCATAACTCCATCTTTTATTATAAATATCAGGTATCACTGAAGGCACGTTTTCATCAGTAGGAATAGGATATTTGAATAGATCGACAGCTCCGGAAGCAATCTCTGGGGTCCCGGCAAATACAAATATTGGTTTTTTTTTTTGTTTTTTATAAAAATTAATTAAATTATATGTCGGAAATATATTATCCTCAATTACTTTTAGAGGTTTTCTATAGAAATCTTTTGTACTATTAAAAGCTGCTAAATGTATAACGAAATCAACTTTAGGGAATTTTTTAATACTTTTTAAATCTTCATTAATTTTTTTATCATATTTAAATAGTATAAATTTATTTTTAATATGTTTGCAAAAATTTGATCCCAAAAATCCTTCACTACCAGTTATAAGAATTTTTTTTTTCATATTTTCATTATTTTAATAATTTTTCTTGATATTATTTCTACATCGAGAGCTGACGGTAAATTATAATTAAGATTTAATAATTTTATAACTTTCTTTCTCATTTTAGTTTTCATAGAAGGTGGATTTATAATATGAAACTTTATGTTTGTGTCCTTAAATAATTCTTTGGCACTTAAGTAAATATTATTAATAGCAGTTTTTGCAGCTGCATATAATATATAATTTTTTCTTGGCTTATTAAATGAACTTGACCCAATAGTCATAATTTTAACTTTTAAATTCTTATTTAAAAAAAAATATTTAATTACTAGCCAAAGTGGATAAATATTTATTCGGAGAATCTTACTAAAATTACCGTTGTTAGTATCAAAGAAGCCTACGCAGTTTATTATAATATTTGGTTTAATTTTTTTAAGACAAAAGAAAAGTTTTTTTTTACAATCGTCATTTAAAAAATTAATTTTTTTTTTATTTATTCTATAAATTTTATTTTTAGATTTATTTATGTTTTTAAATAAACTTTTTGCTAAATCGCTATCTGAACCTAATATTAAAATATTTTTCACTATCAAATTAATTTACAATAGACTTAACTCTATATGTATCTTTTTCGTAATCTTTCCCACCTCTTAACCCGGATGAAAAAATTAGTAAGGTATTTTTTTTAGCTAAAAATTTAAATGCATGAATTTCTAGGGGCTTAGTCTTGATTAGATCGCCTTTTTTTAAAATTTTTTTCTGAAAACTGCTACCTTTTTTTTTAAAGTAATAAAGTTTTCCATCAAGAACATATGTGTATTGAATGGTTTTTTTATGAAAATGATTTCCTCTAATGCTTTTTTTATTAGATTTTATTAGTGCTACATGATTAATTTTTACATTATAAAGAATATCAGCAATAAAACCTCTTTTATCAACAAAATATTTCCTATCAAAAATATTTCTCATTTTTTTTTATATAAATTTAACCATTTTATTTTGACTAATTATTTTTTTTTTAAGCATTTTTGAAAAATTCCATGACAATATCAATGCATAAATTTTTTTTTTATCAATAAAGTATTTATCGTTGCTAATTTTTATATGACTTCCAGGAGTGTATTTTCCTATTTTTTCTTTAGAAGCGTCTGTTATACGATCAATAATATTACTATCAATTTTTAGGAAATTTAGAAATGTGTTTCCTTTTGCAGATGCCCCCACACCAACAATCTCATAACCTAATTTTTTAAGTTTATTTATTTTCTTTATATAAAAGGTTTTCTTTTTATTAATTTTTTTCATAAAATTTAAGTATGTTTTCTTAGAAAAAATTTTTTCTTTATTTTCTTGATTTATGAGTTTTCGCAATTTAGAAACATTGTTTTTAAATTCTGCATTCTTTTTAACAAAAGCTATTCTTAGCGATTTCCCATGATAATTAACTATATCAATATTATTTAAATGCAAATTTAGTTTTCTCATTAAATATTTTATATATTTTAATGTAAAATAACTTCTATGTTCATGATAAATTTGGTCAAAATAAAAGTTTTTTATTTGATAACTCCAATAAGGAACTTCAAATACAAAAACGCTATTATTTGACATTAAATTTATAACACCTTTTAAAAAATCTATCTCTTTATCCGAGTGATTTAAAACGTTATTTGCTAGAATAATATCAAATTTGCCATATTTTTTTTTTATTTTATTACTTTTTTTATAATTAAAAACTGAATGAAGAGTATTAACTTTATATTTTGCATTTGCTAATTTAGTCATATAGGCAGAAGCATCCACTCCTAAAATAAAGTTTTGTTTTTTAAATTTGTTTAATAAATATCCATCATTACTACCAATCTCTAAAACTTTTTTATTTTTAATTTTGTATTCTTTGTTTATGTTAACATAAAAATTATCCCAATGTTTTTTTGAGGCTTTTGAATTAGAAGAGGTATAAGAATAATCTATAAAGTTATATCTATATTTTGCTGGAAAATTACTCTTTAAGAAAACTTTTCCCGTTTTTTTATTTAAAAAGCAGATAAGAGGTTTTTTTATTTCTTTATTAATTTGATTTTTTTTTAAAAAGGAGTCAGCCAAAGGGTGTTGCCCTAGATCAATAATTTTTATACTTTTACTCATTATAATTTATTAATTTTAAACTAAATTTTTTTTATTATATTTAAAGTTAATTGAGCTATTTTTTTTGACAAGAATGTTTCCTTAAAAAATTCCATATAAGGTTTTCCAGAATCGGCTCCTTTTCTCAATTCTATTTCGATTGGAATTGTTCCAAGAATATCAATTTTTAAATTATTAGAAATATTTTTAAAACCATCTTTACCAAAAATAAAATGCTCGACACCATCGCCTGACGTAAAGCTTGTCATGTTTTCAATAATACCTAGTATTTTGACATTAGTTCTTTTAAACATTTCAATTCCTCTTTTTACATCAATAATTGCAATATCTTGAGGAGTTGTAATAATTACTGCTCCGTCGATATCTATTTCTTGAGAAAAAGTTAAAAGAGCATCTCCTGTACCAGGAGGCATATCGATAATTAAAAAATCAATATTTTCCCACAAAACTTTTCCAGTAAAAGTTTTTATAGTACTTGCAACCATCGGGCCTCTCCAAATCATTGGAGTATCCTCTGAAACCATAAAGCCAATCGACATACATTGAATATTAAATTTCCTAATTGGAATTAAATTTACTCCATCCTCGCTTTTAGGTTTTTGAAAGATTCCCATCATCTTAGGAATAGAGGGGCCGTAAATGTCAGCATCTAAAATACCCACATTATATTTTAAATTTTTAAGTGCGATTGCAAGATTTACTGCAATAGTTGATTTTCCAACGCCACCTTTTCCACTGGAGATGGCAATAATTTTTTTTACTCCATTTATTTTATTTTTTTTAAATGGAGTTTTTGGGGTAATCTGATCCATAAATTTTTTGCTTAAATTTGCGTCTTTTTCACTCATATCATCTATTGTAATTTACTTTTAAATACCCATTTAAACCTATATTAATTAGCCAAATTTTAAAAATAATATG